>Ga0307489_10001539_pt1 | contig 15208 bp, 26 predicted proteins | sample SB12metaG_FD_202247 | JGI IMG/M metagenome (GOLD analysis project Ga0307489, IMG submission 202247) | Sea-ice brine microbial communities from Beaufort Sea near Barrow, Alaska, United States - SB 1.2 | ecosystem: Environmental > Aquatic > Marine > Coastal | place: USA: Alaska | collected... | reverse complement strand
TCTCGCCCTTTCACACCGCCCCGCTCACCCAGACCTCAAGTGCTGCGCACCCCCTGCCCCCGCAGAGCGCAACGGTGCCATCTCACACCGGGTTTTTATAGAATCGTGTACACTTGAGGGGAGCCACAGCTGTATGGAGGTGAGACGAGCTCTGCGCCGGATTAAACTCAGTGTCGGGTGTGGTATCGAACACCGTTCGATCAATCAGAACTGTCCATTTCGAAAATCCCACCGACCGACTCGCCGTGAGTCCGGCAGGGTTGAGATTCCTGATTAAACAGATCCTCGATTCCGAGGAGATAAAACGGACCAGTCCGTTTTACACTAAGTTTGAAACAGCGTGGTGATGACGACGGATTCTGGTGATGGTTGAGCAAGTGCTCAAGCAGACAAACACTCCCGGTGTTGACAACGAAGTGGGCACACTGGACACCTACAATACCCCTCAACTTCGTCTGCGTGGAGTCGCACAACCGCTCCTGGATGTACACTTGTACAGGCGCTCCATCCATCCACAAACGCTCGCATTGCTTCGATGTACGCAGCTCTATGACATAGGAGGTGCGCGCAGGTTCAATTTGAAAGCAGAACTTGAAGCAGCACCTCGCACTTCGTTTGCGTTTGCGCTCACCTGATATGATATATCTGCTACTCGTGTATACTATATATCTGCTGCGCCCGTCGACCCCCCCATCGGATCTGCGCGTGTGCATTAGACCCCCCATCGGAACTGCGCGTACTCATTAGACCAGTTTTCTCACACAATCAGCACTCCTCAACTGCATCACTCGCACGGCGCCCGTGAGATCTCACTCGAGGGTGGCCCACAACGCGGCGGCGCTCGGCTGACTCCTCCTGAAGCACACCGCCGCGTACCATCACGCGGGAGGTGGTGCGTAGCCGCGACCCCGTCCTCGACAGAGTCTTCTGATTACCTTCCACCTCCTCCTCCAAAATGTCGGGCGAGCGCGCGGCCTCGCCGGACGGCGACGGCGACGGCGGCGGCAGCTTCATGCCGTCGCCGCGCACGGGGGGCGACGACGACGACGACGACGAGCCCACGACCACCGCGCGCGTGCTCGTAGGCGGCGAGGCAGGGCCTGAACACGCGTGCCCTAACTTTTAGTCCCCTCCCCACGTCTTCACTCTGCATCTTCGCCGAGGGGAGGGAGCGGCACCCTCCACGGCCGCGCTCGCGCCGTGCAACGTGTCTGCTCATAGCCCACCGTACACACTCGCCGCGTCCCCCCCCCTGGCCTGGCACGGCGTTCTGACTAATTGCTCATAGTGTACCGGTCCCTGCGGCGAGGGCGGCGACTTCGTGGCGCAAACCCTCAGCCAGGTGCCGAATCCCGGGGAGGCAGGGGCTTCCTCTCGTCCGCTTTTCAGCTCAACTTGAGCGCTTTGTATGGGATTGGGGGTGCGCGTAGGGGTTGTGTAGTCCGTGTAAAGCGGTTGTTAGGGGGTGTTGAGGGTGTGTAGGGTGCTTTCTTGTGACAGACACGGCTCAAGTTGAGCTGAAAAGTGGACGAGTGTAATCCCCTGCGGGGAGGCCATTAAAAAGGTGCAGGAGGCGGGCGCGCTGACGGACGCCGCCGCCGCCGAACCGCTGCTGGGGCTGCTCGGGCAGCTGGGCAGGGCCTGAAAGCTGTTGCCTGCCACGTCGTCGACGCGCATTGTGAACACTCGCGTCTTGAGTTGATTGGCGTCCTATGGACGTGGCGAGCAACGTCATCGTCAGCCAGGCTCTCCTTTCTTGTTGCCAGGCCCTTGTTTCTTGAGGCGTCTCAGCATCCTATGACGTGGCGGGCACTATCTGGTAAGGCCCTACAGGCGGGGTTGACGCGCGCCGAGGTGTACAAGTGCGTGCTCGACGACGCGCTGGCGGAGATGCGGGGCCGCACGAAGACGATGCCCCAGGGCACGCTCGGCAGGGCACTACACTCGCCACCTGACCAGAGCATTTTATCGGCAGTCCGAATAGTACAGCCAGTCTCTAGAGTAGGAGCTAAAGCTCCAGTCTGCTCCTCACTCTTGAGGCAGACTCGAGCAGAGCGTCGCCTCGATACACTTCGTCCCTGAAGAATGTACTGTACCCCAACTTACCTCCTTAGAGTTGCTGAGCTACGACGGGGAAGAGGGTGCGGCCGTGGCGGCGGGCATCCTGTTGGACGCGAGTTTCCCATACATCGGCATCGAGGAGCTGAAGGCAGGGGCTTACACTCGTCCACTTTTCAGCTCAACCTGAGCCGTTTCTGACATAAAATGCACCCTTCACAACCCCCAATACCCCCTAACACCCCGCATCCACCCCCTGAACCACCCCTACACAACTTCTACTCACACCCCCTATCCCACAGACAGGCTTACGTTGAGCTGAAAAGTGGACGAGTGTAAGCCCCTGGCTGAGGGCGGTGCCGCTGGCGGCGCTGGAGCACCTCAAGCCTGTGCCGTCCAGCTACCTCAAGCAGATCTCGCGCGACATGGACCTGTTCCGCCAGCTTCCCGTGGAGGCAGGGGCTTACACTCGTCCACTTTTCAGCTCAACTTGAGCGCTGTGCATGGGATAGGTGGTGCGCGTAGGGGTTGTGTAGCCCGTGTGAAGGGGGTGTTTAGGGTGTGTAGGGTGTTTTCTTGTGTCAGGCACGGCTCAAGTTGAGCTGGACAGTAGACGAGTGTAAGCCCCTGCGTGGAGGTGCAGCGCCAGTGCTGGGAGCTCAAGAGCGTTTTACTGCGGCGCCACACGCAGCCGAGTTTGTTGGCTTACTCGGTAGGACATGGCAGACATTGTTCGCCACGTCAAGGGGAGCCATCTAACCCTCGTTGAACTTGGCAACTCAGGGTTCAGAACGCATTGGATGACGTGGCGGGGGCACCCTAAACCCTAAACACTAAACCCTAAACAATAACCCCTATCTGGCCGGCCCTGTGACTAGGAGGAGACGGCGACTGTGATGCGAAACGTGGACCAAGACCTGGTGCTGGTGCCGCTGGCCATGGCGGAGGACTGGGGGCAGGGGCTTACACTCCTCCACTTTTCAGCTCAACCTAAGCCGTTCGGTCACACTTCCCCGTGTCCCCCTGTCTATTAGACTGGGGGAAAACCATGCACCCGACGTATCCCACAAAATGTGCTTACGTTGAGCCGAGAAGTGGACGAGTGTAAGCCCCTGATTGGGGGATGTACGCGCCGGGCACGGCACCGGCGGACGCGGCGGGGGTCCGCGCCATGCCGGGACTGCCGCGCAAGAGCCTGCGGTAGGGCCTGGCAAGTGTTGCTCGCCACAACATAGGATGCCAAATCAATCAATGAATAAGGGCTCAAAACTTCAAACGCGAGTTGATGACGTGGGTTTGCTACTCGCGGAAAGGTCGGTTGCAACGAGTCCGTCCGGCCATTTGCGTTTGAAGTGAACAGCCACTCCCCCGACCCGTACGCCCCACAACCACCGCCGCCGTGCCCACGCCACTCCGTATCTTCCTTTCACCATGCAAACCCCCGTCCCCAACATATGGCAGACCGTACGCAGCGGCGCGCGAGCGCGGCGGTGGCGCGCCTCAAGAAGGTCATCGGTAACTCCAAGGTGCTGTACCTGGGGGCGGTGGCGCACTGCCGCCTGCACTACACGGAGCACGCGTACGTCGCCGTGGTAGGGCAGTGCAGGTTGACCCTATCAAACCCATGTTGAAAGCACATGGGACTAATCTCTTGACACTGAAATATAATGAAATGCTTTCAACTTTTGCCTTCAATTTCAACTTGCGCCGCCACACCGTGTGCTCCCTGCGCTCCCAGCTGCTCATGGCGCTTCACGACGAGGAGCAGACCGACCTGTGCGCCACCGACCGCTGCCACCGCCTGGCCTGGCTGGTAGAGCCTGGCAGACACTGCTCACCACGCCATAGGCCCTGGCAGATATCGCTCACCATTCAGCTTAAACTCTGTGTCAGGAGGACCAGTGCTTTTTCTCTCCTCCGAAATCGAAGGTCTATTTACTCAAGGATCGCGATCCGTTCTGACCTTCTGCGATTCGGTCGGTGGCAGTTTCGAATCGGACAGTCCTGGATATATTCGAGACCAGACCCGACACTGAGTTTAAGATGCGAGGATTCATAATGCGCTAGATGACCCGACGAGCAACATATGCCGAGCCTTACTGGCTGGTGGATGCGTGCATCCGCGACAGGTGTTTGGACGGTCGGCGCATGGCGGAGATTGGGGCGATCGTGGTAGGGCGGTGCAGCTTGACAGTATTAACATCCGTGTTGAGAGCGCCTACTCGTATGGTTTCAGCGCTTGAAACTATAACATGAAGAATTGCTTTCAAGTTTTGCTTCCAAATCCAATGTGCGCCGCTACATCGTGGAGCGCACAGTGTTTGACGCGGGCGCCGGGGAGCGCGCCGCGAAGGTAGGTCGGTGCAGGTTGACCCTATGCAACCCAAGTTGAAAGCGCCTGGAACTAAGCGCTTGACACTAAAATGTGATGAACCGCTTTCGAGTTTTGCTTTCAAATTTCAATTGCGCCGCTACACCAAGGAGGCGAAGGTTGCGGAGGCGAAGCTACAGAAGACGAAGGATGCAGAGGCGGCGAAGAGCAAGAAGGCGAAGGGCGGCGGGGGGCGGGAGGGGACCCGCGCCACGCCGGCGCCGCCGCTGCCCAAGCTCACGGTCACGTTCGGGAAAAAGAAGGAGGCTGAGGCTGCGGCGGCGCCCGCGGCCCCGCCGGAACCGCTGGTGGCCGTCGAGGGCGGCAACCAGGCAGTGGCTTACACTCGTCCACTTTTCGGCTCGACGTGAGCGCTTTGTATGCACTAGGGGATACGCGCAGGGGCTGTGTAGCCCGTGTTGAGGGGATGTTTAGGGTGTGTAGGGTATTTTCTTGTGTCAGATACGGCTCAAGTTGAGCTGAGAAGTGGACGAGTGTAAGCCCCTGCAACCAGGTGACGGAGGGCGGGCGGGTGGGCGGCGGCAATGATAGCGATGGCGATAGCGACGGCAGGGCGTGGACCCGTACACAATTGCCGCATCCCCCTCGACGGGTCACTCTTTCCATGGCCACTCGTTCCCTGAATATTCTATCATGGTGTACCATTGTACAGGCACACTCTAGCCGTGTCCTCGTCCCTTGCCTGGCAGTCAGGTTGAGCTGTATTGGGAAGGTGTGGGCAGGCCCTGGACAGCGGCGGCCCTGCGGGCAGCATCAGCCGCGTGGGGCTCGACGCCAGCGCCGCCGCCGCCAACGAGTGCCTCCTCGGCGACCTCGGCATGGTCCTGCGCGACCCCCCGGCAGGGGCTTGCACTCGTCCACTTTTCGGCTCAACGTAAGCGCTTTCTGACATGAAATACACCCTAAACACTGCCCTGACATTCCCTAAACACCCCCTAACAACCCCTTATGCACCCCCTATCCCACTCAAAACATTCCCTAATACCCCCTGACATTCCCTAAACACGCCATAAACAACCCCAAAATGCACCCCCTATCCCACAGAAAGCGCTTATGTTGAGCTGAAAAGTGGACGAGTGTAAGCCCCTGCGCCCCGGTGCTGCACCTGTTCCTCCACGAGACGGTGCGCACCCTGGAGAGCGTGGTGGAGGCAGAGGCTTACACTCGCTCACTTCAGAGCTCAACTTGAAGACCTTGGGGCCACATCGCTCACGTTAGAGCTCAACTGAAGCAACTTCGGGACACATCGCTCACGTTAGAGCTCAACTTGAGTACCTTCGGAACACACCCATGGGTTACGTTGGGTCATATGGGGGACACAGTCAGCTGAAGTTGAGCGGAAAGGGGTAAGGTAAGCTCAAGTTGAGCGGGAATGGGAACGAGTGTAAGCCCCTGGGTCCAGGCGGAGCGTGTGCCCAGCTCGGAGCCGCGTTTGGAGCAGCTCACCAAGTTCCTCACAATAGCGCTCAGCGCGCGCAAGTTGCTACGGGACCGCGCCGCGACCCTCCCGGAGCCCGGATGGGAGATCATGGCTCAGTTTTTTCCGCTTCTGGGTGAGATGATGCTGGAGAGTATGCTTCGGGACAGCGACGATGAGATGGAGGAGGAGGAGGAGGGGGAGGGGGAGGAGGGGGAGGTGGAGGAGGAGATGGTGCAGGTGATCGGGGAGGATGGCGAGGTGACGGAGGTGGCTCGGACGGTGCCCAAGGGTGGTCCGGCGGCGCAGATCATCCAGGCGCTGACGCGGCTCATGGCGTCCAGTGAAGTCATTCGCAAGGTGGCGCTCACCTACGCCTTACGGCAGGGCAGCACAGAACGTTTCGCAGCTGAGTATCATCCGCCTCATTTGAAACCCCCGCGTACAGTATTGAGTTCCATGACATCATATGACGAGTTAAGCATGGAACATGGGACCCTACAGTGAGGTGCCTTCACAAGGGCGACGTGGCCAGCGCGCGGCCCATCATCGCGGCGGCGGCGGCGGGCGGCATCCCCGACACCCAGGTAGGCTGGTGCAGGTTGACCCTATGAAACCCACGTTGAAAGCGCCTGGAATTAAGCTTTTGAAAGTGAAATATGACAAGCGGCTATCAAAACCCGCTTTCAAATTCAACTTGCGCCGCTACACCCAGCTGCACGACGAGGCGTCCTTTGCCGTCACACTGGCGCGGCGCCTCGCGGCCATGGTGACGGGGCGGGACCAGGTCGCGGCGGTGGCAGGGACATGCATTTATATTATACATTTTTATAACGTTCATCGAGCCCCATGGCGTTTGACAAGGTGAGCTTGACCAACCCTCTCCGCAAAGGGACATGCACATATTGCCCGCCACTTGGTTCAACGCGTCGGGGCCTGGACCCTCGTCTCTTGAGCTCGTTGGCATCTTATGACGCGGCGAGCAATATGTGGCCGACCCGCGGCGGTGGCGCCGGGGAGTGCGCTGTGGCGCGCCGCCGTGGACGGGGTGTTGCTCAAGGCATGGCGGTGCAGCTTGACCCTATCAAACCCAAGTTGAAAGCGCTTGGAACAAAGCACTCGAAACTGCAATATGATGAACTGCTTTCAAATGTTGCTTTTAATTTCAACGTGCGCCGCTACATCAAGGCGTGCACCATCAGCATGGACGTCCACGAGGTAGGGCGGTGCAGGTTGACCCTATCAAACCCACGTTGAAAGCGCCTGGAATTAAGCTCTTGAAACTACAGTGTGACATGCTGCTTTCAATTTTTGCTTTCAAATTCAAGTTGCGCCGCTACAACGAGGAGGTGCTCCGACTCATACTGGCCGCCGCCGCCGCCATGCCCGGCGAGGCGCTGGCGTCGCTCGTGGTAGGGCGGTGCATGTTGAACCGATGAAACCCACGTTGAAAGCGCCAGGATCTGAGCGCATGAAACTGAGATGCGATATCTGCTTTCCAACTTTGCTTCCACATTCAACTTGCGTCGCTACAACGTGGACCAAACGCTGCACGTCACGCGCAAGTCACGCAAGCACCACAAGAAGCGCTCCAAGCCCATCGTGTACGAGTACGAGCCCCTACAGGCAAGGGGGGGAATAGGCCGATTGCGGTATATATTTTCCCGCTCCGAGCTCTGACGCTTTACCCGCCCGCAACTCTGTATGGGCATTCAACCTGGCGCCCGCTTTCCCGCGCCGAGCGCTGACGCTTTGTCCGCAACTCTGTATGGGCATTTCGCCTAGGCGATATACCGAAATCGGCCTATTGAGAACAAGCACTCGGTTGACGTTGAATCGACGCCCTGGGTCCGCTTGTCTGTATGGGTATGAGCGTTTACTCTGACGGAGAGTTATGCGGGCACGTCCGATCTCAATTCGAGTGCTTGGTGTCAATGACCAAACTGCCAGGGCTCCGTGCGGGGCGGGCCGATCGCGGGGCGCCGGGGGATCGGGAGTGGGAGCTTTGGTGACCTGGGTGGGATGGGGGGCGGCGGCGGGGGGGGTTACAGCTCGGCCGGGGGTGGGGGCAGGGGCTTACACTCGTCCACATTTCAGCTCAACCTGAGCCGTGTATGTCACTGACAGACTGATGCCACCCAACGTATCCCACGAAATGTGCTTACGTTGAGCTGAAACAGTGGACGAGTGTAAGCCCCTGGGTGGGGGCGGTTACGGGAGTGGGGGCGGGGGTGGGTACGGGAGCGGTGGCGGCGATGACACGGATCGCGGCAGCGGCGGCAACAGTAGCATGGGTGGACGAGGCAGGGCCCTTAAACCCTGAACCCTAAACCTCAAACCCTAACTTCTAAACCCTAATAAGCCCTCAACCCTCAACCCTAAACCTGCGGCGGCAACAGTAGCATGGGCATGGGAGGAGGCAGGGCCGTCGCCACACTCCTTCCCCCTCGCCGCACCGTTTGCTCATGGTGTACGGGTGTTACCTGTACACGCGAGCTGCATCCTCCTCCTTGGCCTGCCACTCGTTCCCGAACGAGTACTGCTTGCTCGTAGTGTGGTCATAGTGTACCGGTGTGCTCGTTCACACTCACCGCATCCTCCTCCCTGGCCTGGCCACTCGTTCTCTGACTGTTTGCTGATAGTGTGATGACCATGTACCGGTGTACCCGTACACACTCGCCGCATCCTCCTCCGTGGCCTGACCCAGTGAGGGAAGGAGTGAGCAGGCCTGGGTTGGCGGATTCCAATTCCGGGGTCCAACAATCCGCCAGAATCCACCCGAATCCAACCCTCGACCGAATCCGTCCGAATCCGGAATCCATTTATGGAGGGTCAAAATGCCCATACAGACTGCGTGCACATTGTCCCTGCGGGGCTGCTTCGAGTCCACCCGAATCCGACCCTCCACCGAATCCGTCCGAATCTGGAAACGTCAACCCAGGAGCAGGCCCTGGGCGTCGGCGGTGCGGACGGCGTGCGTGGGACCTACCAGCTGCTGGCGCAGAAGGAGGCAGGGGCTTACACTCGTCCACTTTTCGGCTCAACGTAAGCATATTTTGTAGCATACGCTGGCTGCATGATTCCCCCCCAGTCTATTAGACAGACGGACACGGGGAGGTGTGACCAAAACGGCTTAGGTTGAGCTGAATTGTGGACGAGTGTCAGCCCCTGGAGGTAGGCCACCAAGCTCACGGAGGACACGGCGCCCAAGCTGCACGAGTACCTAGGTAGGGCGGTGCAGGTTGACCCTATGAAACCCCAAGTTGAAACCGCCTGGAACTAAGCGCTTTAAGCTAGAGTGTGATACACTGCTTTCAACTTCTGGTTTCACATTCAACTTGCGCCGCTACACCTAGCCAAGAGGGATCGCCGGGATAAGACCCGCGGGCTGGCCGGCGGGGGCGGGGGCGGCGGGGGCGGCGGGGACGATGATGACGACGGGGACGGCGCTCAGCCCTTCTCGCCATGACCCGTGAGCGTAATTTTATGACAAAGTGCGTCAAACCACTTAGCGACTTAGCAACTTTGAGTGCTAAGTCGTCCAAATGGACAGTTCTGATTGGTCGAACGGGACAAGTTAGCGCGCAAAGCTGTTAAGTGGTTTGATGTACTTTTTTGTCATAGCTACAGCCACAACAACGCTAAACCAAATGCTACCAGCTAGAGCTATTCATCCGGCTACTTGTCACTCTACATGTCACCTTCATCTAGCCTTAGGAAGGATTTAAACACTGTACCTAAAAACTATTGAAACCTTTTAGAGCTTACTGAAACTGGTCTAGCTGCGTCTGGATTTTTTCCATGTCCTCGAAAAGCTTGAAGAGCTCGTCCTTGATGTAGCGGCGCAAGTTGAAATCGAAAGCGAAACTTGAAAGCAGTAAATCATATTTCAGTTTCAAGCGCCTGGGTTCAAGGCGCTGTCAACGTGGGTTTGATAGGGTCAACCTTCACCGCCCTACCTTGGAGAACTCCACGGCTAGACACTCCTTCTCATCGCAGCCCCTGCCATCGTTTAGGGCCCGGCATACATGGCTCGCCACGTCATAGGATGCCGTGTAACTCAGTAAACGAGGGTTCATAATGCGTGTCGACTATGCAGCAGTCAATATCTACCGGAACCTGAGTAAGAGGATGAAGAATGGCACCAGAGCCCTTAATTTGATTTACGATTCACGGATTGGCTCCAATCATAAGACCCCTATGACAGCTGTCAATGAATATCCCCCCCTTCATCCACCAGGCCCTACCGTTGTTGACAGCCCCGCCCCAGCTCTAGGGCCCAACACATGTTCACCGCCGCGTTCATCGTCATCCGACGGTTTATTTTTTAAGGTTCATCTAGCCTCGAGGCGCTTCACATGGTGAGCTTAACCATCCCTCTCCGCATCTCCAAGCCGACAGACACACACACCTTTGACGTAATGGCGTAACGGCGTAATGGCGTAATGGCGTCCTTTGACGTGGCGAGCAATCTCTGGCAGGCACTACCCCGCTGGCTGCAGTGCCCGGCGACGTGAGCGTGAGGTCCAGGGTGCCCAGCAGCGCCTCTGCGCCATCCCCGCCCATTAGAGCCTCGGGTTTTAGAGATCACTGCCGCTGACAATGTAAGCCTGAGCTAATAGACCGTCGCTTCGCCATTTAAACAAGGCCATCTAATCTCAGCCTGCCACATACTGCTCGGCTCGTCATGGGATGCCAGTGAACGCAAGAAATGAGGGTTCGAAATGTGCGTTGATGGGGCGGCGGGCATGCAATGGACCTGGCAGATATTTCTCGCCACGTCATCGGTCGCCATCCAACTCAAAAACGAGGGTTCGGAATGCTTGTCGATGACGTGGCAGGCAGTATCTGCCGGGACCTACCCCCGATGGCACCCGGCGAGTCACTGCCCGCCAGGTTGTAGCGGCGCAAGTTGAGATTGAAACCAAGGTTTGAAACCGTTTTGTCGTATTTCAGTTTCCAGCGCTGAAAGGCATAGGCGCTTTCAACACGGAGTTTGATACTGTCAACGTGCACCGCCCTACCAGGGGCACCGCCACCTGCCACCGCACCGCCTCCAGGTTGTAGTGGCGCAAGTTGAATTTGAAAGCAACATTTAAAAGCAGATTGTCATTTTTTTGCTTCAAGCTCTTAGAGTCAGGCGCTTTCAACGTGGGTTCGACAGAGTCAACCTGCACCGCCTTACCAGGTACTGCGGCGCGCCGAAAGGCCGCGCCTTCATACAGGGCCTGGCAGATGTTTCCCTCGCCACGTCATAGGATGCCATGTGACTCAAGCAACAAGGGTTCAAAACGCGATGAAGACGTGGCAAGCACGGGCTGGGTATATTAATATTGCTCTCCATCTCAAGGATGCCATTCAAGTTAAGAGATGAGGGTTCAAAATCCGAGGACATGGCGGGCGATATCTGGCAGGCCACGCCTTCATGGTTTTCAGCGCTGCGGGTCCGTGCGTGCGCCACGTGTGTTGGAACGCCGCCGCCAGCACCTCGCTCAAGGGGCTTACACTCGTCCACTTTTCAGCTCAACCTGAGCCATTTCTGACACAAAATGCACCACACACACCTCCTGATACCCCGGTGACCCTCCTGCATACCCCCTGAATAATCCCTAAATGCACCCCCTGTCCCACAGAAGGTGCTTACGTTGGTTGAGCCACAAAGTGGACGTGTGTAAGCCCCTGCCTGGCTCCCGCCCGCCGCCACCACCGCCTCGCCCAGTGCCTGCACGTTCAACCCCTTAGCGCCCGTTTGACAGAACACTGCCTCCGACACGTAGGGCATGGAAGGCATCGCTCGCCACGTCATAGGACGGAATTTAACTCAATGAACAAGGGTTTAATACAAGTGTCAATGACAGCGCCTGGCAGATATTGCTCGCAACGTCATAGGACGCCGTCTAACTCGAGACATGAGAGTTCAAAATGACGTGTCGAGCGATATCTGGCAGGCTCTACCGAGACGTCGACGACGGCGCGCACCCCCGCCGAGTCCAAGCCCAGCACTGCCGCCAGCTGTGCCCCCTCCGCCTCGCTGAACGCGCGCGCGCCCTGAGCAGGAGAGAGGCAGAGGTGCACATGGTGAGTGGGATGAAGGTAGCTTTTACGAGTCCCGTGGCATCCTCTCCTAGTCGGAGGCTTGGTTGCCACCTCGCGAGGAGCAGCCGTGCAGGGGTCAGCGCTACGAGGCGTGTGGCGTCATCATGATCGCGGGACGAACTGGGAGTGCGACACCGCTCGTTTGCGAGCGTAACGCGCCTCTTTCATACACCCCTTCCCATCTCCAGACACCTTCAATTCATTTTCTCACCTTTTGCGGCAGCTTCGAAAGCACGCGCTCGAGCAGCATAGCGAAGCGCTCAGGATGTGCCGCCGCCACGCCGTTGGCAGCGTCCACTGCCGCCGATATACGCGCGTCCAGATGCAGCACCTCCGTCATTGTCGCTCCCTCCTCCGCGTCAAGTGGCCGTCGGGTGGTTGTCGTCACACGTCAGGGCAATGGGCTTTCATTTCATCTCAGTCCAGGCTTGTAAGGTCGGTCGGTGTCGGTCGCGAGTGCAACTCGAGGCGAAACGTTTTGAAGACATCCAAGTTGCATTTTGTGAGCGCGGGACGAGTGGCGCCGCCTCGGGGTGGGTGGGTTTTTGGCGCTGATACTTCGAGTCGAGTGAGCGCGGCCCGCGCATGGCGCCGGCGGCGGGGGCGCGCGCGGCGGCGGCGGCGAAGGGCCGCGCCAAGCTGGAGGAGTTCAAGAGACTGAAAAACAAATCCTCGGCGTCCTCGCTGGAGGAGGCTACCGACCAGGCACCCAACATCGCAGCGGATCCATTGCCCGCGCCCGCGCCCGCGCCCGCGGCGGCTCCCGCGGCGGCGACGCCCGTACCGGAGCCCGCGTCACCGCCTCATGCTTCTCCCGCGAAGCCACCGCCAGCGCCACCGTCACCGCCACCGCCAGCGTCAGCAGCGGCTGTGGTAACGCCTCCAACGAAGCCCGCGGCTGCGGTTGCCGTTGCTCCTCCATCGACAGCAAAGGTGCCTGGGGATGCGGAGGGTGGGGGAGGAGGTGGCGGAGGCCTGTTCGGCGGGGGTAGGGGTGCGGGATGGGGCGGTGGTGGGGGCGCGGGGAGGGCACCGGCGGCGCCGGCACCGCCACCAACAGCAACATCAGCAGCAGCAGTTGCAGCCGCTTCAGCAGCATCACCAGCACCAGCCACCAGAGTCGGGTCCACTGGGTCCGGCGTGAACCAGGGCAGCACCATGGCCGCTGTGGACAGCACCCAAGCGGCAGCCCCGCCGGCAGCGGCACCAGTGGCAGCACCAATGTCGCCGCCGGTACCAGCGGCGCCGCCGGCGGCGGCAGTGGCGGCCCCGGCGGCGAAGGCACCGACATCAATGGCTGCCTCCTACGCGGCGCTTTCTGAACGGTACCTCCCTTCCCCAAAGCCAGCGGAGGTGCCCGCTCCGGCTCCCAAGCCGAGCGTCAAGCCGGCAGGGGCTTACAATCGTTCCCATTTCAGCTCAATTTGAGCTCCTCTGTCCACCGTATAACCCAAATAAACTCGTAATTGTGTCCCGGAGTTGCTCGAGATGAGCTCTACCGTGAACGAGTATAAGCCCCTGCAAGCCGGGCGTCTCTTCGTACACCGCACTGTCGGAATCCTACCTCCGGCCGGCGGCGCCGGCGTTCACCCCCGTGCCGGCTAAGCCGCCGACGCCGCCACGGCCCGTGCCCTCGCCGCCGCCGCCGCCGCCGCCGCCGGCAGGGGCTTGCACTCGTTCCCATTTCAGCTCAACTTGGGCACTTCCTTCCACCGTATAACTCAACTTAAATCATGACGGTGTCCTGGAGTTGCTCAAGTTGAGCTCTAGCGTGAATGAGTCTAAGCCCCTGGCCGCCGGTAGTGGACGAGTTGCTGGAGCCGCCGCCGTTCAAGTCGCCGTTCAAAAAGTCAGTGCCGCCGCCGCCGTTTGTGTCGCCGTCGCCGCCGCCGCCGCCGCCGATGACCATGCCGCCGCCGCTGCCGATGCCGCCGCCGCTGCCGCCGCGGCCTGGTAGGACCTGGCAGATATGACAAAGTGCGTGAAACCACTTAGCGACTTAGTGAGACTTAGTGCTACGTCGTCCTGCTCGACCAATCAGAACGCTCCATGTGGACGACTTTGTACTGCTTGTTGCTAAGTGTCTATGTGATTTCACGTACTTTGTGATATTGCTCGCCACCTCATAGGATTATGAGTCAATACACGAGGGTTCATAATGCGTGTCGATGACGTGGCGGGCAATACTCGGTTTGCCCCTATGAACTGGGGCCGCGCCCGCAGACCTGAACAGCCCGGTTGAGACAAATATACTTATGACGGATGAGGATGCCTCGGTAGGCCGGTGCAGGTTGCCAGTATCGAATCCCATGTTGACAGCGCCTTTGGTTTCAGCGCTTGAAACTAAAATGTGGTGAACTGCTTTCAAGTTTTGCTTTCAAACTCAACTTGCGCCGCTACACCTCGGCTCCGTCGCCGTCGCCTGCTGCCGCCGTCGATGATGCCCCGTCTCCGGCAGGGGTTTACACTCGTCCACTTTTCAGCTCAACCTGAGCCGTATCTGGCACAAAAGACACCCTACATGCCCCCTCATACCCCATACAGCTCCTGAACACCCCTTAAACAACCCCTAAATGCACCCCCTATCCCACAGACAGCGCTGATGTTGAGCCGAAAAGTGGACGAGTGTGAGCCCCTGGTCTCCGGCGCCGTCCAGCCGGCCATCGCTGGACGGCGCCGCCAGCGAAAAGAGCGGCGGCGGGGGTGGCGGCAGGGGCTGGCACTCGTCCACTTTTCAGCTCAACCTGAGCAGTTTCTCACACAAACACAACCTACATATCCCTTAGTACTCCTTAAGCCCCCCCACACACCCCCTGAACAACCCCTGGATGCACCCCCTATCCCACAGAAAGCGCTTACGTTGAGCCAAAAAGTGGACGAGTGTAAGCCCCTGGGTGGCGGCGGCGGGGGCGGCGGCAGCGGGGGATGGTGGGGGAGAAAAGGCGGAGGTCACAAACGACAAGAGTCCTGGGGCGGCGCGAGCAGCAACGGCGGCGGCGGCGGCGGCGGCGGCGGCGGCGGCGGGGGAGGTAGCGCCTGGCAGATATTGCCTGCCACGTCATCGTCACGCATTTAAATTCTCGTGTCTTCTCAATGGGAGCTCAATGGGAGCTCAATGGGATCGTATGTCGAATCGAAGCATATCCGAGCGGGAGCAGCGGCCACACGACACCAGGTTCAGAGGGTTCTCTCCATGGACGCTTCAATTGGGCTCCCTCTGGGGGTCTAAATGGGGGGTGCATTGT
>Ga0307489_10001538_pt1 | contig 15208 bp, 26 predicted proteins | sample SB12metaG_FD_202247 | JGI IMG/M metagenome (GOLD analysis project Ga0307489, IMG submission 202247) | Sea-ice brine microbial communities from Beaufort Sea near Barrow, Alaska, United States - SB 1.2 | ecosystem: Environmental > Aquatic > Marine > Coastal | place: USA: Alaska | collected... | reverse complement strand
TATCCTCCTCCTCCTCCTCCTCCTCCACCTCCTCCTCCTCCTCCTCCTCCTCCTCCTCCTCCTCCTCCTCCTCCTCCTCCTCCTCCTCCTCCTCTGTCTCCTCCATCTAAGGCTCAGTGTCATCCAATCGACATCAGTATGGCCACGTCGCCTAACGTGATACCACTGAGTTGGCCACCTCACCTAACGCGAAACCACCAAATATGGTCAACTTACCAAGTGAGAGATCCGTTTGACACCGGGCTTTAATCGGCGGCACTGTGGGTTACACCATCCGGCTGGAGAGCAAGTGCAGCTCGCAGACCAAGCTGCTGTTCTGTACCACGGGTATTCTGCTGAAGCGGCTGGAGGAGGACAGGGAGCTGACCGGCGTGACGCACGTCTTCGTGGTACGGCCTGGCAGAACATGCCCACCACCTCATCCTCCACATTTCAGACCCTGCTTACTTGAGTTTGGCATCACATGACATTGCGAGCGTTATTTGCCAGACCCATATTGCCTGCTACGTCACTTCCACATATTATACCCTGGTGTCTTGAGTCAAATGGCATCACATGACGTGGCGACTCATCCTCCACATTTTGGACACAGGTCACTCGAGTCGAATGGCATCACATGACGTGGCGAGCGTTATCTGGCAGGCCCTAGCTGGTGGACGAGGTGCACGAGCGGTCTCTGGAGAGCGACTTCCTGCTCATGTGCCTGCGGGACCTGATGCAGCGCCGGGGCCCCAACGACCCCACCTGCCCCAAGATCATCCTCATGAGCGCCACTCTGGTAGGGTCTAGCAGATAGTGCTGGCCACGTCATAGGATGCCATTTAGTTTAAGAAACGAGGGTGCCAAATGCGTGCCGATGACGTGCCGGGCGTTGGGCCTGGCAGATGTTGTTCGCCACAGCATAGGATTCCGTTTGCCTCAAGAAACGAGGGTTCGCATTGCGTGTCGATAAGGTGGTGGGCAACGGGCCTGGCAGACCTTGCTCGCCACATCATAGGATGCCGTTTAGATCAATAAACGAGGGTTCAAGATGCGTTTGATGACGTGGCGGGCAATATCTACCTGTCCCTACACTCTGGATGCTGAGCTGTTCAACCGGTACTTCGGCGGCGCGCCTTCCGTCAAGTTCCCCGGCCGGGCTTTCCCGGTCACTGAACTTTATCTGGAGGTAGGGCCTGGCAGAAACTGCTCATGTCCTTCGACTCATTGTAGCCGCTCGTTTCTTGAGGTTAAATCCAGTGTCGGATCTGGTATTGAAGTTTTGGTATCGAATCCTGCACGATCAATCAGATCTGTCCATTTCCGAAACCTCACCGACCCACCCGCCGGAAGTCCGACCTGGTCGCGATCCCTGAGATTATAGACCCTGGGTTTCGAGGAGATGAGCGTCACAAGTGACGCCGACACTGCGTTTAAATGACACCCTGTGATGTTTTAAGCAATTTCTGCCGGACCCTACATAGAGGACGCATTGGAGCTGACGCGGCACGTGGTGCGGCCGGGAGCGGACTGGGCGCGGAAGGCCGGTGGCGCGAAGGGCGGCGGCGGCGGCGGCTTCGGTGGTGGCGACGCCGGGGCAGGGCCTGGCAGATGATGCCTAACACGTCATCCTCCATATTTCAGACTCGTTTCTTGAGTGATTTGGCATCACATGACGTGGCGAGCGTCATCTGCAGAACCTACAATTCCTGCCACGTCACCCCGCACACGTCGGACCCTCGTTTTTTGAATTGATTGCCTTCACATGACGAGGCGAGCATTATCTGTCAGGCCCTACCTCGAGGGTGGGCGGGGCGACGGCATCTGCAACGACTTCAAGATGGGGAAGTGTCAGCGGCGGGATTGTAAATTCAGCCACGGCGCGCCGGCGGGGCCGGGTAGGGCCTGGCAGATGGGTAAAAGGTTTAGGGTTTAGGGTTTAGGGTTTCAAAGACCCTAAACCCTAGGGCCTGGCAGATGTCGTTCGCCACGTCATCCAACGCACTTTGAACCCTCGTTTATTGGATTAATGGCATTCTTCAACAGGGCGAGCAACGCCACATCATCCAACACACTTTGAACCCTCATCTATTGGATTAATGGCATTCTCCGACATGGCGAGCAACGTCACGTCATCCAACGTACTTTGAATCCTCGTTTATTTGATCAGACGGCAACCTACGACGTGGCGAGTCACATCTGTCAGCCCCTAACGATCGGAGCTCCGGGTGGGTTTGGCGGCGGCGCCCCCGCCCCCGCCCCCGCCCCTCCGCGTCTGGGCAACGGCGGCGGTTACATGACGGGGATGGGCCCGCCATCCGGCGGCCCCATTGGCGCGCCCGCCATGAACTCGGCCTCCGCGGACGACGAGACGCTGCAGCTGAATGAGCTGGCGGCGCGGTACCCCAACCACGCCAACACCACCCACGCGGCAGGGCAGTCACCTAACTACTGGCTGCTAGCTCTTAGTGCACCATTACATCACTGCCGCCGCCGCCCTGCTTGTTGCCGCCCATGCCTAACCAAAGTGTTTTCGTCATTCGACGCTTTATAAAGCGCCGTTTGTTCCTCAGACCACTTGATTTACCTCACTTAAACCTCAGAGTTGCTCCAGTGCTAAGCGCTCGAAACATTGCTGAATGATGGCCCTGCTTCACGGCGCTGTTGAAGATCGACCACAACGTCATCGACTACGAGCTGGTGGCGCAGCTGGTGCAGTGGGCGGTGTCCTGCAACGGGCCGGAGGCGGCGGCGCAGTTTGCGGAAGAGCGGCTGGGGCGCGTGGCGGAGGCGCAGCCCAACCCACCCGACGTCGACCCCAACAAGGTAGGCCCTGATAGATGTCACCCGCCACACCATCCATCGCATTGAACCCTCGTTCTTCTCATGACCCTCGTTCGACCCTCGTCCCTTGTTCTTCGTACGACCCTCGTTCTTTGTACGACCCTTGTTCTTCACATCCTATGACGTGGCGAGCAATATCTGATCGGCCCTCGTTCAAGGCGGCGATGGCGAACGCCATCCTGGTGTTCCTGCCGGGGCTCAAAGAGATCACCGCGCTGCAGGACGAGCTCGCACGGGTAGGGGCCGTTGTAGATGCTGCTCGCCACGCCATTGAATGATATCTAGCCAAATGAATCCTTTTTGGCTCCCCATTCCGTCGACCGAGTCGAATAGGAATTCAAGTCCATTTCCATAGGACGGAGGGGGCAAAGGTGCGATTGATGATAAAAACAAAACCAGGGTTGAAAGTACGCTTGATGACGTGGCGGACAGTATGTGCTAGTCCCTACATTGAGAACCCCATGTTCAACCGCGAGCCCGCGGCGTCCTGGGTGCTGCCGCTGCACTCCACGGTGCCGCCCGAGGACCAGCGCAAGGTGTTCACGCACGCCCCCCCCGGTAGGGCGGTGCACGTTGAACCGATGAAACCCATGTTGACCGCCTGGAACTGAGCGCTTCGAACGATAATATAATGAACCGCCTTCAAAGTTTGCTTTCAAAAACATCTTGCGCCGCTACACCCCGGCGTCACCAAGATCGTGCTGGCCACTAACATCGCGGAGACCGCGGTCACCATCGACGATGTGGCGTTCGTCATTGACACGGGGCGCATGAAGGAGAACCGGTACGACCCGCAGCGGCGCATGAGCAGCCTGGACGATGTGCCGGTGTCGCGGGCAGGGCCTGGCAGAAATCGTAAAATACGTACTTCAACACATGCGTCACCGCTCGTCTCCTAAGACAAACGCCACCCTGAGATGTCTTGAGCAATTTTTGCGAGGCCCCATCAGTGTATAATCAAGGGGCCCGGCATAAATTATTCAGAATGTCCTTCAACATATTCGAAACCCTTGTTGTTTTATTTAATAGCCGCCGGCCTGACGTTCTGAGAATTTTCTGCTGGGCCCTCGTCTTGGGCTAATGCGAAGCAGCGGCGCGGGCGTGCCGGGCGTGTGAAGTCGGGCGTCGCCATGCACCTCTTCACCTCGCATCGCCACAAGGCAGGAGGGGTTATTGGGAACGAGCACCCGACCGACGATGGATCTCCACCTGCTCCTCCTCCTCCTCCTCCTCCTCCTCCTCCTCCACCTCCTCCTCCCCCTCATCCTCCTCCCCCTCCTCCTCCTGCTCCTGCTCCTCCTCCTCCTCCTCCTCCTCCTCCTCTTCCTACGCACGTCTGCATCAGCATTCACCCTGAAGGTAGGTTATGTTCAGATCTCGGTTCCAGTGCGTGTTCTCAACGACCCTCCACCAAGGTGATCATGGACGCCGCGCAGTCCCCCGAGGTGCAGCGCGTGCCGCTCGAACAGCTGGCGCTGCGCATTAAGGTAGGGATCTCACGGGTGCTGGATTGTGCAGCCTGACACGGCTTTTTCAAAGTCACCTTTCTTGATTCAATCAGTATTTTTCCGGCATCGAATGAAGCTTTTGGGATCCAAAGGAGCTTTCACAAAGTTCCACTCCAAACTATTATGAGAGGTGTCCCCGGTGTTCATGGACTTTGGGAGCTGTCATCCTCTTGATAAATGAAACCACGGCTTATCACCGGGACGTGGCGCCGACGATGAGTTAAACATCGCATAATTGGGAGCTGCTGGGCCCTGTGAGAAGGCGCTGCGGTACCCGGGTACCATCGCCGACGTGTGCGCCCGCTTGGTGGAGCCGCCGGCGCCCATGGCGGTGGAGCGTGCGGCAGGGGCTTACCCTCGTCCACTTCTCACCTCAACCTACAACGCTATTTTGTCACTGAAACACTGAATCAAATCCACCCAGTGTATTCATGAAAAGTGCTCACGTTAAGCCGAAAAGTGGACGAGTGTAAGCCTCTGGCGTGCGGTGTCCGAGCTGGTGTCATTGGGCGCCCTGGTCCTGTCGGAAAACGGGCGCGGCGAGGTGGGGTCCGGCAGATATCGCTCGCCACGCCATAGCGTGTAATTCTTCTCAAGAAGCGAGGGCTCAGAAAGCGTGTCGAACTGTCGATCATATGGCGAGTAATGTCTGTCAGGCCCTATGTCGAGGAGCTGACGTCCCTGGGCACGCATCTCTCCACGCTCCCTGTGGACGCGCGCATCGGAAAGCTGATTCTGTTCGGAGCCATGTTCGGCGTGGCGGACGAGACGCTCACCGTGGCCGCCATCCTCAGTCACCGGTAGGGTCTGGCAGACATCGCTTCCACATCATAGGATGCCATTCAACTTAAGAGCCCAGGGGGCAAGGTGCGTGTCGGGGGTCGATGACGTGCCGGGCAGCGGGCCTGGCAGACGTTGGGCTCGCCACGTCAAATCATACCACGTGACTCAAACAGCGAGGGTACAAAATGTATCTCGATGACGTGGCCATCAGTATCTGCCTGGCGCTTAGTAACTCAACATGCAGGGTATCGAGATGCGTGTCGATGACGTGGCGAGCAGCATATACCTGGCCCTAGCTACCGCTCGCCTTTCATGGCGCCACCGGCTAAGAGGGACGAGGCGGATGCGGCCAAGCGGTCGTTCGCCGTGGGCGGAGCGGCGCAGAGTGACCACTTGACGGCGCTGCGGGCCTATCAGATGTGTGACCGCCAGGGCCAGGGCCGCTTCAACTTCGCACGCGAGCACTTCCTGGGGATCAAGACGCTGCAGATGGTAGGGTCTGGCAGATATTGCTCGCCACATCATAGGATGCTATTGAACCAGGGTTCAACATGCGTGCCGATGATGTGGCGGGCAATATTTATCTGTACCTACCCCCACATGAAACACGCCTTAGGGCCTGGCAAACACTGCTCGACAGGTAAAAAAATGCCGTTTATCTCACCAAACAGGGGTTCAGAATGCGTTGGGTGACATGGCGAGCAGTATCTGCCAGGCCTTATCAGATGGTGGCGCAGCTGAAGCGGCAGCTGCTGGAGCTGTTGTCGGCGGCGGGGTTCGCGCCGTCCAACATGAGGCGGGGCTCGGCCACATCGTTCCTCTCATTCGTCTCGTTCGACTCATTCTCCCCCGAGGACAACAGGTGTAATATAACCACCATTTGCTGAATTATGTGCTGCAATATGACGTGGGGAGTCTGGTCAGCTTGGGCCTTAGCATGCGGGCGCGGGCGGTGGAGGCGCTGGGCCGCCGCGTGGACGGCACCGACGGCGTCGCGCTTGCCCTCGCCGGTAGGGCCTGGTAGATGTTACCCACCACGCCATCCAATGCAATTACAACCCTCGTTGTTTGCAGCACATCTACGCAGTTCTGGTGGGGGTCAAATGGGGATGGCGCGTGGCGCGGTCTGGTCACGATCGTTGACTGAAAAGACCCACGCCCATACAGTTTTCAAACTCCAGTGTACGTCAGTTTGATCTACACTGTGATTTAGATGAGCGGCCGTCAATTATGTCAAGCAAATGCAAGTCCCCATTTGCCCCCCCCACCCGATATGCGTGGATGGCATCCTATGACGCGGCGAGCAACATCTGCCTGGCCCTACTCGCCGGGGGTCTCGGCGGCGTCGGCGGGTTCGGCCGCAGCGGCAGCAACAGTAACTTCGGTGGCGGCAGCGGGTGCTTCCGCTGCGGCGGCAGGGCCTGGCATATATTGCCTGCCACGTCATCTAAACGCGTTCTGAATCATCGTTTCTTTATTCCATTGGCATCCTAGGACGTGGCGAGCAATTTCTGCTAGGCCTGGCATGTATTGCCCGCCACGTCATCTTCACGCGTTTGTAACCCTCGATACGTGGAGTTGATTGGCATTCTCTGACGCGGTTAGCAGTGGAATATCTGCCAGATATCACCCGCAGCGTCATGCACACGCGTTTTGAACTATCGCTTATTGGTTTCATTGGCATCCTATGACGTGGCGAGTATTCTTTGCTAGGCCCTATACGGCGGCCCACATCTGGCGCGCGACTGCGACGCTGACCCCGCCGCCGCCGGCGGCGGTGGCGGTGGGGGGTTGCCGCCTCCTCGCAACGGCAGGGCCTTGGACGGGTCCCTCTGTCACCTTCACTGCCTTGACTTGAGCCTGTTCGTCCCTGAGAAGAGTTTCAAGTGGCTCGGGCCAGGATTGAGGATACGGCGAGTGCATACGGGTCCTCCGGTACACTATGCATTAACAAGCAGGGAACGTGTGTAAGGCGCCATCCAACGGCAGCCTCGGGAGCCTGGATGGCCGCGGCGGCGGCGGCGGGGGCGCGTACATCCCGCCGGGGCGCGGCATGAACGGCAGGGGCGTCCACTCGTCCACTTTACAGGTCGACCTGCGCCGTTTCATCACCAACAACCACAAAACCACCGAGCGTATTCCACAGAAGTTGGTTGCGGGGAGCCGGAAATGTGGACGAGTGCGTCCACTTTCCAGGTCAACCTGTGCCATTTTCTTCGCTGTAACCCAGAAAGCACCCAGCGTATCACACATGAGTTGGTTGAGGCGAGCCGGCAATGTGGACGAGTGTGCGGCCCTGATGAACGGCCCCGACATGGGCCAGCAGGGTGCGGACGACGCGTGGGAGGAGGACTCCACCAAGTACCCGCTGCTCCGCGCTCTCATGGTGGCGGCGCTGTACCCACAGATTGTGTCCGTGGAGATGCCGCCCGCCAAGGCAGGGCGGTGCAGGTTGACCCTAGCAAACCCACGCTGAAAGCGCCTGGACCTAAGTGTTTGAATCTGAAATCTGATGAAATGCTTTCAGGTTTTGCTTTCAAACCCTGAACCCCTAAACCTTGAACTCCAGCTTGCGCCACTACACCAAGGGCGGCAAGAAGGTGAGCGCCGAGTCGATCAAGTTCCTGGCGCGCGAGGAGGGCAGTGCGGCGCCCGTGGCGGTGGTAGGGCGGTGCAGGTTGACCCCGTTACACATCCGCCTCCTCCTCCTCCTCCTCCTCCTCCTCCTCCTCCTCCTCCTCCTCCTCCTTCTCCTCCTGCTCCTCCTCCTCCTCCACCTCATCCTCCTCCTCCTCCTCCTCCTCCTCCTCCTCCTCCTCCTCCTCTTCCTCCTTCTCCTCCTCCTCAGGTTGACCCTGAGTTGACGGCGCTTGGTTTCCAGCGCCTGAAGCTACAATACGACGAACCGTCTTCAAACTTGACTGACTTCAGTTTCATATTGCGCCTCTACCCGGTGGCGCTGCACCCGAGCTGCGTGGCGTCGAAGCAGACCCGGTTCGACAGCCCGTACCTCATCTACCACGAGCGCGTCAAGACCACGCGTGTGTACCTCCGCGACGCCACGCCGGTCTCGCCGTGCGCGCTGCTCATCTTCGGCATGGGCTTCCACTCCTCCACTTCTCACCTCAACCTGCGCCGCTTTGTGTTACACTAACCACCCAATATATCGCACAGAAATTGCTTACGTTGAGATGAGAAGTGGACGAGTGTAAGCCCCTGCTCTTCGGCGGCGGCGAGCTGATGTCGGAGGCAGGGGGGTTCTTGAGAACAAGCACGCGACCAACGTTGAATCTCCCATTCCTCCGCGCGCCTATATGAGCATTGACTCTGAAGGTGATTGAAGTCATGCTCGGATAGCATTGACTCTGAAGGTAAGGTAAGTCATGCTCTAATCACGATCGAGTGCTTGTTTGTCAATGACCCTTGTGCGAGAAGGGCGAGGGCGGCGGGCGCGGCGGCGGGCGGGGCGGTAGCCGGGGCGGTGACTGGCGCGGCGGCGGCGAGGACGGCGACGTCATCAGCCTCGACGGCTGGATCAGGCAGGGGTGTTTTCAAGAACAAGCGCTCAATCGACGTTGACTGGTCGAACCCAGTCCGCGCGTCTGTATGAGCCTTCGCCTTCGCCCTGAAGGTAAGTCAGGCATGCTCCGATCTTGGTCGAGTGCTTGTTGACTTGTTCTCAATGACTGGGTTGGCGTTTCCGGATGTAGACGGATTCGGTCGAGGGTCGAATTTGGATGGATGCGGGTGGATTCCGAGCAACCCCGCAGGGGGGAGTTTTGCGGTATTTCACAGTCTGTATGGGCATTTTGACCCAGAAATGGAATCAGCCAACCCAGTCAATGACCCTCCTGCCAGGTTCCGGTGCCCGGTGTCCACGCAGGGTCTGATCCGCGATGTGCGCGAGCAGATGAATCACGTGCTGACGCAGAAGATCGAGGTAGGCCGGTGCTGGTTAACCCTATGAAACCCAAGTTGAAAGCGCCTGGAACTAATCGCTTATAACTGAATAATGATGAACCGCCTTCAAGTTTTGCTTTCAAATTCCACTTGCACCGCTACATCGAGGCGCCGACGCTGTCGTTCTCCGACTCCGCCAAGGGCCTCATCGACGCGGTCATCCACCTCGTCACCCAGGGCTGATCCTCCTCGTGACGCCACGGGGTCATCCACACGCAGTGATCACGACTGCTCCACAGGATTGCTGATTATTGTGTTTCCGGGAGGTGTCAAGACTGCTGACTGTTGGGCGGAAGAGAGAGACAGCCTAGGGGTTCATCGGCATATGGGCTCGTCGACCATGGGGCGCCAAGGGGCCGATCGACGTGGTGGCCGAGGGTGATCTACTCAGTTGACCTGCTTAGCGATGGAGGGGTGATGGGCCTTATCGACGCAGTGACCCACCTGGCAGCCTGGTGACCGCGGGGTGATCTAATACAGTGGACGGCAGGTTGATTATGATTGCTGCGTGATGCGCGTGCGCGGTGTTCATTCGGAAACTTTTCGCTGTGTGATTCAGTTCTCGTGTTTGTGTTTGTGTGGGGCTTGTCAGGTGAGTGGGTGGCGATAATTTTGGGATTCTTTTGGGGGGGATAATATTATATATATGTCAATGATACTTTGAGTTTTGTTCAGCAGAGCTCAGTCGTCACGATGTCAACAATCATGTACAATGGCTTTCCTCTACGGTCGGTTGGCCATGCGAATCAGAGCATCACTACGCGGCGTGAGCTTGAGTCCAGAAGCCTTGCACAAAGTAGAGAGAGGAGAGAGACGCTTCCGCGTGTACAAGGAGGCACTAGGCTTTCACCCTGCCCCTCGTGCTGTGTACTGGGCTGGATGCCGAATGTGCTACTGTGAACAAACGAGCAGGCACAGGTGCCCGAGTTACCGGAATCGAGGCGCGTGTAAGCGCGCGTTGTTGCCACCAGCTAGCTCCGGGGTCGCCACCTTCGTCCTCGAACTATATACATGTGTTCGTCTTATACTTCAAGTCTAACGATAAAAACCCTAAAGTAAACCCCATTTAGACCCTCAGAGGGAGCCCAATTGAAGCGTCAATGAAGAGACTTGTCACACGACCTACGCCCTGCTAAGCGGCCTGAGATCACTTCACAACATCAGTTTACTCTCGAACGTGCCGCACGTCGCCTTGTGACCGCCCGCTGTCCAGTCCTGTTTCTGACACGCGTCGCCACAATACCGGGCGGTCTTGCACTGCGGGCAAACTTTGAACTCCTTCAGCTGGCCCACAACCTCGCACCCGTCGTTGTAGCAATACTGATCCCCCTCCAGCGCCCGTCTGCGATACACTTCGAGCTTGAGGACCGGATCATGACCCGCCTTCCGCAACCAATGTACCACGCCAGTCAAGACATCCGGGGGGACGTCATGCCCCTCCATGACCTTGGCCGACGTGGTGGCCCCGGCTGCCTCCCCAACACGCCCAACCTCGCGGGCGTAGGGGTGGTCCGCGTACATGCGAGCAGCGAGTGTCGAGCACACGTCGGTGTCGCCATTCTCGGCGGCCTTGCGTCTCCACCTCATTGCCGCCTGTTTACTGCGCGTAACGCCGCGCCTCAGGGCCTGGCAGATAATGCTCGCCACGTCATGTGATGCTATTCTACTCAAGAAACAAGGGTCTAAAATGTGGATGGCGTGGCAGACATTATATGCCAGGCCCCACCGCGGCCGGCAGTGTACATGTGGCTGAGGTTGACCGCCGCGTCACTGCTGCCGGCGTTGGCAGCGCGCTTGTACCAGTACAACGCCGCCGGGTAGTCTGGCGCCGCCATGCCCTTCCCCTCCTCGAGATAGCACCCGAGGTTGAACGTCGCTCCCGGCAACCCGGCCTCGGCGGCCTTGGTAAGCCACCCCACGGCTTGCTCGAATTCCTCCCTCTCATGGTGATCGTTGCCCAACCACTGCATAGCGTACGCGAGCCCCTGCCCTGCCGCCTTCTCTAGAAACGCCACGCCCTCCTCCGCCTAGGGTGGGCACCGCAAACATAGTTATTATATCAAATGGTTAGGTGACCCGCGACGCATCTCGGGCTGGAGAGCAGCGGAGGGCGCAAAGTGCCAACCCTACCAGGGCCCGCAGCGATCTGCCGGCCTCGACCGAAGGGTCCGCATCGTCCGCACCCGCTTGAGCCATTAATAGACGGCCCAGGCTGAACTGCGCCGCCCTGTCACCTGCGTCAGCTCTCTGCTTCAAGATCTCGGGTTCGAGTGAGTTAAGTAACGCCAAGGGGTCTTCTACTTGAGTGGTCTAGTCACCGCCCGGGTTCACGTTTAGGTTTGCGAGCGCGGCGGCAGCCCCCGCGGCTCCCACGGCTCCCGCGGCTCCCGCGGCTCCCTCGGCTCCCGCGGCTCCCGCGGCTCCTGCCCTGGCCGGCTTACGCTTGGCGGCATCACGCTCCGCTCTGCGACGTTCCTGTCGGGACGGCATTCTGACCTAAAGCTGACCAACCGCTGCGAGCAAGCGGTCGAGCACAGCAAACCGGCCGGAATTCACCCACCCACACTTCCCTTCTACAACAGCGACTGACGGACCGACACGCGGAGGGTCACACACGCGTGGGGCAGTCCGGCGAGGAGGGCACTGCCCGTTGCGACCGGGGGCGCGCGCGCAAGACGCCTGTGGGAGCACCGAAAACTGGCAACTTCCGGCTAATTTACCGTCGCGTTTTGTGTTATGCGGTGTTATCCGTGTACGTCATCCTGGAGTGTGCCGAGTCAGAGGCAGCCTCTGGGTTGGCCTGGCAGATATTGCCGCCACTCATCCTACCACTCTGAACCCTCGTCACTTTAGTTTAAGGGCACCCTATGACGTGGCGAGCAATACCCGACAGACCCTGAAGGCACGCCTCACATCGGGAGAGCGGCCGCACCCCCGCCCGGCCCCCAGGCCCACTTCCGTCGTGCGAACCACAGAGGTAGCAACGCGTCCGGATCCTCAGAGCGTGGGTGTGGGATAGTGGGAGCCGCGGCGGACGCGCGCTTCCAAACCGCCACCGGACGTGGCGCGGCGAACCAATCATGTGGGAAATTGTTTTTGCAAAATCTAATCAAAGAGCGTGCATACTTGTACATTGCGAAAGAAACAACATGCAGCCGCGGAGTCGCCGGCCGCAGGCTACTTACTTCACAGTGCGGGCAAACCGATTTGCCGCTGCGAGTGCTATATAACACGTTCTGCGCACTACTCAGCGGGAGCCCGGTTTTGACTTACCTTACTTGCGAATGTGCCACAGGTCGCCTTGTGCCCACCCGCATACCAGTCCCGTGCCTGACACTCGTCACCGCAGTGCCGGGCGGTCTTGCACTGCGGGCAAACTTTGAAGTCCTTCAGATGGCCCACAACCTCACATCCGTCGTTGCAACAATACTGAGCCCCCTCCAGCGCCGTTCTACGATACACGTCGAGACATTCGAGTGGTTCGTGACCCCCCTTCCGCACCCAATATACCACGCCAGTCATGACATCCGGGGGGATGTCGTGCCACTCCATGACCACGGCCGAAGTGGTGTCCCCGGCGGCATCCCCCACACGCCCAACCTCGCGGGCGTAGGGCCAGTCTCCGTACATGCAAGCTGCGAGCTTGAAGCACGCTTCGGTATTGCATTCTCGGCGGCCTTGCGTCTCCACCTCATCGCCGCCTGCTTGCTGCGCATGACGCCGCGCTCTAGGACCCGGCAGATAAAGCTCGCCACGTCTTGTGATGCTATTCGACTCAAGACACCAGGGTAAAAATGTGGAGACGTGGCAGGAATCATGAGCCAGGCCCCACCCGCGGCCGACAGTGTACATGACGGAGAGGTTGTTCGCTGCGCGCCCGTGGCCAGTCTCTGCCGCGCGCCTGTACCAGTCCGCCGCCGCCAGGCAGTCAGGCGCCGCCACGCCCGTGCCCTCCTCGAGCAAGATCCCGAGGTTGAACCTCGCCTGCGGCAACCCGGCCTCGGCGCCCTTGGTGAACCACGCCACGGCTTGCTCGTATTCCTCCCTCTCATGGTGATCGATTCCCAACCACTGCATAGCGTACGCGTGCCCTTGCCCTGCCGCCTTCTCCAGAAGCGCCACGCCCTCCTCCGGCTAGGGTTGGCACCACAAATAATATTATCATATGAGAAATGAAATGGTGGGGTGCCCAACTGCCCATCGACGCAGGTCTGGTGAGCGGCGGGAGGGCGCAAAGTGCCAACCCTACCAGCGCCATTGGCGATCTGCCGGCCGCGACCGAAAGCCCCGCAACATCCTTCGCTGCTGTAGCCAGTAGATGACAGCCCTGGCTGAACTGCGCCGCCCTGTCACCCGCGTCCGCCCTCTGCTTCACGACCCTGGCTCCGAGCGCTCGAACGAGCACCCCGGGGTCCGCTGCTTGAGTGGTCCAGTCGCCGCCTGGGTCCACGCTTAAGCTTGCAATCGCGGCCGCAGCCCCTGCGGCTGATCCCTCAGCTCCCGCGGCTGCCCCGGCTGCCCCGGCTCCCCCGGCTCCCGCCTGACCCGGCTTACGCTTGGCGGCATCTCGCTCCTCCCTGCGACGTTCTTGTCGCGACGGCATTCTGAGGGAGAGTTGAAAACCGCTCCGACGAAGAGATCGAGGACAACGGCGCGGTGAACCGGCCGGGCTTCACGCACCCACCTTCAATGCACGCGAATGGCGACGGGCGGGTCGACACGCAGAGGGCCACGGAGATGTTGGGAGTCCGGCGAGGAGGGCAGCAGCGGGCGTGCGCTCCGAATAATGCGCTCGGGCATTGCGTTGAGGCTTGCGCTTGCCTCTCCTTTTTTATAAATCCCGGATATGGATAATTAGTTATTGTCGCGTTTTTGTTATGCGTTGTCATCCGCGTGATGCCAATGCATTGCCGAAGCCGGCGCGGGAGCCGAGTCAGACGCAGTTGGCCTGGCAGATGATGCCCGCCACATCATCCAACGCACTTTGCACCCTCGCCTCTAGAATTCATGGACACCCTATGACGAGGCGAGCAATGTCTGCCAGCCCAGGCTGCCAAGGCCCAACCTTGGGAGCGTGCCCGCGCTTCCCCTGCTGTCGCGCGAACCGTTGAGGCAGTAATATTGTGCGTCCAGATTATCGGAATGTCGGTGGTGTCGGGCTGCGGTAGACGCACGCTTCCAAACCGCCGTCAGACGTGGCGAGGCAAATGATACATGTGAGAGGAGAACGATTCTATACAAAAAAACTACTATGGTCATAGTAATCAAGTTGCTGGCTTACAAGCTACGAATGTGCCACATGTCGCCTTGTGCCCACCCGCATTCCAGTCCTGTTTCTGACACGCGTCGCCGCAGTACCGGGCGGTCTTGCACTGCGGGCAAACCTTGAAGTCCCTCATTTGACCCAAGACCTCGCACCCGTCATTACAGCAGAATTTGCCCCCCTCCAACGCCCCTCTGCGATACACCTCGAGGCCTATGTCGACGCCTATATCATGACCCCGCCCCTTCCGCATCCAGTGTATCACGCTGGTCAAGACGTCCGCGGGGACGTCGTGCCTCTCCATAACCCCAGACGAAGAGGCGAGCCCGGCGGCCCCCACCACATGCCCAACCTCGCGGGCGTAGGGCAAATCTTGGTACATGCGAGCTGCGAGTGTTAAGCACACGTCGGCTTGGCCAAGGTCGGCGGCCCTGCGCGCCCATTGCATCGCCTCCCTCTTGCTGCGCTTTACGCCGCGCCCTAGGGCCTGGCACACAATGCTCGCCACGTCTTGTGATGCTATTTCAAAATGTGGCGGATGACGCGACAGGCGTTAACTGCCAGGCCCTGCCGCGGCCGACTAGGTACATGCTGCTCAGGTTCACTGCTGCGGACGCGTTCCCGGCGTCAGCCGCGCGTTTGTACCAACCCACAGCCGCCGGGTAGTCCGGCGCCGCCATGCCCTCCCCCTTGTCGAGACTGCAACCGAGGTTGAACATCGCACGTGGCAACCCCGCCTTGGCGCCCTTGGTGAGCCACTCCACGGCTCGAACGTCGTCATTCATCTTGAAGAGCATCTGTGACAACATGCCCATGGCGTACGCGTGCCCCTGCCCTGCCGCCATCTCCAGATACGCCATGCCCTCCTTCG
>Ga0307489_10001537_pt1 | contig 15209 bp, 24 predicted proteins | sample SB12metaG_FD_202247 | JGI IMG/M metagenome (GOLD analysis project Ga0307489, IMG submission 202247) | Sea-ice brine microbial communities from Beaufort Sea near Barrow, Alaska, United States - SB 1.2 | ecosystem: Environmental > Aquatic > Marine > Coastal | place: USA: Alaska | collected... | reverse complement strand
GCCGAATCACCAAATTCCAGCTTGTTAGAAGTTACTAGCTCACAGATTAGGCAGTATAGAGAGATGCTTCCGCGTGCACAAGGAGGCACCAGGCTTTCGCCCAGCCTAGCCCTGCTATCAGCCGCTTAGCTTTCAAACGTTGCTTTCATTTTCAAGTTGCTGTGCTACACAAAGGCTGAGAAGGACACGGGGGAATGTTTCGGGCCCCAATGCTTCCGCGCGGCGTGCGGCATCTGCGCCGCCGCGTCGCTGGCCTCCGTGGTGGGGCGGTGCAGGTTGGCAGTATCAAAACCTGTGTTGAAAGCGCCCATGGTTCCAGCGCTTGATACTGGATTATCATGAACTGCTTTCAAATGTTGCTTTCAATTTCAACTTGCGCCGCTCCACCGTGGCGCTCACCGCGGTGCTCTGTGCGCGCACCGCGCACGTCTACCACTTCCACCGCCGCCGTATGCTCAAACCCTAAACCATAAACCCTCAATCATCCACCTCCGCCGCATGCTCCCGTGCGGCATCCGCGCTGTCAATCGCGGTACAGCAGCACTATGACCAAACAGTCATGGACAGCGCACGTGTACGAATTTCACCGCCGCCGCAGCATCGCCCTCGCCGCGGAAATAGAGAAAAGGTGTATGCACGATTGTTTCATTGATTCATGTAGGATGTATTTCCTAAAACATGTAAGATGTATATAAGATGAATGTAAAATAAGTTTATGGTAAACATAAGCTGAATGTCTCGATGCATAAGATCTCGATGTAATAAGATGTCGATCAAACGTGATTCCAAGATAGCTGTTAAAGGCGAATATTCGAGTTTCCATCAATGCCAGTGAAAACGATGTTCAGATGGGGGGTACAGTACGTTCACAAGTGCCCCAACCACGTTCGCATCTGGTGCACTACGGGACTCAGGGCCCTGCGTCGCAAACAAATGACGTTTTGGTCGGCCGGTCTCAACTGTGGAAACTACCTTCCGCGGCCAAATCCGGTTGGCGATGAGACCAAATGCCGCTGTCGATACCAGATCTCTATCCTTTCGCCATACAAAGCAGGCCATTTGGACTGCCGTATGGTTTGTTTTACGACACAGGGGCCTGAGGCCCGTAGCATGTGACCGCGTTCGTGATGGTCCTCGATGTACCTTTCGCACTCAAACCCGTCGACCGCAACTGAGATGCAACTGGCTTCAGCGTGAGTTAATAATGAGCGGGATGACGCGGCAAGTTGTCGCCGCTCCACGAAATGCACAGCGTTCGGCGGCTGGCGACCGAGGTCAGCGGCGGGTGTCCTCCGCTCAGAGCACGTTTTCCCGGCTTTCGTTTTATTCATTCAGTGTTTCAGTCGTACAGGTCGTGGCCAGGCGCTCATATGTCGTTTTGATTTATTTCAACGTTCATCGAGCCCCAAGGCACTCACATGGTGAGTATTAAAAACCCCCTCCGCCATTTCAAGCAGACGGACCCTATCATGAGTCTGTCAGGTTTGAAGGCCGTATCGAGGGCACTATTCGAAGGCTAGTTTAAGGCACTCGTATGTCGTTGTCTCCAAGTTTGTGCGTTTCCGTCACTCATCATGTTCCTGTCAAGCGTTCCCCACCCGTGCATATTAGTCGTTGCCTGTCTTTGATGCATGTCCAGGTTCATGCTACGTGGACCCCCACCCCCCCCACCCCCCCACCTTCCCCCACCCCCCCTATCCCCCCCAGCCCCCCCACCGTGGCATCCGTGTCGTGTCTTGTTCCTCCGTTGCCACCGGCGGCCACCGAAGGAGCAGATCTGTACCCCGCGCTCCACGGCCTCCTCCCCTGTCGCCGCGACCAGCGCCTCCGAACTATCCATCAGACTCCCCTCTGACCCCCCTCTGACCCCCCTCTGAACCCCAGGCGGTCTTAGCCGGTGGTGCGGCTGCTGTAGCTGCTCTTGCTGGTGGCGTCGGCGGCGGCGTTGATGGCGGGGTCGGCGGCGGCGTCGGCGACGGCGTCCGCACCAGCGGCGTCGGCGGCAGCGTCGGCGGCAGCGTTGACGGCGACCTGGTCGGCGGCGGCGGCGTTGGCGGCGGCGTTTGCGGCGGCGTTGACGGCAGCCTGGTCGGCGGCAGCGGCGTTGGCGGCGGCGTTGGCGGCGGCGTTGGCGGCGGCGTTGGCGGCGGCAGTGTCGTTGGCGACGGCGGCAGCTGTGTCAGCGTCGGCGGCGGCGTCGGCGGCGGCGTCGGCGGCGGCGTCGACAGTGTTGGCGTCAGCGATTGAGCTGTTGACGTCGTCGAGGTCCCCGGCAGAGATGATGGAGACGGTCATGTTGGAGCCAGGGGTGTTGCCGCCGGAGCCATCGGTCAGGTTGGAATCCTCTGCTTCCTTTATGTAGCGCCGCAAGTTGAATTTGAAAGTAACACTCAAAAGCAGTCAAAAAGCAGTCTAGTTTCAAGCGCTGGACCAGGCGCTTGGATCTCGACCGGAGGTTTACGCCGATCCACTTCCCAGCTCAACCTGAGCCGTTCCATCAGTGAAAACGGGGTAAAACCACCCAGCGTATCCCACAAACGGTGCTCACGTTGAGCTGAAAAGTGGACGAGTGAGTGTGAGCCCCTGATCTCAACTTCTCAACTCCTCGTAGCACCACCCCACCTTAACCACCAGGGTGAGCTCGTCCACGTGTGTGTCCAGGTCTTCCACCATGGTGTAGCGGCGCAACTTTAATTTGAAACCACAACCTCAAACCAGTTCATCATATATGAGCCTCAAGCGCTTAGTTCCAGGCGCTTCCAACACGTGATTGAACCTGTGAAGCTGCACCGCCTCACCATGGTCGCCGTCTGCGCCAGCGCGGAGCTCATCGACAGCAGCTGGTCCTCCAGGGTGTAGCGGCGCAAGTTGATATTGAAAGCAAAAACTGTAAGAAGCAGTTTCCCATATTTCACTTTCACGCGCTTAGTTCCAGGCGCTTTCGACGCGCTTTCGACGAGGGTTGGATAGGGTCAGCCTGCACCGGCCTACCAGGGACTTCAGTCGCATGTTCAGTGTCATGTGCGTGTGCGCCGGGCCGGACTCCTCGCCGTTCGACGGCCACCCGTCGGGCCGAGCGTTCGCTGGGCCTTCGGAGGAGGAACGCTGACGAGGCAAGGTGGAGGGGATTTGTATATCGCGGGTTGCCGCTGTGTCGGGGTCGTCTTCGAGTATCTCCTTGACGTCCTTGACGACATGCACGCCCTGATACCCAGGCGCGGCGGCGGCGGGTAGCGCGGTGGCGGAGTTGGAAGCGGAGGGGGGCGAGGGCGGAGGCGGGAGGTGGCGGGCGGAGGCTGGCAGCGCGGCGGCGGCGGCGAGGAGGAGGAGTGTTGCGAGGAGCGTGGAGGGGGAGGCGAAGGTCATACCGGAAGAGGGACGGTGGGACGAGTGGGTGTGCCCTGGGAGGTCGGGGACGTGGTGCGGCAGGTGCTGGGGAGGCGTGAGGCGGGCTTGAGGCGCAAGGCAGGCGCAGTGGCGCCGGGCGAGAGCGGAGGTGGCGAGCTGCGCGACGGGAAAGTGACGGTTCCGCCGGCGGCGGGTGGTGTTTCGTATCTCATCGCGATTTTGTCGTCCCTCAAAAGACGAATAGGGAAGACAAAAGTCGACCGGGTGGTGCCCGGTTGGGTTGGAACATGACTCACGGCACGGTGCGGTTCATCACACGATTTCACCCGCCCCAGGCCCTTTCTTTCCTCGTTCTTGTGCTCGCCAGATCCACGCAGCTGCCACGGGCCTCTCGTTTTTCTGGCTAACAGAGGCTGACTGTGCTTTGAACACAACACATTCCACGTGTCCCCTTGTTGAGCTCCCCCTTTTTCTCAGGTCAAAGTCGACGCGACGGGAGTGGCTCTTTGATCTACGCAGAGGCGCCCAGGAGTCAGGGTTTGAACCAACTTTCACAAACGAGATCGGATAGCTCCCGGATATTTCCGTACTCGCAGTAACACTTTCGCCTCACGACCCCCGCCCCCGACAGGTTGCCCTCTTCTCGGCGTGCGGCGACATATCGGGCGGTATGTCGCGCGCCGCGGAGGACGACGAGCGGGCGGCGCGCTACGCTATGGCTGCGGCCGCCGAGGCGGTGTTTCGGACGGGGAGTGCAAAGCGCAAGAGGGCCGAGGAAGGCTTGCAGCAGCAAAAGCGCGAGACTGAACAGGTCCACGCCGCGGCGCGGGCAGCGCTGGAGGCGGCGGTGAAGGTGAAGGAGGACGCCGAGACCGACACCGCGGGGGTGCGGCAGGTGGCTGCGGCGGAGCGCGCGGCGCTAGACGTGGAGAAGGCCGCGATGGAGAAGACGTACGCCTGTCAGACGAGCATCATACAGCTGGCCGTGGGCAGGCGCTCGCAGTCGCTCACTTCAGAGCTCAACTTGAGGACCTTCGGGACACATCGCTCAGTGAGAGCACAACTTGAGTACCTTCGGGACACATCAACGGGTTCATTTGGTTCATATGGGGGACAAGATAAGCTTCAGCAGATCGGGAAGAGGCAAAGTAAGCTCAAGTTGAGCGGAAACGGGAACGAGTGTAAGCCCCTGGACGTGGGCGGGCAGAAGTTCACCACCTCCCTGCCGACTCTAACGTCGGCACCCTACACGTACCTGGCTGCCTTGTTCTCTGGGCAGGGGCTTACACTCGTTCACTTCTCAGCTCAACGTAATCGCTTTCTGTGGGTTAGGGGGCGCGTTGAGGGGTCGTTAGGGTGCTGTTCAGGGGATGTTAAGGGGTATCAGGGGTGTGCAAGGTGTGTTTTTGTTTCAGGAACGGCTCAGGTTGAGCTGAAAAGTGGACGAGTGTAAGCCCCTGTCTCTGGGCGCCACCCGCTCGCCCCCAACGCCGACGGCTCGTACGTCATCGACCGCAATGGGCATCGCTTCGGATACATTCTCAGCTACCTACGCGACCCGGGTAGGCACGAGGCAGCAAACACAATAACTGCTCGCCAAAGGGTGCCACTTGACTCAATAATAAGCGAGGGGCGAGGGGCTTATAACGCGGTGGTTGACGTGGCGAGCACTAATCACTCGACCCTCTATCCGGTCAGCTTTAAGCTGAGCTCCACGCTGACAGAGGAGCAGCGAGGCGAGCTGGCCGTGGAGGCGGACTTTTACGGCCTGCTCGACCGCGTGATGCCCTACTATGCGCAGGAGCAGATCGGGGTGGCGCTCCTGATGCGCGCGTGCAAGGTGGACGCCCCCAGCGCCACCAAGCGTGTGCTGGAGACGGCGGCAGGGGCTTACATTCGTTCCCATTTCCGATTGACTTGAGCTTACTTTACCCCTTTCCGCTCAACTTAAGCTTACTTTATTCCCCATATAACCCAAAATACCCCCGCGGGTGTGTCCCGAAGGTGCTCAAGTTGAGCTGTAATGTGAGCGATGTGTCACGAAGGGCATCAAGTTGAGCTCTGAATTGGGCGAGTGTCAGCCCCTGGACGGCGGTGGCGTCGGCGCGCGCGCTCGTGTTCGAGATGGAGAGCACCACTCCGTGGTTGACCGAGGAGTTCCAGGCAGGGGCTTACACTCGTCCATTTTTCGGCTCAAGTTAAGAGCGTTCTGTGAGATAGGGGGCGCATTGAGGAATTGTTTAGAAGGTGTGTTGAGGGTGTTAGGGCATATTAGGGTGTGTAGGGTGTATTTTGTGTCAAAACCGGCTCAAGTCGAGCTGAAAAGTAAACGAGTGTAAGCCCCTGGTGCCAGGATGCGCGGTACGTCATCACAGACCGCGTGGTCAACGGCGCGCCGGTGTGGGCGACGGAGGACGGCGAGTGTTGGTTCATGTACCGCACCGGAGATGGCAAGATGATGATCAGCGACGAAGATGGTTGTGCCACGGGCAGGGGCTTACACTCGTCCACTTTTCAGCTCAACTTGAGCGCTCCGTGTGGGATAGGGGGTGCGCGTAGTTTAGGGGGTGTCAGGGGGTGTATCCCGTGTTGAGGGGGTGTCAGGGGGTGTTTTGGGTGTGTAGGGTGTTTAATTGTGTCAGACATGGCTCAAGTTGAGCTGACAGGTGGACGAGTGTAAGCCCCTGGCCAGGGGATGGATATACAACACTGTGGAGAGCCCGGACGTTCTGGCGCCCACCCAGATGCTCTCGAACACATGGAAAAGCAACAGCTTTGCGACGCTGAGATCGCAGTACACCGCAGCTGGCGGAACCGACGAGGACCCCTGGGTGGATGTTCCCGGCAGGGGCTTACACTCGTCCACTTTTTGGCTCAACGTAAGTATATTTTGTGGGATACGTTGGCTGCACGAATTCCCCCCGGCCTATTAGACAGGGGGACACGAAGAGGTGTGACCAAAACGGCTTCGGTTGAGCTGAAATGTGGACGTGTGTAAGCCCCTGGTTGCTGGCATGCGCATCACCGCCGTGCACGGGCTGGACGACGCGGTGCCGGCGATGGCCGCGGCGCTGCGGCGGCTCACCGCGCTCAGCGCTGCCGAGTAAACGCCCCATGCAGCGCAATTCATACGAGAACCACGGCGCAACTCATTTTCACGTTGTTTACTTGCATGAACATTGTCAACAACCAAGGGTGTGTATCAAAAGTTTCTGGCGGGGTTGATTAATTTTGATGCTTAACCCGCTCCCATCGATTGATTTTGATAGTACCATTTTTTTCTCGATGTAATCGATTTTGATAGTGGAAAGAAAACAGAATCAATCAATACAGTAACGATTATCGCCATCCCTGTCACATTGTTTAAACAGTGCACTCGTACGGGTCCTATGGGATCGCCACCAAATCCACGGTGCCGGGGCATCCTGTGAATCCAATCGGAATGTGCGGTGTTCATGGCACGCAAATGTCAGGAGATAAAGAGGCGCCTTCGAGTGTATTAGGAGGCCCCAGGCTTCCGCCCTGCCACCGTACACAAATGTCGGTAAATTATATGAGGTGAGATGTACACCGGCGGCAGACGCCGTAATGCGATATAATTTCAACCGTCAAGTATGGCATACTTTCGTCAAGCCAACCTGTTGTTCAGTGGTAGTTTCTTATGCTAAGTTCCTAATAAGTACAACGCATAAGTACAACGCCTGAGTGACAAGCCCCGTGTCATCATCCTCGCTGGACAGTGACAGTGACGGTGATGGCGACGTCGACGGCGGCAGCGGCGGCGACGGCGGCTACATCAACATCAGCGGCGGGGGCGGGGCCGGGTCCGGAACAGGGATGGTGAGAAACCCTCGCCCATCGTACCCATGACCAGGGGCTTACACTTGTCCACTTTTCGGCTGAACAAATCAGCGCATTCTGTGGGATAGGGGGTGCAATTAAGGGTTGTTGAGGCGGTGTTCAGGGGGTATTCGGGGGAGTTAGGGGGTATTTTGTGTCAGAAACGGCTCAGGGTGAGTTGACAACTGAACGAGTGTAAGCCCCTACCCATGATACTCCGCCGGGTCGGCCGTAGCGGCCGACGAGACGAACGTGACGTTGTCGTTATAGATGAGCCACTCGCGTGTCTCTGGCAGGCGCTCCACCCGGTGCGGCGGGAAGTTGGCGATGTGCAGGATCTGACGGCGCGGTCTCGCGCGCGGTATTTTACAATTGCGGATGCCGCCGTTAGCGCCGCTGCCGCCGCTACCGCCGCTACCGCCGCTACCGCCGCTGCCGCCGCTGCCGCCGCTGCCGCCGCTGCCGTAGCTACCGCCGCTACCACCGCTGCCGCTGCTGCCGGCAGATGGTGACGGAGCCTCGCCTGAGAGACCGACATGCGACAGCTGTGAGCGGATGGAGGAGGCGGCACGGCCAGCATCGGCTGCCTCGATAATGCCGCCGCCGCCGCCGCCGCCGCTCCCTCCGCTGCCGCCGCCAGCGCCGCCACCGCCGAGGCCTTCGCCTTCGCCTTCGCCTTCGCCGCCGCTGCCGCCGCCGCCGCCGCTGCTGCTACCGCCGCCGCCGTCGCCGCCGCTAACATCATCGGTAGGAGTCTCAAGATTTTCAGGCTTCAGAGCAATATCGACTCCGTTTACTCGCAGGAAGTCGTCGCCGTCGCCGCCGCCGCCGCCGCCGCCGCCGCTGCTGCCGCCGCCGCCGCTGCCGCCGCCGCTGCCGTCGCTGCTGCCGCCGCCGCCGCTGCCTCCGCCGCCATCACCGCCGCCAGCATCATCGCCAGGAAGCTCGAGATTCTCAGGCTTCAGAGCAATATCGACACCGTTTACTCGAACAGGGATGCGGCCGCTGTCGAGAATCGGACCGTGTATGATGCCCTCGGTGCCGTTGAGCTCGGAACGCCCTCGCAGCAGGGGCTTACACTCGTCAACTTTTCTGCCTGACGTGAGCACTCTTTGAGGATACAGTGTGTGGTCTCATACAGTTTCAGTGACAAAAGCGGCTCAGGTTGAGGTGAGAAGTGGACGAGTGTAAGCCCCTGCCTTGCAGCGAATGAAGGCGCACAGTAGATCCGATCGAAGCTGCCGTCTCGCAGAGGCTTACACTCGTCCACTTTTCGCTTCAACGTAAACTCTTTCTGTGGGATATGGGGTACACCTATAGGTTGTTTAAGGGTTGTTGAGGGGGTGTTTAGGAGGTGTTTGGGGTATTATGGGGTGCTTAACGGTGAGTTTGTGTCAGAAACGGCTCAGGTTGAGCTAAAAAGTGGACGAGTGTAAGCCCCTGCCGTCGCACCGCCCGCCGGATTCTCCTCGCTGGAGGGGCACAGGTTGAAGTTGAAAGCAAAGATTGGAAGCAGTTTATCATGTTTGAGTGTCAAGCGTTGGAAGCGTGTAGGGTCAACTTGGGGTCGACCTGGGGCAACCTGCACAGGGGCTTACACTCGTCCACCTCTTGGCTCAACGTAAGCGCTTTCGGTAAGACAGGGGGTACATTCAGGGGTCGTTCTGAGGGGTGTCTGTGAGGTTTCAGGGAGTATCAGCAGGTGTTTAGGTTGCATTTTGTGTCAGAAACGGCTCATGGTGAGCTGAAAAGTGGACGAGTGTCAGCCCCTGAACTTGCACCGCCCCACCTCGCCACCCTCCATCTGCTCCTCGACCAGCTCGTATGGGAGCGCCGGGTAGCCCGTTAGGAACACTTGCTGGTCGGTGAAGCGCGCCTGCCTGAGCGTCAAGCGACCTTGACCGCCCGCACTCGGGCTGAAATTGAAAAACCAATGGTGATGCACGAGCTCGGCAATGGTGATTGACGTGCGGGCCGCGTCAGCCGCGACGCAGGGGCTTACACTCGTCCACATTTCAGCTCAACCGAAGCCGTTTTGGTCACACCTCCCCGTGTCCTGCTGTCTCATAGACTGGGGGAAACTTATGCACCCAACGCATCCCACAAAATGTGCTTACGTTGAGCCGAAAAGTGGACGAGTGTAAGCCCTTGCCTCGACGTGGCGATAGCGGGCGCGCCACCCGAGGTCTGGTTGGTGCTGTATGAGCCACGCGTTCCGCTCAGCTGTCAGCGCGTAGCGCGGCCATGCGTTCCAGCGCGTCTCACACAGCGCTCGCCAGAGGTGGTCTGTCGGTAGTGCGAGAGTCAGGGGCTTACACTCGCCCACCTCTCAGCTCGGCTTGAGCGCTCATTTTGGGATAGGGGTGCGCGGAGGGGTTGTGTAGCCCGTGCTAAGGGGGTGGTATGCGGTGTTTAGACGGTGTAGGGTGCTTTTCTGCGTCAGATACGGCTCAAGTTGAGCTGAGAAGTGAACGCGTGTAAGCCCCTGCCGAGAGTGCGGTGGCAAGCGGAGGTGTAATTGATGAGGTCATTTGGTGTGTCGAGGAAGGAAGCGACGGTGACGAGGAGGTCGTCTGGGAGGGTGTCCCACGGTGTCTCCACATCTGGCACCATGCCCGCCGTCCCCACTTCCCACCAGCCGTTCAGAGTGGTGCTCCGTGTTGTGCGCTTCGGTGCACCAACCGCACGCTCGGGAACGCCGACGGAATGAGTCGTCGTGTTCAGTAGCGACGAACACGTGTCCTGCCGACCTTCGAGTTGTGGTTTTGGGGTGCCGACTGCTGCTGCTGTGAAGCCACGCGTGCGCCACTCACCTCTGACGCAACCCGTCCCGTAGATTCTGACGTCTAAGGAGGAGGAGGAGGAGAAGGCTGCTGCCGCGGCGGCGCCTGACGGGTCCAGGGGGATTCCACGTCCTGCCGCCACTGCTGCTGCTGCTGCTAGGCGGCGGGGCTCCCACGCAACACACATGAACATGAGCCTACACGAGCAGAGCCCCCGGGGAGTGCAGGGACATCCCAATGCTGACGCCCACCCCACCGCGCCCAACCAGGGGGTGCCACGCCCCCCTGCTCCACCGCCGCCGCCAGACCCCGCCGCCGCGCGTCGCATCATCTGCCACTTCGACATCGACTGCTTCTACGCGCAGGTAGGGGCCTACACTCGTCCACTTTTCAGCTCAACTTGAGCGCTTTGTATGGGATAGGGGGTGCGCGTAGGGGTTGTGTAGCCCGTGTTAAGGGGGTGTTAGGGGGTATTTAGGGTGTTTGTGTGTGTCATACGCGGCTCAAGTTGAGCTGAAAAGTAAACGAGTGCAAGCCCCTGCGCGCAGGTGGAGGAGCTTCGCGACCCGCGCCTGGCGAACCGCGCCATGGCAGTGACGCAGAAGTATCTCATCGTCACCTGCAACTACCCGGCGCGCGCCGCGGGCAGGGGCTTACACTCGCTCACTTCAGAGCTCAACTTGAGGACCTTCGGAACACAGCGCTCACGTTAGTGCTCAACTTCAGCACCTTCGGAACACATCCACGGGTTGGTTTGGGTCATATGGGGTGGGAAGTAAGCTTAAGTTGAGCGGAAAGGGGTAAAGTAAGCTCAAGTTCAGCGGCAATGGGAACAAGTGTAAGCCCCTGGCCGCGGGACTGAAGAAGCTAATGGCGACCAACGAGGCCAAGCGGCTGTGCCCGGAGGTGGTCCTGGTCAGCGGCGAGGACCTGACTCCGTATCGTCACGCCAGCAAGCGCGTGCGGCAGGGGCTTACACTCGCCCACCTGTCAGCTCAACTTGAGCGCTTTTGGTGGGACAAGGGGTATTTAGGGGGTGTTAAGGGAGTGTTTAAGGCTGGGTTAGAGGGGGTGTTTATGCGTCTAGGGGGTGTTGAGTGTCAGAAACGGCTCTAATTAAGCTGAGAAGTGGACGAGTGCGAGCCCCTGTCGTGCGGCAGGCTCTGACCCGCTTCGGCCCCTGCGAGAAGCTCGGCCTCGACGAGTGTTGGGTATGGGCCCGGGGCTTACTCTCGTTCCCATTTCAGCTCAACTTGAGCTCTTCTGTCCACCGTGTAAGCCAACCTCACTCACGAATGTATCCTGGAGTTGCTCAAGTTGAGCTCTAACGCGAACGAGTGTAAGCCCCTGGTATGGCCCCAAATAATCTCATTCTCTGGTGCTTCCTTTTCGCCTCTCTGCGGTGAGGTGGTGTTTCACCATATAGCTCACCCGACCGTCCGCCTCCGTTGCGCTGTGTGTGCAGCGACTGAATATCACCCACCCTGCCATGCCCTGCCCTGCCGGTAGGTTTTGAATGCTTAAACCCCCCTACGCACCATTAACCCGTCACTGTAATAAATGTTTAAACCCCGCTGCACACTATTAACGCGCACCCTACCGCCCAGGTGGACGTGACGCGGAAGGTGGACAGGCGCGTGGCAGGCAGGGGCTTACACTCGTTCACGTTAGAGCTCAGCTTGAGCATCTCCAGGACACATTGATGGGTTATGTTGGGTTACACGGTGGACAGGAGACCTCAAGTTGAGCTGAAATTGGAAGAGTGTAAGCCCCCGGTGGCAGGCGGAGGGGCGGGCGCGGATCCCCCGCTGGTGGGTCACCGACACGTGGCCTCCGCCGGCGTGTCCGCCTCCAACCCGCACCGCCCCATGGACATCCGCGCCGCGGTGTTGGACATCCGCGGCAGGGTGGACATCAGCGAGGCGGTCATGGCAGAAGCGGGGGCAAGGGGGGGGGGATGTTGGAACGCTGCTGCTGAGGAGGAAGAGGATGGGGAGGAGGAGGAGGAGGAGGAGGAGGCAGGAGCTTACACTCGTTCCCATTTCAGCTCAATTGAGCTCTTCTGTCCAACATATAACCAACTTGACTCATTAATGTTTCCAGGAGTTGCTCAAGTTGAGCTCTAACGTGAAAGCGTGTAAGCCCCTGGGAGGAGGAGGAGGAGGAGGAGGAGGAGGAGGAGGAGGAGGAGGAGGAGGAGGAGGAGGAGGAGGAGGCCGTGGTGGAGCGTGGGTTACGGGCAGGGGCTTACACCTGTTCACTTCTCAGCTCAACCTAAGCCGTTTTGGTCACACCTTCCCGTGTCCCCCTGTCTCATAGACTGGGGGAAAATCACGCTCTCAATATATGCCACAAAATGTGCTTACGTTGAGCCGAAAAGTGGACGAGCGTAAGCCCCTGGTTACGGGTGGGCGCTGCCATCGCCGCTGAGGCGCGCGAGGCAGGGGCTTACACTCGTCCACTTTTCAGCTCAACTTGCGCGCTTTGTATGGGATAGGGGTTGCGCGCAGGGGTTGTGTAGCCCTTGGTAGGGGGGTGTTCGGGGTGTTAGGGTATCTAGGGTGTTTTTGTGTGTCAGACACTGCTCAAGTTGAGCTGAAAAGCAGACGTGCGTCAGCCCCTGGCGCAAGGCTGTCCGCATCGAGGCGGGTCTGCGGCAGGGGGCTTACAACCGTTCCCTCTTCGTCTCTCAACTTGAGCTGTACGGCTGTACCTCATCCTGAAACCCCACCAGAAACCACCACTCAAAGACACGCTCAAGAACTCAAGTTAAACTCCGTGTCGGGGTCACATGTCACACTTATCTCCTCTCAATCGAGGGTATATTTACTCTACTAGGCTGGCGAACCGGTCGGACAGTCGGCGAGTCGGTCGGTGGGATTCTCGAAATGGACAGTTCTGATTAGTCGAACGGGATTCGATACCATACCTTCGATACCAGACCCGACACTGAGTTCGAGCTAAATAATGGAACGATTAGCAAGACCCTGGTGTGCGGTGCTCCGCGGGGATCGCCAACAACAAGCTGGGCAGGGGCTCACACTCGTCCACTTTTCAGCTCAACCTGAGCCGTTTCTGAAAGAAATAAACACCCTGCACACCCCCTAATACCCCGTAACACCCCCTAAAACCCCCTAAACAGCCCCTAATCAACCCCTGGAAGCGCCCCCTATCCCACTGAAAGCGCTAACGTTGAGCTGAACAGTGAACGGGTGTCGAGTGTAAGCCCGTGAAGCTGGGCGCCAAGCTGGCGTCAGGACTACACAAGCCCGACGACCAGACGGTGCTGCCGCCGTCGCAGGCCGCCGCCGTCGTGGCCCCGCTGCCTGTCCGCGCCCTGCCTGGCAAGGGAGGGATATATAGGGGGTATAGAGGGTGTGTAGGGGGTGTGTACGGGGTATGTAGGGGGTGTATAGGGGGTATATAGGCCGTATATTTGGGGGAGCGCCGTACCTTCTTGCCTTGTTTACCTGGATTGAAGGTCTAGGGTTTAGAGATGGGTGTGGGGCCCTGGTACGCGGCGTGGGGCACAAGCTGGAGCGGGAGCTGGGCGCGCGGGGGCTGCGCACCGCCGCGCACGTGCGCTCCGTGCCCCGCGCCACGCTGTGCGCCTGGCTCGGAGCGCGCGTTGGGGCCCTCACGCACGACGCGGCGTGGGGGGTGGACCGGCAGCACGTGGCCGAGAAGCCCCCGCCCGCCGCCGTCACGTGCGAGGCATGGGCTTACAATCATTCACTTTTCAGCTCAAGGTGAGCGCTTTCTGTGGATAAGGGGGTGCACTTAGGGATTGTTTAGGGGTTATTTATGGGTTGTCAGAAGTAAGGATGGGGTGTTGAGGGTGTATTTTGTGTCAAAAGCGGCTCAAGTCGAGCTGAAAAGTGGACGAGTGTAAGCCCCTGGTGCGAGGACAGCTTCCGGGCGTGCTCCAGCTTTGCCGCCGTGGCCAACGTGCTGCGGGTGCTGTCACCGGACCTGGTGGCGCGCATGGTAGAGCGGTGCAGGTTGAAACCAGCTGAAACCCGAGTTGAAAGCGCGTTGGTTTTGTGAATGGGGGAGGCCCCCTATGCACCATTTTTTCCTCACTCTGATAAATGGGGGAGGCCCCCTATGCACCATTCAGCGCTTGAAAGCAAAATGTGATGCAGCGCTTTCGAACTTTGCTTTCAACTTCAAGTTGCGCCGCTACAGCATGGCGGAGGAGCACCATGACGAGCTCGACAGAAACTCCATCAACGTGACAGGTGGCGGGGCGGCCAATGGGGGCGTCACATGTGGCGAGTTGGCCAGTGGGAGCGTGACAGGTGGCGGAACGGCCAGTGGGGGCGTGACAGGTGGCGGGGCGGCCAGTGGGGGCGTGACAGGTAGCGGGGCGGCCAGTGGGGGCGTGACAGGTAGCGGGGCGGCCAGTGGGGACGTGCCAGGTGGCGGGGCGAGCAGTGGGGGCGTCAACGTCAACGCCAACATCAGCAACAAGGGTAACAACAGGGTGGCCGGGTTGGTGGGGTTGGTGGGGTCGGGGGCGGTGTCTGCGGTGGGTCGGGTGCCTGGGATGCTGACAGTGAAGTGGCGGGAAGCCTCATCGTCGCGGGGTTGGGGGCGCACCTCGGCGTCGGTGGCGATGCCATGGGCGGCGGCGGACCCTCGCGGAGAGCGCGGAGCCCGTGCCGAGGCCGTGGTGGGGCGGTGCAGGTTCACCATATCAAACCCTTGTTGAAAGCGCCCGGACTTACGCGCTTGACACTCTAGCATGAAGATCCGCCTTCAACATTCGCTTTCGAATTCAACTTGCGCCGCTACACCGTGGCGGCGGCGGCGATGGGGCTGCTGCGGCGGAAGCTGTCGCATCGTTTCAACCTCACGCTGCTTAACATCGGCGCCACGGCCTTCCGCCCCGTTACAATCGGCGGCGGCGGAGGCGGCGGCGGCGGAGGCGGGTTGGCAGCGTCAGCAGCAGCAGCAGCAGCAGAAACTGCGGGGCGTACAGCAGCAAACATGATCTCCGCTCCGTTGCGCCTTCTCACGCAGGCGCATCAGCAGTCGCAGCAGCAGCAGCAGCAGGTATCCCCCTTGACACCCCCTTGATGCCCCCTCAATACCCTCATAACACCCCCTCCAGCCCCCCTCAGTGCCCCCATGACTCCCTTAAATTCTTCTACGGCACCCCTCTTGATACCCCCTCTTAACTCCTTTCCAATCCCCTTCATACCCCCTCATCCCCCTGCCCCCCCCACCCTTCAA
>Ga0307489_10001536_pt1 | contig 15228 bp, 22 predicted proteins | sample SB12metaG_FD_202247 | JGI IMG/M metagenome (GOLD analysis project Ga0307489, IMG submission 202247) | Sea-ice brine microbial communities from Beaufort Sea near Barrow, Alaska, United States - SB 1.2 | ecosystem: Environmental > Aquatic > Marine > Coastal | place: USA: Alaska | collected... | reverse complement strand
CCGCGCGGTTCATCAGCTTGCGTGAGATGCGCGTCAACAGCACGCGCATCTCCTTGGCCTCTTGCCAGGGGCTTACACTCGTCCACTTTTCGGCTCAATGTAAGCACTTTTTGTGGACTACAGATGTCCACTTTTCACCCTGACGTGAGCTCTTTTTGTGGGCTATGTTCAGAGGTCGCATCGGCACAACCGTCTCAGGTTGAGCTGAGAAGTGGACGCTAGATGTGGCTTAAGTGACCAGAAACCGCTTACGTTGAGCTGAGAAGTGGACGAGTGTACGCCCCTGCCTCTTGCGTCATCTCCGCCCAGCGGTCAAACGCCCCCGCCATCTCCCACTTCATCAACTTGCTGAGAGCCCGCTTCATTTTGACCTTCATCTCGACGGTCTCCTCAGTGGACTCAACCCAGCGCTCAAACGCCGCGGCGACCTGTCCGTTCGCCATTTTTAGCGAGAAGCGCTTCAGCCGGTTCCTCAGCGAAATGGCTTCCGTGGTGGCTTCTGCCCAGGTGTTGAACGAGCCGGCCAACAAGGGCTTACACCCGTCCACTTGTCGGCTCAACATAAGCGCTTATTCGTTGGCTACAGGTGTCCGCTTTCTGGCTTGACGTGATCACGTTTTGTGTGCTATGCCGGGAGGTGTCATTGGCAAAAGCGTCTGAGGGTAAGCTGAGAGGTGGACGCTCGCTGTGGCTTCAGTGACCGACCACGGCTGAGGTTGAGGTGAGAAGTGGACGAGTGTAAGCCCCTGCCGGCCAACGCGCGGTTCAGAATCTTTTTGGCGCAGCGGGAGAGCAGCACACGCGTCTCCTTGGCCTCTTGCACCATGTCGACCCAGCGTTCGAATGACTTCTTGCACTTGGAGTTGAGCATCTTACGCAGAATACGGCGGTTGTTGCGGCCGCTCTCCAGGGGCTTACACTGGTCCACTTATCAGCTCAACCAGAGCCGTTTCCGTCACTGGATTCGTTAAACACCCAGTGTTTTGCCCAGAAAGTGCTGTAAGTGAGCCGGAAATGTGGACGAGTGTAAGTCCCTGCCGCTCTCCCAGAGAGTCACCCATGTCTGGAAGTACGAGCTCAGGTTACCGCGCGGTAGCGGCGCAAGTTGAAATTGAAAGCAGAATTTGAAAGCAGTGTATCACAGTTTAGCTTCAAGTGCTTAGTTCCAGGCGGTTTCAACATGGGTTTCATAGGGTCAACCTGCTCCGCCCTACCGCGCGTAAACTTCTTCATCGCGTTGCGCATCCTCGCCTCCCCGCAGGGGCACCAGTTGAAATTGAAAGCGAAAGTTGAATGCAGTATGACAGAGTGCGTGAAACCACTTAGACACTTAGCAGCAAGTAGTACTAAGTCGTCGAAATGGAGCGTTCTGATTGGTCGAGCGGGCACTAAGGCAGACTAAGTAGTACTGAGTAAGTCTTAGTGTCTAAGTGGTTTCACGCACTTTGTCATACATTGTAAAGTGCACACGTCAAGCCGGAAGTAGACAAGTGGAAGCTATGCTCTCAACATGGTGCGTAGGGGCGGTTGAGCATGTATGGCAGTGAGGCGTGAATGGTGCGTAGGGGGATTTGAGCAATTATTTCATTCAGCCGTAAATGGTGCGTAGGGGGGTTTGGGCATTTATTTCAGTGAGGCGTAAATGATGCGTAGGGGGGGTTGAGCATTAATTACTCGCACCGGCCCACCTCCTCCATCGCAGCAACCTGCCGCCGCAGCTCCATCATCTCCTCCCCAATGGTAGGGGCTTACACTCGTCAACATTTCAGCTCAACGTAAGCACTCTTTGTGGACTACAGACGTCCACTATTGGGCTTGACGTGAGCGCTTGTTATTGGCTATGTTCACAGGTAGCATCGGCAAAATGTCTCAGGTTGAGCTGAGAAGTGGACGCTTACTGTGGATGCAGTGACCGGAAACGGCTTAGGTTGAGCTGAGAAGTGGACGAGTGTAAGCCCATGCCCAATGGCGCCGGATCTGGCCAGCTCTACCGCGTCCCACCAGCTCTCCCACGAACCCTGCAGCCGTCGGTTCATCATGCGTTTCGCCGCACGCTCCAAGACGAAACGCATGTGCTTCACATCTTGGACCATGTCCATCCAACGCTCGAACGCGCCGGCAAGCAGGGGCTTACACTGGTTCACTTTTCAGCTCAACGGAAGCGCTTCTCGTGGTATAGGGGGTGCATTGAGGGGTTGTTGAGGGGTTGATTATGGGGTGTCAGGGGGTGTTAGGGAGTGTTGTTTTGGCAGCCATGGCTTACGTTGAGCTGAGAAGGGACGAGTGTAAGCTCCTGCCGGCAAGCTGCTTGTTGAGTAGCTTCTTGAGCACGCGGTTCATCTTGACGCGCATCTCAACAGCCTCCTCAACGAACTCTGCCCAGCGCTCGAACGCCCCCGCAAGCGTCTTATTCATCATTTTCCCCGCGAGCCGCTGGATGTAGCGGCGCAACTTGAATTTGAAAGCAGAAGTTGAAAGCAGAATTTGAAAGCAATATATCACACTTGAGCTTCAAGCGCTTAGTTCCAGGCGGTTTCAACTGGGATTTCATAGGGTCAACCTGCACCGCCCTACCTGCAGCAGGCGCTGCTGCGCCGCCTCCTTCTCGTCGTCGCTCCGCCGCGAGTCCAGGATCTCCTGCACGCTGTCGAACCACAGCTCGAAGCAGTTGGCCAGCTGCCGATTCATCATCTTGCCCAGCTGTAGCGGCGCATGTTGAAATTGAAAGCAAAGTTCGAAGGCGGTACATCATATTTCAGTTTCAAGACCTGGACCCATAGGCGCTTTCAACACGGGTTTGATACTGCCAAGCGCCAGCCCTGCACCAGCCCTGATACACCCCTGTTGCAGCCCTATAATACACACCTGCCTCCCTATAATAGGCACCAGGACCGCTAGAATGGGCATCTGAGGCCCCCTAGAATGGGCCTGAAATGAACCCTGCACCGCCCTACCCAGCGCCTTCTTCATCTTGCGCTTGAGGGCCAGGGACTCCTCCGTCATCTCCGCCCAGCGGCTGAAGGCGCCCGCGATCTGCCGGTTCTTCAGCTTGCCAATGACCCGCGCCATCTTGACCCGCAGCTCCTTGGCTTCAAACGCCATCTCTGTCCAACGTTCAAACGCCCCCGTCAACTCCCGGAGCATCATCTTCGCAATGGCCCGCTTTATCTTCACCCGGGTCTCCCTGGCCTCCTCCCACACCTCCTGCCAGGGGCTCACACTCGTCAATTGTCAGCTCAACGTAAGCACTTTCTGTGGGATAGGGGCGAATACAATAATTGTTTAGGGGTTGTTGAGGAGGTTGTTTAGGAGGTGTTAAGCGGTATTAGGGGGTGTGTAGTATGTTTTTTGTGTCAAGAAATGGAAATGGCTCAGGTTGAGCTGAAAAGTGGACGAGTGTAAGCCCCTGCCTCCTGCCACGTTCCAAACGCACCCGCCAGGACGCGATTCAACATTTTTTTCAGAGCGCGTTGGATCTTAGTCTTGGTCTCTTTCGCGTCCATCGTGACGTCGGCCCACGTGTAGAGGCGCAAGTTGAAATCGGAAGCAATGCTTGAAAGTACGACATTTAAAGACAAGCCAACGTTCGAAAAATTACATTTCGAACCTTCTATAATATAAACTCAAGACGTCTTGAGTTAAATTACATTTTCGAACATGGGCTCGTCTTTACATGTCATAGTTCATCGTATTCAAGATTCAAGATCTGAAAGTAAGCGCCATCAACCCGGATTCAACCTGGGCTAAACATTGGATTAACCTGCTAGCTTCAAGAGCTGAAACCAGGCGCTGTCAATCCGGGGTCAACCTGTGGTAAACCTTGCGTTAACCTGCACCGCCCTACCCAAGTTCCAAAGGCGCCCGATATCTGTCGCATCATCATCCTCTTCACAGCCTTGGTGACAATCTCGCGCATGGCTAGGATCTCGTCGATGGCCTCGGTCTAGGGGCTTACACTCGTCCACTTTCAGCTCAACCTAAGCTGTTTCTGGTCACTGAAGCTACAGCAAGCGTCCACTTCTCAGCTCAACCTCGGACGTTTTTGCCAATACGACCTCTGAACATAGCCCACAAAAAGTACTCACGTCAAGCCGAACGTGGAGGTCTGTAGTCCACAAAAAGTGCTGACGTCGAGCTGAAAAGTGGACGAGTGTGAGCCCTGCCTCAGTCCAGCGCTCAAACGCGCCGGCGATGGCTTGGTTCATCATGCGCTTGCCCGCGCGTTTGATCAGCCTCCATAGGTCGTGCAGCTCCATCCAGGTCGCCCAGACCTTGGCTCAGAGTCGCAGCCGCCAATACAGTAAATCGTTATAGAAAGTCTAGCGATGAGCGATCGAACACAGTGTAGCAGCGAAACACACCAACTCAACAGTGCGAAGAGTGTGTGGCGGGGCAAAAGGGGGGTCACAGGGGGATCAGAGGGGGGGCAGAGGAGGATCGGAGAGGGGGCAGAGGGGGATCGGAGGGAGGGAAGAGGGGGGGAAGAGGGGGGTCAGACGTGGTGAGCAGCATTGCCTTGGCCAGTTCGCGGTTCATGAACTTCTTGAGGATCATGGCGTTGCGCTGCTCCGTCAGGCTGTTCGTCGCCACGATATAGGGTCGGGCGGATGTTGTTGACCACGTCATGAGGTGCCGTTTACCTCTATAGACGAGGGTTCAAAGTGAGTTGCATGACGTGGCGAGCAATGTATTGTTAGTCACGTCATGGGGTGCCAATTAACTAAATAGACGAGGGTTCAAAGTGAGTTGCATGACATGCGAGCAAAATATTGTTAGCCAGGTCATGGGGTGCTTTAGCTCAATAGGCGAGGGTTCAATGTGAGTTGGAGTGGGATGACATGGCGAGCAATGTCTACCGGGCCCTGCCGCGTCCGCCTCCGCCTCGCGCTTGTCCTCGATAATCTCATACCATTTGGCCCACGCCCCCGCCAGCTGCCGGCTCAGCATCTTCGCCGCACAGCGCTTGAGCAGCACGCGCATCTCCTTCGCCGCCTCCGCGGCCTCCGCCCAGCGGTCGAACGAGCCGGCGAGCAGCCGTTTCATCATCTTGTCGAGCGCCCTCTTGATCTTAACCTTGGTATTCGCCTCCTTCATCTCCTCCGCCTCCTTAGCCTCCCTCGCATCCTTGGCCTCCTGCGCCTCCTTCGCCCCCTCCTCCTTCGCCTCCTCCAAACGCTCGAGCCACATTTCGAACGCCCCGACGAGCGCGCGCTTCATCATTTTGGAGATCGCTCGCTTGATCTTGAGGCGAACCACGCTGGCTTCCCCCGTCGCTTCGAACCACTTGCTGAATGTCATCGCCAGACCGCGATTCAACATCTTTCCCCCGGCCATGGACGCAACCCAACAAATGACCAAAACCGGTCAGGTCACCACATCGATCACGTAAATAGAGACACCTAAATAGACACCCCTGTGACACCCCCACGAAACCTCTATGACACCCCCATGAAACCCCTATGACACCCCCATGAAACCCCGATGACACCCCTGTGACACCCCTGTGACACCCCTGTGACACCCCTAATGACACCCCTGTGACACCCCTACGGATGGCTTTGCGCGCGTGCTTGGCGAACTCCCACTCCTCGCGCCACTCGTCGAAGGAGGCCTGCTTGGCTCTTTTCATCCACTTTGTCGCCACGATGTGCATCTGCTGCACCGCGAGACAGGGACAGAACCAAATGGGGGGGTGCATTCATGAAAAGGTGGTACAGGGGTCTAATGATTGGAGCTAATCGGTAAACCGTCAATTGAATCAAGGGCTCTGGTACCATTTTCTCACTCAAAACTGGGAGAGCTAAGGGCGGCAGCGTCGTGACACGGGACTGTGGCGTAAAGTTGCCCGCCACGTCAACCAACGCATTTCGAAAACTAGTTTCTGCACGTCATGCGATGATGTTGGACTGAAGAGATGATGTGTCAAAACGTGGTGGATGACGTGGCGAGCAAAACCCACCATGTCATCCAACGCATTTCGAACCCACGTGACTTCAGTTGGATGGCTATTATAGGGTCGGGGCGTCCATCGCTCTTAAATCCACCGTTAGCCGAGTAGTCTTACGACTGACTGCTGCACTGACAGTGTTGTTGCGGGTTCGATCCCAGCTTACATCGTTCGCTCCTTATCAGGGCGGATGAGTGTCATGGCATGCTGTAGGTTTCGGGTTTAGGGTTCCGAGATTAGGGTTTAGGGTTAAGGGTTTAGGGTTTAGGGTTTAGGGTTAAGGGTCTAGGGTTTAGGGCGTAGCGAGCAATATCTGCCAAACCCTGCCCTGAGCTTGGCCAGCTCCTCCTCCTGGGATTTGAGCTGGCCGTGCATGGACCCTTCCAGCGACTTCATATCCAGCCTCGCACCAGGGCCTGCCGGATACTTCCTCTTGCTTTTAAGAATCGCCGAACTAAAACACTTAGCCCTGTCAGGAGGTAAATCCGTCAAATTGGGTTGGCCAAACTGGCTACAGGATACGTCAATTTCTGCCGAAGTCTCCGTCGTAAATCGTCGTTTCTTGAGTCAATTTAGGGTGCCAAGTGAAACTAGGTTCGGTTCGCCAGACTGGCTCCGCCGATCTGGCTTGGCCAAACGGGGTTGGCGCATTATAAAAGCGAGAGAAATAATGCTGCCATGTCATAGGATGCCATTTGTTCGAAGCAATACTGCAATATTCTCCAGGCCAGAGTGACAAGATATGATCCGATATCGATATGGGAGATCGATATGAGAGATCGATATGGGAGAGCGGACTCCAATGGGATATCGATAGGGTCATCGATATGGAATATGGGACATCGATTTGAGATACGGTATGTCGATATGGTTATCTACCGTATCGATATGGTCATCCTGGATATCGATATGGGATATGAGCTAATGATATGGAAGATGACAGTATCGATACGGTCATCTCCCATGTCGATATGGAATGTCTTGTCACTCTGACTGCAATACTCTCCAGGCCCTGCCTCGCGCGCTCCTTCTCCGCTTCCAGGCGCTCCGCCGCTTTCAGACGTTTAAGCTCCAAGTTTTAGAGGCGCGAATTGAATTCGACAGCAAAGTTTGAAAGCGTTTCATCATGTTTCAGCTTCAGGCGCTAGGCGCTGAAACCAAGCGCAGACAACCCAGGGTCAATCCAGGGTCAGCCTGGGGTCAACCTGCACCGCCCTACCAAGTCCTTCGCGTTGGTGTCCGCCGAGCCCACCTTGGTTTCCAGCTCGGAGTTTTTTCGCTCCGAAAGCCGCAGCTTTTCTTGCATCTCCTCCATCTCCGCCGACGTCGCGGCATTGGCGTTGGTGTTCTTCAGCGCCTTGGACCAGAGTCACCATATTGGTGTCAGCCTGATTGGTCGACTGTCCGTATTTCAATATTGGTGTCAGCCCGATTGGCTAGGTGGCCATCCTGGCGTAAGCCTGATTGGCCAGGTGGCCATACTGGTGTGAGCCTGATTGACCAGGTGGCCATTTGGTGTCAGCCTGATTGGCCAGGTGACCATATTGGTGTAAGCCTGACCACAGACGCCGCTGCTTTGGTCAACAGACCGTATTGGGTGTTAGACCGTTTTTGGGATCGACTTTGGGCACGTGACCATATTGGGAAACGCCGGTGCACTATGAGCAAACAGTCAGGGACCAAGTGCGTCGACTGTCGACCCTACCCTGGAGTCCGTCACAGCCGCTCTCCACTTGCTGAACGCGCCCGTCATGTCACGGTTTAGGATTCGCCTCAGAACCTCCTGCATGCGGCTCGTGCGGAGCTTATCAAGCTGACCCAAAGTGTGCTCCAGGCTTCCCGCCTTGCAGGAGGGTCATTGAGAACAAGCAGGGTCTATTAACTTAAGAAACTGGTTCGACCGACCATAAACTAATCACGTGCCAACACTCTGGCGACAGGAGGGTCATTGTGAACAAGCGCTCGACCCGAACTGAGATCGAGCAATACATACCTTGAGAGTGATTGCTTATACAGACGCGCGGAGGTGGAGAAGATTCAACGTCGGTCGAGGTCGTGATCTTGTTCTCAATAACCCTCATACAGACGCACGGAGGAGGAGAAGATTCAACGTCGTGTCGAGTTGCGCGTTCTCAATGACCCTCATACGGACGCGCGGAGGAGGAGGAGGAGGAGTTTCAACGTCAGTAGAGTGCTCAGTCTCAATGAACCCCCTCCCCTGCCTGTTGGCGCATGGTCTGGTCGGCCTTCTTTTTCTTCAAGGCGATGGACCCCGCCAGCTTCCACACAGCGAACCACGTGGCGCCAGCGTTCTGCAACATTCTTTGATGGAACGCTTGAAGTAGAGCCAAGAACAACACACGCTCGCCCAGTAAGGGTGGGGGATTTAAATGGGGATTTGGACGCGCTTGAGTTAATAGACGGTCGCTAGTAAAGTTTACAGTGTAGATCAAATTCCGGTACACACGGGAGTTTGACGAATGTATGGGCGAGGGTCTATTGACTCAACGATCGTGACCAGACCGCGCCACGCGTCATCCCCATTTACACCCCGAATAGAACTGCGTTTCATGATGACGCACGTAAACGATGTAGGAGTTCCGCTCGCGGTGCGATACGCAGTCAGAGCTCCTGTGAGTCCAAGAGTTGCACTTGCGGTACGGGTACACTATGAGCAAACAGTCAGATCCCTGCCCTTCACATGCGGCCGGGCCATCTTGTCGTTTTCTGTCTTGACCTCTTCCGCAAAGTATTCCGCCCTCTTCTATGGCCTTGGCAAATATTGCTCGCCACGTCACATGAACTCTATGCAGCTCACGAAACGAGGGTTCACAAAACGCAGTGCGTGTCGATGAGGTGGCGAGCAATAGCTGGCTGGCCCTTGCCCACTTTTCAAATGCCCCCCGCATATGCCGGCTCGAGACTTTTTTCATGGCCGCCTGCAGCTTCTTATAGTTCTTGATGTGAATCTGAGCGTCCAGTAACGCGCCCTGCGAGTTCTTGACCATGCTGCTCGCCGCGGGCACCGTGAGGCAGGGGCGTGCACTCGTCCACTGTCCAGCTCAACGTAAGCACCTTTCGTGGGATAAGGGCTGTGTAGGGAGGGATTCAGGTAGTATGTAGGACGTGTTTGAGGTGGTTACGGGGAATTAGGGGGTATTAGCGGGTGTATTTTGTGTCAGAAACAGCTTAAATTGAGCTGAGAAGTGGACGAGTGTAAGCCCCTGCCGTGCGGCGCTTCAAGTCGTCGATGGCCTCCTGTAGCTTCAGCACGGCTTCCGGCTTGACCAGCGGGCGGATCTGCGCCCCAGCGGCTCGGACCAAATCCATCAGCACCGTCTTGAATTCGTCCATGTCACCGTTCAGGGCCACACACCCGTTCATTTTCCAGCTCAAAACTTAGAGCAGCTTTGAGGGTTTGTAACTGCCGGTGATTTCTGGGACCAAACCGCTGGCAGTTGAGCTGAAAAGGGAGTTACTTGCAGTGTGCATGGGTAAACAATGAGCAAGCGGCAGCAGCGGCCACGCGACACCAGGTGCAGAGGGGTCTCTCCAAGGACGTTATGGGGGTCGCAATTGGGCTCGCTATGGGGGTCTAAAAGGGGGGTTCACTGCGGGATTTCGATCGTTAGACTTGAAATATAAGACGGAAAATTATATAACGGTAAGCCCATGCCGTCGTTGAGGTTCGACTCCATCTCCTCGAGCGACTTGCATAGCTGGCCGACGAAGTCGGAGGGATCCTCCTGCGATTCAAACGGCAACCGGGCGGGGTCAGAGGGGGGTCATAGGGGGGTCAGAGGAGGCTCGTAGGGGCATCAGGGGGGGCTCAGAAGGGAGCCAGAGGGGGGGCAGAGGGGGGGCAGAGGGGCGTCAGAGGGGGTCAGAGGGGGGCCGGAGCGGCCTCAGAGGGGGGCCAGAGGGGCGTCAGAGGGGGATCAGAGGGGGGTCAGAGGGGGTCAGAGGGGGGTCGGAGGGGGGTCAGAGGCGGGGGAGAGCGTGAGCATGAGAGTGAGCGTCAGTGCAGGTGTTTGCCGCGCCAAGTTGCTCACCCAACTGTCAAACTGTGAACATGTGCTCGCCGCGTCATCCACCGAGTGTTGACATCATAGTGCACAAGTGGGAGTGATGTCATCCAGCACACAGAGTACCGGTGGGAGTGGGCGTCATCCACCACATAGTGTGCCGGTGCGCGCCACGTCACCTACGCACAGTGTACCGGTGCTCGCCACGGCATCCACCGCACAGTGTGCCGGCGCTCGCTACCTAGTCAGAACGTTGTTGGCTGATGGATGTGGCTGCGGCTGCGGCTAGAAATGGGTGTGCATATTGTCGGTTGCATTTTGTCGGTCGGCTGCATTCGGGAATTGCAAATCCGTCCTGTCACTCTGGGGTCAAGACAGGGCGGCGACGAGGGGAGAGGGCGGGGCGGCTGCGTACCTCCTCCCCCTTGTCCTCATTGATGATATTGAGCTTGTCGGACGACGACATCCTGGCCGTCATCCTCAGGGCTGCCTGCGATTATGGGACATTTGGATAGGGGAACAGACGAACTAGGAGTCAGTTGCCTGGCCACCTCGGATTAGTAGCTCACCGGCGTGATTGTGGGACACGGGCGGCACCCTGGCCAACGCGGCTGAGGCATGAGGCGGGGCGCGTGCAATGTGGCGAGGTCATCGGTCAGGCCAAGGAACCCAACACGCCCACACCCGCTCGTGTGTGGAGCACCGGCCGCCAAGCCGGGCTATAACCGCCAAAATGTGCCAACTTGGATTCCACAAGGAGGAGTGTTTTCCCGTGGGGTGTTTATCGGCGGCGACGCGCGCGCACCTGATCCGCGCGGCCGAGTCGCCGCGGCGAGCGTCTGTTGCTCCGACCCTCGGCGGACACTTACGACTCAGCGTGGCAGAGCAGAGAATTAGTAAGTGTCGGTCACTACCCGATACCCGTTTCGCCCCTCCCCTCTCCTAGGTGCCTCCGATTCTCCGAGAATCGGAGGATCGAGAGGCACCGGTTAGGTAGCTATGAGGCTCCGGCCTGGGGGGGACGGGCGACGTGGGAGTCACAGCCCGCACGTCGCGCGCGCTGTTGCTCAGCGGCGGCGTCCCGCTCACACGCGGCCGTGTTTCTCAGTCAGATGGTTTACCAGTCCTTCCCTCTCCTGTTCTCCCGCCAGCCCGCCCTCTGCTGGAATTTTCCGGATTCCGAGTCGGCGTTTCCGGATTCGGACAGCTTTATGTTCGGATACTCGGAAGACTGACAGGACGCATCGGCGGGCACTTCCTGGAAATGTCGTCGATTCGGACGCGTGGCCGGGACGAGGAATAGACCAGTTGGCGTATATCGAAACAGGCCTCCCCGCGCGACGCGCCAAAATTTAGGCCCTTCAAAACGTAAACCGCCGCACCGCGCGCGCTTCTACGTGTCCCTCGAATCAAGACCTCTCGATCGGGGAATATTAAAGTTTGAACAGAATGAAAAGGCTCAAAGCTGCGGGAGCTCTATGCATTGAGTACTACAAGGTGGCTGCCATCTGGCTCTCTACAAGCGTTTGCCAAGCGGTGTTCCTATTGGTTCTGAGAAGATACAGCAAATTTACGTCGGCGCCATTTAAACCCGGTCTCCGCTATGATTACCCCATGAACCCCCCGATTTCAGCCTCTCGATCAATCATGCACCGCGAGAAAATGATGGTCTTTCAAATGACCAATCAGGGACCATAACCGTTTAGTTACAGAATTGGTGCGAAACTGGAAACCGGCAAGAAAATCCAGCCGATGACATCTCAGCATACCACTCTCTCGACCAATCATATGAGGGCCTTCAGGATGTCGCGACACCCGGAGACTGGAATCGGCCGGCATTGAGTTCCAGCGAAGCTCCGGCTAAACACGTCACAAGGTTGCATTGTTTCGCCCACCCGGATTAGGGATTAGGGTTTAGGGTTTAGGGTCTAGGGTTTAGGGTTTAGGGTTTAGGCAGCACCCGAATCAGGCGGAGCCGGGAGGGTTGGGGCCCGCCGCGCTCCGCGCCATGAGCCAGGGCCGTACGCTCGTTACTAAATAGTTTAGGGTTTAGGGTTTAGGATCTAGGGTCTAGGGTTGAGGGTCTAGGGTTTAGGGTCGTTAGCGCCGTAGCTTAACGGGCGCGATCCTTGTGGTATACGTCGGGATAATTTGAGTGGCCTCAGATTGAAACGATTCGGCTGGCAGTCGAGCTGAAATGGGAAACGAGTATCCCATACAGAGCAGAAAGCAGGGGTTGGAGGAGGATGCCACAATTGGGTGCGGGTAAATCGGTACACTATGAGCAAAAAGTCAGGGAACGAGTGGCCAGGCCAGGGAGGAGGATGTGACGAGTGTGTATAGGTACCCCGGTACACTACGAGCAACCGGTCAGGGAAGGAGTGCCCAGACCGTGCCAGCACCATCCGCGCCTCGGGCGCTAACGTGTCCAGCGGGCCCTCCAAGTAGCGCCAGCCAAATATTACTCACGATTTCCAAAACATTTATACAGCAGTTGTCGTCACTTGTGACGAGTATAACCTCGGAAACCTCGGAAACCGAGGGAATCTTTACTCAAGGATCGCGACCCGGCCGGACTGCTGGGGGTCAGTCGGTGGGGTTTTCGAAATGTCCAGTTCTGAATGGTATTGGTCGAAAGTAACACGATACCACATCATTGATACCAGACCCGACTCTGAGTCTAAACCCTCGTTGCTTCTTTTTTCTTCAGTTGAATTCCACCCTGTTATGTTTTGAGCGTTTCTTCTGGGCACCACCTTTGTGCTAGGCTTCCACCCGATCAGAAAGGCGGACTCGTCGTCCCTGTCTGCGAACCTCTCACGGTACTTCTTCAGATCCTGTGAGCAGGGACGAGCCAATAATGCTCGCCACGTCATCGGATGCCATATAACTCAATACACAAAGGTTTACGAAGCTGTGGGTTAGAGCATGATGCTTGCTGCGTCATAGGATGCCATTTGAATCCATAACCGAGGGGTTATGAGGCGTTGGGTGAAGCAAATAATGATCGCCACGTCTTATGATTGCGTTTAAATCAACCATTGAGGGGACGGGTTACACTGCGGTGGGTGAGGGGAATGATGCTCGCTGCGTTATAGGGTGCCATTTACACCAATATACGAGGGGTAACAGCGCGGTGGATGACGACGCGAGCACCGATGCACTACGAATGGTCTCTTTAGTCCAATATCCGAAGCACCCCAGGACCGTGGAAAGTAGCTATTGTCGGGGAACGTACCTACGCCGAAATCGCCCAAAATCGCCCCAATTCACCCAAATCATCGAAGTTCGCCCCGCATAGCATTCGGAAAGCTGGCACCATAGACGGTGCGTACATGACACGGAACTTAGATTAAATGGACCATGCGTATGTGGTATGTACTTGTCCTCACCTCGTCCGAGATCCCGATCGTGTCCATCAACTCCTTGATGCAGCGGCACAAGTTGTATTTGAAAGCAAAGTTTGAAAGCGGTTGATAATATCATAGTTTCAAGCACTGATACCGTAGTCTCGTTCAACGCAGGATTTGAAACTGTCAAGCTGCACCGCCCTACCTTGAACTTGGTTTCGCCGTATGACCGGGCGCCGCCGATGAAGCTCGTCAGTTGCGCCTGCCACCAGGTCCATATGTATTATTGCTGAACACGTCATATGATTATGCTTGCCGAACTAAGTCAGTGCTGGCGATAGGGAGGGTTGAATTAAGTTTATATGCGCTAGTGTAGGGGCTAGTGGTTGGTGGGTTAGTATGGGGAACTGCAGTGGGTTAGTAAAATAGGGGGTTTTAACTATAAAATTTAAGCTAGTTTGGGGGCTAGAGCAGTAGGCTTGACTAGGGACGACAGGAATACATATGATGTCATTGATAAGGCCTCAAATCCGTACACACTTCAGATTCTGTCTGCTTGAAATGACGGACGGGGTTGGCTGATGCTCAACATGCGAAGCGACTTGGAGATCGACGAACGTTGGTAGATAACGAGTACAGAACATAAGGGTTCACCAAGAATGTGGCGGATGATGCGGCGAGAACGGGTACACTATGTGGCGGATGACGCGTGTACCCTCATCGATTCTAGACTAAATGTTTTGAAATGAAAACCCCCCATCCTAGCACTGTTCACTTGTCCCTACCGTCGACGTGCGTTCCATGCGCCCGCGCTCCCAGGCCCGCAGCACCCCGTGCTGTAGCGGCGCACGCTGAATCTGAAACCGAAAGTTGAAGGCCGTGTATTATAATTCAGGTTCAGGCACTTAATTCCACTCGCTTTGAACGGGGGTTTGATAGGGTCAACCTGCACCGCCTTACCGTGCATGGAGGCGACAGGGGCCTCGTCTGCGCCGCCGGCCGCCGCCGCCACCCAGGGGCTTACACTCGTCCACTTTTTGGCTCAACGTAAGCGCTTTCTGTGGAATAGGGGCTACCTTGAAGGGTGGTGTAGGGGGTGTTCAGGGAGTGTCAGGGGGTTACCAAGGAGTGTTTAGGGTGTATTTGGTGTCAGAACCTGCTCAGGTTGAGCTGGAAAGTGGACGAGTGTAAGCCCCTGCCGCCGCCGCCGCCGCTCTGGCTTCGCAGGTTGGTGCGAGGAATGCGGCCATATCGTAGGGGCAGATAATGTATGCTCCCAGGTTTTAGAGTTTAGGGTTCAGAGTTTAGGGTTTAGGGTTTAGGGTTCAAGGTCTACAGTTAGGGTTCAGGGTGCTTGCCACGCCATATGATGTCGTTTGAGTTGTGGATGACTTAGGATGATTGTCCTCTGCCTTGCCAGATCAGCGGCGTCCTCGAGCGCCAGGTTCGCGCCCGGGGCAAATGGCCTTACACTCTACCACATTTTGGCTTGACGTGTGAACCTTTTGAGTGACACGTTGGTTGGTTTCAGTGTATTACAGTGACATGAACGGCTCAGATTGGCTGCGCTGTGAGCAAACAGACATGAGGAACCTGATCAGCGTTTAGGGTTTCGGGCTTTAGGGTTTAGGGATTAGGATTTGCACGGCCCTGCCTGGCCGGAGGAGGGAGTCATGGGGTGGCAGGCGTCGCCAATGAGGGTGATGGGCCCGCCTCCAGGGTCATCGCGAACAAGCGAGGTCTATTAACCCAAGCACAACGTCGACTCGCCATAAACTCAACACGTGCCAACACTCTGGCAGGAGGGTCATTGCGAACAAGCGTGGTCTATTAACCCAAGGACAACGTCGATTCGCCAAAAGCTTGACACGTGCCAACACTCTAGCAGGAGGGGGGTCATTGAGAG
>Ga0307489_10001535_pt1 | contig 15239 bp, 17 predicted proteins | sample SB12metaG_FD_202247 | JGI IMG/M metagenome (GOLD analysis project Ga0307489, IMG submission 202247) | Sea-ice brine microbial communities from Beaufort Sea near Barrow, Alaska, United States - SB 1.2 | ecosystem: Environmental > Aquatic > Marine > Coastal | place: USA: Alaska | collected... | reverse complement strand
GACATGATGTTCACCGCTATGAACTTCGGCAACGACGAGCCTCCGGACGAGGACGACGCCTTCATGGACTTCCTGTAAATGCGCATCTCAGCGTCACCACACATTTTTAGGCGGTGGCGGGAGGATCACCACGACGGTTATTCAATACATAATACATGCCTTTTCAGCCTCGGTTCGACTGCCGCGTGTGTCTCGCTTCCGGGCTCTACAGATTTGATGTTTCCAGCCTCGGCTCAACAACCTATACACGCAGCGCGCCTCGCCCAGCAGCTCTGCGGCGCGCATATTGGGGAAGTTTGCAGTCTGAGGGACAAACGCACCATTCTTAAACAAAACACCAGGAGGGGGCTGGGGCTCCCCTACCTCATAATCGATCACAGCGCCGCCAGTCATGGATGCTAATCCGAGAACAAGCACTACTCACGCGCTCAGTGGCTACACGCTATAGACTATGCTACGTTCCGCTCCCGCCCCCAGCGCTATTGCCCGCGTGGGATCCGGTACGGGTACTTGCGCTCGAGAGCGTGCAGCGCCTCCAAGTGCTTCCCGATGCCGTCGATGTCGCCCAGGTTCGCCTCCGCCCAAGCGAAGGTATCGGGCCCCTCCCCACGCGGCACGCTGCCATCATTGTCCCGCCCAAAGAAGATCCGCTCGCGCAGGTCCCGGTCCGCGTCCTTCGCCGCGCGGTGCCGCTTCTTCTCCTTGTCCGTCCACAGCAGCTGCTCGCGCCGCTCCGCCTCAACATCTTCGTCCGCTATCACCTTCTGGAACTGCCGGATCAGGTCCAGGTCCGCCTCCAGATCCGCCTGAAACTCGGGGACGGCGGTGGCGGCGGAGTCGGGGCCGGCACGCTGGTTGCTACTGGTACCTGCCCTACCATCCTCTTCGCCAGCGCCACCACCTCCAACACCACCGCCGCCACCGCCGCCGTTACCGCCGCTACCGCCACCACCACCGCCACCACCACTGCCACCACCGCCACCACCGCCACCGCCGCCATCACCGCCACCGCCGCCACCGCCGCCATCACCGCCACCGCCGCCACCACCGCTGCCACCGCCACCGCTGCCACCGCTCTGGGCGCTGGACGTCCCCGCGGCGGCGGCGGCGCGGGGGCTGGGCGGCCTGCGGGCCCCGCTGTTGCGCACGCCGCCCTCGCGGGTCAGCACCTCATTGCTGCTCAGCTTGGAGCTGGACGCGGCGGCCGTGTCGCCTGTCGAGTGGAGGGTCGGCGGTGAGGTGTGGGATGGCATGGTGTGGCAGGGTACGGGCGTGGGGCGGCGACTGTCTCTTGTCCCTGTGGAAACGTTCCAGCAGATTGGCTGCAAAATGTGGGCAGATGCGAGCAAACACTCTGGTCGCACCGTTGAAGTCCTCGGGTGTGGCTGTGGACATAGCGTTCAACCTGCAGCGCGAATAGCACAGAGAGAAGGCGGCGGTGGGTTAGCACAGCAGAGCGTACGCCGACCATACCGTATGAGCTTCTCATACATGTCATGTGTCAAGTTTTCGTTTTGGGGCGCTCATCCCGCTGCGTGTGTGAACGCACTTGTGCATGGATATCCTTGGCGACGACGGCCGCCGGGGCGAGGGCGCGCGCGCGGGTGGTCTCCGAGGGGGCTGCCCCGCGACATTGAGGTCGTTACCGTCCGCCCCCTCGGGCGGCGCGAGAAAACCAGGGCGCATCGTACAATGAGCGCAAGCAGCGTCCTCGCGTTTGCGAGCAGGCGGGCACTTTTTTGATTTTTTCTCATAATGCTGATGAAACCGACGGCCATTTTTCAAACCAAGAGTTGATTCGTTGATCGATTGGCGAAAATATCCTCCTTTCGAGACTCGCAACGCGTCGGTCGGCGCAAATGGAGCGGGAAAAGCAAAACTTGAGGAAGGTGGGATGATCCGCGTTGCAACGAACACAACTCAAGCTCTCGCACTTCACGCCTCTCTCTCAACAGCGATTTGTTTGGTGTTAACAGAGGTCCTGTCTTTGGCGGCGGCGGAGCCGTGGGAGAGCGCGTGCTTGAGCCACGTCACACGCAGATGCTAGGCTTCGGCTTTCTGTTTGGAGGAAAACCGAACGAAATCGAGGCCAAGAAGATCTCGGCCAAGTGTGGCGCGCGCGTCTCGGCGGTGAGGGTGTGTCTACAGCTCAACAGCGGGACAGCGTGCGAAGCCTTCCGACAGGATCTCGACCTGTGCAAGGTGAGCAGCGCGACCCCCTACACCCACGGCCTTTTGAGAGGACGTGGGAATCTGCCAGTGCCGTCTCTTTTTATTGGAACATCTCGACCACTCACAGGTCATAGCTCGCTGCTGACGCGCCACTCCCGCGCCCCGTCCCACGCCGCTCCATACAGGGCCACGTGGTGTGCCCCGAGGCCGCCGCGGAGTTCTCGCGCTGCACCCACCTCCTGGTAAACTACACCGGCCCCGCCGCCACCAAGCCCGACTGCACCGCCTCCTTGAAGAAGCTCCGCCGCTGCCTCCGCACCAAGGGAGTTTAGAGAGGACTCGCACTTGACAAGACTATATAGCTAGCTTACCGCATCCGCTGACGACTGACGACGACGTAGACGACTGGCACGCAGCGGCTCTCGCGGACAGGCGATTCCTCGCGCAGGAGGATATCAACCAGGGCGATTCGCAGCACCATGCCCCCCCCCGGCGCTGCGACAGCTACAGCTGGCGGGAGCTGCGCGCTCCCCGCCGGTGCCGCGGGCGCCCCCAGCGGCGGCGGCGACCCCGGCGGCGACCCCGTGGTGGGGCGGTGCATGTTGACAGTATCAAACCCCGAGTTGAAAGCGCGTCTGGTTTCAGCGCTTGAAACTTACATGTGATGAACCGCTATCAAACGTTGCGTCCAATTTCAACTTGTGCCACTACACGGTGGTGGCGCTGCGGTCGAGGTGGGAGCTCGCCGCGGTGCTGGAGTTCCTGGACCTGTTCGGCACGGAGGTGGCGGTGGGGGGTGCCTCGCCCCTCACGGCGCACGACCTGGAGGCGGCACTGGCGGCGCCGGCCATGCGGCACGGCTGCACACTCCTCCACTTTTCACCTCAGCGTAAGCACCTTTTGTGGGGTTCGTTGGGTGGTTTCAGCAGCGTGTAACATAATCGATGGGTGGTAACTCGTCGCAAACTGGACACTGAACACACACCGCTCACTGACCAATACGGCTGAGGCTGAGGTGAGAAGTGGAGGAGTGTGCCGCCCCTGGCGAGCGGCACAACGCGCGGCTGTTGAGCGACCTGCACATCGCACTGCTGCGCGGGATCCACCCGCGGAAGGCCCTGGTAGGGCCCTGCAGGTTGAACCGATCAAACCCGCGCTGAGAGCGCCTGGAACTAGGTGCATGCAACTGTATTATGATGAATTGCTGTCAATCTTTCCTTTCAATTTCCAGTTGCGGCGCTACAGCATGGACGCGGAGACGTGGGCGGTGGTGGTGGCCGCCAAGGTGCAGGAGTGGTGGCTGGACCTGGTGGGGGAGGCCGGGGGCGAGAGCAAGCACCCGCCGTTCGCGCCGCCTCGCCGCAAGGCCGCGGTCGCCACCAGGGCGCCGGCGCCAGCGCCACGTGGAGTGCGGCACGGAAGCGACTCTGACGAGGCCGATGCCGCGGACGAGGACACCGCCGACGCTGACGCCGACGCCGCCGACGGCATTGACTACGACATTCATGAGCTGGACTGGTACACGCACAAGATGACTCCGCTGCAGCGGCTGCGCACGCTGTGGGCCATGTGCGAGCTGCGCGTGGACCTCACCGATGACATCCGCGACCGCATCGACGCCGCCGCATCCACGGGCAACCGTGACAAGGCAAAGCGCTGCAGCTTGACAGTTTCAAAACCCGTGTTGACAGCACCTAAGGTTTCAGCGCTTGAAACTATGATATCATGAACCGTTTCGAAACGTTTGCTTACGAAATCAACTTGCGGCGCTACAACAAGGCGGAGCGGGACGGGTTCGAGCACGTGGACGACTTCCGCGCGGCGCCGATGGGGGTGGACGGCGCGGGGTGCCGCTACTGGTTCCATGACAACGTGCGCGGCACCGGCCCGCGCCTCTACCGGGAGGGCCCCGCGACGTTCCACAAGTTCAAGCGGCCCAACAGCGAGGCAGCGGCGGCGGCGGCGGCGGAGGCGGCGGCGGTGGGGATGGCGTCGCCGGGCGGGGCGGGGTCCCAGGCGCTCAAGTCAGTGGTGCGCCGCCCGCCGCACTACAACCCCGACATGGACACCGACGATGACGACCCGCCGTGCATGGAGTGCGGCGGGATGGAGGACGAGGACAGCTTCGTGCTATGCGATGGTTGCCCCAACGGCGGGCACTTCTATTGCATGGGCATAAAGAAGATCCCCAAGGGGAACTGGGAGTGCGTCGTGTGCGTGGGCGGGAAGAAGGCGGTGGTGGCGGCGGCGGCTGCGCAGGCGGCGGCAGCGGCGGCGATGAAGTCTGCCACGGCGGTGCGCCGCCCGCCGCACTACGCCCCCGACATGGACAGTGACGACGACGACCCGCCGTGCATGGAATGCGGCGGGATGGAGGACGCGGACAGCTTCGTCCTCTGCGACGGCTGCCCCAACGGCGGGCACTTCTACTGCATGGACATGAAGAAGGTCCCCAAGGTAGGGCGGTGCAGGTTATTTTCCACCCCAATTTGAACCCTTGTCGACCGCGCTTGATTTCAGCGCTTGAAGCCAGAATATGATAAACCGCATTCAGACTTTGCTTTCAATTCCGACTTGAGTCGCTACACCAAGGGGGACTGGAACTGCGTCGTGTGCGTGGGCGACAGGAACGCCGCCGCCGCCGCGGCCATCGTCTCGCCCGGCGGAAAGGGCAAGACTGGAGGCAAGAAGGCGCAGCGCGCGGCCTCGCCCGAACCCGTGCCCCCAGCGGCGGCGCCGGCGGCGCCGCGCGCGGGCAGCTGGGAGGTGGTGGGCACCACGGTGGAGGAGATGGCGGAGGTGGGCGCCGAGCTGGTGCGCCGCAAGCCGTCTCACGCGGACAGCAAGGAGGTGGGCCGCGCGCTGGGCGCCGCCGCGGAGGCGCTGGCGGAGGAGCTGGAGGCGGAGACCGCGCGGCGGAACCGCGCGGCGCGCGCGAGGATCCAGCTGGACAACATCATCGAGGCGGGCGCGGGGCGAGCCATGCGGCAGCGCAAGGCGGTGTGCTACACGGACGAGGCGTTCGACCAGGAAATCAAGGACGCGCTGCGCGGGGGGCGGCTGACGGCGGCGGACCACGACGACGCGCCGCGGGGGTCGCGGCGGCGGGGCGGGGGCGGGGGCGGGGGCGGCGGCGGGGCGGACAGCGAGGACGAGGAAGGCGGGAGAGAACGGCGCGCGCGCGGGCGCGGCGGCGGCGGCGACGGCGAGGAGCCCCTGAAGCCTCCGGGGCTCTCGCCGGAGGAGGGAGGGGGGCTCCGCCGTGGCCAATACGCCGCCGCTGGTGTCGTGTCCGACGACGGGGGTGTATCCACCAAATACGACGACGGAGACGACGACGCCGGAGACGACGGAGACGACGACGCCGGAGACGACGGCGGCGGCAGCGGCGACGACGAAAGCGGCGGCGGCGGGGAAGACGGCGACGACGGCGATGACGACGACCGCCGGGGCAGCGTGCGCCAGCGCGACAATGCCGACGAGGTCGACAGAGACGAGGACGAGGACGCGATGGATGCCAAACGCCACTGCACCGCCGCCGCCGCCGCCGACACGAAGTCGCGCCGCACCCCGGAGGACGGCGGCGGGCGGGACGACAGCGACCCGGAGGTGGCTGTCAGCGAGGACGAAGACTGGGGCGGCGAGGAGCAGGACGACGACGACGAGGTTTTCACGAGCGCGGACGAGGACGAGGACGACGGCTCGGATTACGGCGGGCGGCGGCGACGCGAGGCGGCGGTTGACCCGCGGTTCCAGCCCGTGGGTGCGGAGGAGGCAGCGGCCAAGGGGCTCCGGCGCGGCCGCTCCAACGCGGAGGAGGGCGAGGGGGAGGGGGAGGACGGGGAGGAGGGGCGGGAGGAAGAGGAGATTGAGGATGAGGACGAGGACGAGGTAGTGGGGGTCATGACTGAATAGTCCAGAATACGAGAGATTGGAGGAGGCGAGCCGAGCTGTGAGGCGGGAAGGGGTTGATTTGAATGTGAGGGAAATGATAGCGACACTTGAAAAAATGAATTTGCCAGCTCATCGAATGACACAGCCTAACAGCTGAGACAGCGAACAGCCCACTCTTCAACTCTCTCATCCCGTGCACCGCCACCACCACCACCACGATCACTACTGCCTCCACCCCGCCCCCGCCCCTGCCCCGCCTGGCGTCTTCCGCGCAAAGGTCACCTGCAGCGTCGCGCTCCAGGGTTTAGGGTTTAGGGTTTACCATCACTCTGGCGGTCTGCCACGTCGACTTTTTTCGGGTAACGTTTTTGTTCGCTGTTGGACGGTCTGACGGTGTTGCGCACGGCTTGTGTCGCCAGACCCCCGCACTCCACCCGAACATGCAGTCACTCGCGTTCTCCTCCACCATCATCGCCGGTGCGCGTGTCGGCACCTGTCGCGGACGAGCGGCGGTGTCCCGCCCACTCTCCCAAACGCGAGGAGCGTCGGTCTCCCCAGCCGCGGGTGCCTTCCCGGTTTCGCTCGGCCGGCGAGTCCGCGCCGCCGCCGCCGCCGACGCCGCCGCCGACTCCGCCGCCGCCCTCGACGCGCTCCTCGGTATCGTCCCCGAGCCCGTAGAGGGGTCCCCCGAGGAGCGCGCCGCGGCGGCCGATGGTAGGGCCTGCCAGATATTGCCCGTGCCTGCCCCGTCATCCAACGCCATTTTCACATTCGTTCCTTGAGTGACCTGTCTGCTCACTGGGTCTGTTGCGGTGCGTAATATCACCCTAACCACCGGGGCCACCGAGACGGTCTCCGCCGCCGCCGCCGACGCCGCCAACCCCGCGGCCGCGGCCGTCGCGCCCATCTCCGCATCTGCGGGCTACGCCACCCTTGACTCTATCCTCGGCGCCATCCGCGAGCTGCCCCCCTCGATGCGCGGCGAGGCGGCCGAGGGTGGGGCCTGGGCCTGCCAGACAGTGCCCGCCACGTCATCCAATGCATTTCGAATCATCATTTGTTGAATTAAATGGCATCCCACGAGGTCACGACGAATGCACATGCCAAAAGATGATGCTATGTCCCAGTAATAAATGTCCCAGGCTCAACTCTCTATGACAGAGATAGGGATGTGTACACTTGTCCACTTTTCAGCTCAACCTAAGCCGTTTTTGTCACAGACAGACTGACGCCACCCAGCGTATCGTGTATCCCTCAAAAACAGTGCTTATTAAGCTTACGTGAAGCATGTCGAGCAGGACGAGTGAGGCGCCCACTGACCCCACCCAGCGGGGCCACGCAGACCATCTCCGACACCCTGAACGGCATGAAGGCCGCCGGCGCCACCGTGCGCTGGGCAGGGGCCGAGCACTCATCCACTTCTAAGCTCACCGTAAGCACTTCTTGTGGAAAACCTTGGGTGGTATCAGTGACGTGTTGCAAGATCAATGGGTTGTAACTCGACACAAATTGGACACAAAGCGGCCCACTGACCAAAATGGCTGAGGTTGAGGAAAGAAGTGGAGGAGAGTCCCGGCCCTGGCGATGGAACTGCTACCCTGACCTGGTGCGGAAAAACGTGTTCCCCAATGACCTGGCGCAGGCGGGCATCAAGGTGGGGCGCGCCACCTTCACCCCAACTTCACCCCACGTTCACACCGGGTTCACCCCAGGTTGATCCCGGGTTGACCCCAGGCTGACCCCGGGTTGACCGTGCTTGGTTTCAGTGCGTGAAGCTAAAATGTGATGAACCGCTTTTAACATTCGCTTTCAATTTCAAGTTGCGGCGCTGCATAGCGGACGAGGGCGCCATCGGGCGCCCGTCCAACACCAACGACGCCAACTTCCTCATCGCCGTGGTGCTCAGCACCTCGCTCCTGGCGCTCATCGTGGGCAGGGCCCAACCCGCCACCGCCGCCCGCCGCCGCCCGCCGCCCGCCGCCGCTGGGGCCGGGGCCGCGGCCGGGGCCAGGGCGGGGGCCGGGGCCGGGGGCCCCCTTTTCTGGTTTCCTCTCGTCATATGTACCTATATATACCTATATTTGGTCTTCATTGCAAGTCTCACGATGGCACACAACATCAGCTTGAGCTGTTTTTCGTTTTGTCTCTGAGTCCTCGCCTGAAACCAGTCGAAGATGCTCCAGCCAGGCTGACAAGCGAGCTTGCGATTGTGGTGGTAACGGCCCTGGTGGCGGGCGTGACGCTGCCCGGCGACTGGGGCGCGTTCGGGTCGTACCTCATCGGCGGCAGCAGCCTCGTGGTCCTGGCCATCGGCTCCACCGCCCCGGGTACGGCGGTGCACCTTGGAACCGTATCTCCGACCACGTAATAAGACGTCCTTCGCCTCTGGTCCCTGACACAATGCCCGGGTGTGATGATCTACGATCTTACCACGTGCTACTCTACTCGTATTGAAAGCGCGTCATCGCAGCGCTTAGAAAGTATAACATGTGATGAACCGCTTTCCAGCTTTGCTTTCAATTTCAAGTTGCGACGCTACGCCTGGGCCTGCTCGCCGTGGGCATCGACCGCTTCGCGCGCGTCAGCCCCCAGTACCGCGACCGCATCGCGCGCCACGAGGTCAGCAGCTGCACCTTCACACTATCAAACCCCTTGTCGAAACCGCCTACGGTTTCAGCGCTTGAAGCTACAATGTGATGAACCGCTTTCAAATTCTGCTTTCAATTTCAACTCGCGCCGCTACAACGAGGCTGCGCACTTCCTCGTGGGCTACATGCTCGGCGTCCCCGTCGCAGGATACTCCCTCGGTCTGGGTAAGGCGCTGCAAGTTGGCACGTCTCAAAACTCTTGAAATCTGTTGTGGTGAAACCGCCAGGGTTCTAGCGCGTGAAACAAAATTGTGACAAAACGACTGTCAATTTGTGCATTCAATTTGAAGTGGCGGCGCTACCTTCGGGGGTGACGCACGTGGACTTTCTGGAGGCGAAGCTGGAGCGTAAGGCAGGGCGGTGCAGGTTGACCCTGGATTCACCGTGCTTGGTTTCAGCGCCTGAAGCTACAACATGACGAACCGCTTTCAAGTTTGCTTTCGATTTGAAGTTGCGGCAGTACAGGTTGGTGTACGGGCAGATCGCCATCCAGGAGTCCACCATGGTAGGGCGGTGCAGGTTGACAGTATCAAAACCCGAGTTGAAAGCGCGCCTGATTTCAGCGCTTGAGACTAAAATGTGGTGAACCGCTTTCAAACGTTGCATTCAAATTCAACTTGCGCCGCTACACCATGCTGCCGCTGGCGTGCGTGGCGATGGCGGGCGTGGCGGCGGAGGCCATGGCATTCCAGGAGGTGCAGGCGGGGCACCGCCACTGCTTCGGTTCCCGCTCATCTCACTCCCGAAAGTGCGCCTCCGGACGCGGGACGGGGCCGTCCAACATCGTCTCGGTCAGTTCTCAAGTGGTCCATTCGGGCCAGATTGTTATGCTGGGCCAATCCTGGGGCTGAAAACCTGCTGACTCGGTAACGCTGGGAAGGCGAATTTCATAAGACGATAGTGATTGCAAGTTTTCTCTTCATTGCGAGTCTAACGGCCAAACACGGCCAAACACGGGTCCATGTAAGTATTAAATGCTCATGGTGAACGTTGGTGGTGTGAGCGGTGTGCGGCCGTGGGTGCGGGGGCAGGAGGCGGACCTGTACGACCTGCAGCGGGTGCTCAACAAAAGTTCGCCCAGGCTGGGCGACAAGCAGCAGCAGGAAGTGACGCGCTGGGTAGGGCGGTGCAATTTGACCCCATCAAATCCACGTTGAAACCGCCTGAAACCAAGCGCTTGAAACTGGAATATTATGAACTGCTTTCAAATTTTGCTTTAAAATTCAACTTGCGCCGCTACAGCTGGGCGGTGTGGATGGCGGCGTCCATGCTGCGGCGGCACGAGGGCGCGTTCCTCGCGCTGGTGGACGCCATGCAAGCGGGGGCGCCCGTCGCCGACTGCCTCAAGGCCATCGAGGCGGCGGAAAAACCCAACAACTAGAGCTCAGCATGCAAGTCGAGTGTGTCTCGCGTTTAGATATTTGTAGAAGGCCATTTTAATGTGATGAGCGCAGCCCGAAGCACCGCCCCGGCTCCCCGCACCCCCACCGTGCACCGACAGTCTTCCGTGCGTCTCTCGACTACACATGCACTGCAGCCTGTGCTGAATGTCCACGCTGCACACGGGACCGGGACACCGCGCCACCCTTGCGTATGCGACACACTGCTGGCACAATGCCACGTGCTTGCATGGCATTAGCAACACCTTCAGCGGCTCGTCCCAACGGATCCTGCACGTCACGGCGAAAGAGAGGTCAACCGCCACGTCCACCACATCATCTTCACCTCCACCCTCGACCACCCCTGCTGTTTCGGCAGGGACCGCCGCCACCACCGCTACCGCCGCTACCGCCGCCGCGCGTTCATCCGCCGCCGCGCGGCTTCCGAGCAGCCTGTCGTTCGCCGCCGCCAGCCTCGCCGCCCTCGCCACCGCCTGGTTCGCCGCCGCAGCGCGCGCGAGCGCCGCCTAACAACGGCGCTGGGCTGCAACCCACTCCGTCGACAGCACTATGATGAGCGCGCCACCAGGGCAAACCCAGACCACCCGCACAGCATCCCCCCCGCTATGTCCCCCCGCCACGTCCTCGCTCCTCACGTCGGAGGGGTGTAGTGTTGGGTGCTGGGGGGTCGGTGGGTGGTGCGCGCGCCGGGAGTTGTGGGGGTAAGGAAAATAACAGGGGAATAGGGGTGCCCACTTCGCACTCCAGAGAGTTGCCGTCGATGAGTGGACGTCAAGCGAATGCAAGATATCAGACCCTCGTTGATGGTTTAGCGTAGGTGTAGCTGCAAGCCGTTTCGGTGTCACGATTTCCGATGTTTTCCTGCCCACCCTATCCCTGCCCTCACTCGTGGCCGCACGGCCGCACGGCACCCCTCACCGCCGCCACCAGCCAGTGTCATCGAGTATCGCCATCCGCCCGGTGCTGTGGCGCGGCCGCGATGGCCACCGGGGCCGACAACCCCTTCGCGCCGCCCACGCCACCTGCCCCGGGGGAGGGGCCCGCCCCAAACGTCCTCGAGCACGCGGGGGGGACGGGGCCGGGCGGCAGCGGGGAGTTCGCCAGCGCCGACAACCCCTTCGCGGCCGCGCTGACGTCGATCTCCCTCGGCGGCAGCGGTCAAGTGCCTAGCGTGTCGGGGGGAGCTGCAGCCACCGGCGCCGCGTCGGGGGTTGCTGGGGGGGCGGCAAGCACCCTTTCCTCCTCCACAGCAGGGCCTGACCGTGTCCCTGACATAAACAGTGTTTTTTCCAGCTCAACTTCAGTATCTTCAGAGGGATGAAGTGGGGCAACTCACGTGGTGCAGTGTCGTGGACAAACGGCTTAACGTTGTTGAGGTGAATGCGCTAGTGCGCTGCTCACCTGATGGCGCGGAAGCATCCATTTGTGGAACGCGGTGCACGCGTGTGTAGCCCCACAACGCGACTGCGCGAGTGCGCTGTTGCTCACCACGAAAAGGCGCCTATGATACTGGTGGTGTTCTGGGAGATATGATATACTCATATATGGTAGTTGTAATGGCCAGTTCACGTACGGAGGCCCTGCTATAGGGGAGGCTCCGGCCTGACTGGCGCTCTCGGGAAGCTGGGCGCCTGGGCGTCCGGCGGTGGCGGCGACAAGCACCCGCTGGCCGACGACTCGTCGCAGAAGTACCCTTTCGAGGACGGCATCCTCGGCGAGGGCCTCCCGGGCTACGGTTACAGCAGCAGCGGCGGCGGCGGCGGCGGCGGCGGCGGCAGCGGCGGTGAGAAACACATTACTTGAGAGTCTAACATCCTATCATCTCACGAACCTCAACTGCACTCACACACTTCAACATGACATGTGCACAGGGTACTCCGGCGGCGGCGACGCCCTGTCGCCGGCGGGTGCCAGCGTGGCGGCGCGCGAGCGGGCGCTGGCGCGGCGCGAAGCGCTCATCAGGGCCCAGGCAGGGCCCCACCCTCCGTCCATTCTACGCACGTGAGCCATCCCACCCCTCGAAGCTGCTTGACTCACAGTGTGTTTCTTTTTCATTTGCTATGCTAAGGAGGTCAACGTCTACGCGTCTTGTACAGGCCCTCAGGAATTATGCTAAGCTGGTAACCACACCTTGCGTCTGACGTGTGGAGGTCCCCGCGTCCCACGAGTGTGAGGCCCAGCCCAGGGCCCAGTAACCAGTGTTAGGGTTTATCCCTAAACCCTAGACCCGAAACCCTAACCAGACCTTTCGTCTGACTTGACGTAAGGCAGCGCGGGATCCACCGGGCGTCAGGCCGTCGCGCGCAGGAGGTGCTGCTGGAGTCGCAGGTGACGCACGTGAAGCGCAAGAACTGGCCCGCGTGCCGCCCCGTGCTGTACCACGACATCAACGCGGAGGTGCCGGCCTGCAACCGCGGCGGGGCCGCACACTGGTCCACTGGCCGCATGCTGGTTTACTTTCCACCTCAACGTTAGCATATGCGAGTTTCCCAAGCAAACATCTTACCCAGAGCAATATTTCTTCGGTGTGTGATATAAAATTAACGTTAAAGCATCTTCGAGCTGGCTCTAGTACGTTGTGATGACCGCAGTGGTTCTGGGGACCAAACGTCTGAAATGATGTATGAAAACATCAGCACCCACCCACCCTCGATCACCGTTTTGATCAACAACACGGCAGCAGCCCTCAGCCCTAACCCCTAAATCCTACACCGTAAACCCTAAACCCTAGACCATCGCTCGCGGCATGGTACGCGCGGCGTACGCCACCTGGGTGCTCACCGCCGCAGGGTAGGGCGCTGGACCTTCACAGTTTCAAAACCAGCGTTCACAGCGCCTATGGTTCCAGCTCTTGAAACTACAACGTCATAAACTGCTTTCAACGCTTGCTTTCAATTGCAACTAGCGCCGCTATGGCGGGGTACGCCCTCAACTTCTTCACCATCTCACTCATGTGGCTGGGCGGCAGCGGCGCGGTAGGGTGGTGCAGGTTTACCCTGTCAAACCCAAGTTGAAACCGCCTGGAACTAAGCGCTTGAATCTAAAATGCGATGAACCGCTTCCAAACTCTGCTTTCAAATTCAACTTGCGCCGCTACAGCGCGGTGAGGCGGCTGCACCTTCACACTATCAAAACCTGTGTGGAAAGCGTCATTGATTTCAGCGCTTGAAGCTGATATATGATGAACCGCTTTCAAACGTTGATTTCAATTCCAAGTTGCGGCGCTACAGCGTGAGCGCGGGCGACTGGTTCTTCGCCGCGGTGTTCGCACTCGCCGGAATCCCCTTGTCCTGGTAGGGCGGTGCAGGTTGACCCTTTCAAACCCACGTTGAAAGCGCCTGGAACTGAGCGCTTGAAACCAAAATATGAGGAAACGCCTTCAAATTTTGCTTTCAAATTCAACTGCGCCGCTACATCCTGGTGGGCGTGGTACCGCGGCCTCTACTACTCGGTGTGGCTGCACACACGGAATACGACATCGTTGGCGTGCCTGACGAAGCGAAAGGAGAATAGAGAGACGCTGTCGCGTGTATCAGGAGGCACCAGGCTTCCGCCCTGGCCCCTGTCTGCCTGACTAGTAGCCTGTGTGTGATAGGCACCAGGCCTTCGCCCTGACCCTCGCGTGTCTGACTAATATCATGTGTGTGATGTTCGGTTTATCTTGCCGAATCCCTAACCCCTAAACCCTAAACCCTAAACCCTAAACCTGTAGCCAGGTACCGGTGCACGACGTGGTCTGTCCCCTACCGCACGGCCCAGAAGACCACGCCGGGGTTCTTCCAGACGTATGCGTACGCCAAGTTCTTCCTCAACTTCGGGTTCCACCTGCTGATGTCCGGATTCATGGTAGCGGGCTTACCTGTGGTGGGCGGCATGGTAGGGCCGGATCCATAAAGTCATGGTTGTTCACCCCAGGCTCCTTCGGTCCGTATCATACTGCTTGTCACTTCATTGTTCACATTGCGAAACCTCGGTGTGCATCGAGTTTGAGTCTTAGAAGCCCTTTAATCGTTCGTCATGGCGGGAATGGTTCATCCGGCACTACGCGGTGTGCGCGGGGGTGTTCACGGTGATCGGGCGCTTCGCCGCGGGGGGCGGGCTCGCCACCTTCCTGGGCGTAGCCGCGCTCATCAACGTCGCAACGTGGTCCACCGCAGGGGCGGCACACTCATCCACTTCTCACCTCAACCTGACCCGGTTTTGGTCACTGGACCCACATCAAGCGTCCACTCCTCAACTCAATCTGAGCCGTTTTTGCCAATGAACCTTCCCAACATAACGAATGAAAACAGCTCACGTCAAGCTGAAAAGTGGACGCGTGCGCGTGCAGTCCACAAATAGTGCATACGTTGAGCTGGAAAGTGGAGGAGTGTAAGGCCATGGTCCACGGTGTTGGCGGGGAGCCTGTGGGTGGGCGGCGGCGCCCTGGAGCGGTTCCGCGCCGGGGGGGGTGTGGCGGAGCTGCGACGGGGCCGCGATGCCGCGGCGGCGCTGGCGGGCGCAGGAGCGGGGGCGAGCGCGGGGGCATGAACGGGCGTGGGGGCGGGGGCGGGGGCGGGGGCGGGCTCCTCCCTCGTGCAGCCTCGGGTGATGCTGTACCTGCACATCTCTCATCATCTGTGACTCGTCACCTCTTCGATTGTGTGCGTAGGCGCATGTATGTGTGAGCGCGGGCGCGCGCGCAATGGCGAGAACGCGAGCGGTTGAAAAGAGATACCTGTGTATGTATATGGATATAAAACGCAGGCTTCACAAACAGATGTGTCGACGCAGGTCTCAGATGTCGCCGTAGTCGAGGACCACCCGCCCGCCGCCGGCCTGATCCAGGTCCGTGTAGTTTTTGCCCCGCGTGGCGCCGCCGCTGCCGGGCGCGGCCATCATCATCATGGGCTGGTTGGGGCTGGGGCCGTTGCCGCCGCCGCCGCCACCATCGGAGCCGATGGGCACCTGCACGAAGGGGCCGAGAGGGCCGGCACCGGGCACAGGCATCATCATCATCCCGGGTGCCGGACCCTGCATCACCCCGCCCTGCAGCATGCTGCCGCGCCCGCCGCGCCCTCCGCGCCCTCCGCGGTCGCCGCGCCCGCCGCGGTCGCCGCGCCCGCCGCGGTCGTTGCGCCCGCCC
>Ga0307489_10001534_pt1 | contig 15240 bp, 28 predicted proteins | sample SB12metaG_FD_202247 | JGI IMG/M metagenome (GOLD analysis project Ga0307489, IMG submission 202247) | Sea-ice brine microbial communities from Beaufort Sea near Barrow, Alaska, United States - SB 1.2 | ecosystem: Environmental > Aquatic > Marine > Coastal | place: USA: Alaska | collected... | reverse complement strand
AACCCGTGTAGAAAGAAAGCGCCTATGGTTTCAGCGCTTGAAGCTATAACATGATGATCCGCTGACAAGCTTTGCTTCAACATTGCGCCGCTACCGCCTGGCGTTCTGGTACAACTTCGACGCGTTCAACGCGCGGTGGACTTGGCTGACGGACAAGCAGATGGGCGTCAGCACCTTCCAGGCAGGGGCTCACACTCGTCCACTTTTAAGCTCAACCTGAGCCGCTTCTGACATTAAATACACCCTAAACACATCCTATTACCCCCTAGCACCTGCCAAACACCCCGTAGACGACCCCTAAATGCACCCCGTATCCCACAGAAAGCGCTTACGTTGAACCTAAAAGTGGGTGAGTGTAATCCCCTGCTTCGAGGACGTGCTGCTGCCGCACGACACCAACACCGGCATTACCGCGGTAGGGCGGTGCAAGTTGACCCTACCAGACCCCCGTTGAAAGCGCTCGGAACTAAGTCCTTGAAAGTAAAGTGTCATGAACTGCTTTCAAAATTCGCTTTCAAATCAAACTTGCGCCACTACACCGCGGTGCGCTGCGTGGCGTTCGACAACGACGGCGCCTTCGGCTTCTCGGCGACGCAGATCCCCGTCACCGCGAGCCCAGACATCGGCGCCACTGTGGACAAGGTGTTCGTCGACGGCGACCACACCGAGCACATCCAGGTGGGGCGCAGACAGTAACAAAACGCGAGTTGAAAGCGCGCCTGAATATTTGGAGTATAACTAAAATGTGACAAACCGCTTTCTCGTTCAGAGTGCTCCAGTGAAACTAAAATGTGATAAAGCGCTCTCTTAATCAGAGTGCTCGCTTGAAATTGAAATGTGATGAACCGCTTTCGAAGTATGCTCTCGTATCCAACGAGCGGCGCTACATGGAGGTGTACCCCGCCGCGCTGCGGCGGCTGCAGCAGGTGGACGCAGCGCGGCACGCCGCTAACACCGGGCGCCGCCGCCGGGGCCTGCTCGCCGTCGAGTCCGTGGTAGGGCGGTGCAGGTTGACCCTATCAAACCTGCGTTGAAAGCGCGTGCAACTCGGCGCTTGACACTGGAATATGATAATAAATTGCTTTCAAACGTTGCTGTCAATTTCAACTTGCGCTGCTACACCGTGGGGCTCGAGCTGGTCAAGGTGGGGCGGTGCAGCTTCTCAGCATCGTAACCCGACTTGTCATGAAGGCGCGCCTGGTTTCAGCGCTTGTAACTGATATTTGATGAACCGCTCTCGAACGTTGCTTGGGCGGTGCAGGTTGACAATATATCAAAACCCGAGTTCAAATTTAAAGCGCGCCAGGTTTCAGCGCTTGAAACCATAATGTGATGAACCGCTATCAAATCTTCCTTTCAATTTGTAGTTGCACCACTACGTCAAGGCGATTGCGTCGGTGAAGAAGATGCTGGACCGGTCGGCGGTGCCGTCACCCAAGGTGGGGCGGTGCAGGTTGACCCGATCGGATCCACGTTGAAAGCGCCTTGAATGAATCGCTTGACACTGATATTATGAACCGCTTTCAAACGTTGCTTTCAACTTAAACTTGCGCCGCTACACCAAGCTACGCGACGCCGCACTTGAGCTCATGGCAGGCCAGTGCAGGTTGACCCTATGAAACCCAAGTTGAAACCGCTTGACATAAAGCGCTTGAAACTAAAATATGATGAACCGCTGTCAACTTTTGCTTTGAAATTCAACTTGCGCCGCTACATGATGGAGACGTTTGTGGCGTCCTCGGCGCTGGACGCGACGAACTCGCCCGCCGCGGACATGACCCCCATCATCGGCCGCACGGTGGGGTCAGGTTAAGAGTTTCCGGGTTCAGGGTTTAGGTTTTAGGGTCAAGGGTTCAGGGCTAGGGCTTAAAATACTAAATCCTAAAGACCTGGGAATGCAGGTTGATAGTATAAATACGCGCCTGGTTTGAGCGCTTGAAACTCAATTTTGATGAGCTGCTTTCGAGTTTTGCTAACAAATTTAAATTGCGGCACTACAGCACGGCGCACGACTGGCCGGACGGCGAGATCGACGCGGGCACCCCGCCCGGCGGTTCCAGCGACGGCACGTGGCAAGGCGGTGCAGGTTGAAAATCGTTTGGACCAGCGTTTATTGAAAGCACCCAGTTTCAGCGCTCGAAGCTGGAACATGATGAAGCGCTTTCAAGTTTTTGCTTACAATTTCAACTCGTGGCACTGCAAAGTGGAAGCGCCTAACCGCGGCGTACGGCGCCGCGGCGCGCCGCCACGGCTCGGACCGCGCGGGCGCCAACACGGCGCGTATACTGCGCGGCGCCGCCGCCGCCGACGCCGCCCACGACGACCTGTGCAACGAGCCCGTCACGGTAGGGCGGTGCAGGATGACCCTATGAAATCCAAGTTGAAACCGCCTGGAACTGAGCGCTTGAAAGTAAAGTGTGATGTCCTTCTTTCAACTTCTGCTTTCAAATGCAACCTGCGCCGCTACGTCATGGTGCGCTCGCTCACGCTCGACAACACCGCGGAGCGCCTGTTTGTGCGCGCCACCTTCAGCGGAACGCCCGCGGGGTTCTACGCTGAACTCGCCGATGACACCGCGTGGCCCGCCGAGGTGCCCAAGTTCAACATCACGGGCAGGGGCTTACACTCGTCCACTGATCGGCTCAACGCAAGCGCTTTCGATGAGATATATGGGATGCATTTAGGGGGTGTCTGGGGATGTTTAGGTGGTGTCACGGGGTATCAGGGGGTGTTTACAGTGTATTTTGTGTAAAAAATGGCTCAGGTTGAGCTGAAAAGTCGACGAGTGTAAGACCCTGATCACGGGCACCTTCCAGGAATCCACGAAGCTGTGGAACGAGCGCCCGGTACCCGTCGACGTGCCGGACGCCAAGCCCCTCGTGGGCGGCTGCTCGCACTTTTGCGCGCTCGACGTCACCGACGGCTCCGTGCGGTGCTGGTAGGGCCTGACAGGTTTTAGGGTTTAGGGTTTAGGGTTCAACCCTAGGGCCTGACTGATACTGTAATGATCGAGTACACCATATGAAATCAAGACAATTAAGTCAGCAACGAGGGTCTGAAACGCGGATGCTGTAGTGGCAGGCTTAGGGCTTGGCGGATAATGCTCGAGTAATCCATGTCAAGAGATGCCAATGTACTCAAGAAGCGAGGTTCTGAAAATATGGATGATGACGTGGCAGACATCATCCGTCTGGCCCTAGGTGCTGGGGCTACGGCGCGCACGGCCAGCTGGGCAACGGCGGGGCGGTGCAGGTCGACAGTATCAAAACCCGAGTTGAAAGCGCGCCTGCTGTCTGCAATCAGCGCTTGAAACTAAAATGTGATGAACCGCTTTCCGACTTTAATTTCAATATCAACCGGCGCCAGTACACAACGGGCGTGCAGTGGACATCGGCGACGGCGCCGGCGAGATGGCGACCGCGCTCACGGTGGTGCCACTCGGGCTCCCGGCCACGCAGCTCGCCGCGGGGTGCCACCACACGTGTGCCGTGCTCTCCGACGCGTCCGTCAAGTGCTGGGGCCTCAACAATAAGGTAGAACAGTGCAGGTTGACCCTATGAAACCCAAGTTGAATGCGCCTGGATCTAAGCGCTTGAAACTAAAATGTGATGTACTCCTTTCAAATGCTGCATTTAAATTCAAGTTGCGCCGTTACAACAAGGGCCAGCTCGGCGTGGGCGACGTCCTCTCGCGCGGCGACGGTGGCGCGGGCGGCGACATGAGTGCAGTGGACGTGGGAACCGGCCGCACGGTGATCCAGGTTACCGCGGGGAACTTCTTCACATGCGCGCTGCTCGACAATCGCGCGCTCAAGGCAGGGCAGTACAAGTTCAAACGTGTTGCGACCAGTGTTGAAAGCGCCCGGTTCCAGCGCTGGAAGTTAAAATATGATGAAGTGCTTCCAAACTTTGCTTTCAATTGCAATCCAACTTGCGCCGCTTCATCAAGTGCTGGGGCGAGAACAACATGGGGCAGCTGGGGCAGGGCGAGGCGACCCCGCTGGGCGACGGCGCGAATGAGCTGGGTGACATGCTTCAGCCGATCCAGCTGTTCGCCGCCGACAGCCCGCATTCGGAGATGATCTTGCGGATCTTTTCCAGCACCGACTACTCGTGCGCCATCATCACCACCAACGCCGCGGGCAGGGGCTTACACTCGTCCACTTTTTGGCTCAACTTGAGCGCTTTCTGTGGGACAGGGGCTGCATTTATGGGTTGTTTAGGGGGTATTTGGGCGGTGACCAGGGGTGTGAGGGGGTGTTTAGGGTGTTATTTATGTCAGATCTGGCTCAGCTTGAGCCGAAAAGTGGTCGAGTGTAAGCCCCTGGCCGCGGGTACCACCACGGTCGTCAAGTGCTGGGGCGGCAACAGCCAGTGCAAGGCCAACAACGAGGACGACAAGAACGTCGGCAACCGCGCAGGCGAGATGGGCGCATCGCTACCCGCCGTGAACCTGCCCCGTGGCGCCGTGGTGGGGCGGTGCTGTTGCCAGATGCCCCATCAACATCCTAGTTGAAAGCGTGCCTGCTTTCAGCGATTCAAACTAAAAGTGATGAACTGCATTCAAATTTTGCTTTCAATTTCAACTTGCGCCGCTACACGGTGGTGATCTCACTGGCGCTATCGGCGTACCTCACCTGCGCGCTCGTGGCCATGCCCGACAACCCCGGGCGGCAGGAGCTGGTGTGCTGGGCAGGGGCTTACACTCGTCCACTTTTCGGCTCACCGTAAGCGCTTTGTGTGGGATAGTGGGGGGCGTTTAGGGGCGGTTTAGGGGTAATTTAGGGTGTGATAGGGGCATCAGGGGTATGCAGGGTGACTTTTTGTTTCACGAATGGCTCAGGTTCAGCTGAGAAGTGGACGAGTGTAAGCCCCTGGTGCTGGGGCCACACATGGATGATGGAGCTTGGAGGGTACCAGTGCTACAAGTCCGACGGCGATGGGTACTTTAGGTACAACCTCGGCGCCACCAGCGCTGGCGCGCCGTTTCCCACACAGGTGGGGCAGTGCAGGGTGACAGTATCAAAACCCGTGTTGAAAGCGCGCCTGGCTTCAGCGCTTAGAACTAAAACGTGCTGGACCGCTTTCAAGTTTTGCGTTCAATTTAAGCTTGCGCCGGTACGCTGAGGTGGACGGTGGTAACACCCACATCTGCGTGCGGATGTCGGACGGCGCCGTGGTAGGGCGGTGCAGGTTAAACCTATGAAACCCAAGTTGAAACCGCCTTTGATTGAGCGATTGAAACTACATTATGATTAAGCGCTTTCAAGCTTTGCTTTCACATTCAACTTGCACCTCTACACCGTGCGGTGCATATGCGACGGCAAAGGATACGACTGGAACTTCAACACCTCCCCCCTCCAGATCGACGCGGACTGGTGGACTGAGACGGTAGCGGAGAATTTCTTCGCCGAGCTCGCGGACGCGAAAGTGTGCGGCTACGGCGCCACGGCGACTCGCGCGTGGGGCAGGGGCTTACACTCGGTTTCAGCTCAACTTGAGCGCTTCCTTCCACCGTATAACTCAGCTAACTCATGACGGTGTCCTGGATTTGCTGAAGTTGAGCTCTAACGTGAAGGAGGGTAGGCCCCTGGCGTGGGGCTCGGGCCCGTGGCCGGGCTCTGGTGCCGACGCCGGCGCGCCTCCCCTCGTGGATCTGGCCGGCTCCGCCGACTGGCTGGTCGCTGGCGGCACCGCCACGGTGGGGCGAGTTGACCCAAGCGCGCCTGGTCACCGAGTACTCCCTTATAACTAAATTGTGATGCACCACTTTCAAACGTTGCTTCCAGTTTCAACGTGCAGGTTGACAGTATCAAAACCCGAGTTGAAAGCGCGCCTGGTGTCTATAATCAGCGCTTGAAGCTGAAATGTGGAAGAGCCGCTTTCGAATGTTGCTTTCAGTTTCAACGTGCGGCGCTACAGCACGTGTGCGGTGATGTCCGGCGGTGCGGGCATCAAGTGCTGGGTAGGGCGGTGCAGGGTGAACCTATGAAACCCATGTTGAAAGCGTTTGGAACCAAGCGCTTAAAACTAAAGTGTGGTATACTGCTGTCAACTTCTGCATTCAAAATCAACTTGCGCCGCTACAACTGGGGCAACAACAACCGCGGGCAGCTGGGTAGGGTGGTGCAGAGTGACCTTATCAAACCCACGTTGAAACCGCCTGAAATTAAGCGTGTTGAAACTGAAGTGTGATGGACTGCTTCAAATTCTGCTTTCACATTCAGCTTGCGCCGCTACAGCTGGGGCAGGGCACCGCGGTGGACGCGGGCAACTCCGCGCTCACCATGGGCGTCAACTTGATTGCCTCATCCTTGCCCGCCGGCTTGACCGTGCCCGCCGCGCCCGGCGTCACAGCGAGTAGCACGCTGACGGAGCTGGCGGTGCCCACGGTGGGTCCACGAGCCTGACAGAGTTGAAAGCTCACCTGCCTGGTTTCAGAGTACGCGCTTGAAATCAAATAGGACGGGTTAAACCTGAACCCTAAACCATAAACCCTAGCCCTAACTCTGACCCTGAAACCCCAAAATAGGATGAACCGCTGTCAAACTTTGCTTTATTTTTCAACGTACGGCGCTACACCACGGCTATAAAGTCGGACCGCTGCACCACCTTCAGCGCGGGCGCCTTCCCGGCCAAGGCCTTCAACGCGTGCCCCGCCGACGGTAGGGTATGGTAAACATGCAAATTGAAAGCATCTTCACATGTTTTGGTTTCAAGCGGTGCAACCGGCGCTGTCAACTCGGGCTTCAACTTGGTTCAACTGGGCGTTGACCCGAACCTTTAAACCCTAAACCATAAAACCCTGAACCCTGAACCCTAAACCCTAAACGCTAAACCCTAAACCGCGAGGAGTAGCGGCCGGGCCCTCGTCGACGGCGGCGCCATCGGCACGTGCAACATCCCGCTCATCGTCAGCGACGTGGTCGCCTCCCTCTCCGTCATCGACGAGTTCAATGGCCAGATCGACGCGCTGGAGAACCTCACCGCGCACGTCGACCTCACGTCGCAGATAGGGCCTGGTAGATTTCGCTCGAGTACTCCACATCCAGAGTGACAAGATATCCCATATCGATATGGAGGATGACCATATGGATACCATCATCTCCCATAGCATTAGCCCAAATACTGTATCGATATCCAGGATGACCATATCGATATTGTAGATGACCATATCGATATAGCTCTAGCATATCCCATATCGATAAACTATATATATCCCATGTCCATATCCGTAAAGAATCTCATTGTTGTCCATACTCCCGTATCGATCTCCCATAAAGATCTCCCATATCGATACCCCGATCATATCCTGTCACTCTGTCCACGTCATCGTCTACAATTTAGGCCCTTGTCTCTTGAGCTAAACTGCACTATGACGTGGAGTGTTCGAGCAAACTCCGGCAGGCCCTCGTCGCAGATCAGCACCGGGAAGTTGACGTACGCGGGGAACCGGTACACGTCCAACACAGTGGCGGCGCACACTACGGTAGGGCAGTGCAATTTGACAGGATCACAAATGGTTTTGAAAGCGCCTATGCTTTCAGAGGTTGAAATCCAGAAGATGATGAACTGCTTCCAAGTTTTGCTTTGTTGAAACCAGAAGATGTTAAACTGCTTTCACGTTTTTCTTTGTCGAAACCAGACGATAAAAACTGCTTTCAAATTTTGCTCTGTTGAAACCAGAAGATGATAAGCTGCTTTCAAGTTTTGTTTTCAAATTCAACTTGCACCACTACACCACGCGCACATACTGCGCCACGCTGCACACGGTAGGGCGGTGCAGGTTGATCCTATCAAACCCACGTTGAAAGCGCCTGGAAGTCAGCGCTTGAAACTGAAACTGGATTACATTAGTTTATACGTTGCTTTCAATCGCAACTTGCGGCACTACAACATGGCCACGGCCAACGGCGCGGCGTCGCTGAACGACGCGGCGCTGACCTGGGGCACCGACGACTGCACCATCGCAAGCCTGGGCGGCGCCGTGTTCCGCTGCACGTGCCACAAGCTGGGTATGGTGGCGCTCGCTGTGTCCGGCGGCTGGGTGTCGGGCAGGGGCTTACACTCGCTCACTACAGAGCTCAACTTAAGGACCATCTGGGACACATCGATCACGTTGGAGCTCAACTTGAGCACCTTCGGGACACATCCACGGGTTAGGTTGGGTTCTATGGGGGACGAAGTTGAGCGGGAAAGGGCAATGTAAGCTGAAGTTGAGCGGAAATGAGAACGAGTGTAAGCCCCCAGTGCCGGGCGAGTGGACCAACACCGCAGGGGGGTACCCCGCAAACTGCTTCGACGGCACCCAGAACAACGGCGAGACGGGCGTGGACTGCGGCGGCGGCAGCAGCGGCTGCAGCGCGTGCCCGACCTGCGCTGACGGCGTCAAGAACGGTGACGAGAGCGCCGTGGACTGCGGCGGCAGCTGCACCGCGTGCCCCACCTGCTCCGACGCGGCGATGAACGGTGACGAGACGGGCACCGACTGCGGCGGCAGCTGCGCGCTGTGCAAGTCGCTGGACCACACGTACGGCGCGTGGGGCGCGTGTAGCAACACCTGCGGCGCGGGGACGCACACGGTACGGCAGTGCATGTTGAACCGATGAAACCCGTGTTGAAAGCGCCTGGACCTATGCTTTTGAAAGTAAGATATTATGAACCGCCTTCAAACTTTGCTTTCAAACTCAACTTGCGCTGCTACAACACGCGCACGTCGCAGTGCATCACCAACAACGCCACCGGCTCCTTCAACGTGGTAGGGCGGTGCAGCTTGACCCTGTGAAACCCGAGTTGAAACCGCCTGGAACTAAGCGCTTGAAACTGAAGTATGACATATTGCTTTCAACTTAAGCTTCAAATTCTACTTGCGCCGCTACAAAGTGGACGCGGGTGAGTGCACCGGCGCGGGTCTCAACCCCGCCACGTCGCTGGCGTGTACGGACACCAGCGGTAGGGGAGGTGCACGCACGTTGACAGTGTGACAGTATCAACACCCGTGTTGAGAGCTCCCGTGGTTTCAGCTCTTGATTTTTGTTTATGTTTTTTATGTAACGTTCATCGAGCCCCAAGGCGCTTCACATGGCGAGCTCAACCAACCCCCTCCGCAATGAGGTTGAATAGGCTAAAATATGTCAAACTGCTTCAAAGTTTTGCTTTGAAGTTGAACTTGCAGCACTACAGAGCGGGTGTCCGAGCCCGCCGCCGTTCCCGCCGCCGAGCCCGTACCCGCCGCCGCCGAGCCCGTCGCCGCCGCCGTCCTCGCCCTCCCCGCCGCCGCCGCCGCAATCGCCGTCGCCGCCGCCGCCGCCGGCCACGCCGCCGCGCATGTGCGCGGCCACCGACGTGGTGGTTTTCATCGCCTTCGGCGATGACGACGCGCACGAGCTGTCGACGTACAACACCGACGCGTGCGACCACTTCCCCACCTCCTGGTGGGGCGCTGGTGGTTGCCAGTATGGGTTTAGGGTTTAGGATTTAGGGTTTAGGGTTTAGGGTTTAGGGTTTAGGGTTAAGGGTTTAACTTAAACCCGTGTTGAAAGCGCCCTATGGTTTCAAACGCTTGAAAGTAAAGTACGATGCTTCAACGTTTGCTTTCAAATCCGACTTGCGCCGCTACATGGTGGTGCACGGGCGGGTGCGAGAGCGGCGTGGGCGTCAACATGGGTGACTCGTCCACGTGCACGTACGCGCGCGAGACCTCCATCGCCCTGGGTGGGGCGCTGCAGCACGAACCCTATCAAAATACGGCTTGAAAGTGCGCCCGCCTGATTTCAGAGCACTCGCTGGAAACTTTGCTCTCCATCAATGTCGACTTGTAGCTTGTTACTCATTGATTTCATTATTTATTTATTTATTTCTCTCAATGAATGTCAACTTGCGCCGCTACACTTGGGCAACCTCCCCGAGTACATCCATATGAGCCAGGCAGACATCGACCTCGGCCGGACCACCGGCAGGGGCTTACACGCGCCCACTTCTCAGCTCAACCTGAGCCATTTGTGACACTCAAAACATCCCCTCAACGTCAAACAACCCCCTCCACCACCGCCATACATACCCCTTGAACACCCCCTGAACACCCCTTGTCCCACAAAAAGCGTTTACGTTGAGCTGAAAGATGGACGAGTGTAAGCCCCTGACCACCGGCACGCTGCAGCCCGTCGCGGTGCTCACCGGCAGGGGCTTACACTCGTCCACTTTTCGGCTCAACATAAGCACATTTTGTGGAATACGTTGGGTGCCCGATTTTCCCCCAGTCTATTCGACAGGGGGACACGGTGAGGTGTGACCAAATCGGCAGAGGTTGAGCTGAGAAGTGGACGAGTGTAAGTCCATGCTCACCGGGCTTCGCTTCACGCTCGCCGACATACCGCCCGGCTCTGTCGTCAACTCCGCGCATCTCGTGGTGCAGCCGGACGGGTTCGAGGCCGCTGGCGGCGCCGGCTTCAACGCCCTCATCAGCGCCCACCGCATCGGCCTCGGTAGAGCGGTGCATGTTGAACCGATGAAATCCATGTTGAAAGCGCCTAGAGCCAAGCGCTGTACCGAAATGTGATGAATCGCTTTCAAGTTTTGCTTCAAAATCAACTTGCGCCGCTACACCTCGGGTCACCTGGTTTGCGCAGCCCGCCGGCGTTGAACGCCCGCGCGCGCACCGCCGCCGGGGTGCCGTGGACCAAGCAGGGCCGCGGCGGCTGGGTGGGCCAGGCGGAGGCGCGGTCGCCGGACCTGTCCTCCATTCTCAACGAGGTGCTGTCGTATACGCGCGACCCGACGGTTGGCCCCGCGGTGACGCTTCTCATCGCCAGCTCCGGCATCTTCCGCTTCAAGAGCTTCGAGAATGGCGGCGAGGCAGGGCGGTGCTGGTTGCCACTTTTTAAGCCCTAACCCTAAACCCCAAACCCTAACCCTAACCCTAAGCCCCAATCCCTATCCCCTACAACCCGTGTTGAAAGCGCCTATGATGTCAGCGCTTGAAACTACTACACGATAAACTGCTTTCAAATTCAAGTTGCGGCACTACAGCGAGGCCAGCGCCGCGAAGCTGTACGTCTCCTTCTCCAAGCCCGAGTCGTTCTGCATGCCGCCGTCGCCGCCGCCGCCGCGGTAGGGCGGTGCAGGTTCATAGGGCGCCTGGTTTCAGATCTTGAAAGTAAAACGTGATCAACCGCTATCAACTTACTATCAAGCCGAGTTGAAAGGGCGCCTGGTTTCATATCTTGAAACTAAAACGTGATTAACCGCTTTCAAATGTTGCTTTCAAGTTGAACTTGCGGCTCCACACGTTGCCCGCCGCCCGCCCTGCCCGTCGCTCCAGCCCCCGCGTCGCCCCCCCCCGGCGCGTGTGGCGGTGACCTCACCGCCGCCTCCGGCTCATTCGCCAGCAATGCGGCGCCTCCGGCTCAGTATACCAATGACATGAACTGCCGCTGGGTCATCCGCCCGAATGTCGCCGGCATAAGCGGCATCAAGATCACGATGGTGCGCTTTGCGCTGGAGACCGGGTTCGACTTTCTGCACATGTACCAGAACAGCGTGTCGGTATTCTCACAGTCGGAGAATATCTTCGGTGCCCTCCCCGGGGCGTTCCAAGTGCCGTTCACGCTCGGTGGGGCGGTGCAGGCTGACAATAACATAGTCGAGTTGAGACGCACGCGCTTGGTTCAGGGGCTTATACTCGTCCCTTTTATAGCTCAACCTGAGCCGTTTCTGACACAAAATACCCCCAAGACACCCCGTGATCCCCCCTTCCACCTCCTAGATAACCCCTATACAACCCCTAAACGCACCCCTATCCCACAGAAAGCGCTCACCTTGAGCTGAAAAGCGGACGAGCGTAAGCCCCTGGCTTGGTTTCAGAGCTTGAAAGTAAAACGTGATGAACTGCTTTCAAACGTTGCTCTGAATTTCGACTTGCGCCACTACAGCTCGGCCCGGGCGATGTGGAGGTGCAGTTCACGTCGGACAGCAGCCAGGTTAACACAGGGTTTGACCTCAGCTACGAGGTAGGGCGGTGCACGATTTGAAGTTTAGGGTTTAGGGTTCATGGTTCAGGATTTAGGCTGTATTTAGGGTTTATGACTTAGGGTTTATGGTAAAGGGTTCAGGGCATCAAACCCCGTGTTGACGACGCCTTTGGTGTCTGCAATCAGCTCTTGAAACTAAATCATGATGAGCTGCTTTCAAGTTTTGCTCTCAAATTCAACTTGTGCCACTATCACGAGGTGGTGTACACCGGTGCCCAGGCGCAGCAACAGGCGCCGTCGGTAGGGCGGTGCAGGTTGACAGTATCAAATTCTGAGTTGAAAGCGCGCCTGGTTTCAGCGCTTGAAACTAAAATGTGATGAACCGCTTTCAAACGTTGCTTGCAATTACAGCGTGCGCCGCTACACGCAGGAGACGCCGCCGCTTCCGCCGCCTGGGTAGGACGGTGCAGATTGGCAGTATCAAAACCCGAGGTAAAAGCAAGCTTGGTTTCAGCGCTTGATACTGAAATGTGATGTACCGCTTTCAAACGTTGCTTTCAATTTCACCTTGCGCCGCTAAACCGGGGCTGCTGAGCATCACGCCGAGCCCGCCGCCAGTGCCGCCGACGCCGCCACCGTATTGGTAGGGGTGTAGGTTGTCAGTTTCCAAACCCGAATTGACAATGCGTCTTGTTTCAGAGCATGAAATTTAATTGTGATGAGCCCCTTTCAAACGTTGCTTTGAATTCAATATGCGCCGCTACATATCGGCCAGGGTGGCCGCTCGAGCCATCACGTCCCGCGCACCCGTCGCCGATGCCCCCGCCATCAACGCCGCCGCTGCTTCCGTCACCGCCGCCGCCATCGCCCTCCCCGCCGCCGCCCTTCCCTCCCACCTTCCCTGGTGGCAACCCATCGCCGCCCCCGTCGCCTCCCCCGACGCCCTCTCCGCCCCCGAGCCCCCCTCCTCTCCCCCCTCCCACCCCCCTGACTCCCGCCCCTCCCGCCCCGGACACCCCCCCTGCCCCTATCCCCGGCGGCGTACGCTCCTACAGCGGGTATTCCGTCACCGCGAGCCTGCTCATCACTCGCTCTCCCTCCACATTCGTCCCCCTCACGGAAAGCGGCGGCGCCGCGATCCAGTCCGCGGCGATTCTAATTCCATCCGTGGCATCAGCGGCAGGGGCTTAAACTCGTCCACTTTTCAGCTCAACCTGAGCCGTTTCTGACACAACAGACACCCTATACCCCCCCCAGTACCCCATGACACCTCCTAGATACCTCTAAAGCAACCTCTTGACGCACCTCCTATCCCACAAAAGTGCTCATGTTGAGCTGAAACGTGGACGAGTGAAAGCCCCTGATCGGCGGTGGCCATCGCCATCGGCCCGGTGTTGTCGGGGTCCGACCAGATTGAGGCCCGCGATGTCCAAGTGGACATCACTTCCTACCGTGTCGTGGGCAGGGGCTTACACTCGTCCACTTTTCAGCTCAACCTGAGCCGTCGCTGACACAAAATACACCCTACACACCCCCTACTACCCCCTAACACCTCCTAAACACCCCCTCAACAACCCCTACATGCACCCCCTAACCCACAAAACGCCCTTACGTTGAGCTGAAGGATGACAGAGTGTAAGCCCCTGGTCGTGGGTGCCATCAACGTGCTACTGAACGAAAACAACACGTGGTTAACCGCGAGCGGCGCGTCCACATGCGCCGGCGAAGGCATCCGTCTGGCCGTCGGTGCGGCGCTGGCGCAAACCTCATTCGGCGTTTCCGCCGCGGGCGCCGTCGCCTCGGCCGCCCAAGGTAGGGCGGTGCAGGTCGATAGTATCAAATTTCTCGAGTTGAAAGGGCGCTCGGTTTCAGCTATTGAAACTAAAACGTGATTGACGGCTTTCAAACGTTGCTTTCAATTTCAATTTGCGCCGCTACACCAAGGGATGATCTGGACGAACCTCTCGGACATGTCGATGGGGAACCGCACGGTAGGTCCTCGCGGGTAGAATCTCGCCACGTCATATGGTTCAATTAACTCATGATGAAACGAGGGTCTAGAATGTGGTTGATGACGTAGGAGGCATTTTCCGCCAGACCCTATCGCCCGGACGCGCCCGGCGTGCCGTGCCCCGGCGTGCCGCTCACAGTGGTGAGGTGGTGCAAAGTGAAGATCTCAAAACCAGTGTTGAAAGCGCGCCGTGGTGTTTGCAATCAGCGCTTGAATTAACATACGATACTAACATTTCAACTACCAGCGCCCCTACACGGTGAGCGCCGCGGGGAGCTCCAACGGGCCCGCCTTCGCTGTGCGGTACGGGTTTGTCATGGCGGCCATGAGCCAGGACATGGCGCGCGCGGTGGTGCAGCGCATGCGTGACCCCGCGGCGTTCTTAGCCTCCGCCGTCGCCGCGATCAACGCTGACCCCCTGGTAGGCCGGTGCAAGTTGACCCTATCACACTCAAAATGAAACCGCGTGGAACTAAGAGCTTGAAACTAAATTGTGCTGAACCGCTTTCAGCTTCTACTTTCAATCCCAACTTGCGCCGCTACACCCTGCGCGGCCACGTCGCCACCACTCTCGCGGTGCACGTCGAGTTGGACTACTCCGTCACCGCCGTTAACTACGTGGTAGGGCGGTGCAAACCCTAAACCCTAAATCCTAAACGCTAAACCCTAATCTAAACCTTAACCCTAAATTCTGAACCTACAGATTGACCCCATGTTGACTCATGGTTGATCGTGCTTGGTTTCAGCCCTTGAAGCTGAAATGTGATGAACCGCTTTCAAAACTTTGCTTTCAAATTGACGTTGCGCCGCTACCACGCGGCGGAGGTCCGGGTGCGCACGCCCGCCGGCACGTCGGAGAGCGAGACGGGCAGCCGGGTAAGGCTAAACCCTAAACCCTAGACCCTAAACCCAAAAGCCTAAACCCATGGGTTCAGGTTGCTAGTATCAAATCTCGAGCTGAAAGCACGCCTGGTTTCGGTAATCAGCGCTTGAAGCTAAACTATGACGACCTACTTTCAAACTTTGCTTTCAATGTCAACTTGTGCCGATACACCCGGGTGGTGGACGGGCTGCAGCACGCCATCGACCACGACGGCGTCAGCCACGGCAGGGATAAACCGGTTGAAACCGTAGCTTGAAACCGGATGAAAATCGTATTGAAAGCGCCTGGTGTCTGTAATCAGCGTTTGAATCTCAAGTGTGTTGAACCACTTTCAAGAATTTCTTTCAAATGCAAGGGGCGGATAACGTGCTATCGACG
>Ga0307489_10001533_pt1 | contig 15248 bp, 12 predicted proteins | sample SB12metaG_FD_202247 | JGI IMG/M metagenome (GOLD analysis project Ga0307489, IMG submission 202247) | Sea-ice brine microbial communities from Beaufort Sea near Barrow, Alaska, United States - SB 1.2 | ecosystem: Environmental > Aquatic > Marine > Coastal | place: USA: Alaska | collected... | reverse complement strand
TATTGGTTGTTCTTTAGGTCAAGTGCTAGCCAATTGCTGACCTTAGCTTTTGAGTTAAAAACGACAGTTCAGGGATCCTAAAGTTGTCGTTTTTATATAAAACTCACATCAATTCACAATTGAGATTGTGCCGAAAATTTTTTGCACGGAATTAGATCTAAAATCCCCAAAGCGGACATTAGAATCAACTAAGGTCCATATAAAATTAGATTAATAAATCTAAGGCGCTATCGCCCCCAAAGTGAGATACGACTAACAATTACTCCTTGGTTGTCTAAGGCAATTGATCCGACAAAAGTACCAGTTCATATCAATGATTGCTTTATGGTTTATGGTTTATTATCTCTACAAGCCGACACCGTTACATTATTTACATTGCTAATTGTCCCATCTCTTATGTTCATTATTCTCTGGGATAGCTGACATCAAGAATATTTTGTCAAACTCTATTAGATTTCTCTATCAAATGTTAAATAAGTCACAGTGTCCCCAAGGTGACACTTATTTATCCTCATTATTATAAAGTCCAATAACTATTATTTGATTGGATTATATTATGTCAGCACCTATCCTTAACCGCCGTGATATTGAGTTTTTTCTCTATGAGATGTTTGACGTTGAATCGTTAACAGACCGTGATAAATATCAAGACCACGACCGAACGACTATCAACGGAGCTATTGACACTGCCCAATCTATAGCAGAAAAATATTACATTCCTATTCAACACAAAGTTGATGCTAACCAACCAACTTTTGACGGTAAAAATATTCATATAATCCCTGAAATTAAAGCAGGGTTAGATGCCGTATTAGAGGCAGGTTTGAGTGCTCCAACTTCCGATTATGAAATGGGCGGCATGCAGCTACCTATGGTTGCAGCAAGTGGCGCTTTTGCCTACCTTTCAGCATCTGCTAGTACTAGCTTAGGTTACATTTCTCTTACACATGCAAATTGTAATTTAATTGAAGCATACGGCACTAAAGAACAGGTTGAAAAATGGGTACTTCCACAACGTGAAGGGAGATTTTTTGGCACGATGGCAATGACTGAACCAAGTGCTGGTTCAGGGTTAGGAGACTTAATTACCAGTGCTGTAAAACAAGATGATGAAACATACAGGGTCACTGGTAACAAAATATGGATCTCTGGTGGCGATCATGATTTGTCTGAAAATATCGTTCATTTAGTACTTGCTCGTGTTAAAGGCGCTCCAAAGGGAGTTAAGGGTATATCATTGTTTATTGTGCCTAAGTTTTTAGTGAATGATGATGGCAGTATTGGTGAAAAAAATGAAGTTGCACTAGCGGGTCTATTTCATAAAATGGGTGGCCGTGGACATACATCAACAGCATTAAGTTTCGGTGAAAAAGATGGTGCTGTCGCTTATTTAGTAGGAGAAGAAAACAAAGGATTAATGTACATGTTTCATATGATGAATGAAGCACGTATTCTTGTTGGTACAGGCGCTGCCCTAACCGCTTTAACCGGTTTTCAGTACTCTTTACATTATGCAAAAGAACGTCCTCAAGGACGATTACTTTCATGCAAAGATCCAGAGTCTGCCCCCGTTAATATTATTGAACACCCTGATGTTAAAAGAATGCTATTAACACAGAAAGCTTATTCTGAAGGTGCTTATGCCTTATGTTTATATGGCCATCAGTTAGCTGATGATGAAAAAACAGCGCTAACAGAAGAAGTTCGGAGCCAAGCCAGTACAATTTTAAACTTTTTAACACCTATCATTAAAAGTTGGCCTTCTGAATGGGGACCAAAATCTAATGATCTAGCTATACAAGTTTTAGGTGGTCATGGTTATGTTGATGAACACCCTGTCGAAATGTTTTACCGCGACAACCGATTAAATCCTATCCATGAAGGCACTACAGGGATTCAATCACTCGACTTATTATGCCGTAAAGTACCAATGAAAAACTTTGCTGGCTATCAAGCTTTTCTAACTGAAATAGAGAAAACCATTGACGGAACAGCATCAATTGAAAGCTTAAATGGTTTCTCTAAAGAACTCGCTAACGCGGTCATTAATCTACGTGATGTAACTGACCAAGTACTTGATGCAGCAAAACACCAAAATATAGATTTGGTGTTTTCAAATTCAGTGAGCTACTTAAATATGTTTGGCCACATCACCATTGCATGGTTATGGCTACAACAAGGTGCGATAGCAACCAAAGCTATGGATACAGCACCACATATTGATGAGCAAAATTTTTATCAAGGTAAATTACAAGCAATGAAGTATTTCTTTAACAGTGAATTGCCCTTGACTTACCACTGGGGATCCTTAGTTAAAAATATCGATAGTACCAGTTTTGATACTCAAGCCGATTGGTTTTAACTGAGCCAAGCCCCTAAATTGATAGCGTCTAATTAAATTAAAATATTGAGAAAATTATGTTCGAATACAAAGCTCCTTTACGTGATTATAAATTTGTTATGCACGAATTATTAAACAGTGATTCACATTATCAATCACTTGGATACGATGATGCCAATGAAGATATGGTTAATGCAATTTTATCTGAAGCGGCTAAGTTTACCGAACAAGTGATAGCACCTATTAATCAAATTGGCGACCAACAAGGTTGTCATTGGGAAAACGGAGCAGTTACAACACCTGACGGTTTTAAAGACGCTTATCAACAGTATATGGACGGAGGTTGGCCGACACTTTCACAATCAGAAGAATTTGGTGGCCAAGGTTTACCGCACTCTTTGAATACTGTAGTCAGTGAAATGCTGTCAGCAGCTAATCACAGTTTTGCTATGTATCCGGGATTAAGTCATGGCTGTATGTCCACGTTAGAATTTCATGGTACAGTCCTGCAAAAATCGATGTTCATGCCTAAACTTGTGGACGGTTCTTGGACTGGCACCATGTGTTTAACTGAATCTCATGCGGGAACAGATTTAGGGCTATTACGCACTAAAGCTGACCTTAATGAAGATGGTAGCTATTCGCTAAACGGCAGTAAAATTTTTATCTCTGCTGGCGAGCATGACTTATCAGAAAACATTGTTCACTTAGTGATTGCTCGAGCATCAGACTCACCAGCCGGAACTAAAGGTATATCATTATTTATTGTCCCTAAATTCAACGTAAATGATGATGGAACTATTGCCGATGAAAATGGCGTAAGTTGTGGTTCAATTGAGCACAAAATGGGTATTAATGGTAATGCTACTTGTGTAATCAATTTCGATAACGCAAAAGGTTATCTTATTGGTGAAAAAAATCGCGGTTTAAAATGTATGTTCACTTTCATGAATGGCGCTCGTTTAGGTGTTGCCAACGAAGGTGTTGCAGCAAGTGATGCTGCTTTTCAAGGCTCTTTAGCCTATGCACAAGATCGTTTACAGATGCGTTCACTTACGGGTGTTAAAAATCCGAAAGGTGAAGCGGATCCTATCATAGTTCACCCTGATGTAAGACGTATGCTGTTAACACAAAAATCTATTGCTGAAGGTGGTCGATCGTTGGTTGCGACTCTTGCACAGCTAGTTGATATTACCCATGCAGGTAAAAATGATGCAGACAAATTGGCTGCTAATAATCGCTTGGCTCTACTTACTCCTATCGCAAAAGCATTCCTAACAGAAACGGCTGTTGACTCTGCAAGCTATGGCATACAAGTATTAGGTGGTCATGGATTTATTAAAGAATGGGGTATGGAGCAACTACTACGAGACACAAAAATTTGTTGCCTTTATGAAGGGACAACGGGTATACAAGCACTCGATTTAATTGGACGAAAAGTCATTGGCACTAAAGGTACCTTACTGAATGATTTTATTAAAGAGATAAAACGTTTTTGCCAAGTAAATGAAAATAGTTCTGTTTCTCCTCTTTGTCATACCTTGGTTGATTATGTTGAATTATGGCAAGAAGTTACTGACGACATAACCATTAAAGTGAGTGCTAATGCAGACGAATTAGGTGCAGCTTCTGTTGACTACCTAATGCTTTCTGGTTACATCACTTTAGGTTATATGTGGGTAAAAATGGCTAAAACCGCACAAGATGCGATTAAAAATCATCAAACAGGAACCGAATTTTATTTAGCTAAAATGCAAACAGCAGACTTTTACTTTGCTCGTGTAATGCCAAAGGCACATGGACACTTAGCGTGTTTATCTAATGGTGCGAGAAGTATAATGAGTATGGATAGCGAACACTTTAATTTTTAAGAGAAAACTTATGTCGAATGCCAAGCCAAACTATTTAAAGCAAAGTATTATCATGAAACATCGCCCTAATGGCGTACCTACCCTGAATGATTTTGCTTTAGAAGAAAATACCATTGATGCTAGTTCACTAAAACGTGGGGAGCTATTAATCAAAGTATTGTACTTATCACTCGACCCGTACATGCGGTGCCGTATGAGCCTAGCGAAGTCATACGCGGATCCTTTGCAAGAAGGTGACATTGTTACCGGTGAAAGTGTCGGTGTTATCCTTGCGTCTAAAAGTGAACAATATAAAGTCGGGCAAACAGTTTGTTCAATGTCTGGTTGGCAGTCGCATCATGTTACCCATGAAACGGCACCGGATTTATACGCGACTTTCAACGACAATATTCCGTTATCAACGTATTTAGGTATTGTCGGTATGCCTGGACGTACCGCTTATTTAGGCTTTAAGCATAAAGCAAAAGCCAAATCTGGTGAAACCATTGTTGTTTCTGCAGCCTCAGGCGCCGTTGGTGCTATTGTAGGCCAATTAGCAAAACAACAAGGTCTAACAGTTATTGGGGTTGCGGGTAGCCAACAAAAGTGTGATTACGTAACACAGCAACTGGGTTTTGATCACTGTATTAGTTATTTATCTGACGACTTTGAAGATAAATTAACAGCGGCTTGTCCTAAAGGCGTTGATATATATTGGGAAGGTGTTGGCGGTAGAACGTTAAATGCCGTAATAACCTTACTAAATCAAGGTGCACGAGTTCCCATTTGTGGATTTATTGCGAATTATAATAACGCGCAAAGACTTACGGGCACCCCAATGCAAATTATCGCAGCGTTAGAAAACCCACCTGAGCATGGTTTTTTCTTAGTCAGTGATTGGCTTGATGAATACATAGAGGCCTCTGAGTTTTTAGCGCAAAGTGTTGTTGAAGGCTCACTTAAATTTAGAGAATCAATGGCTGTTGGCTTAGAGAGCGCACCAAGTGCATTTATTGGTATGTTGTCTGGAAAGAATTTTGGCAAGCAAGTGGTAAGGGTTTCAATAGATGTTGAATAAAACGTAATACGACTCTAACACATACAACTAAGTCAGCTTTCGAACGTAAAGTACCGTTATGATCTCCCTCAACATTACTGAAAAATAGCTACCCTGCACTTAATCAAGAAAGTAACTTACAGTCATGACAATCATTAATTCAAAAAAATGAGTCACGCTGAAAATGATAACTTAACTTCTGTTAATAAATTATAGCTATAGAGAGCTCATTCGACAGTTGAAAAGAGTAAACATTAGAGTAGTAAAACTAAAAACCATAAAGGCATAACCAATATCTGGTTAGCCTAATACTTTAATTGTCGAAGGCATTTAAAGGTATGACTATTTGGGTATATGTAGCGCTTGTGTACGTGTGTATTCCAATAGACCTTCTTCACCAAACTCAACGCCAATAATTGATTGCTTTATGCCACCAAAAGGAATGTGGGGCTGAATTTGTCCATGGGTATTGATCCAAAAACTACCGCTTTCAATTTGCGTCGCAATTGACATTGCTTGTTCTATATTCTTAGACCACATCGAGCGACATCAACATCAGGTAAAACTATCGCGGCGTCATTGCCACCCAACTCTAATGGCAGGGGCAATATGCCAAGTGGCTATCATTAGTGGCCAATTCCAAGGCGTAATAGACGCTACTACGCCTACGGGTTTTCTCACTAATATAGCAGGGCTTTCGCCATTATTTTCCAATAATTTATCTTCAAGCTTCATCGCTGCGGTTGCCCTAAGCCAATCACATACTATGCTCACTTCAAATTCAGCACCAAGTCCTTTTAGCGGTTTACCTTGTTCTAAGGTGAGTAACCTAGCAGTTTTGTCGATTTTTTTTCAACGAAATCAGCCATTTTATTCAGCACATTACTACGAACTTCATCCGTTGTTTTAGACCATGATTTAAACGCTTGATTAGCAGCAGTCACTGCATTTTCTAATTCTTCATCACTGCAGTTACGACAGGTATCTACCACGTAACCTGTTGCGGGATTAATAACAGTAAAGTGTGATTCATTGTTGTTAGCATTCATTATTGATACTCAGCTATAGATTAATATAAAGCGCTCTTTTAGTAAATATGCCTCCTATATTTACTTAAGAGAGCGCCATTAAAAATATATTAATTTATTAGTTAACTTTGTCACTTACGTGACAGCAATCCTCTTTTTACTCAAACAGAATGATAAGTACTCAAAGCCTCATCTGTTATTTTAAAATAGGTATAACCATGAAAATAATCCCATTTACAGCCAAGTGTGGTGTTGTCATTGAAGATGTTGATTTAGCAAATTTAACAGAAGAAACATTTAAAGAAATTAAACAGGCTTTTACTGAATATGGTTTAGTGTTTTTTCGTGACCAAACCCTTTCTCCTGAACAACACATTGAGCTAGCACATCGGTTTGGTGAAATTGTTCAAAATCGAATATTTAAACACTTACCAGGTTATCCTGAAATTGCCGTTATCAGTAAAGACAAAGCACAACAGACTAATATCGGTGGCGGTTGGCACACAGACCATTCTTACGACGATGAACCTGCTATGGCATCGATACTTGTTGCTCGTGAACTTCCTACATCAGGTGGCGCTACTCAGTTTTCCAATCTATCTGAAGCTTACAATGGGTTATCAGAAGGTTTAAAGAAGACCTTATCTTCACTTACTGCCTTACATGCTAATGATCATTTATATGGTGAAGGCGGCTATTTCAGTGGCACAGACTTAGCCGATAAATTAGCAGACAAGGTTGAAGTTAATCATGCTAAACACCCGTTAATAATTACCCATCCAGAAAGTCAAAAGAAAGTACTTTATGTCAATAAAGGCCATACCGTAGGTATTGAAGGCTGGAAAACAGACGAAGCTTTCGCCTTACTTAATTACTTATATGAACATGGTTGTAAAAAAGAATACATTTGTGAGTTCAATTGGTTACCTGGATCAATTGCTATTTGGGACAATAGAATGACTTGGCATTTTGCCAATAATGATTACCAAGGTGAACAGAGAACGCTACACCGTATTACTATCACTGGCCAAGCGTTAACTTAGGGAGATCGCTTTGGATTTATCAAATAAGGTTGCCGTGGTAACTGGGGCAAGTTCAGGTGTTGGTGCGCAAACTGCCATTAAGCTCGCTAAGCTAGGAGTAAGTGTTGTCATTAACTACGCTAAGTCAGAACAAGGTGCATTAAAAACGTATAACGAAATTATTAGCCAAGGTGGCACTGCTGTCATTTGCCAAGCAGACATTAGTGAAGAACCTCAATGTATCCGCTTAGTGAACAAGGCAATTGAAAGCTTTGAACAGCTTGATATTGTTATTAATAATGCAGGAACAACTGAGTTTGTTAGCCATAAGGATCTTAATGCATTAACCGACGACATTTGGAAAAAGTCATTCGCAACCAATTTAATGGGGCCTTTTTATATCAGCCGAGCAGCTGTACCCTTCTTAGCTAAACAAGGCGGCGGAGAAATAGTGATGACCTCGAGTATTGCTGGGTTAACAGCCCATGGTAGCTCTATTGCTTACTGCGCCTCTAAAGCAGGATTAAATAGTTTAACGAAAACCTTAGCCAATGCGTTGGGTGAAAATAACATTCGCGTAAATGCCATATGCCCAGGGTTAATTGATGGCGAATGGGCACGTAGTGGTTGGCAAGAACATTGGCAAGCGGCTAAAGACTACACGTTAAGTCATTCGGCTATTAAACGTATTTCTACATCCAGTGATATTGCCGACAGTATCATTGCGATATTAATAGGTAGTGACAATATGACAGGTCAACTTATTACCTTAGATAGCGGTCTTACGCTGTGAATCAAGTAAAACCGAGTACCACTTAACGTCTGTAAACGAGAAACCTATGACTGATAAATCAATTAAAGCTTCTGTTAGTGCGGTGATGAACCCTGACCGTGACCTTCCCACCATTAACGAAGGACAAACAGATTTGGAGATTCGGCAACATCGTAAAAAAATGCTTGTTGCCGCTTTTAGAATTTTTGGACAATTTGGTTTTGACGAAGGCTTGGCAGGACATATCACTGTACGAGACCCCGTATTGCCTGATCACTTTTGGGTCAACCCACTGGGTGTTTCGTTTAAACAAATGAAAGTATCAGATTTACTACTTGTAAACGACCTCGGAGAGATAGTTGAAGGGAGTGGCTTTTTAAATGGCGCCGCGTTTACTATTCATTCTCATATTCATCGTGCTCGCCCAGACGTTATTGCAGTTGCTCATGCCCATTCTATTTATGGAAAAGCGTGGTCAAGTCTAGGGCGCAAACTTGACCCTATCACTCAAGATGCATGCGCATTCCACAATGACCATGTACTTTTTAGTGATTTTAAAGGTGTAGTATTAAATGAAAACGAAGGCATCGCAATTGCTAACGCCCTGGATAATAATAAAGCAGCTATATTACAAAATCATGGATTATTAACAGTGGGTGAAACGGTTGAGTCTGCAGTGTGGTGGTTCATTACCATGGAGCGAAGTTGCCAAGCGCAATTATTAGCAGAAGCTGCGGCAAAGCCTCTGATTATTAATGATTCAGTAGCATCGGCTACCCATAAAATAATAGGCTCTGAAACAACGGGTTATTTTAGTTTTTTACCGATGTTTAATGTACTGATGGAAGAACAACCTAAACTGTTTTCATAATAATGGTTTGAAAAACCGTTAATTTACAGCTGAAAACTTTGTATCAATTAATAAAACAGACCAACGGGTTATATGCGTTGGCCTAATTAATTTTCTAACTATTTTTTTTACGACTTGCCAATACCCCCTTCTCAAAACCTAACACTTTTTCGTAGGTTGCAGGAAACCATCGAACAATGCGATCCAGTAGTTTAGCGTCTTTACCTATCAATATTCTTCGCTTGTTTTTTACCAATCCTTGCAAAATAACATCAGCGGCTTCTTCAGGAGTTGTTTTAGCTAATTTGTTAAAGTTTTCTACGTTCTGACTTTTAGATATAGATTTTGACGTTACTTTTGCATTATTGCTAATATTAGTTTTAATGCCTCCAGGGTGAACACAGTGAACAGAAACATTAGTACCCGCCATTTCCATTTTCAACGCTTCAGTGAAGCCTCTAACCGCAAATTTAGAAGAGTTGTAAGCGCTTTGACCTGGTAAAGATAACAAGCCAAATACACTTGATACATTCACTAAATGTGCCTGAGGTGATTTTTGAAGAAACGGCAAAAAAGCATGTGAGCCATAAACAACCCCCCAAAAGTTAATGTTCATTATCCAATGAAAATCTTCAAAACTTTGATCTTTTACCGAATCAATGAGTGTCACTCCTGCATTATTAAATAACATATCGACACCGGAAAATTCACTGTTTACACTTTCAGCAAAGCTAATAAATGCTTCCTTATTGGAAACATCAAAATCTTCAACGAGACATTTTACATCAAATTCCATTATTTTTTTTCGTACTGCAATTAAACCTTCCATGTCTCGGTCTGCTAACGCTAGATTACAACCTTGCTCAGCAAGTTTTAGCGCTAGTGCTTTACCTATACCTGATGCTGCACCGGTAATAACCGCAACTTTACCTTGAAAATAACTCATTTTATCTTACTACTCTCTACTGTTACATGTTCTACAATGTCACTGATAATGCTAGGAATTAACTCAACGGGGAAATCGTGGCCCATACCTTTATATATTTTCAATTTAGCGTTTTTAATAGCATTAGATGTAGCAACACCACCATCACAATGTACTAAACCATCACTATCGCCATGAATAACTAAGGTTGGCGTTAATATACTATTCAGTAATTTAGTTCTATCTGAAGCGGCAAAAATCGTTAAAATTTGCCTTATAGTCCCTTTAGTACTAATTCCTCTTTCCAACAATTTAGAAACTCTTGATTCAAGCTCACTATTATCTAAAGGGTATTGAGGACTCCCCATTACTCGCCATTTTTTCATGTGATAATGTAAACGATCTTCAAAACTTGATGATGCCGGTTTTTCAGCAAAAACTTTATTAATTTCAGGGGTACCTTTTGGTAAAGCTTTATAGCCCGTAGTAGACATAATTGATGTTAACGTATGTAAACGTTCAGGATGATGAATTGCGACTAATTGCGCTATCATCCCCCCCATTGAAGCACCTACAAGGTGCACTTTATCAATATGTAAAGCGTCTAAAAGACAAATAACATCCGTCATCATATCTTCAAGTTTATAAGGGACTTTTGGTGAAAATCCTAATTTGAATTTTAAAATTGTCCAAAGCAAAGGTGGTATTTTTACATGGTTTAATTCTTGTGACTTTCCCATATCTCGGTTATCTATAAGTAAGACTTGAAAACCTTGGTTAACAAAAGATTCAACCATATCCGTTGGCCAACCAGTTAATGGTACAGCTAAACCATGTACCAATAAAATAGTAGGGTTTTGGTTGTTACCATGAAGTTGATAAGCTATATCAATCCCATTTACCTTTATCTTTTCGTCTATAAAATTCATAACATCGCTCACTTATCAATCATATCTTTTTAAAAAAATTCAGTTTATTTATAAACAAACAATTCATCATTTAAATCAACGGTGGGTAACACATGTTTCTCTTCCCAATAGTCTTGGCTATGTTCCCATTCAGCTTTATTACCGCGCTTTGGTAAAAGATGCATTGAACGCATCATGTAGCCAGGATTAAATGCATTAGTATCAATCCAAGGTAATAATTCCATATCTTGATCTTCTTCACGTAAAGTCATGGTGACTTGTTTAACTTTTTTGTCATCCATATGCCTAAGTAAGCGACAAACAAAATCGCCAATAAGGTCGACACGTAAAGTCCAGCTCGCGCGAAAATACCCCATCACCCAAGTCATGTTAGGAATGCCTGTAAACATCATGCCGCGATAACCAACCGTTTGAGAAAAATCGACGATTTCATCATCAACAGAAAACTCTATACCGCCTAATACACTCAAGTTAAAACCTGTTGCTGAAACAATAATATCGGCCTCAAGTTGCTCACCGGATTTCAGTAGAATCCCCTGTTTGTTAAAGCACTCTATTTCGTCGGTCTTAATACTGGCTTTGCCACTTTTAATGCCAGCAAGAAGATCTCCATCTGGTATTACCGCAATACGTTGGCGCCATGGGTTATAACTTGGCGTAAAGTGTTTTTCTACATCAAAGTCTCCACCTAAATATTCTTGTACACCATCAATTAAGGCTTTTTTGACTTCTTTTGGAAACGCTTGCGCGGTCTTAATAAAACCATCTTGATCTTGTAATATTTGTCGACGAGAAATTTCGTGAATCCATTTATCATCAATATTAAGGGCACGTAATTGGTCGGTTAGTGGATTTTCATTTTTACGGGGAAAAAAGTAAGTCGGTGAACGCTGTAATATGGTGACATGCTTAGTGTCAGCAGCAATTTTTGGCACAAGCGTTGCTGCTGTTGCTCCTGATCCTATTACTACCACATTTTTATCTTGGTAATCTAAGTCTTCTGGCCATGTTTGCGGGTGAATTAATTCACCTTTAAACTCATCCATGCCATCCCATTTCGGCGTATAGCCTTTCTCGTGTTTATAATAGCCCTGACACATCCATAAAAAGTTAGCGGTAAAGACACGCGTCTCTTGGGTGCCTTTATTTAAAGCAGTTATGGTCCATAACTGAGTTTTGTTACACCACTTAGCAGTATTCACATGATGGTTATAACGAATATGCGGCGCTAAATCATTTTCATCAATCACTTCTTGTAAATAGTTCATGATCTCTTGACCGCTTGCAATCGGCTTACCTGTCCAAGCTTTAAAACGATAACCAAAGGTAAATAAATCACTGTCTGAGCGTATACCTGGGTATTTATGCATGTGCCAGGTGCCACCAAAACTTTCCATACCATCGAGTACACAAAAGGTTTTATTGGGGTTTTGGTCTTTTAGATGATAAGCAGATCCAAGGCCTGAAATTCCCGCGCCAATGATCATGACATCGAAATGTTCAGCACTTACACTATTTGAATCTTTGTCGTTTATTTTACTCATAATCTTATCTCTCGGATGTTAATACTTTTATTGTTTAGCTTGCTTTAAAACTTATTACGGTGGTTTAGTAACCGACTTTTAAAGCATCTATTTATCTATTAAATTTATCGTTATCTAAATTTTTTATTGTCACCTAGGTAACTAAATAATCAATCTGGCTACCAAGCATTTAACGTTTGACCTACTTGTTTTTACTCATGATTCAATTGCGTTTTCTCTTTTAAAGCAGAAATATCTTTGATTATATATTGCTGACCTTTCATGATTAAAATGCCAGCACGTTCCCATTCTTTTATTATTTTATTAATGCGTTGCCGCGAGCCCATGGTTAATTCAGCTAATTCTTGCTGGCTAATTTTCTTTTTTATCCACACACCAGCTTCATCATCGATACTGCTGTCGTCAATATTTCCGTAGTGATTGGCATACCATAAAAAGCGCCCTGCTAAGCGTGCCGCTAATGGATAAAACAGCATACCGCCCAATAGCTCAGACATTTTTAAGGTTCTCTTTGCCTGAAATAAAAATAAATTTTTATAAATAACAGGGTATTTATCAGCAACGGCTTGAACAACGCGTTTCGGTATTTCGATAATGCTAGAGTTATCTAGTACTTGAGCTTCAAACATTTCAATGGGTTGATTAGTAAGCGAAAACTCACCTAGCCATTCATTAGCAGAAAACTCTGTAATGGAAAACTCCTGTCCTTGAATGCTACTAATTTTAATGCGAACAAAGCCTGATACTACGGCATAAACAAATTCACTTTCTTGAGCTAGACGGTATAGGTACTTACTTTGATTATAGTGTTTTAAGCGAGCAGATTTAATGAGTGATTCGATGCCTTGCTCAGGAACATCGTTAAACCATTCACAGTTTCTTATTAAGAAATCAATACTACTCATAAGTTTTACCGCTTAAAATATGAATAAAAAAAAGCAAAACGCCTTTCAGCGTTTTGCTTAAATTTCAATTAATCGAAGTTATAACGAAGCTGTATACCATATGAAATAGGATCTGATATTTCAGACGCCTGCAGACGAGTAACCGTTGATGGCGAACTCTTGTAAATAGCGTTACGCTCATCGCCGGCATTTTTAACAAAGGCAGCAATAACATATGACTCTTCTGGAGATGTCCAACTTACGCGCGCATCGATATTGTCGTAGCTATCAACTTTATCCCAATCTTCAAGGTTAAATGCACGAGAGTACTGCTCGCCAACATAAGAATAACCAGCAGTGAACGTTAATAAGCCCATGTTTTCTAATTCAACGTATTGAGTTGCGGTTAAGCTGAATTTAGTTTCAGGTGCCATGTTAAGTTGGTTACCCGATAAATCTTGTATCGCACAGGCTTCTTCAGTGCCATAAAAAGCACAAGAAGTAGAGTCAACTACGTTGTAGTTATCGTACTCAGATTTATTATAAGAATAAGTTGCATTGACAAATAAATCGTCGGTAACCGCTGTTTGTAAACTTAGCTCAAGACCCGTAATGGATGCTTCTGCGGCATTATCAAAAGAAGGTGTACCAACGCCGCCTTCAACAACCGTTGTTGTTACTTGTAAATCGGTATAGTCGTAGTAATAAGCAGCTGCCGTTAAATTAACGCGATTATCTAACATTGAACGTTTGTAGCCAACTTCAAAAGCGGTTAACTCTTCTGGGTCAACTACATCAACTTCACCCGCCGTTGCAGCGCCTAAGTTAAAACCACCTGAGCGATAACCCGTTGCCACATAAGCGTATAAGAAACTGTCGCTGTCGATAGTCCAATCGGCTTGTACACGCCAAGTCACTTTTTCCCAAGAATCTTCAACTTTGTGATCGGTATCGGCTACGGCTGAATAAGCAAATACATTGTCAGTTCCTTCTTTTTCATCTTTTGAATAGCGTAAACCTGTGGTTAATTTTATGTCATCCGATAACTTGTATTCAACTTGACCGTATACTGCGGTTGCGGTTGTTTCTAAATCATTTTGACCTCGGTACAAGTAACCACCGGTGCCATCAGCTGTTTTTTCAAAGGGTAGACCGAGTGCTCCGGCAGTTAGCTCATATATGCCTGGTGCCCAACCTGGACCACCTAATAACAATGTCCCTGAATCAGCAGGTAAACCCCACTCAGGAGGCAATAAACCATAAGTAGCCGCAATAGGGTCGCCTTGCATTAAACCAAAGCCATTTTCAACAAAGTCGAGGTATGAACTTTCTTCACTGTTGTAATAGTATAAACCGGCAATAAAATTAAAATCACCGTCGAAATCAGACATTAATTGTAATTCATGCGATGTCGCTTCAGCTTTTTGACTAAAGCTTGTTGTCATATCAGAAGCAATCGTTATCGGTGTACCTGCAGCACCAAATGCACTATCAAATGGGTTTGGTAAATAAACGCCTGCAGCAGCCCCTTGGTATAAGATTTCAGTAGTCTGCCTAAGCAATTCCGAATAATTTATGCCAGCATTAGCCGCATTAGTAACGTCGCCGTCTCTTAAATAGCCATAGTCGAATTCAGAATCACCGAAAGTATATTTAAGTTCTAAGTCACCAAATGATACGGTATTAACAAAAATCATACGGGTAGACTCAGAATCTAAATTCCCTTGGGTATCAACATCGATTTTATCGATATCTGACGCGGTAGGATTCTCAGCGGTATGCCCCATTAATTGGTTGATCGCGTTAGAACCAGGGTATGTACCAGGTAAATTAAACCCTGAAGGGGTTATGCCATAGTTAACAAACGCTGTTCTATTTAAACCGCCCGTGCCTTCGTCATATGCACTCGTTATGTAACCCGGTGAAGAATCTTCTTTTGATTCAGCGTTTAAATAACGTAATGAGCTTGACCAGTTATCAGTCCAATCGGCTTTTAAGGTACCTGAATAATAAGTACGGTCTTCATCACCAAAGTCACTGCCACCA
>Ga0307489_10001532_pt1 | contig 15249 bp, 22 predicted proteins | sample SB12metaG_FD_202247 | JGI IMG/M metagenome (GOLD analysis project Ga0307489, IMG submission 202247) | Sea-ice brine microbial communities from Beaufort Sea near Barrow, Alaska, United States - SB 1.2 | ecosystem: Environmental > Aquatic > Marine > Coastal | place: USA: Alaska | collected... | reverse complement strand
CCAGTTTCGCCGCCGCCGCCGCCGCCGCTCCTGTCTCTGAGCCGGTACCGGACTCGCAAGAGAGTGAAGACGCCGAGCTCATGCGCGCGCTCGCGATGTCAATGGGCGAGGATGAAGGCGAGGGGGACGACGCCGGAGCCGGAGCGGAGGAGGCACTCATCGCCGCTGCCGCAGACTACATCGCTGCCGCTGCGCATGAGCCCCCGGCGGCGGCGGTGTTGACCACCCGCGAACTCCCCACCCCCGCCGCCCTCATCGCACCGCTGCTCCGCCTCTCAGAGCGCAACGAGGTAGAGTGGTGCAGGCTGACAGTATCGTTACCCATGATGAAAGCGCTCATGGTTTCAGCGCTTGAAGCTACAATATGATGAAACGCTTTCAAACTTTGCTTTCGAATTCAACTTGCGCCGCTGCGACGAGGTGATGGCATTCTCCGGCGCCGACCTCCTCGTGGTAGGGCGGTGCAGGTTGATACTATCAAAATTCTATTCAAAAGGGCGCCTGGTTTCAGAGATAGAAACTAAAACGTGATTAATCGCTTTCAAACGTTGCTTTCAGATTCAACTTGCGCCGCTACATCGTGGGCGCATTCCGCCGCGGCGACAACGACAAGCGCAAGGCCGCGATCGCCACGCTGGTCGCTGCCATTTCGACACAGCTCGCGCAGCTCGAGAACGGCGACGAGAGCTCCCAAGCGGCGCACACCAAGCGCCTCCACACCGCGGTGCACTTGCTGACGCTCGTGCTGGTCACCGACCCCGAGGCCCGTGAGGCAGGTGCTTACACATGTTCACGTTAGAGCTCAACATAAGCAGCTCCAGGACACATTCATGAGTTGATTTGGATGATACAGTTGACAGAGGAGCTCAAGTTGAGCTGAAATGGGAACGAGGTTGAGCCCCTGCCTAGAGGCGGCCGCTGGGGAGGGCATTGTGGACTTGGCACTGGGGCAGCTGGAGGCGTTCATTCCGGCGCATCGTGCGGCGGGGGGGACGGCGGTGCTGCCCGCGTGGGCCAGCGGGCTGCTGCTGGTGGTGCACGCGCTGGCGCAGTGGCGCGGTGTCAAGCCTGCCGCCGCCCCGCCGATCACCGACATCGGCGACGGCGACGGCATTGCTGCAGTTGGTGTTGTCAGCGGCGGCGGCAGCAGCGGTCCGAGTGGCGGCGGCGGCGGGGCTTCTGCCCCCGGCGGCGGTGGCGGCGGCAGCGGCGGCGGGGTTACTGCGGATGACTCCATGGGCTCGGGGGCGTCGGCTGGCGGCGTTGGCGACGGCGGCGAGGGTGGGGGCGGGGGAGGGGGTCAGCCTGAAGGCGTCAGCCTTTCCCCGGCAGAGGCGCTGGCGAAGGTGCTGGGCGACCCCATGGTAGGGCGGTGCAGGTTGACAGCATCAGAGCCCGTGTTGAAAGCGCCTAAGGTATCAGCGCTTGAAACTATGATGTCGTAAACTGCTTTCAACGTTTGCTTTCAGTTTCAACTTGCGCCGCTACACCCTGGGTTTCCTGGACGAGGCGGCGTGCATCCGCGCCTCCAACGTGTGCATCCAGGTAGGGCGGTGCAGGTTGACCCTATCAAACCCATGTTGAAAACGCCAGTAACTAAGCGCTTAACACTTAAATACGATGAACCGCTTTCAACTTTTGCTTTCAAAATCAACTTGCGCCGCTACATCCAGGTGCTGGCGCTCACAGACGTGTCGGAGAAGTCGACGGCGGAACCCGTCGGCGACAACGCCGCGGCGGCCCCGGCCGCGGTTTCGATGGCGTCGGCGGCTTCTTCGGAGGTTGACGCTTCCATGACCATCGCCGGCGCGCGCACCTCCGACGCGGACGTGGGCAGGGGCTTACACTCGTTCCCATTTCGGCTCAACGTAAGCGGTTTCTGTGGGACGAGGGGTGCATCTAGCGGTTGTTTGGGGGGTGTGTTGGGCTGGTCAGGGGATAACAGGGATTATTAGGGTGTATTTTGTGTCAGAAACGGCTCATGTTGAGCTGAAAAGTGGACGAGTGTAAGCCCCTGGACGTGGGCGGAGTCCAAGCCGCGCTGCAGCTCCTGGCTCACCTCACCAAGGTTGGGCGGTGCAGGATGACCCTATCAAACCCACATTGAAACCGCCTGGAATTAAGCGCTTCAACCTGAAATGAGATGAACTGGTTTCAGACTTTGCATTCAAATTCAACTTGCGCCGCTACAGCAAGGACCACGCCCGCGCTCGTCTGGTTCTCGACAGCGGGTGCGTGCGGCTGCTGCTGGACCTGCCGTGCCGCTTCGCATTCCCCGCGTACGACGCCCTCGCCGCGTCCATCCTGCGCCACATCGTGGAGGCAGGGGCTTACACTCGTTCACTTTTCAGCTCAACTTGAGCCGGTTCAAAACAGAATTACACGCTGCACACCCTCGAATACCCCCCAATACCCCCTAACACCCTCTAAACAGCCCCTAGACAACCCCGAGACGCGTCCCCTATCCAACAGAAAGCTTTTACGTTGAGCTGAACAGTGAACGAGTGTAAGCCCCTGCGTGGAGGACCCCGCGACGCTGCAGGCGGCGATGGAGTCAGAGATCCACGCAACGATGAACGCGCCAGGGGTGGCGCGGAGCTCCATCATGCGCGGCCGAGCAAGCGTGAGGACGTTCCTCGCGGCGACTCTGCCGGTGATTGCCCGTGAGCCCACGTGCTTCTTGGCCGCGCTGGAAAAGTGCACGGCGATGGAGGATGTGGGTGGGCGCCACATCATCACGCTGCGCAGCAACCACAGCGGCGCCGCCGGCGCAGGCGCAGGCACGCCGGGTGCGGCGGCGGGCGCAGCGTCGGCTGTGACGCCTGGGTCTGCCGCTGCGCCGCCGCCTGGGGGGGCGGGGCCGTCGGCGGCGGGTACAGCGGGGGTCGGTGCGGCGGCGGCGGCTGCGGCGGCTGCGGGGGCTTCCACGGCGGGGACGCCCGGTAAGCCTCCGCGTCAAAGCCCCGGCGCTGGGCAAGACCCGACGACGCCCAAGAGCCACGGCAAGGGCAGCAACCACAAGAAGCCCCAGGTAGGGCGGTGCAGGTGGACAGTATCAACGTCCGTGTTGAAAGCGCCTTTGGTCTCAGCGCTTGAAGCTAGAATACCATATACTGCTTTCAACGTTCGCTTTCAGTTTCAACTTGCGCTGCTACACCCAGGCGACATTCACCGCGGTGATCGACACGCTCGTGGCGGCGGTGCTGGCCTACCCGCCCCCGGCCCTGGCCCCGGCCCCGGCCCCGGCCAAGACCTCCGAAGCGCCCGGCGGAGACTCCGCCATGTCCGCAGGAGGAGACAGCGATGCTATGGACGCCACCGAGACCGCGCCCGAGGTAAGACGGTACAGGCTCACCCCATCAAACCGACGTTGAAAGCGCCTGGAACTAAGCACTTGACACTGGAATACAATGAACTGCTTTCAAACTCTGGTTTCAAATTCAACTTGCGCCGCTACACCGAGGGAACCGAAGGGGCCAAGGCTGCCACCGCCGCTGCCACTGCCGCTGCGGGTACTGCTACGGCGGCGGCAGGCGGTGGCAAGGTGCCGGTGGCGGCGCCGTCACTGGCGGCGGTGCGCGCCTCGCTGGCGCTGCGGCTGCTGACAGACTTCACGCTTGTGTACAGCCTGGCGGCAGGTCAGATCCTGCGGCGCGACACCGAGGGTGGGCTGCTGCGCCACGTGCTGTACGTGCAGCTGCCGGCGGCGGGCGCGGCGGTGGGCGGCGCCGGCGCCGTGGCGGCAGACCCGGGCTGGGTAGGCCGGAGCTCCAGAAGACATCCCTTATCGATGCTGTCATCTTCCATATCAATACTGTCATCTTCCGTATCGATACTGTCATCTTAAGGTCCTATTCCATGTCGATACTGTCATCTCAAGGTCATCTTCGATATCGATACTGTCATCTCCCGCATCGATACTGTCAGCTTAATACATGATGCATAACCCTAAACCTGGAGAGCTGTATACACTGGTCCCTACGGGTGGGATGGGGGCGAGCGCGCGGCGTACCTGCTCCTGGCGCTTTGCGTGCGGTCGCCGGAGGCGCGGCGCCGCATCCTGGTGGAGGTGGTAGGGGCTTACACTCGTCCACTTTTCTGCTCAACCTGTGCCGTGTTTCGCTGACTTCAAGCGGCGTATCCCCCAAAAAGCGCTTACGTTGAGCCGGAAAGTGGACGAGTGTAAGCCCCTGGGAAGTGGCCGGCGCGCTCAAGCTGGGCGGCGACGGCAAGGGGGGCGCCAAGCCCGGTGGCAAGGAAGGCCCCGCGCGCGCCTTCGTGGACCTGGTAGGGCGGTGCAGGTTGACAGTATCAAAACCCGTGTTGATAGCGCCTATGGTATCAGCGCTTGAAGCTATAATATGATGAAGTGCTTTGAGACTTTGCTTTCAAATTCAGCTCGCGCCGCTACAACCTGGTGAACTCGCTTCTGTCGCACGCGGGCGGGGGCGGTCGGGCGGGCCAGGCGGTGGCGCCCCGCACCGGCCTCGCCGCGGATCTGCAAAAGGTGGGGACAACTACGCGGTTTGACCCCCTCTAATTTAAGAAACTGAAGGGTAAATCACAAAAAACCTCTGTGACCAAGTATTGTGGTTTAATAAACCAGGAAGAGTTGATAAGGCGGTCGGTCGGATGTCGGTCGTCAGTCCCAGATCAGGTATTTGCACACTCAAACCCCAATTTCTAAAAGTAGATGGGATCAGACCGCGTAGAAGCACATACGGCCCGCCACGTCATCGCCACGCAAATTGAGTTCCCGTTTCTTGAGTCTGGTGGAATTTTCTGACGTGGCGAGCAATATCTGCCAGGCTCTGGCTGAAGGGGATGCGGGAAGCGGAGCTGCTGCCTGCGCTGTGCGCCGCGTTGGACCGCGTGGATCTGAACGACGCGGCGGCGCCCACGCTGGTGAACGCGATACTGCGGCCGCTTGAGGTGCTCACCCGGGGCGGTGGTGGCGGTGCGGCGGCGGCGGGGCTGGGGCCAGCGCCGGCGGCGGGAGCGGGGGCAGCAGCGGGAACGCCGGGGCGACCACTTCCTTTGGTTTCTGCTGCTGCTGACGGCGGTGGGCCCGGCGGTGGCGGTGGCAGTGGCGGTGGCGGTAGCGGTGGTGGTGGTGGTGGCGGTGGTGGTGGCGGTGGTGGCGGTGGTGGTGGTGGCAGTGGTGGCAGAAGTGGTGGCGGCGGAGGCGGAGGCAGCGCAGCGATGGAGGATGCGCCATCGGCTCGAGTGCCCGCGCCCGCGGCGGTGGCAGCACCCGCCGCCGCAGCTGCAGCCACCGCCACCGTGGCTGTTGACGACCACGATACCCCGGCGGGCATGGCTCAGGTAGGGAGCATTGAACCATGCTGCCACGACACCCAATGCGTTTTACAGGTTCCGTTGTTCGGCATCTTTGAATGACATTCCTCTGCGGCAATCTTGTTAACGGGGGCCAAGGCGGATGCCTGTTGCCTCCTCATACACGCTGACGCTTCTCTCTCCTCTTACTGTCTTCATTGTTGACGTGGCGAGCATTATTCATTCGACCGTTGGCCCAGGCCGCCGCAGCCGCTTCCCAGATGTTCGACACCCTGATGGGGCACGACCATGACCACGACCACAACGAAGACGAGGACGAGGATGAAGGCCTGGGCGAGGAGGACGACTCCGATGAGGACGATGACGACGACGGCGACGAGGAGGATGAGGACTCCGAGGACGAGGGCGAGGATGGCCTCAACCCCATGGCAGGGGCTTACACTCGTCCATTTTTCGGCTCAACGTAAGCACATGTTGTGGGATACGTTGGGTGCATGATTTCCCTCCAGTCCATTAGACAGGGAGACATGCGGAGGTGCGACCAAAACGGCTTGGGTTGAGCTGAAAAGTGGACGAGTGTAAGCCCCTGCCCCATGGACGACGAGGAGGAGCACGAGGACGCCGTCATCCACGACGATGAGGAGGACGAGGATGAGATGGTGGAGGAGGATAACGTCCACAACCACCACGAGGACGACGAGGAGGAGGACGACGAGGACGACGAAGACCACGATCACGACCACGAGGCAGGGGTTTACACTCGCACACTTTTCAACTCATCCTGAGCCGTTCCTGACATAAAATACACCCTAGACACCCTCTAATACCCCCCGACACCACCCAAACGACCCATAAATCCACCCCCTGTCCCACAGAAAGCGCTCATGTTGAACTGAATAGTGGACAAGTGTGAGTCCCTGCCATGAGGACGACGGGCTCGGGCACGGTGACGGCGAGGACGATGTGGAGGAGGATGACATCGAGGGCGAGGAGGGCGAAGATATCGACGAGGAGGACGAGGGCGACGAGTATGACGACTTTACGCAGGACGACCTCAACAACGCAATTCAGGTGGACGCCAACGTCGATATCGAGGGCGACCCCTACTTTGTGCCCATGCCTCCCATGGGTGGTGGCGGGCATGGCGGGCACGGCGGGCACGGTGACGGTGACGAGGCAGGGGCGTACACTCGTCCACTTTCCACCTCAACCTATGCCGCCTCTGACACAAAACACACCCTAGACACCCCGTAATAACCCGTAATACCCCCGTAATACCCCCTAATACCCCCTAATACCCCTTGATACCCCCTAATACCCCCTAACACCCCCGAAACACCCCCTTAACAATTCCTAAGTGTACCCCCTTATCCCACACAAAGCACGTTCGTTAATCCGAAAAGTGGAAGAGTGTAAGCCCCTGGGACGAGGACGGCGACGACGACATGATGCTGTTCGACGGTGACGAGGAGGATGAGGACACGGCGAACCAACAAGCCGCGGACAACCTCGCGGGCGAGCTCCAAGGGATCATCGCCAACGGCGGGGGAGGCGGCGGCGGCGGGGGCGGTCGGGCGGGGCAACCCGTGGTGGAGCTGCGGGTGCGCGACATGCGCCTGCGTGAGCTCGTACTGCAGCACGGTATGGCGGTGCAGGCTGACCCTATCAAACCCACGTTGAAAGCGTCTGAAACTAAGCGGTTCAAACTGAGACATGTTAAACTGCTTTCAAGTTTTGCTTTCAAATTCAACTTGCGCCGCTACAGCACGGTGGCTCGGCGATCCTGCGGGACGCGTCGGGCAACGCGATCGGGCGGATCCCCGGTGGCGGCGGCGGCGGTGCCAGAGCCGGCGGCGGCGGCGGCGGCGGCGGCGGCGGTGACCTCGGTGGGGGAATCCTGAGTGACATCTTCGCGCTGCGGCGATCGCTTGACGACGCGCGGCGGCAGGTTGGCGGCGGCGGGAGAGGCGCGCGGGCAGGTGGAGGCGCGGCGGCGGATACCGCGGCGCTGGATGCTATGTTGGCGGGCGGCGCGGGTAGTGGCGGCGGCTCGTTACAGCACCCGATGCTCGTGCGGCCGCAGCTCGAAGGCATCATGGTAGGGCGGTGCAGGTTGACCATATCAAACCCACGTTGAGACCGCCAGGGACTACTCGTAAGCGCTGGAAACTGGAATATGATGAATTATTTTCAAGTTTTGCTTTCAAATTCAACTTGCGCTGCTACATCATGGCCAACCACGCAGCGGCGGCCCCGGGCGGTCGCGGCGGTGGCGGCGGCCCGCCTGTGGACCAACCCGCGGCGTCGCTGCAGTCGGTGCTGGCGTCCATCTCCGGCGAGATGGCGCGCCTCGCGGTGGGCCCCGGTGCTGCCGGCGGCGGGGGTCCCGCCGCAGGCGCAGGCGCCCGTCCGAGTCCCGTGGCGCTCGTAGCGGCTGCGGCGGGCGCCGCCGGCGCCGCCGGTGGCGGCGGCGGCGCGCGCAACGGCGGTTTCGTCGTCCTTCCCGCGGGCGGGGGAGCGGAGTCGCTGGGGTCGCTGTTGCGAATTGAGCGCGCGGACGGGCGCGGCGGCGGCGGCGGCGGTGGAGGGGTGGGGGACCCTGGAGCGCCCCGCCGGGGCTTGAGCGTGGGTGACGCGCGCGCCGCGACGTGGGCCGACGTGGGCGCGCCGGGCGGAGTCCCAGCGTCCACCACAGTGCTGCGCGCGGCTGTCAATGCATTCGAGGCAGGGGCTTACACTCGTCCACTTCTCAGCTCAACTTGAGCCGTGTGTGACACAAGAAAACACCTTACACACCCTAAACACCCCTTCACACGGGCTACACAACCCCTACGCGCACCCCCTATCCATACAAAGCGCTCACGTTGAGCTGAGAAGTGAACGAATGTAAGCCCCTGATTCGAGGAGCACCTCGCGACTATTTTGCACCCCCCCCCGCCCGCCTCGGAGCCCCCAACTACTGCCGCTCCAGCTGGCACCACTGCTGGGTTGGGCTCATCGGCAGAGGGTCCACTAGCGGCGGCGGCGAGGGCGGAGATGGATGCGGCTGTGGCAGAGGGCGTGGCGGCGGCGGCAACAGCGGCGGCGGCGACGGCGGAGGCAACGGCGGCGGTGGCGGCGGCGGCGGTGGCAGCCGCTGCGCCCGTCGCGTTGGACCAGGAGATGGTAGACGAGGAGATGGCGGCGGCTCAGCCCATCGCGTTAGATGCGGCGGCGGTGGCTGCGGCGGCGGCGGCGGATGCGGCGCTGGCGGCGCCGGCGGCGGCCCCTCAGATGGCACCGGAGAGCGATACCCAAGAGGCCTTCCCAGCCGCCGCGGTAGCACCAGCAGCACCATTGGCAGCGGCAGCGGCGGCGGCAACAGCGGCGGCGGCGGCGGGTGGAGACCCCACTGCCGGTCCCATCGACGAATCCGAGAACGACGATGACGATGATGATGACGATGACAATGCTGATGGCGAGGACGATGGGGAACAGGACGACGAGGACGAGGGGGAGCATGATGAGGAGGAGGAGCAGGAGGAGGGCCTGGTAGGGCGGTGCAGGATGACCCTATCAAACCCACGTTGAAAGCTCCTGGAATTAAGCTCTTAAAACTGAAATACGATAAACCGCTTTCAAATGTTGCTTTCACATTCAACTTGCGCCGCTACAGCTTGGACTCGGAGTTCCTCAACGCTCTGCCGCCCGACCTGCGCGAGGAGCTGCTGGCGACAAACCGCGCCATCGCGCGGCTCAACACCGAGGGCGGCGGCGGCGGCGGCAGGGGCGGGCAGCAGCTTGAGGCCATCGACCCGTCGTTCCTCGCCGCGCTGCCCCCGGACATGCAGGCGGAGGTGGTGCACCAACAGGCAGGGGCTTACACTCGCCCACTTTTTGGCTCAACCTGATCCGTTTCTGATACAAAAACACCCTGAACACCCCCTAATACCCCCAAACACCCCCCACACACGCACTACACAACCCCTGAGTGCACCCCCTGTCCCACAGAAAGCGCTCACGTTGAGCCGGAAAGTGGACGAGCCCCTGCCAACAGGCGCGCGAAGTGCGACGCCAGGTTCAGGAGCAAGCCGCGCAAGCCGCCGCCGCTACCGCTTCCTCTACCGCAGCGGCCGCCGCAGCAGCCGCCGCAGCCGCCGCCGGCACGGCGGGGGATGGCGGCGCGGAGGCAGCGGCGGCTGCCTCGACGGCTGCGAGCGCCGCGGCGGCGGCGGCAGCGGCAGCTGGTGGCGGCGGCGGTGGGGCGTCTGCGGATATGGACAACGCCTCGATCATCGCCACGTTCCCCGCGGAGCTCCGCGAAGAGGTGCTGTTGTCGGCGGACGAGACGGTGCTCGCCACGTTGCCGCCGGCGCTGCTCGCGGAGGCGCGGGTGTTGCGCGAGCGGCACATGTCGCGTTACCGGCGCGAGGCGGCCTCCGCCGCCGCCGCCACCGCCGCCGCTGGGGGCGGAGCTGACGACGACCCACGCCAGGCTATCCTCGCCAACGCGGGCGCGGGTGACCCCAGCGGCGCTGCCAGTTTCTCACGCCAGCTGCGGTCCATGCTGGGCTTGTCCGGACCAAGCGGGGGGGGAGGCCCAGGGGGAGGTCGCTTTGGTGGGGCGGGCCCGGGGGGCGGACCAGGTGGGAGGGGCGGCACCGGTGTCGAGGCAATGCGGGCAGGGGCTTACACTCGTCACATTTCAGCTCAACTTGCGCTCTTTCTGTCCACCGTATAACCCAACTTCACTCATGAAGTCATGCTGGAGTTGCTCAAGTTGAGCTCGAAGGTGAATCAGTGTAAGCCCCTAAATGCGGGCCGCCGCCTCCGCCGCCGCCGCCGCGCCCGCCATCGCGCTCGTCGACCGCCGGGCGCTCTTCGTGCTCGTGCGGCTCCTCCGCTTGGCCCCGCCGCTCTCGCGCGGCTTGCTACCGCGCGTGCTGCTAAACTTGGCCGCGCACGGGGGGACCCGTGACGCCATCTTGGTAAGGCGGTGCACGTTGAACCGATAAAACCCATGTTGAAAGCGCCTGGATCAAAGCGCTTGAAATTAACATACGGATGAACCTCTTTCAAACTTTGCTTCAAAATTCAACTCGCGCCACTACATCTTGCGGTTGCTGCTGGCCACGCTCCGCGCGGGGGTGGAGAGCAGCGAGGGAGGCGCCGGCAGCGGCGCCGGCAGCAGCAGCGGGGGTGGGAGCGGGGCTGGAGGCGGCGGTGTGGGGAAGCTATACGGCCGCAACGTGCACGTGATCTGCGCGCAGCCCGATGCGGCGGCGAGGCTTCTGGCGCGCCGTGCGCTGGAGACTACTGTATTCTTGGCGCGGCACTCCATGGTAGGGCGGTGCAGGCTGTCAGTATCAAAACCCGTGTTGAAAGCCCCTGTGGTATCAGCTCTTGAAGCTAGAATATGATGAACCGCATTCAAAATTTGCTTCCATATTCAACTTGCGCCGCTACACCATGGGGGTGGCGCAGCGCATACCCGCGCTCGCCATCACCCCCGCCGCCGCCGCCGAGGCTGCCACCGAGGCAGGGGCTTACACTCGTCCACTTCAGCTCAACCTAAGCCGTTTGGGTCACACCTCCCTGTGACCCCCTGCCTAATAGACTGGGGGTAAATCATGCACCCAACGTATCCCACAAAGTGTGCTTACGTTGAGCCGCATAGTGGACTAGTGTAAGCCCCTGCACCGAGTCCGCTGCCGACGACGACTCCTTCACCACCCCCGCCGCCGCTGCCGCCGCGGCCACTGCTTCCGCCGCTGCCGCCGCTGCGGCGGATCCCAAGGGGAAGCGTCCTGCTACCACCGACGACGCTAGTACCGGCGCCGGCACTGCCGGAGCTAGCGCCGGCTCGGGTGGTTCCGTGCAGTTGATCCCCGACGCTGCCGAGGACGGAGACGCGACGGCGGACGGCCCGGACTCCGCGCTTCTGTTGCTGCTGCGGCTGCTAGGCTCGCCCTCCTTCACCCCGCATGTCACGCACCTCGAGCTCACCCTGCAGCTCCTGGAAGTGATGCTCAAGGCGGGGCTTACACTCGTCCACATCTTTGTTCTACCTGAGCCGTTCTTGTCACTGAAACCAGCAAAGCACCCAACACATGGGACAAAAAGTGCTCGCGTTGAGCTGAAATGTGGACGAGTGTAAGCCCCTGGCTCAAGGCGTGTGCGCACGAGCGTGAGGACCACGTGTTGGACCTCATCATGGCACACAACTCGATGTTCACTGGGTTCGCCCCCACCGCCGCCCCCACCGCCGCCCCAACAACCACCAACACCACCGCCGCGCCATTCACCCCAACGCCCGCCCACGCTGCCGCCGCCGCCGCCGCCGCTGCCGCCGCCCCCGCTCCCGCCGCCGCCGCCGCCGCCGCTCCCACCACTGCCGCCGACGCCGCCGCCCCCGCCACCGCTGCTGCCACCCCCACCTTTGGACCCCTGGACAAACGCATAGAGGCGGCAAACAAACCGCTTGTGAAATCCCAGGATCTCACGAAGCCGTGCAAGCGGACGGCGGCGTCGCGAGTTCGCGCCGCGCTGGCTTCAGCACCCCCCGAGAGTCTGCGCGCCTTGGCGGCGCTACTCGGTGAGGCGGTGCAGCTTGACCCTATCAAACCCACGTTGAAAGCGCAAGGAACTAAGGGCTTGAAACTTAAATATGTCAAAAACTGCTTTCAATTTGCTTCAATTTTGCTTTCAATTTCAACTTGCGCTGCTACAGCTCGGGCGCGACTCGCTGACCGACGCGGTGTACGCGCGGGCGGCGGACGTCGTGCGCATGTTCGCGTCCGTGGCAGGGGCTCACACTCGTTCACTTCTCAGCTCAACGTGAGCCTTTCCTGACATATATACACCCTAGACACCCCCTAATGTCCCCCACCACCACCTGTGCACCCCCTATCCAACAGACAGCACTTGCGTTGAGCCGAAAAGTGGACGAGTGTAAGCCCCTGGTCCGTGGCGCCCACCTGCTGGGGGCATCTGGCGGCTGCTCTCGCTGCGGAGGCCACGGTGGGGTGGTGCAGGCTGAACCCAATTGAAGCCGGTGTTGAAAGCGCCTGGTTCCAGCGCTTGATACTCAGGTATGATGAGTCGCTTTCAGACTTTGCTTTCAATTTCAAATTGCGCCACTACACCGCGGGGCGCCGGGGCGACGCGACTATGGCGCTGGAGGCGGCACGCGAGGCGGCGGTGGCGGCGGAGGGGGAGGCGGCGGCGGCTGCCGCAGCGGCAGCGGCAGCGGCAGCGGTAGCGGCCGATGGGGCAGGTGTCGTGCCCTCGGCTGCGGCAGCGGCAGCTGCGGCGGCAGCAGCGACCGCGGCGGCGGCGACGGCAGCAACGGCGGCAGCGGCGACAGCCGCCAGGCTCCCCGCCGCGGCTTCCTCCGCCGGCGGCGCACTCCTCCGTCTGGTAGGGCGGTGCAGGTTGACCCTATCAAACCCACGTTGAAACCGCCTGGAACTAAGCGCTTGAAACTGGAATATGATGAGCTGCTTTCAAATTTCGCTTTCAAATTCAACCTGCGCCGCTACGGCCTGGTGCTGGCCAGCGCCGCGCTCCTCAAGTACGACAGCACCTCGGTAGGACGGCGCAGGTTGACCCATCAAACCCACGATGAAACCGCCTGAAACTAAGCACCTGAAACTAAAGTATGATAAACTGCTTTCAATTTTGCTTCAATTTTGCTCTCATTCTCAACTTTCGCCGGTACACCTCGGAGAGGTACCGGGAGGCGGAGGAGGCGGAGGAGGCGGCTGAGAGGCGGCGCGACACGTACCGCGCCGCGGTTGCCGCGGGAGCGGACCCTGAGGACGAAGCCACGCTTGCGCTGACCGCAGGGCCCAAGGTAGGGCGATGCAGATTGACCCTTTCAAACCCAAGTTGAAACCGCCCGGAACTACGCCCTTGAAACTAGAATGTCATACACTGCATTCAACGTTTGCTTTCAAATTCAGCTGGCGCCGCTACACCAAGGGAAAGACACAGAGTGAGCAGGCAGTGGCGGCGGAGGAGGTGCGGTTGGAGCGCCAGACAATGCTGGCGTCATTCGCGGGGGAGCTGGAGCCCGTGTGGGCGGCGCTGGGCGAGGCGGCGAGTGCCCTGGTAGGGAAGTGCAGGTTGACCCCATGGAACCCACGTTGAAAGCGCCTGAAACTACGCGCTTGTAAATGAAAGATAATGAACTGCTTTCAAGTTTTGCTTTCTTATTCAACTTGCGCTGCTACGCCCTGGAGCCGCAGATTGCGGCGGCGGCGGCGGCGGCCGTGGCGGCGGGCACCGTCGCCGGGGGCGGGGGAGCCGCCGCCCCCGCACTCCCCGCCGGCGCGCGACAGATCCTACCCGTCATTGAGGCGTACTTCGCCCTCGCCGCTGCCGTTCACGACGCGGCCAGCCCGGTGAAGCCTCCCTGGTAAGGCAGTGCAGGTTGACCCCATGAATCCCACGGTGAAAGCGCCTGGAGCTAAGCGCTTGAAACTGGAACATAATGAATCGCTGTCAAGTTTTGGTTTCACATTCAACATGCGCCGCTACTCCCTGGTATGCGCAAGCCGCCGCCACGCTAGAGTCGGCGGCCGCGGCGTCGGCAGCGGCGGTAGCAGCGGGCACGAGCGCGACGGAGGGGGGCGTCGCCGCGCCCACCGCGGTGACTGCCCCCGTCGCCACCGCCGGAGCCGCCGTCGGGGAGCCGCAGGCGGCTCAGGGCCTCGCGCGCTCTTCGTCTCCGGCGTTGGGGCTCGCCCGCTCCTCCTCCCCCGCCATCCCCGGCCTCCCCCGCTCCTCCTCCGGCGCCTTCGGCAGCACCGCCGACGCCCTCGCCATGCTCGACACCAACACCGAAAGCGCCACAATAGCCTCGCTCTGGAACTTCGCCAACAAGCATCGCGCCGTGGTCAACGCCCTGGTCCGCACGCAGCCCGCTCTTCTCGAAGGGTCGCTGAGGTAGGCTGACTTACACAGCACTCACCTAGTCATCCACCATGTTCTAAACCTTGGGTATTTGATAGCTGACTTGCATCCTACGATGCAGGGGCGCATGTTGAAATTGACACTGCAACTTGAAAGCAGTTTCTCACATGTCAGTTGCGATCGCTGAAACCAGGCGCTTCGAACACGGGTCCCAACTTGCAGCACCACACCATGACGTGGCTCCGCCGTATCCATGTATACTTGCCCCTTAACTAGCCTATTAAGCACCAGCCCCTAAACTAGCTTAAACTAGCCTAGTTCAATCCCCCCTGATGTACTAACCCACTTTAGTTCCCAATACTAACCCACTGACCCACTAACCACCTGCCCCTATGCTTGCATATGCTAGCTTAGTAAAACCCCCCCAATCGCCAGCACTAACTTAGTTCGACAAGCATACATACATGCATCCCTGCTGATCGGCTGATGCTGGAGAAGCCGCGGCTGCTGGACTTCGACAACAAGCGGGCGCACGTGCGGGCGCGGCTGCGGTAAGGCGGTGCAGGTTGAACCGATGAAATCCACGTCGAAAGCGCCTGGACCTGAGCGCTTGATACTAAATTACGACCATCTGCTTTCAAGATCTGTTTTCAAATTCGACTTGCGCCGTTACACTGCGGCGGGTGCAGGAGGACCCGCACGCGCACGGCGCCCACGGCCACGGGCAGGGGCTTACACTCGTCCACTGCTCAGCTCAACCTGAGCCGTTTCTGACACAAAATCACACCCTAAACAGCCCCTAACACCACCTGACACCTCGTAAATCCCCTCTAGCTACCACGTAAACGCACCTCCTATCCCATACAACACCTTGTAAATACCCTCTAGCTACCTTCTAAACGCAACCACTATCCCATACAAAAGCGCTTAGGTTGAGCTGAAAAGTGTGCGAGTGCAAGCCCCTGGGCACGGGCACGGCGCGCATGGCGCGTCGGTCCGCATCAGCATCAGCCGTACGCAGGTGCTCATGGTAGGGCAGTGCAGCTTGACCCTAAA
>Ga0307489_10001531_pt1 | contig 15250 bp, 10 predicted proteins | sample SB12metaG_FD_202247 | JGI IMG/M metagenome (GOLD analysis project Ga0307489, IMG submission 202247) | Sea-ice brine microbial communities from Beaufort Sea near Barrow, Alaska, United States - SB 1.2 | ecosystem: Environmental > Aquatic > Marine > Coastal | place: USA: Alaska | collected... | reverse complement strand
CAACCTACGCACTCAACGATCCGATGACAGCAATGAACTTCGATGGTGTGAGTGTGAGCGGGCCTTACCAAGCGAATTCCTCTGTATTAGCAAAACCGTGTAGCAATTGCTTCCCAGTCCCAGAACCAGCAATCTTAGCATTATTTAGCATCGGTCTTGCGGGCATTGCTTACATACGCCGTAATAAAAGGGGGCAGATCCAAATTAAAATCTCTCATCCAATAAAAGAGCTGTTGTAACTTTTTAGTTCCAATCTCTGGTCGCTACGCCACTGCCTTTTCCGTATTTAAAGTTTCAGCACAAAAAGGCAACCTCATATACTCACCAAATGTATACACTTAAACTTAGTCAATCACACATCCATGATGATCCGCACCCAAGTTCGGCTTCCCGCGCGGCGTCCGCTATACTTTGCCCTTCGGGCCATCTTGCAGATGTTCAAAATAGTTTCCGACCATTTTGTCTGGATACTCTTTTTTGCAGTTGACCCTATTTACGGGATAAATATGGAGCCGCTTTAGATGGCCTGTAAGGTTAAGTGCATGCGACAGCCGCGCTGGACGATGGCGCGAAGCGTGCTCTTTATCTTTTGAATGGTATTAATGTATACGCTTTAGCGTATATTGTATATAATTACGCTGCAGCGTAAATTGACAATAAATACTCTATAGCGTATTTTGTTTTAAGTAACGCTACAGCGTATTTAATTTTGGGGCAGAACAATGAACATCACCCGGCCAGAGCAACTGAGCAGTTTGATCAAAGAGCATCGTAAGAAAACGGGACTGACCCAGAGAGAGGTATCAGACCTTATCGGTATTCGCCCGGCTACCGTATCTGACTTTGAAAATAAAGCCGAGTCTTCGAAGCTTGAGACGCTATTTAAGATCCTTGCCGCGCTTAATTTACAGCTGGACGTGACCCCCCGTGACAGCAACGAGAACAAAGAAAGTCATTTGGATGAGAACTGGTAACTGATGAACATTCTTGATGTTTACATGAATGGTATAAAAGTGGGCGAGTACACTCGAACCAAAAGTGGTGCAAACAGTTTTACCTATGATAGCGCTTGGCTTAAAACCCCCGGAAAACGAAGCATCTCTTTATCTATGCCACTAAGGGAGTCAGCTTATCAAGGCGCCGCAGTATATAATTTTTTCGACAACTTGCTGCCTGATGCGCGAGAAATTAGAGAGCGAGTCGTCGCTCGCTACGATGCTGAGTCGACCGAGCCATTTGATATTCTGTCGAAAATTGGCAGAGACTGCGTAGGTGCAATACAGTTGCTGCTTCACCCGTCGCCAGCACCTGACATAAAAGCCATTCATGCTAAGCCACTCAATGACAATCAACTGGCCGCTATCCTCAATGGATATCAATCTGCGGCACCATTAGGCATGCTCAGAGAAGAAAATGACTTTCGTATATCACTGGCCGGTGCGCAAGAAAAAACAGCGCTGCTATACCAAGATGGTAATTGGTACTTGCCCCAAAAGGCAACGCCTACTACTCATATTATCAAGCTGCCAATTGGTGAAATACGTTCTCACGACCGTATTATTGATATGACGCATAGTGTCGAAAATGAGTTTTTGTGTTTACGCATAGCTCGCGCCTACGGGTTTGATGTGGCTGATTGTGAAATCATCGCACCAAAGGGTGTAAAGGCTTTAGCAGTCAAACGATTCGACCGGCGATTTTCAGCAGATAGTTCATGGATCGTCAGGCTGCCCCAAGAGGATTTCTGCCAAGTGACAGGCGTGTCGCCTGCAAAAAAATATGAATCAGATGGCGGACTCGGGATCAATCGGATAATGAAAGAACTATTGGGATCACAGACGCCTCTGGAAGACCGCACGACCTTCATGGGGGCGCAAATACTATTCTGGTTGTTGGGCGCAACAGACGGGCATGCAAAAAACTTTTCTATATTTATCAGGCCTGATAACCAATATCGTCTCACCCCTCTGTACGATATTCTATCAGCCTACCCGCTAATCAGTAAAAAGGGCTTACATGAGAAAGATTTAAAACTCGCTATGTCTCTCAAGGGAAAGAAAAAGCGAAAGTGCCAATGCAACATGATCTTTCCCAAGCACTTCATTGCCACTGCAAAAGATGTAGGGTTCAGTGAAAAGGCAATCAAAAACATGCTTGAAGACATGTCATCAAAAACACAAAGCGTCATCGAAACGGTGGAAAATTCACTACCAGACGATTTTCCAACGTATATATCACAACCCATTTTTGCAGGTATACGAAAAATGAGTGCGCGGCTTTTATAGTTCACAAGTTAAAGATCTAACTTCGATGACGTGACACCAGCATCGCCAAGACAGTCCAGTGTGACAGGTGAAGAACATGCTATGTATTAAAATATATTTTCTATAGACTTATTTTTTAAAGATTGTGCCCATCTAATGGTAAAGAGAGTGGAGTAGCTATGAATAAATTGATTTTTGGTATCAGTGGAATGCTAGGCATGTTAATTCTCATGGTTGTTTTCACATCTGCGCCAATTTCGCCAGTGGCTTATGCACCTTCTCCCCCTCCTGAACTTTCCGGCGTATTGGCAGTAAACAAGCTGTTACACAAGGCCGAACTTTTAGCCCTAGGTGAAATCGATGGACCAGAAGAGGTGGCAGTGGACAGCCAAGGTCGAGTCTATGGGGGCACACAAGGCGGGAAGATTATGATCCTTACGTCAGATGGCAAGCTGGATGTTTTTGCTGAAACCTATGGTCGCCCTTTGGGTATGAAATTTGATGAAAATGAGAATTTGATTGTCTGCGATGCGGATAAAGGGCTACTGTCGATTAATCCGCAAGGAACGATAACGGTGTTGGCTACGTCGGGGAATAACCTTCCCTTTAAGTTAACCGATGCGTTAGATATTTCCAGCGATGGGATCATTTATTTTACGGATGCGAGCTTTAAATATGGGCAAAGCGAATACCTTTATGATCTTTTAGAATCAAAAGCCCATGGCAGACTCCTAAGTTACAACCCCGATAATGGTCAGATTAACGTGTTATTGAAGGATCTTTATTTTGCAAACGGGGTCGCTTTATCACAACAAGAAGACTTCCTCTTAGTGAATGAGACTTATCGTTACAGGATCCTCAGATATTGGCTTAAGGGGCCCAAAGCAGGCACACAAGATACCTTTATTGATAATCTGCCAGGATTCCCGGATAACATTTCCAGTAATGGTAAAGGCACATTTTGGCTGGCTTTGTTTACGGTTCGAAATAACGTTTTGGATACACTCCATGCTTTTCCTTTTCTAAAAGCGCAAATGTCGAAACTGCCCAAGGCTTTATGGCCTAAACCAGAGCCTTACGGCTTAATTTTGGCTTTGAATGAACAAGGGAAAATCACCCAAAGTCTCCATGATCCTAGTGGTGAACATCTAAAGGAAATCACTTCGGCTCAGGAGTATGGTGGTTATTTATATTTAGGCAGTTTAAGCAATGATCGGATCGGAAAGTATAAATTACCGTAGATGATGCTCTGTTAGTGACGGCCTACCAAAATACTTAGCTTGAAGCTGGCTTTTATGCGCCGGCCTTAGCTGTATCTCGATAATTGGAACGCCAGCTCGGTTCTCTTAGGTTATGTGTATTGTGATGAATGCCTTCGTCAATGCAATGTCTAGTTCCAGAGTTTTTAAAGGGTGTTTTATACCTCTACAGATGGCAAAATAGCAGGGTGTCATTTTCATCATTTTCCAGAAAGTTGAGTTGTATCATTTGAAATATTCACAGCGCGCGCAAGCCATTTCCCCCTTTTTTGCTATGGCTTTTGGTGCAAAAGCGGCTCAGTTAGAAGCCCAAGGCAAGCACGTTGTTAAATTGAACATAGGTGAGCCTGATTTTGGTGCGCCGCCTGACGTGTTACTTGCAATGCAAGACCTTGCGGTCAATGCGCCTCTGCCATACACCTCGGCATTAGGATTACCCGAACTGCGTGCTGCCATTGCAGGGTTTTACCAAACAACCCATCAAATTGAACTCGATCCTCGACGTATTGTGGTGACCGCAGGGGCATCTGCAGCGTTATTGCTGCTATCAGCCGCCTTCGTCGATGAGGGCGACAACGTGATCATGGCTGATCCCTCGTACCCCTGTAATAAACAATTTATAAAAAGTTTTGGTGGTAATGTGCAATTGGTGCCGACCCAGGCTGAGTCGCGTTTTCAATTGAATATGGCGCTGCTTGAAAAACATTGGCAGGCAGGCACTCGGGGCTTAATGCTTGCTACTCCATCAAACCCAACAGGAACCGCCATAGCCGCAGATGAGCTAGCAGCCATGTGTCAATTTGCTCGTAGCAAAGGGGCATGGCGTATGGTTGATGAAATTTATCTTAATTTGCACCATGGCGAAGCCGACTCTCAGCCAATGAGTGTTTTATCATTTGATGATGAGGCTTTAGTGATTAACAGCTTTTCAAAATATTTTGGTATGACGGGCTGGCGCTTAGGTTGGTGTGTGGTGCCTGCGCGTGCTGTCGAAGTCATGGAAAGATTGGCTCAGAATTATTATATTTGCCCATCGACTTTAGCGCAAAAAGCCGCTTTACAATGTTTTACGCTCAGCTCTATTGCTGTGTGTGAGTCACGACGCACCATGCTTATTGCCCGAAAAAAATCGATACTGGCTGGATTACAAAAATGTGGGTTGCATGTTCCCGTGCATCCTGACGGGGCCTTTTATGTGTATATTGATGTTAGTAGTACGGGGTTATCTGCCATGACCTTCTGTGAGCGAGTATTACAAGAAGTGCATGTTGCACTGACGCCAGGTAACGATTTTGGTGAGTATCAAGGCGACCAGTATGTGCGTTTGTCTTTTGCTTCCGCAGAGTCTGAACTCGAAGAGGGCTTGCAGCGGCTAGCAATATTTATGGATCGTTTACAGAGCCCACTTCGCACTTAGTGTGCTTTTATGCCCAGTGTTTACCTGTATCCATAGTGACATCAATAGGGATGTATTGTTCATTTCACCTCGGCCATTTATCTTCTGTAGCACAGCTAGCTGAGTGCATGGAAAAGCCTAAATCTTCAGAAAAGGCGAAAGACTTCACAATATCTTTGACGGTTAGGCTAAATGAAAACGGCGCCCATTCCATGTGTTTCCGCTACACGTTTTAAGGTAAGCCTCGTTGTGTTTTTAAATAGGTCGCAAAGCTTCCCAACCAATGACTACCCATGTAATGCATATCGTGCACCACTGAATTTATTCCAGCTTGTTTATGGGCTTTGCCAGCATTCATTATGGCGTTCTTTCGAGGGTCTTGGTCATTCAAAGCAGAAGCGATGCCTTCTAGCATCCAAGCACGGCTTAAATTTAAGCCATCTAAATGAGCCAGTTTACCATCACTTTTATCAACCACAGTGGCTACTGTTAACCAAGTGCCATCACCATTAGTAGGGATGGTCGGTAGAAAAGCAGATAACCAGTTTGGGTATTGTGTATTTGATAATACTCGGCGCATAAGGTCGGCTTCAGCTATGCAAGGGGATAAAAAATCTTGTCCTGAAGGTTCATAGGCCAATGGGCAATTCCGATCACCACTATACAATCGAATGATGTTGTTTTTCAGCAAATCGTTAAAGGTCTGATTGTTCGCCGTTAGACTCCAATCTAACATTAATCCAAAGGCAAATGCGGTTTGGCTATGTTCTCCAACGCGTATAGGAAACGTCAGTTTTGGCAACCAATCACTGACGTTAGCCACTATTTTATTTTCTAAAGGAAGTAAAAGGGTTAACCATTTTTTTGCTTGTGGGTTGTCCCATTCTCGTAATTCGGTGGTGAGTTGTAAAAACCAGGCTAAGCCATAAGGGCGTTCAAAACTTGTACCGGTATTTTCACGATTAAAATAAGCCAATTCGCCTTCAATATTCCCTTGGGTAAAACTCTGGCTAAGACTGTTAATGATCTCTTGATAATGCGCGCTGTTGGGGTGTTGGCTAGCAATTCGAGTCAGCAACCAATGTCCATGCACTGAAGAATGCCAATCGAAACATCCATAAAAAGCGGGATATAATTGTTTAGGTGTTTTCACATCCGCATCGCTATTCATCCTATGCTTAACAATGTTAGGGTATTCTTTATGCACGCACTCTAAAGCAAGTTGCGCAAAACGGTCAATAACGTCAGCCTTGTTTGGCTCAGCTGTTCCTACTGATGTATCTGCCAGTAAGTGACTGCAGTACAAACAAAACAATAAACACACCGCATAAATTTTCATCTTTAGTCTTTCATTTATCATACATATCAGTGTGTTGAGAAGTCTAACTGCAACACGGTGCCCTTGCAACGAGCTAATATGCTTGGACGATAAGTCTACCGAAGCCATAACACCGTTTTTAGTGAATAATTTAAATGACACCCAACCATAATAATATCTCTTCTTTACTATGAATCATGGGCGTTTGAGGAAACTCTTTGTCTTGTGTATATCGCGCATTCGTTGCTGGCTGTTAGCTATTTGAATTGAGGTATCATTTGTTTTGCTCTCGGGGCAAAACAAATGTGTTGTTCAATTTTTGTGGTTAACACAAAGCATGGTTCGCCTGATAACCCATGCCTTTGAAGCCTGAGTCGGGCAGCCCCTGTATATTCACTATTGCTCCTTGGATTTAGACCATTGTTTAGGGTCGAGCAAATAACACTGTTTAAATTGTGCGTATAGTTGGGGATGACGGTGCTCTAGCTGGTGGGGTTTCTCAAAAAACGTTTCAGTCACCACGGCAAAAAACTCAGCAGGGGAAGTGGCACTATAGCTGTCAATAACATCGTCCATACCATCAGCTAGCTTTTGTTGTTGCACACTGAACTCGGCATTTAATACCTGTGACCATTGTTGATATTGCTCTGCAGTGGGTAATAAGGGCAGACCATCCATTGCCGCATTTTCTTCATCTAATTTATGTGCAAATTCATGCATCACAACATTGTGTCCATCACGACTATCTCTTGCCCCTTGTAACACATGATCCCAAGCCAGTATTACTGGCCCTCTTTGCCAAGATTCTCCCGCTCTGATACTTGTAACCGTCATATGCAACATGCCTTCTGTTCGTGAACTGCTGGCCACATAGGTATTGGGGTAAACCAATATGCTGCGAAAACCAGGATAATAATTGCCTGGCCGATTGAGTATTAATAAACAAGCTTGAGCGGCAATTAACACTCTGATTTTATCGTTTATTTCGAGATTATTGCGTCCTATGATGTCTTTTTCATCTAAAAACACTTGAATATGACCAGCTAATTTACATTGTAATGCAATGGGTAAACGTAAATACAATGGAAATTCTGTTTGCAATATATGCAAGTACTTGGGCGCTAATGGCTGGGATCTTAATTGAATACGTTTTAATTCACGGTGTTTAATGCTGCGCTTATCTAGGTAAAACCACGTCATCATGACTAAAATAGGTAAACTCAGAAAAAAATATATTAGGCTTTGGCGCATAGCGTGTCTGTTGATAATTTAAGGTCAAACATTAGCTTATCAAGTTATTAAATTTGGAGCTTGAAGTCGTTAATTTTAAATTAGAAGTAAAGACATGCAGCAAATAACAAAACTACGAGGCGTACACACGTTAAGAAAAGTTGGGTAAAAACACAAATAATAAAAGCAATTATAAAAGAGTCATAGCGTTAAAAAAAGAATTAAAAATGTCACTCTTTTTAGGATTAAATGAGGGGTTTTGCAAATATGGTTAAAAAAATCATATGTATACATATTAGTTTAATCGAGTAATCTAGATAAGGTTAATAATTAAATAAAGTATCTAAGGTGATTTTTCTGTTGCGGGTGAAATGTCGATTAGTAGCGTTAACCTTTATCCTGATGAGCCTTAGCAGCGCCGCTCAGGAAGAACAACAAAAGCTGTATTTTGATATTGATTCTGTTGGTGGATGGGTGCCTATCCTTACCTCAGCCCAGCCTGGCACCCCTAGTATTATGGCTGTAATAACCGAAGCTATACAACGCCATTTAGATATTACATTTATCCCTGTAAAACTCCCTCAAAAACGAGCAGAAATCGCCCTAAAAGAAGGTTCAGTAGATTTTGACTTTATCTGTCTAGAATGGCTAAAGACGACGGAGGTTGGCCCAGAATATGTAATAAGCGAACCTTTTTTTGAACTCAAAGAAAGCTTTATCACCTTGAAGAAAAATATGCAGTTATTCCCAACACGGGAGTCTTTGTATAAGAAACATGTCGGCACTATTGCTGGGTACTTTTACTTTGATGATCATACTTTTATCCGTACAGATTTCCTCAATGAAAACCACTTAATTTTAGGTTTAAAGCACGAAAGATTCGATGTCATTATATTGGAACAAGAAACGGCTAAACATTGGGCTAAAGTGAATGATGTGGATATAAATTTTGCTGTTTTGCATAGTAAAGGAAACTTTCTAATGAGGCTCAGAAAAAAACATCAAGGCCTATTACCTTCGATCAATCAGGCAATCAAACACATAAAAGCTTCAGGTGAATTACAAGCAATTTTAGATAAGCACAATACTGAAATCAATATTTTTTAACTGACATCGTCTCAGTGGTGATGCTTGTATACCTCTTTGGGACTTAAAACAATGAATGCCTATTACCACCTTGTACTCTGTTAATTGGTTCTGTCCTTATTCCACACTACACACAAAACTAAGCTTGATAACGTATCTCTAGTTTTATGAAAACGGCCTCTTTTTCGCTATTCCCCCAGCACTATAATAGAATGTGCTGATACTCAGTCAACGGCAGTCACTTTCTCCATGAACGAAGACAATCATTCTATTCCTGAAAAAGGATTACTTTTTAATACTAAGGGCAAGGTGTCGGTTTGGACGTCACAACATCCTTACGCTGATATTCCTGATGATTATTTTGAAGAGACCTTTTTCAAAAAAGGTGCTCGGGCAAGAAACTGTTGGTCAGACAATTACAAAATTCGCTATTTTGCGCCGCAGCAGATGGAAACCAATGGTGCCCATAATGGCACCATTGATATCCATACAGCGGCTGGCGGGTGTTCTTGCTCTAGCTCTTTTATTGTCAATTTGATGAGTAAAGCGAAAAAAAATAAGATGCAGCAAGTGACCTGGATTATTTTACTTTTTGAACAGGAATACACTGTAAAACTGAGTGGTGTTGCACAAGATGAATACACCACCTTTCTGGGGGCGTTTAACTATGATGCCTCTAGCGAGAGTCTGTTAGGTGAAGAAGATGAACACGCAGAAGCAGAAGAAAATGAAACCGATGCAGCAGATCCAGAATAAATAGTGTCAAATAAATAGTGTCAAATAAATAGCGTCGAATAAATAGCGTCGTAGTCAATTTAGCGGCCAATATACATGGATGTATTTTGGCCGCTAACGAAGACAATATTAACAGTGACTCACTCTAATATAAATATGCTTTGGCTGCTTCAGGACCTGAAGTTACACAATCTCAATGCATTCAATTAAATTGACACTTTGCCCTTTATGAACAAGGAAATAAAGTGACTTTATGCTAGAAGGGCTTCATCGAACAGCAGGATCCAATCTGCAGAAATACTTATGAAGGGCATTCATAGTCTTGACGGAATAGTGTTGTGAAGTGCAATGGTTTCCATCCAGAGATAGCGTATTCTTAGGTGTAGTTCTTCTTGACAGGAAAACCAGACGTTTTAAGATTTTCTTGTTAAGTTCATAGTACTCACTATAAACAAAGATAACAGTATGGTTGACGTTTTTTTGTTAAGTCTGATCTGAGTATGCAAAAAGTGATTTTATAACTTATAGCGTGTACTGTGCACTTCATGAGTAAGAAGGGATGCATTACTATTCAGAAATTGCTTGCGTTTCAACTATGAATACACTTTATTTATTCGGTGATTATCGCATTTACTCGGCTAAAGGTTATTTATAATTTGAAGACTACTGTTACATTCCCCCCTTGGTTGATTATTATCGCTGGTACGCTATTAGCTACCATCATGAATGCTTATCCATTACCTTTTGTCACCGGCGCTCAATTTGTTTTCGGCAACATCATAGCGGTTGCCCTTACTATACTATTTGGCTGGAGGGCGGGCTTAACCTGTTCTTTTATTTCAAGCACGGTAACTTATTTTAGTTGGGGACATGCCCTTATATTTTTACCCTTTTCACTTGAAATTTTAGCGATTCACTACGCCATTTCTAAACAAAAGAGTCCGCTGTTGGTAGGTGTACTCTATTGGTTTTCTCTAGGTTGGATCATAGTAGGGTTAGAGTATTATTTCTTAGCAGACTTTCTAGACAGTACCAAAATAGCGATAACCATTAAATATGTCATTAATGGCGTATTAAATGTCATGCTTGGCTATGTGCTGGCGTTTTTTGTATTGAAATTCACCAAAAGCAATTGGCATCAAAGATTAAAGTTCAGTCAAGTTGTCACCTTAGCCGTTGTCTACTCGTTGACGATAGCCGTATTTGCTAATAGCTATTTTTGGCTTAATATTATGAAAAAAGATAAGTTATCTGAGCTCAACAAACAATTGACTATGGAGTCTCAATATATTGCTCAAAAAGTAGATACCTATCTGAACGAACACCTCAATACACTCGATCTTATTGCTTTTATGGATCAATCCCAGATTGAAGAGCAAGATTGGCCAGCGGTTCTAGACAATATTGTTAGGCGTTATCCAAACATAATGACCATGTTGGTTACTGACGAATTTGGTCAATTTGTCGCCACTCATCCAGCCTCAATGCTAGAAGAAATAAGAATAAATACCTCTTTCAATGACGTATCAATGCGCCCCTATTTTATGGTTCCAAAATCCACACATCAACCCTATATTTCGGATGTCTTTCAAGGTCGGGGCTTTGGCACTGATATAATAGTGGCGGTGTCTGCCCCTCTATTAATCGACGGAAACTTTAAGGGTGTCGTTGAAGCTTCGCTTGATTTAGCCAAATTTAGCATTCTAGATCGTAAGGTATTGCATGAATCAGAGAGCATAATTATAATAGATAATAATCATCGCGTAATTTATCGTTCTGATGGCCTAGCTTATGATCTGTTAGAGGATTTACGAGATAAACCCGTATTAGCCCATATACAGCATCCCAAAGATTACTATTTTATAAACCATGTGGGAGACTATTATTTAGGTATTTCACAGGAAATAGGCAACTTAGGTTGGACCTCCGTTGTATTGCTTCCCAGAGACGTATACGAAACTCAAATGTCCAGCTACGTGGTCTGGTCGCTGTCCCTATTAGCTATTTTTCTTGGCCTAGGCGCGCTTATTGCCTCAAGGCTTGCAGACAAGATCACTCGACCTTTAACTGAATTAAACCAAGAATTACTAGCGGTAAGTCGCACGGGACATTTTGATTCCCTCAATTTGGCTTTAAAACCCACAATATTTGTTGAATTAAATAGCATGTCTTCGGTCATTCAAGACTTTTCTCGACGACTAAGAGAGTCGATAAGCTCACTCAACAGTGCTAATTTTGAACTTGAAAACCTTAACAGTAACCTGTCAAACCTAGTTGAAGAGAAAACCAGTGAACTGAAACTTGCGGTTATTTCTGCTAATAGTGCTAACAATGCAAAATCGGAGTTTTTGGCCACAATGAGCCACGAAATCAGAACACCCATGAATGGTGTGCTTGGCATGATTGAATTATTACAAGCCAGTGATATGGACAATGAACAGAAACATAAATTACATATAGCCGCTACTAGCGCAAAATCGCTTCTCTGCCTGATCAACGATATTTTAGATTTTTCTAAAATTGATGCTGGGAAAGTTGACTTTGAAAATCAGGATTTTAGTTTAATTGAATTACTCAGTGACATCATTGAAGTCCATTCGATAATGATAACGAGTAATGATGTCATTATGCTCATGGATACAAGTTTAATTGAGCAGGACTCGGTTCAAGGCGATCCCACTCGATTACGTCAAGTGTTAACAAATTTACTGAGTAATGCGCTCAAATTCACTGAAAGGGGTCATATTATACTGACAGTGCAGAGTAAAAATGTTGATGGGCGGGTTCAAGTGTCTCTAAAGGTAGAAGACCAAGGCATTGGTATTACCCCCGACAAGTTGAACTCATTATTTAAACCATTTACACAAGCAGATGCCTCAACCACTAGAGAATATGGAGGTACTGGTCTGGGCCTGACTATTTCCAAAAAACTATGTGAATTGATGGGGGGCGATATCAGTGTGCAAAGTACACTTGGCAGCGGTAGCACTTTTACTGCGGTAGCAACCTTTAATGTGAGTGCAAATGCGTCCAGTGAGCCCGACTTGAGCACGCTTTTTCATTATATATTGGTGTTAGGCAACGATAAACAAAGTGAGTTACTGATATCACAACTCAAACACTGGAATGGCCAGATTGTGAGTGTTAAAGATATTGCCGAGCTAGAGGTTAAATATGCTCAAATTGAGGGGTTTGGTAAAAAGACATACCCCAATCTCATCCTTTTTGTAGAAGACGTCATAAACGATAAACTCAAGAATAGTTGCAGGTTGGCCATCGCTCAGGGTGACTATGTAATTTATGCTCATAAACAACAAACAAAAGCCCTTGATAGCACAATGCATGACGTTGTTACTGGTATTTGCTCTGCACCCATAACACCAAGTAAACTGGTTAATGTTATCAAAGCAGTCACTCATAGCACAACGGAACATGTTCAGAATCAGTCTTTTGTTCATCCAAAGAATATGGCAAACGTATCGAACAGACAATGCGTTTTATTAGTTGAAGATAATTTGATCAATCAACAGGTTGCTCAGTATATGTTACAAGAGCTCGAGGTTGACGTAATTACAGCTAATAATGGACAAGAGGCAATCCAGCAGTTATTAGATTACAGCGGGTTTTCATGTGTTTTCATGGATTGCCAAATGCCGGTAATGGACGGTTATACTGCAACCAAAAAAATTCGTCAGGGTCAGGCAGGTCAACACAACAAGAATATTCCAATCATTGCATTGACGGCTAACGCTATGAGCGGTGACCAAAAATTATGTTTCGATGCAGGGATGAGCCAGTTCATTACTAAACCTATGACAATTGACATATTGCGCAAAACCTTGAAAGAAGTGCTACAAACCTAACTCTTATATTGCAAGTGGCACTGCAGAGAATAGGCTTTCAGTGGCTTCTTTAACCCGCCCAGTCATCTGCGATGTTCATAGTACTAACTGACTTAATTTGACCTCCATATTATTTGACCGGCACTAGTTGCAGGGTACTTTTGGTGTTGGCCGCTACATCGGCTTCACTAAAATGCTGCTTTATGTACTGGCCATTGATATAAGACTCAGCTTGATCTTGATAATGTTGATCAAACAATACCCCACTTTGTCCAACAGGATTGATACCCAGTGATTGGCTGGGGTCGGCAAAGTCGATTAGTCGACGAGTTGACGGGCCGTATACCACTGACCAAGGTGCTGGACCCATCTTATGTGACAGATTGTTAGGGGTTTCGTGACCACCAGGCGCGTTAAACTGCCCCACGTTGAACAACTTGTCTAGGGGGTTTTGCTGACCCAGAGGATGTTCATGAGTGAGCGTATGTGCAGCACCCCATTGCCAGTTGGCTGTGTTGGCACCCAGAGTGCTGCGCAGGTGTTTTAGACTTTCCTGCCATGCAACCGTCACTATGGCGGTGCGATCTTCGGTGACTGCCGTCTCTCGATTATCCCACCATGGCGAATCGGGTTCATTTACTAAGCGAGGTAAAGCAAAATCGATGACACGAGTACGAATTAAGGTGCCAAAGAAACCGTCACCCATCTCGTCACGCATAGCCTCATAGGAAACCTGGTAAACTAACTGGTTAAAAATCGTGGGGGCAATGTCGTCAAGATTATGTTCCCCATTCCAGTTACTGAGTAAGTTTACTAACTCTTGTTCATCGTCGGTAGCGGTCGCCTGTATGATGGGTAATAATGGTTTAAGTAAGCGCTGTGCATAACCGCTGCCAGTATCTAATTGCAGTGCCTGACTGTTTTGTAAGTTCCACTTCACACTACTATCGGCTAAATGTTTATCAAGTTGTATAGCGCGTGCGGGTAAGTTGTAATATCCCGGTATCTCGATACCACTGTCAGGAACGGGTTGATGATTAGCCGAAACGATGTAGCCGCGAGCTGGATTTTCTTCCTGAGGATTAGCAGTAAAAGGTATGAAACCCAGTTTATCCGCTTCAGAATTACTGCCATCTAGGATGAACGTGGGGTCAACGCCAGTGGGACGTATAGGCAGTTTAGCTGCTGCCCACCAACCAATATCACCACTGGCATTAGCCCAGACTATGTTGAGCCCTGGCGCATGAATTTTTTCACTGGCAGCGCGCGCTTTTGCTAAGGTACTAGCGCGGTTTAGTTGATAAAATCCCTCGAAAATAGGGTTCTCGGTTTCTAGAAACGTCCACCACATAGCAATCGGTGTTGTGCCTGAATGCTCGCCAAGCGCATCGTTGATGATCGGCCCGTGAGGAGAACGACGCAGGGTTATGGTGACCGGCTCCTCTCCTTTAACCTCAATTTTTTCACTGCGACTTTGTAGCTCTACCCACTGGTTTTGATACCAAACCTGATTAGCGTTGTCCGGATTGATTTTCTCAGCGATAAGGTCTATGTCATCGTTCTGGAACATGGTAATACTCCAGCCAAAGTCTAGGTTATGCCCAAGGCTGGCGACGGGGTTGAGTGCTTGATGATGGCCATACAGCTCAAACTCAGGGTACGATAAGTGCGCTTCGTACCAGACTGATGGAACGGCAAAACCGATATGTGGGTCACCGGCTAACAGAGGCTTGCCACTTGTCGTTCGACTGCCGGATACCGCCCAAGCGTTACTGCCTTCAAAGAGTGGTAAACCACTATCTGTGAGTGCTTCTTGGCTGATATGTGCAATTTGATTAAGGTCACTCCAATCACTCTTTGTCAAAGCCACAGGGACCACACCTTCGGGGTGCCAAGCCAAATCAAACACCTTGAGGTAGTCAGCACCGAGCTGGTCACGCACATAGGTCAGCACCGGCTCGGTGCGAAAAGCAGCGGCAAAACTGTAAGCCATATAACCACCGACGCTGAGAGAATCCTCTGCGGTGAACGGGCGTTTTGAGATACCAAGAATATCGAATTCAAGGGGTGCCGGGTGAGTGTTCTGGTACTGGTTAACACCATCTAAATAGGCGGCCAGG
>Ga0307489_10001530_pt1 | contig 15253 bp, 30 predicted proteins | sample SB12metaG_FD_202247 | JGI IMG/M metagenome (GOLD analysis project Ga0307489, IMG submission 202247) | Sea-ice brine microbial communities from Beaufort Sea near Barrow, Alaska, United States - SB 1.2 | ecosystem: Environmental > Aquatic > Marine > Coastal | place: USA: Alaska | collected... | reverse complement strand
GATGACGCAGCGGATCCTACCTGGCGGCGTTCAGTTCGCAGACTACGATGATGACGACGACGAGGAGGACGTCAGCGCGGCGAATGACTTCGGCGGCGTGGAGCTGGACTTCGGCGGCGATGATGACGGCGGCGGCTTCGGGGGCGGCTTCGACGAGGACGACGAGGACGGCTCCTTCGGGTAAGGCCTGGTATCATTCAGTTTATCATACCCAATCTCCGAGCCTTTCAATGGTTTGAAGCCCCTCCATATGATTGGTCCAGAAAGTGGTTAACTGAATATGGTTGGCAGTTCTTTCTGCATACTTCGATGCCGATTCTGTTCGTAACAATTCATGGTCTCTGATTGGTCAATGGGATGTACTGGGCCTTACTGGGCCTTACCTCGAGGCACCGCAGCTCCGGCCCCGGGGGTGCGGGCGCCGTGCCAGCCAGCGATGGCGCTCTGGACTTCGGCGATGCGGGAGGGCTGGAGTGGTCGGTGGCCGCAGGTATGGGCGGCAAGATGGCATGGGCGGGTCCCAGCCACTGGCGTTTCAAGGCGCCGCCCAAGCCGCCGGGTGCTGACAGCGAGAAGGCGAAGCCAAATGCGCGGAAGGAGAAGGGCGCGCTCACCTTCGACTTTGAAAACCCCGGTAGGGCGGTGCAGGCTGACTCCCGATTGAATCTGGGTTGATCGTGCTTGGTTTCAGCGTTTGAAGAACCCCTCTTTGGTCTCTTGCCTGATGTGAGCCTCCCGATTTGGTCATATGACACAGCAAGAGGTGTGCAAAGCGAGGCTCGACTGACGTTGAGTCCACTTGAATATGACGAACCGCTGATGCTTTGCTCTCAATTCCAACTTGCGCCCCTGCATACTGCGGAGACGGACGAGGCGCGGTTCACACTAGCGGCCACGGCGGAGGAGATCATGCTGGCATCCGCGCCGACCGCCTCCGACACCCTGCTGCCGCCCGACCTCGGCTACGAGGCGGCGGACCTTGGAAAGGCAGGGTGGTGAAGGTTGACCCTTGATATCATCTCCATAGAATTCATCAAGTCATCTGACGAATAAGCGAGCTCGAGTGCCGGTGGAAGCTCATATCACTTGTCCCGACTACTGTTGACAAACAATCGGCATAAATCAACGCAGATTTTAACTGCTGCCTCGCCGAATGCATTCGGGTTGACCGCACTTGATTTCAGCGCTCGAAGCTAAGTTATGATGAACAGCTTTTAAGTTATGCTTTCGGTTTCAACCTGCGCCACTACACCAAGCTGTCGCTGCGGCCGCGTGCGGGCGTCGCCGGCATCGCGGGCAACACCGGCGTGGGCGGCACCGCCGGAACCTCCAACACCGACTTCGGAGGTGATGATGATGGCGACTTCGGCGGTGGCGGGTTTGACGACGACGACGGCGGCGACTTCGGTGGCGGCGGGTTTGACGAGGACGGAAACTTTGACGACGACGCCGACGCCGGCGAGGTAGGGGCCAAGATGAATACCGCCCGTCACTGTCATCCACGGTCAGCCTCACCGTCATCCTCTGCATTTCACACCCTCGTGATGTGGCGAGCGTTATTTCTTACGGCCAAGTCAGAGTCAGGGGCTGAGGGCTGTCGTATCATCAGTTGAGAGAGAGAGAGTGGTTTACCAATGTGATTGGCTGATATCACTCGTTCCTAAGCAGCGGACGGCGTAGGTGCCGACGGCCTGGTGGCTGCGCCGCGGCGCGTGGAGAAGATCCGTGTCAACTACGCGCACAAGACCAAGGTAAGGCACTGCAGGTTGACCCCAGCTTGAACCCAGCTTGAACTCAGCTTGAACCCAGCTTGAATCCAGCTTGAACCCAGCTTGACCCAAGGTTGAATGCAGGATGACCCCAGGTCGACCCCAGGTTGAACCCAGGTTGACCGTGCTTTGTTTCCGCGCTTGAAGCTAAAACATGATGGACCGCCTTCAAAGTTTGCTTTCGATTGCGACTTGCGCCACTACACCAAGGTTGTGGATGTGCGTGCGCTCAAGGCAATCCTGTGGGAAGACCTGGACCCCGAGGTGACCACTCCGAGCGAGGACGGCACGCACTCGTTCCACAAGCTGCTCAAGCAGATCCCTGAGGACAACGAAGCTGGCAAGGCCCTCACTGCTAGCTCTTGATGTACCATACCAACCACAAAGAATCTGGTCAGATGACCATATCAACCACACAGAATATCTGGGCAGTTGACCATATCAACCGCAAAGAATCTGGTCAGATGACCATACCAACCACAACGAATGTGGTCTGGTGACCGTATCCACCCGAATCTATCTGGTAAGGTGACCATAACAACCACAAATAATCTGGTCAGGTGACCGTACTCGCGGGCGCAACGGAGGACATCAGCGTGCACATGGCATTCATCTGCATGCTGCACCTGGCTAACGAGCACAACCTGACCATCACGGACCGCCCCGGGCTGGATGACCTCGACATCAGCGTGCCCGCATGATTCAATGGGAGGAGACTGTGGGAGGAAAGGACCAATGGGATGGGTTGTGGGGAGCAGTAGGCCAATGGGAGGAGGCGGGGGGAACGGGGACTGACGCGAACGAAACGGAACGGGTAGCACGTACGTGTGTGTCGGCGATAACGATAATTAAAGGGATGTGGGTGGGATATAATGCGCCTTGTATTACATATGGGATAAAATAGGAATCGTACCACGCGCGACGCGCGACGGCGACGAAACACCTCAAAACTGTGCTATGCTTAAGCATCCTCTTCTTCGTCTCCGTCCCCCGCCATACGCCACTCTATATCTAGACGGCACCCAGCGGCTAACAGCGTGTTGGCCACGGGACATCTCAGCTCGACCTCCCTCCGCAGCTCGTCAATGCGCTCCACAGTGTAGCGGCGCAAGTTGAAACTCATAGCAAAACTTGAAAGCAGTGCATCGCATTTTTAAGCCTCAGTCGCGGCAACCAGGCGCTTTCAACACAGGGCTCAACTGGTATCGGCTTGCACTGCCTTACCATAGTCTCCGTCCCCGCCCCGGGCCGCAAGTGCACCACCGCTGTGCCGGTGATCCGCATGAGACGCGCAGACACCGGCGGGTCCTGCCCAATGTGTAGCGGCGCACGGTGAAATTGACAGCAAAGTTGGAAAGCGGTACATCCGATTTAGCTTCAAACGATGAAAACAAGCGCTATCAATCCGGGTAAACCTGCATCGCTGGAAGCTCAGTCTGAAAGCGATCCATCACATTTTACCTTGCAAGCGCTGAAACGAAGTGCGGTCAACCCAGGGTCAACATCAGGTAAACTGGGGTCAGCCTGGGGTCAACCTTTGGTCCACATAGGGTAAACCCAGGGTCAACCTGCACCGGCCTACCTATAGGCAGCGACACCGCCCCTCGGTTATCCCGAAAGCCCTCGTACCTAAAGCTAAGCCCTTGGAGCGCCATCCGTGGCGCCATGTTTCGCGCTACGTACGCCGCAGTGGCCTGCTCGCACCCCATGCAGGAAGGTCGTTGAGAACAGGCACTCTACCGATATCGGAGCATGACTTACCTTCAGGGTGAACGCTCTCATAGGAGGAAGAGGAGGAGGGGGAGGAGGAGGAGGAGGAGGAGGAGGAGGAATAGGAGGAGGAGGAGGATGAGGAGGAGGAGGAGGAGATTCAACATCGGTCGAGTGCTTGGTCTCAATGACCCCATACCATGAGCGCGGACAGGAGGAGCTCCACGGGTTGTGGCGCGGCATCCTTGCCGCCCATGGGCTTGGGGACATCCATCGCGACGGTGTGGTGCCGGGCGTGGACGGTAGTGGCCGCGCCGGCGCCGCGCCCGACTACTAGGTAAGATTTGCTCAGCTGGACACCATTGTCGTCGCCGTCAGTGGTGGCGGAGATGGCGGAGGTGGCGGAGGTGACGTGCTGCCGCGGACTCGCGTACGCGCGCGCCGTAGCTCTCCCGACCGACGGTAGCCCCCCGCCACCTCGCAATGCCGCAGCCAGCACGCCGCGGAGCGCGAGGACTCGCGTCGCCATTTGGTCGCCTTCGAACGAATTTCCGAGCCAGGTGCCCACTAATAGTCTTGTGAAACCCGAACGATGCTGTTTCTACAAAGCCAAAGTTTGCCACGACAACAAGTTGGAAACGCAGCCTGACAGCGCACTGACGATTCAGCACCTGTGACCTTTGACGCCCCGAGGTGCGCGCGGGGGACGCGAGGATGACGCCGCGTGACGCTGATACAGCTGAATGGCCCGGTGGACGACGAACGGTCAAGGGTTGAGGGTTTAGGGTTTTTGGTGAGGGTTTAGGGTTAGGGTTGCTGTCGACGTGGCGCACTCCAGAATCTGAAATTACATCGCTGGTTGGTCGGCTCCAGCGGCTGACTGTTTGCCTATGGGCAAGTGAGTGTCCGGCCAGCGTGATGACCAAATCCAGGTGGCAGAATCGCAACTGTTTCCTCGACACCGTGCCCACTGTCGGCAGTTTACGTGCCACGTTGATGTCCGGAAGCAGCCCTGCGCTTCCCCCCGTCGCCACTCTCGCCGACGTCGACTGGAAGGTGCGCTACCTCACACGCCAGCACTTGCGCCCACCGCGTCGCCAGGGTTTCCGGCACCCGCGCGGAGCCACGGGCTGTTTCCGGTGATGAATGTAAAATGTATCGAATATTTTTTGGATATCTCGAGACGAGCATGTGACGCGTGTACGGGCGTCGGCGGTGTGGCGTAACGTCTCGACTTCTGAAGAGTTCGGGATTGCGTCAGCGTCGTTGCGACAGTGCTTTAGAGGTTGTGTGCGGTGCGGCAGGGGCTGTGTTGGGTCGTACACGCGCCGGTGCCGTTGTCCCGACAGCTCTCGGGGTTTCGGGTTTCAAGGGTTTGGGCTTTTCTGGACAGGGAGGCGAGGAATCGCAGCTCGCAGGAAGCACTGACACCGACGTTCGCGTTCGCATCGCCCCAAACACTCGCCCGCAAGCGCTCGCCGTATGCCCCTCCGTTCCTAGCCCAGCCACTCGTTCCCTGACAGCTCACCGTACACGTACACGCTCGCCTCACCCTCGTTCCCTCGTCCTTGGCCTGTGCCCCACGTCGCATTGCTGACAGTGCCCTGTACCTGTGCCCACTCGCCGCAGGTTCACCGCGTGCTAGCCAGCGACAAGGTCGCGAAAATTGGCCAGCCGCTCCTGCGTCTTCAGCTGCACCTCAACGCCGCCGCCTCCACCGCCTCCTCCTCCTCCGCCGTCGCCGCCGACGCCACCTCCGACGTGCCCAGCACAGAAATCGCACTCGAGCTTTCCAAGGACGAGCTAGACACGCTCATCGCACAGCTGGAAGCAGCGAAGGGGGTGAGTCCTGAGGCCCCGATTCAGCGGCGCGGCGACACGCCCCGGATGTCGCAATCGAGCGGCGCGGGGAGGGGAGGGGCGCCTCCGCGTCACACAGCCGTCCGCTCAGCCGTCCGCACGCGATGCCTTCCACGTGACACCTTGGAACTTGCTTTGACACCCTTATCCAGATCCAAGAAAATGTATTGTTACTTGTGCCACGTCTGCTGCAGCCAGGGCGAAAGCCTAGTCACGCGGAAGCGTTCCTCTCTCGCATGGGAGGGCGTCAGCCTGGTTCCCCTTATGTACTCGGACGCGTCTCTCTCACGGGGGGCAGGGCGAAAGCCTGGTGCCCTTTGTATGCACGCGGGAGGTCTTTCTCCGGTGCTCTCTCACTCTTTTTGTATGCCCACATCTCTCAAGCCAGGTGCCTGCTATTATGTACACGCGGAATCGTCTCCCTCTCTCCCTCTCTGACACCCACGACTCTCTTTCCCCTTCCATTGCAGGCACTCGATCAAATAAAGTAAGTTATATTAGCCAAGATGGTCAAGGCAGGTGCGATGGATCCGGCGAAGAACGAAATCGCGAGCTTCGCAAAAAAGTCTGAGAAGCTCAAGGCAGGGCCGGCAGTTATTGCTCGCCACGTCATCCAACAGGGATGTCCAGGCGGTGCTCGCACTGCCCCTCGCACCCGAGTTCAGGGGCTTGCACTCGCTCCCGTTTCAGCTCTACTACAAAAGCGCGGCCAGGCTAGGCTGTTGACGAGTGGCTAGACCGGAGAGGAGGACACAGCGAGCGTTTTGACCCTGGTGTATTGAGTTACATGGCATTCTATGACATGGCGAGCGTCATCTGCCAGGCCCCTGGCTCAAGGAGGAGGGCAACCAGCATTTCGTCAAGAGGCAAATGAAGGATGCGCTGGCGGCGTACCAGAAGGTAGGGCGGTGCACGGTGACCCCAGGTTGACGCTATGTTGACCGCGCTTGGTTCCAGCGCTTGAAGCTGAAAAATGATGAACTGCCGTCAAATTTTGCTTTCAATCGCAACTTGCGCCGCTACAACAAGGCGCTCGAAATGACGCTGGCGGGTACCGAGGAGCGCGCCTCGCTTTATTCCAACCGCGCTGCGTGCTATCTCATGGAGAACAAATACCAGGACGCGATTCGCGAGTCCACCCTGGCGCTCGAGACGGTGCCTAACTTCAAGGCTGCGCTGATGCGCCGCAGCCGCGCGTATGAGCAGATTGGCAGGGCGGTGCAGGTTGACCCCAGGTTGACACCGGTTTGACCCCACGCGTATACGGATATAGGGTCAGATGTATACGGGTATAGTGTCAAGCCGTATACGGATGTTGGATCAAATTTATATGGATATAGGGTAGGCGGGGACGGGTTGGCCCAGGGTTGACCGCGCTTGGTTCTAGCGCTTGACGCTAATATACGACAAATCGCTTGCAAGGCCCTCTCTCCTTCTGCAAGAGAAGAGAGGCCCCCGCTGGGGGGTTCGGCAGAGTCGGTGCTTCAGTGGTCTATCTAAGGTCTGAATCAACTGCGCAAGACTCAAGAATCCTGCTTTCAATCTCATCATGCGCCCCTACGCATTGGTCTCTATGATCGCTCCGCGACGGACCTCGAGACTGTCCTGAAAGCGGACCCGACGGACGAGCTGCGGGAGAAGTTGCGGACCATGAAGGCACGGCGGTGCAGCTTGCCCCCAGGGTGTATCAGGGGTGTATTGGAGGTTTTAGGGGTGTATCATAGGTGTATTACAGGTATTTACCGGTGTATTAGGGTTGTACCGGGGGTGCAGGCTGACCCTGGGTTGACCTGACCGCGCTTTGTTTGAGCTCTCGAAGCTACAATGTGATGAACCGCCTTCAGACTTTGCCTTCAATTTCAACATGCGCCGCTACGTCAAGGCAAGCGCGGCGGACAAAAAGAAAAACGCGCCGCGCCCGGGCATGGGCGGCTCCAATCTGCGCAACGTTCCACGCGGAAAGGGTGAGGCCCGGTGTCAAAACCACGGAGCTATTTAGTCTCTCGATTTCAATCCAAAGGCTACAAGTAGATCCAGGTAAACGTCTCCGCGTCTTATGTCTCCAATCCGCAACAATGCGTGATGCGTGCCTGAGTTTTTTTTTTTTTTAACGGTCTTCGAGCCCCTCGTCGCTTCACTTGGTGAGCTTAACCAACCCTCTAAAGCGAACAGACCTCGGTCTGTCAAGGTTTATGGCCGTATCGAGGGGCATTCTAATCTAATGCTATTGCTAATTCTACTAAACCTTTCGCCCGTGAGCTCTTTTGTATCAAACGGACCGCTTTTGTACCGGGGCCTTGTTTTGAGGCGCTCGCCCAGGGACCCAGGCGCAGCAGCAGGCAGGGGCTTCCACTCGTCCGCTTCTCAGCTCAACCTGAGCCGACTTTGTCATCGAAATCCTCCAATCACTGAACGGATCCCGCGAAAAGTGCTACCGTGAAGCCAAAAAGTGGACGAGTATAAGCCCCTGAATCACTGTCCACTTTTCAGATTAACCTGAGCTTTGTTTGTCACTGAAACCCTTCAACGACCCGACGTATCCCGCGACAAGTGATTACATTTAGCTGAGAAGTGGAGGAGTGTCAGCCCCTGGCAGCAGGCTGCGCTGTTGGCGCAGCAGCAGGCAGGGGCTTACACTCGTCCGCTTCTCAGCTCAACCTGAGCTGTTTCTGTCTCTGAAACCCTGCCACGACCTCACGTCTCGTGCAAAGTTTGCTTACGTTGAGCTGAGAAGTGGACGAGTGTAAGACCCTGGCAGCAGCAGCAGGGGGGCGCGCGCGTTGGCGCCAATGGGCAGCCGCAGCAGCCGCTGCCGATGCTCACGCTCAACTGCAACCTCGAGGGCGACCTCAAGGTATGGCCAGCGAATCACGTCAGTCTCGCCCTCCACGTCAGTGACAGTCAGCCAATCACGTCAATCCCTCCCCACACTTCGATGCCAGTCAGCCAATCACGCCCATGCTCGCGCTCAACTGCAGCCTCCAGGGCGACCTGAAGGTAGCGCCGAAGCAGACACCGCCTGCCACGTCGTCGGCACGCATTTGAACCACCGAACGTATCCCACGATAAGTGCCTGCATTGAGCCGAAATTCTGACGGGTGTAAGCCCCTGCTTCCATGTCATCCAGCGCTCTTTGAACCCTGGTTTCTTGCATTGAATGGCATCCTATCAATATTGCCTGGCCCATTGCCTGCCACGTCATCGACACACAATTTCGGGGGCCGATTCTTGCAGTGAATGATAGCCATTGACGCAGCGAGTAGCATCTGCCTTGCCTCTTGCCCGCAACGTCATCGACAAGCATTTGATCCCTGGTTTCTGAAATTAAGTGACGAGCAGTATCTGCCAGGCCCTACCTAAAGACCGTCGTGCTGCCAATCCAGATCCGGTTCCGCGACATCGTGGAGGTGGTGCACTCCAAGTACCCCAACGCTGACTCCGCTCTCGCGCTCAAGTACCGCGACCCGGAGGGTGATCTGATGACGGTGGCATCTCGCGCTGACCTGCGCTCCGCGCTGGCGTCGGCGGCAGGGCCTGGCTGATGTTGCTTGCCACGTCATCCAGCACACATTGACCCCTTGTTCGATGAGTCAAGCGGCATCCTATGACATGGCGATCAACATCTGCCAGGCGCACCGCTTGCCACTCATTCACCGCATTTTAAACGCTTGTTTCTTGAGTTAGGTGGAAACCTATGCCGCGGCGAGCAATATCTGCCAGCGCGCGCCAGGATGGAGGAGGAGGCGAGCATGTACGAATACATTATACACATGTGAGCAAATTATTTGACTGAATATCTGTCAGGCTGTACCAACAGGTGTCGGCGCATGAGCAGCACGCTGCGGCGACGGGCAAGCCAGGTATCCCGCAGGGGCAGCTGGCGCCCGTGGAGCTGATACTGGTCAAGGCAGGGTTGCGCAAGTTGACCATAACCGTCCCGTTACCATTCCACCCACAACTGTTCCGGACAACCATTCCAGCAACCGTTCCAGCAACCGTTCCAGGAACCGTTCCAGCAACCGTTCCATCAACCGTTCCAGCAACCGTTCTTATAAGTTGAAACCGTGCTGAAATCGTCTGGTTATTGCTCTTGAAAGTGAATCTGATCAAGTGGTTTTAAGTCTTGGTTTCAATTTGAGGTTGCGCCGCTACATCAAGGTGGCGAAGGCGCCGTCGGAGACCCCGGACATGGTGACGCCCGCGTCCGTCGGCGCCGCGGGCACCGTGCCCGACGAGGAGGAGGAGCCTGCGGAGGATGTGATTGAGATTGATGAGTGGCTGCTCACCTTCGCGGGCTTGTTCCGGACGCATCTGGGCGACGCGGCGGCGCCGGAGGGCCCGCTGGATTTGCGCGCGATCGGCCTTGAGAAGTGCTGCGAGGCAGGGGCGTTGTTGAACACAAGCATCGACCGACGGTGAATCGACGACCCCCCATCCTCCCATTCTCCTCCTCCTCCTCCTCCTCCTCCTCCTCCTCCTCCTCCTCCTCTCCCACCAACTCCTTCTCTTCCACCTCCTCAACCTCAACCTCAACCTTGTTTCACATGTCCCTCGTGCTCGGCGCTTGAGGTGGCGGTGGGCACGGAGAAGGCCAAGGAGCTGCTGGCTGCGGCGGCGGACAAGTTCCAAGAGGCAGGGACTTACACTCCTCCACTTCTCGCTTTAACGTCACACACTTTCGTGGGAGACGCGGGGTGTCGTCATTTTGTTAGTGACCAAAGCGGCTCAGGTTGAGCTGAAATGTTGACGAATGTAAGCCCCGCTAGCAGGCAGCGGCGGCGGCGATGTTCAACTGGGGGAACGTGCACGTGTGCGCGGCGCGCAAGCTGGTGGACACGTCGGAGCCACCGAAGGAGGAGGGTGCAGAGGAGGTGGCGGTGGAGGAGGGCGCGGCGCCGGCGCAGCTGCCGTCCGAGGCAGGGGTTCTTGATAAGAAGCACTAGACCGACGTGAATATCCTACTCCTCCTTGCGTGGGCGACTGAGAACAAGCACTCGACCGTCGTTGAATCAGCGAGCCTAGTCCGCGCGTCTGTTTGAGCACTCCCCCTCAGGGTAATTCACGCTGCGATCTCGGTCGAGTGCTTGTTGTCGATGACCCCCCAAGGGTATTAGTAAGAACAAGCACTCGACCGACGCTGAAACTCCTCATCCTCCCCGCATATTCCGCGCGCTTATGTGATAAGCCCGAGAGGTAAGTCGTGCGGACACGTCTGATCTTGGTGCTCGTTCTCAATGACCCTCGTCATAGGCGGCGATGAAGGCGGCAGCGCAGCAGCACATGCCGCGGCTGGACAGCGAGTACGAGTCAGCCATCGAGCGGTACAAGCAGTCCCTGGCTATCAAGGCCGACTTCTACGAGGCGGCCATCGCTTGGGGCCAGCAGGCCTTCGAGGCAGGGCCTTCCACTCATCCACTTTCCAGTCAACACAAGCCGTTTTGTGTGAGAATGTTTTGTCAGTCCATGCCGCTGTCGCTGAAGACGAGCACGCTGCGCTATGCACGGGCTCGTCGCTGCGGCCACTAGCGCGATAGGCCCCGTAACCGCCGACCTGGTGGCGCGGTGGGCGCTGGGAGCAATACTTCCCCCGCCATTAGCGAGGTAATAACCCACAGAGCCTAAGTTGAGCTGAGATTTGGGCGAGTGTAAGCCCCTGTTTCGAGCGCGCGAAGCTGCTGCACGCGGACGCGAAGGGGACCAAGGACGCGAAGAAGGGGAAGGAGGCGGATGCGATGTTCAAGCTGGCGGAGGACAAGTTTGAGTCGGCGCTGACCATGCTCCCAGCGGAGGAGCTGGCAGTGGACGAGGCGGGGCCATTTGGTCACGTGCCGATATCTCTGCAAGTGTGTTTGATCAGCATGCCTATTGGAAAATACTGCCTGCCACGTCAAAGGATGGCATCTAATTCGACGTGCGTTGGATGACGTGGCGAGCAATACCGTTCAGGCCCTTGGCGGAGGCGGAGAAGGCGGCGACGGAGGCGGAGGCGTCCACCTCGGGAGAGCCGGCGGAGGCTGCGGCGGCGGAGGAGGGGTTGAGCCTCAAGTCGCAGATTCTGGTGCTGTGGGGCAACGTGCTGTTTGAGAGGCAGGGAGGTTACTGAGATCAAGATCTCGACCGACGTTGCTTCTACCCCTCCTCCTTCGCCCCCGCCTCCTCCACCTCCTCCTCCTCCCTTTCTCCCCTCCTCGTCCTCCTCCGGGGGTGTTGATAACCAGCACTTGGCTGACGTTGAATCCACTCCTCCTCCCTCTCGCATCTGTATGAGTGGGGGGCTATTGAGATGGAGCACTCGATCGACGTCGAATCTCCTCCTCCTCCGCCGTGCGTCTGTATGGGCATTCACAATCAAGGCTAGCTATGCTCTGACCTCGGCGAAGTGCTTGTTGTCATTGACCTTTATGAGCGGTCGCAGGTGAAGCACTGGCGCGAGAACAAGGCGTGGCAGGTGGACTGTGACGCGGCGGTGGGCAAGTTCAACTCTGCAGGGTGCAGCAAGCTGGACATCACCCGCGCTTTGATGAACCACACGAGTGGGACGTGGAAGGTAGGGACCACGCAGCTATTTTGTCAGCTGGACCATATTGGTGTAAGCCTATTTGGTTAGGTGACCATATTGATGTAAGCCTGTTTGATCAGGTGACCTTATTGGTGCCAGGATGTTTGGCCACTTGACCGTATTGGTGCAAGCCTTTTTGGTCAGCTGACCATATCGGTTTAAGCCTGTTTGGTCAGGTGTCCATATTGGTGGTATGAGCCTGTTCGGTCAGTTCTCACCATATTGCCCGCCACGTCATCGACAAGCTGTTGAACTCTCGTTTCTTGTGTTGCGTGATATCATATGACGTGTCATGCAACACCTGCCGGGCTCTCGTGGAAGGATGAGGCAGAGGCGGAGGCGCACGCCACACCGAAGGAGGTTCCGGCGCCCAAAGCGATTCCGGCGCCCAAGGGGAAGGGTAAGTAAGTGAGGCTGGTTGGTGAGAGTGGGTGAGGTGGGTTTGTGCCAGTGGGTGGCGAGAGACTCGAGGAGGGATGCGAGGGTCCGCCGCACAAAATAATGCTCAGAGGGGTGTCTTCATTGCATTCATGGAAGCTTCACATGGGCTTCCATTTCGGGTCTCAATGATGGTCCATTTTGTGTGTCCTCGTTACCTACATAGTATTTGATCGTTAGACTTGCAATAAAGACAAAATAATGGAGGAGGGATGAGGCAGGCACAAGTAAGTGCCTGGTCTATATGTGTGTACCACGTAATACATGGGCCAAGGCGTAAGCCTGGTGCCTCCTCATACACGCGGACGCGTCCCATACTCTCTCTCCACCCTGCGCGCTACATGATTCGGGTGCGAGTGCAGTTGGGAAATTCAACTCCGCAGGGTGCAGCAAACTGGACATCACGCGCGCGCTAATGAACCACACCAGCGGCACATGGAAGGTACGGATTACGTCACCGCCACGTCATCCACCGCACACGGGCCACGTCAGCCACCACTGCCACGTCATTCACCACACACACGCCCCGTCAGCCACCACCGCCACGTCGTCCACTTGATATTGACATCACGCGCGCGCCGAGGAACCACACCACTGGGAATTGGACGGAGTAGGCGGCGTCGGAGCCGCACGCTTGTACCTCCCAGCGAGGCATTGCATTGCGTGTCATACATATAATTTCGTTGATTGTGAGCAACTGGCTCGCCATCGTCTCGCCCGTAATCGACGACTAGGCTCCCCCCTCGTCTCGCCCATAATTTTCTCCGGCGTCCTCTCTCTCTTCGTCCCAGTCGTTCCTCATTTCTTCCATTTCCTCTTCCAGTGCTTCAATCTGCTTGTTCGCGGCCGCCAACGACGATTTCAGGCTGCTCACCTCTGCCAGCGCCGCGGCCAGGCTGCCTCCAACGAGTCCGCCGCCTCCGCCATCTCCGCCGCCGCCGAGACCCCCGTAGTTGCCGCCACGGCCGCCACCACCGCCGCCACTGCCGCCACCACCGCCGCCACCGCCGCCGCCCTCTCCGCCGCCGCCGAGCCCCCCTCCGCCGCCGAATCCGCCGCCCGTAGCCCGCAGCCCGTAGCGAACCCTGGAGTATTGAATCCCGGAGCGATCCCACGGTAGTTCTCCCATCATGCGGAGGTGACCGGACTGGACGAGGTTCTTGAGTTGGTCGAAAACGGTCGACCTGACGTGGATGGGCGTGTCCTGGTTGAGCGGGTACGTGTCCTGGATGACGTCGACTATGTCGTCGACGTAGGAGCCATCCCATTGCTTCAGCTTGCGGATGGCGGCCTCGATCATGAACTTGTAGGTAGGAGGCGCGTGAGCTGGTGCGAAGGATCTTGCTGTGGTGCCGAAGGGTCGCATTTTGCTCCGCCTTGCTCGGCAACAGCGGCGGCGGTGCCCACCCCTAGGCCCGTGGCAGAGCCCCTCACGTTGTCGAGGTAGTAGCCGAGGCCCTCGGCGCCGTTCTTGAAGCAGTAGCCCTCGCGGCAACCCTGTTGGTGGGGCGAAGGCGGAGGGCAGGGGGCGAGGGAGCGTTAGATGAGAGGTGAGGGGGCGTTAGATGAGGGCGTTAGTTAGTTACATGAGCGGGCTGGGAGGGTGTTTCTAAGTTCGTGCGGGTGTGCGGTCATCACGTTGAAGGGAATGGCAGGCTCGCACCTCGAAGGTGCCGGCGTGGACAAACGCAGGCTTGTCCTTGACGCCGTTGCAGTGAATTGCGCCCGCCCCCCGCGTGGCGACCTTCGCCGGCGGAGGCGAGTCGTCGATGTCGGTCAGGTCGATCCTCTTTGTGTTGGACTCCTCTTCCCAATCCATTGCGGTGAGCTTGTAGCGATTCCCGAGACACACGTCTCCTGTGCGGAGGTGGCCGGACTCGGCGAGGTTCTTGAGTTGGGTGGAGACGGCCTTCTTGACGTTGACGGTTGTGTACTGGTCGAGCGTGTACCGGTCGCGGATGAAACGGACGATGTCGCCGAAGGCGGAGCCGCGGCCCGCGCTGTGGTCCTTCAGCCCGAGGATGGCGGCCTTGATCATGACTTTGTACGTGGGGTGCTCGGGAGCTACCATGTTGAGTGGAGATGGGGGGCTTCGAGATTATGTACGCTGCCTGTATTGTCTGTAATTCTAACTTGGGGCTTGACTCCTGTGCCTCTCCCTTCTCTTCGCGCGTGACGAGTAAAGAGTAGCCCCGAAGTCCGCCGCCTTCGTGGACGATTTCTGCGTGCGGCGTGCGCGGGGAGTGAGTTGGGAGACGAGGGGCACGCCAGCAAATGAGCCGAGTGACGATGACGATTCGCAAGCAACAGTTCAATACCTCTCTCCGGAAAGCGGGTGCCGACCCACGGATTTAGCGGAATAGAACACGTATCGTGATAGACGCGCGCCTTCCACTTCGCGGGCAAGTACCAAACTTAGGGAATACCTAGCTGCTATGCGCTTCGCGACGCCACCAAAGTGTAGTGCTACACCGCGTAGTGGAAGGCGCCCGTCTATGTCTGCGTCGAGGCGGCGGCGTGGGTGGTGTGTATGGGCATTTGTGCAGAATGCGTGTTTTCGGCGGAAATGTGTACCCGGTACACAATTACCAAAAATGACGATTCTGATCTGACTATAAAACGGGGCTGGTTGCCGCACGGCCCACAGCGTCACGCGGCGTCATCCTCGCAACCTGAATGGCGACGCGGCTCGTCTCGCTCCGCGGCGTGATAGGGGCGACACTTCGAGGCGTGCGGTCGTTGCTGAGGTAGGGCCTCGTAGATGTTGCTCGTGCGGCCGACACGCATTTCGAACCCTCGTTGCTTCCGATAAGGGTGGTATCGAGTGGAGTACTTAGATTGACCAACAGTAAACCCCGAACCCTAAACCACATTTTGCATATAGTAAGGATAATAAATTAAACTATGTCTAATGCTG
>Ga0307489_10001529_pt1 | contig 15256 bp, 21 predicted proteins | sample SB12metaG_FD_202247 | JGI IMG/M metagenome (GOLD analysis project Ga0307489, IMG submission 202247) | Sea-ice brine microbial communities from Beaufort Sea near Barrow, Alaska, United States - SB 1.2 | ecosystem: Environmental > Aquatic > Marine > Coastal | place: USA: Alaska | collected... | reverse complement strand
CGGCGCAGCGGTTGTCGACGAGGAGCTGGCAGCGCAACTTGGAGAGTTTGTGCAAAGAGAAGCCCGTGCGATGAACTCGTTTGACGTCACAAACTCGCTCAACGCGCTGGGCAAACTCGAGGCGGCAACAACGGCAGTGTCGACGACGGGGTGGACGGGCCTAACGGGGGCGGTGGGGAGGACGGCGAGCAAGATGAACCCACAGGACGTCGCCAACACGCTCAATGCGCTGTGCAAAATCGAGGCGGCGGCGACGGCGGTGCTGCCTTCTGGGTGGGCGGGCCTGGCGATGGCGGCGGAGAGGACGGCGTGCGAGATGAAGCCTCAGGAAGTTGCGAACACCCTCAACGCGCTGAGCAAACTCAAGGCGGCGGCGGCGGCGATGTCGCCGATGGGGTGGGCGGGCCTGGCGATGGCGGCGGAGAGGACGGCGCGCGAGATGAAGCCGCAAGAGGTCTCCATCTCGCTCAACGCGCTGAGCAAACTCGAGGCGGCGGCGGCGGCGGTGTTGCCATCAGGGTGGGCGGGGCTGGCGAAAGCGGCGGAGAGGACGGCACTCGAGATGAACCCGCTGGACGTCGCCAACACCCACAACGCGCTGTGCAAACTCGAGGCGGCGGCTGCGGCGGTGTCGCCGGCGGGGTGGGCGGGCCTTGCGCAGGCGGCGGAGAGGACGGCGAGTCAGATGACCCCGCAAGAAGTCGCGAACACCCTCAACGCGCTGAGCAAACTCAAGGCGGCGGCGGCAGCGGTGTCGCCGGAGGGGTGGGCGGGCCTGGCGAAGGCGGCGGAGAGGACGGCGCGCGAGATGAAGCCGCAGGAGGTCGCCAGCACGCTCAACGCGCAGTGCAAACTCGAGGCGGCGGCAGCAGTAGTGTCGCCGGAGGGATGGGCGGGCCTGGCGAAGGCGGCGGAGCGGACGGCGCGCGAGATGAACCCGCAAGACGTCGCGAACACCCTCAACGCGTTCACCAAATTGCATGCGGTTGAGGCGGTGGTGTCGCCGGCGGGTTGGGCGGGCCTGGCGGAGGCGGCGGAGAGGACGGCGAATATGATGAACGAGCAGGAGGTTTCCAACTCGTTGCATGCGCTTGGGGTTCTTCCGGCGGCGGCAGCCGAGTTGTCGACGGCGGCGCTGACGCTGCTCGAAGCCGCCGCGGAGCGGGAGGCTCCCACAATGACCGCTGCGGAACGTAGGATGACATTGTGGGGGTGCGAGAAGCTCAAGCTGAGAATCCCAATCGCCCTATCCGAATAGTGTGCCCGCCCGCCGCTACCATACTCACATTCTCCTTCTGAAGTTTTTGAAACACAATGAGTAGCACACAACAGCTATGCTCCTGGTCCGGATACAACCAGTTGTACTTGTATTGCCGATAGAATACAACTTTCCCTTTCTGCTCTTTCAATTTGTATCAATGTCACGTAATTCTTCAGCGAGGCGCGAACGCTCAGCCGGTGATCGCCGCCCGCGCGCCGTAACCCGACCCGGGGCTTCTACTCGTCCACTTCTCGGCTCAACTTCAGCCGTCTGCGTCACGGAAACTCCATGAATACACCCAGCGTATCCCACAAAATTGCTCACGACATGGCGGACAGTGTACAAGTGTGATCCCTGCAACACCGTGACGTTGACGTACACTCCGGGCCGCCTATCTCCCCCTATACTCGCCCTGGCCCCCGCCTCCGCCCCTGTACATTCGCCGCCTCTCGCTTCTCGCCCCCGGCGTCCCCGCTGCTGCCGCCGCTAGAGTGACAAGATATCCCATATCGATACGGTCATCTTCCACATCAGTAGACTACTGTCATCTTCCATATCGATACTGACATCTCATGGTCATCTCCCATATCGATATTGTCATCTTGAGGCTACTTCCATATCGATACTGACATTTCGTCATCTTCTAGACAGGTTTACCATATCATATCCTGTCACTCTGCCCGCCGCCCCCGACGCTGTCCGCGCCGCCGCAAGAAAACAGGAGTGTGGTTGGTGTCAGGCCACGATACTACGCTCGGGGACGGGCTAGCATCACCACTAGCGCATCGCTTCAGTGTGCCGCGAGTCCGTGTTGTTACATTACAATAGCTTCCACGGGTTTTACAAGTTTCAGCTGTGGCTTGGCTCGTCCCCATACTTATATTGAGGGGACTGTGAGGTAGTAGGGGGGCTGTGAGGTAGCATGGGGAGGGGATTGTGAGGTAGTAGGGGAAGGGGAGGGATGTTGTCTATCAACTTTGTAATGAAGCTGAGGAACCTGTTATTGAGTAACGTCGTCGACGGTGAGCAGGGGGGGTGCCTCCTTGTCTTCCACAAAACTGTTCAGCTCGAACACTGCAATATGAATGACTGAATAAATAAATGAAGTCAACGTGATTCAACCTAACTATTGCAACATCGCGTCTATGGCGTTTTTGGCGAACTTCCGGCATAAATCAAAATCAGCATGTCTCAACTTATGCCCTGTGCCGTCACGCACCCACTTCGCCACGCCCGCGATGTGCCCGTGCAGGCCAATCACCAGGGCCGCCCACTCGGTCCCTCTTTGGTTGAGGAGGCTACTATGGTACCGGGCTGAGTAGACTCATCCGGCCCACTCGGTCCCTCTTCAGCTGATGTGGCACCCTCAACGATAGATTCCAGAGGTGGTTACATGCGGACAAATCAATCTGAGCGGAGCTGACGAAAGGGAATATTGTAAGGCCAGAGAGAAGGTCAGGAGGAGCCAGAGAATGTGTACGGGTACACCGGTACTATATGAGCAAAAAGACGAAAAAGGAAGGGTAGGCCCCTACCGCTCACCCTGTCTATCACCGTGCGCCCATAGCACTCGTTCATCGGCCAGTACCCAGGGGCCTACACTAGTCCCCCTTTCCAGCTCAACTTGAGCTTCTAGGTCCCCCCAACCACTCAAGTCATCAAGCTGAAGTGATCGCATTAAACGCATAGGAAACGATTGTAAGGTACCCTGCCAGTACCCCAGCAGTCCATCCTCCCACCCCACCAATCTCTCATGCATATGCTCCCTCACACCAGGGGCTTACACTCGTCCACGTTTCGGCTCAACCTGAGCTGTCTCGCCACTGAAACGTCACCGAATCATCGAGTGCATCACAAAGACTGCTGAAGTGTATCACAAAGACTGCTCACGTTGAGCTGAAAAGTGGACGAGTGTGAGCCCCCAGTATATACTGGCTGCACTCGTCCACTTTAACAGCTCAACGGAACACACTTTTTGTGGGATGAGCTGGGTGTAACTAGTCTATCGGCACAAGAACGGCTCAGGTGGTGGAAGTGTAAAGTGTACGAGTGTAAGCCCCTGCCTGACACTGTCTATGGTACACGGGCGCTCCCACAGCCGCATCTCACTGAGTAGGCCCGTGAACTAGGGACATATGTTTAGTGCTCGCCACGTCACAGGACGCCAATTTACTCAATAAACGAGGGTTCATAATACGGTTGATGACGTGGCGAGCACTATGCCGTCCTTACCGTGAATTGCTTCCCCGGCACGTTGTTGACCAGCAGCCCCCCGACGAGTAGGGCCCGGCACAACTCGCTCACATCAACATATGATAGAGTGTCTTTCAACATTATGAAACGAGGGCTCGAATATGTTCAAGAACGAATTGCTCGAAAACAAGTAATCGACGAGCCCCTCCTCACAAACACGAGCTGCGCATCCTACTCAATTCATATGTAAAAGAGCAGGTCAGCATGTTTCTGAGACAATGCGAATGATTAAGATTGCGCAACCTGGCCCTACCGAGTGTGATGGGCGTCGCAGTATCATTCTTCAGCATACCCTCCCGCCCTTGGACCAGGGGCTTACACTCGTTCACTATTCGGCTCAACGTAAGCGCTTTCTGTGACATAGGGGGAACATTTAGGGGCTGTTTCGGGGCTGTTCAGGGGGTGCTTAGGGGTAGTAGGTGGTGTCTAAAAGTATCGTGTGTCAGGAAGAGCTCAAGTTGAGCTGAAAAGCGGACGAGTGTAAGCCCCTGCCTTGGACGTCCAAAACGCCGTTGATGAAAATCGCCGTCTTCCCGAATCCAAACGACGCCGCTACATGCGTGTACACGTTGGGGGGAATCATGCTAATCGATCTCAGCCCGAACGGCACCGTCTCTCGGTGTAGCACAAGCTTGCCGTCATCTCGCACGTAGAGCATGAAATGTCCTGACACCCCCTCGTTGTAGGGGCACAAGTTTAAATTGAGAGTTAAACTTCACAGAGGTTTTATGACATCATAAAGTCAAGCGGTGAGAGTCTGTACGCTTAAATGGCGAAGAGGGGTGGTTGATGCTGACCATGTGAATGGCATGGGCCCGAAGAATGTGAGTAATAATATCCGTGTGACCAGGCGCTTGCAATATGTGTTCCAGCTTGCAACCCCCCCACCTCATTGTATTTAGCCATGATTGTGCCGCCATATTTTTTGAATGTGTGCGGGGTGTGCGTGCCTTCATGGTCCGTGGGTTTGATCCACGCTTCGACACAGAACGGCTTGGCACCCCCGAAGTGGATCTCGGAAGATCCCGCCACATCCACAATAGTCTCCAGGGCCGAGCAGGAGAGTCATTGAGTGCAGGTACTCGACCGAGATCGGAGCATGACTTACATTCAGGGTTAATGCCCATACAGACGCACACATGCGGCGGAGGAGATTCAATGCTGGTTAAGTGCTACTTCAATAAGCCCTTCATACAGACACGCAGATGAGAAGGTGGGGATTCTACGTCGGTCGAGTGCTTGGTCTCAATGACCCCCCTGCCGGATTGTTCTCATGTGCACACGGCGCATCCGCCACCTTGTTGTCCACAGGTCCCCATTTCTGTTCCAGCGCCGCGACCACCGCCGCGCTCTAGAGCCTGACAGCTGTTGCTCGCAACATCATGGGATGCCAATTAATGACAGCTGGCCGTGGGGCGGCTGCGGTAGCGGTGCCAAGGGCACGGAGTGGGAAAGTGGAAAGCGGGAAGCGGGGAGCGTGAAGCAGGAAGGGCCAGGCAGTATGGCTCGCCACATCATAGGATGCCGTTTAACATGAGAAACGACAAGTCAGAATGCGCTCCATGAAGTGGAGGGCAATGTCTATTCATCCTCACCGCGCTAATCCCTTTGGCCATTTGCTGGTGTCCCCCAGTTCGGTCCATGAACCCCATGAATTCTTTGCGAGACACCTTCCCATTCTTATCGGCGTCAGCGTAACCCGCCAGCGCGGGCACCAATGCGTGTGTCACATGCTCTAGCAGCATCCCACCGGCGGGCACGGCCGTACACGTTATAATGTATTCAGCTCAACTTGAAGCTCTTTTCTCATACCCCACTTAGGTTTATTACCATTCTGTTCAGGGTGAGGCTGTTGGGTCCGGACCAGGGCCGGTAAAGTGACCCCAGAATTTACCAGTTAACAGACTATAAAAGCACTTTAGGGTTTGGGGTTCAGGTCATAGGGTTTTGTTTTTACGAGAAGACCCCCATGATACCCCCAATAAAAATATGCCCCTCTTAACTGGTAAATTCTGAGGTCACTTTACCGGCCCTAGCACGGACCTAGCTGTGTTATGCGAGCTGGTCATTTGACACACAGCATCATACAATCGAGTCAATCAGCGTCAGTTGCGTCGAGTTGGGGAAACTTAGGTGAAGCCCTACCAGCGAGCTTACGCACCTCGACCTCGCCTCTGCCCCCCGCGTGGCGTGACCACAGCTTCTCCAACTCCACTTGCGCTGGATCAGCTCCGCCCTGTTTTTTACCACGCCCGAACAGCCCTCCTCCGCCCTTGACAGCGCCACCGCCGCCACCGCCGCCACCGCCACCCAGGGTCAGGGGCAAAATGAACGAAATGTCAGGGAACGAGTGGCCAGGCCAGGGAGGGGGAGGAGGCGGTGAGTTAGCACATGCAGGCAGATGCGGTGAGTGTTTGCAAGTGCACCATGAGCAAGCAAACAGGGAACAAGTGGCCAGGCCCTGCCGCCGCCGCCATCAGGGCTATTGCAATCTCGTGCGCAGTCACATCCCCCGCCGCCACTATCATCGCCGTCCCCACCGACGCCCTCGCCTCCCATGAAGCCGAAGCCGTCGCCACCGTCGTCAGCAACGTCGTCGGTTGGGACATCACGACCGCGGAAAATGGCGCCGCCGCCCTGCGCACCGCCGTAGCCATGGGAGCCTTTGCCGTTTGCGTATTTAAAGTTGCCATGTGCTCCTCCTCCTCCTCCTCCTCGTGCTCCTCCCCATCCTCCTCCTCCTCCTCCTCCTCCTCCTCCGCTATCTCCCCGATTGCCTCCTCCTGCGGCTCCTCCTCCTGCTCCTCCTCCTGCCCCTCCTCCTCGTATTGCTCCTGCTCGTCCTTCCCCGCCTCCTCCGCCTCCACCGAAGCCTCCTCCTCCTCGTTCGGCTCGTCGACCTCCTGCTCCGTCACCGCCTCCCCCTCCTCCTCTTCCCCCTCCTCCTCCGCCCCCTCCTCCTCCTCCGCTCCCTCCCGACTCCACTGCAATCACCATAACCACCTCCCTTTATGGCCCGACACATTGTGCTCGACACATCACGTCACTAGTCTGTACCAGTGTACCTGCACCACGCATCCACCTGCTCACACCAATGCTCCGTGGTCAGCCGGCACGCGGTATCATATCGCGGTATGAATGCCAATGAATGCAGGGGCACAGCGGCTGGCAGTTGAGCTGGGAAGGGAACGCCGTGCAAGGCCAGGGAGGAGGATGCAGCGAGTATATTGCTGTGAACGGATACCTTCGTACAGGTACGCCGTAGCAACAGAATGATTAGTTCACTGACGATGCCGAGCCCGAGGCCAGACCAGGTAGCAGGTGGACGCGGCGAGTATGTACGGGTACACTGGTGCACGAAGAGCTAACAGTCAGGAGACGACGCAATTGTGGTGTAGATGGTCAGGGTGACGATGCGCCCCGCCGCGCCTGAAGGGTCGCGAACACGGCAAACACGGCTGCGAAAGCGACAAACGCATGCTTCACACCGAACCGCGCCCATGGGATGGAAGAGACGCGCCACGGCTTCCCGGTTTCGGAGACGCGGCCGCCGCTCAGGCGCGGCGACGCCCCGTGGTGCGGGTTGCGCGGCGGCATCGCGGCGGCGGCGGCGGCGGCGGCGTGTTGATCCGATTTATAGTAACAACGATTCCACTCCAATTCCCGCCATTGCCACGTGGTATTCCGCCACGTGGCTGAGAACATTCTGGGGCCATTTCAACTGTCATTTAGACCTCTGCGTGGCTGCATGGCACGGCGAGCGGTGGAGCGAGGAGCAATCCAACTGTCAGATGGCGCGCCATGGCGTCATGCGGACTCTCATCCCACATCGTATTAACAGTTGGTTTCTCATCACACAGACCTTAATCCTGAAGGACGTTTTCTATTTGGTCAGTCCGCTTCATATGGCGGATGAGCGCTGTTTAAGCTGTCGATGAACGTTACTCAACTCAACTTTCCTCAGCTTCATTACAAAGTTGATAGACAACATCCCTCCCCTCCCCCCACTACCTCACAGTCCCCTCCCCATGCTACCTCACAGTGCCCCTACTACCTCACAGTCCCCTCAAGATAAGTATGGGGACGAGCCAAGCCACAGCTGAAAATTGTAAATCCCGTGGTAGCCATTGTAATGTAACAACACGTGCGTAATCACTCGCGGCACACTGAAGCGATGCGCTAGTAGTGATGCTAGCCCGTCCCCGAGCGTAGTCTCGTGGCCTCCCACCTACCACACTCCTGCTTCTTTGCGGCGGCGGGGACAGCGTCCGGGGCGGCGGCCAGAGTGACAAGATGTAATGTGGCCATCTTGTCCACAATATGACAAGATGTCAGTATCGATAAGGAAATGGCCTCAAGATGACACTATCGATATGGAAGATGACCATACGATGTCAGTTTCGATATGGAATATGGCAGTGGAGCGCTCAGAGCACCGTGCTGTGTGCCGCGAGCGGATTGATCTGGATTACGGAGGAGGAGGAGCTGCGGCCTAGGGTTTAGGGTATTTTCCAACTCGTGTTGTGTGGAAGATGAGCGCTCAGGGAAATGTGCTGCGGACCACAAGCGCATGGAGCTGATTCACGAGGAGGAGCCGCGGCTTAGGTCACCCCCCCCCCCTCCCCCCCCGTCGGCCTCCACCGCCGCCCACCAACAATCGATGTGATGCATGTTTCCGTATATTTTATTACCATCGTATATTACTCGTTTGCATTTTATACATTCCATCCACCCTCTTCCCTTCGGTCTTTAGGGCGCTCACATGGCAAGCGTACGACCAATCCAATCAATCATAACATGTCTGGAGGTGCGAGTAAAATGTGTTCTCGATTTCGGCACTGTGTCGCCAGTTTCGTTCTCGCACGTAATGCGCTGCAAATAGAAGGGGTGCCCAGGCCAGGGAGGAGGATATGTCCAGTGTGTGCGGGTACACTGGTACAATATGATCTGACATGTCACGAGCGCCCGTACGGGTGCGAACGTCCTTCAAGCCTGCCCGCCCGGGCCCCATCGAATGCCCTCTGGTCCTGAGCCCCGCGTGAGCCATTGTCCCCAACCCCACTCCCGGCCCTGCCACTGACCTGACCGCCGTGCCCGTCCCCGCCACTGCCCTCGTCCTCATCCCCGCTACTCACGGTAGACACGTCGTCGGTGTTGAGCGCTGACGCATTTGCCGCAAATATTTCCTCCGCTTCCGCCGTCGCCTCCGCCAGCGCCACGGCGTCATTGGTTTCGTGAACCGACTGACTCACAGCTGCCACCACCTCGGCCATTGCCTGCGTGTCATCGGTGTTGAGCGACGACTCCCACACGGCCGCCACCACCTCCGCCATAGCCTGTGCGTCGTCAGTGTGGACCGCTGACTCGCTCGCAGCTGCCACCGCCTCCGCCATTGCGAGCGCATCGTCGGCATCGAGCGCTGACTCACTCGCGGCTACCCCGTCATAGGTAATGGGAACTGACTGATTCGCAGCTGCCGCCGCCTCCGCCACAGCCTCCATGAGTGAAGCTCCCTCCCACCTCCCACCTTCAACCTCGCCCGCCCCCCCGCTGGAGGAGCGCTCGATCGCCGCCACCGCCACTGCCACCGCCTCCAGTGCTTCCACCACTGGCGACACCGCAGTCTCTGCGGCGAGGGGTGGGCTGGCGGTGTCCGCGGCGCTAGACGTGCGCCGCAGCCTTGACAACTCTGCCGCCGGGGACACCGGAGTCACGGCGGCGGGGGGCGAGTTGACGGTGCTCGAGGGGCCACTGCCACCGCCGCCGCCACCTCTGTCAGACAAGGTGTCAAAGCTGCTGCCGCTATGGGGCAGGGAAACGGCGTCCGCAGGGCCAGGACCAAAGCCACCGTCGGGACTCAAGGTGTCAAAGGCACTGCTGCTCGCGATGCCAGGCCCACCGCTGCCGAGGACCAGGGGCTTACACTCGTCCACTTTTCGGCTCAACGTAAGCTCATTGTGGTGGATAGGGATGCATGTTGGGGTTGTTAAGGGGGTGTTTAGCGGGTGTCATGGGGCAAGAGGGGGTGTCTAGGTTTTATTTTGTGTCAAAAACGGCTCAGGTTGAGCTGAAAAATGGACGAGTGTAAGCCCCTGCCAAGGACGCCGCCTCGACCAGACACGGTGTCGAAGCTACTGCCGCTGTGAAGCGAGGCGCCGTCGTGAGTCAGCTCTAGTCCAGCTGCTTGCTCAAGCAGGGGGTTACTGCCGGCTGCATTGCCCATGGCGCCGCTGCTGTCGCCACCGCTGCCGAGGACGCCGCCTCCGCCTCTTTCGGACAGGGTGTCAAAGCTGCTGCCACTATTTCCGTCGGCTCCGACGCTGCTGCCGCCGCCGCTGCTGCTGCGGCCGCCGCCGCCCCCTCTGGCTATTTGATCATCCAGGGAGTCAAAGTTTCCACCTCCGCCCCCGTTCCCGCCATCGCCGCCGCTACTGCCACCGCCGTTGATGCTGATGCCGCCGCCGCCACGGCCACTGGCTTCTACGGAGTCAAACTCCCCGCCCCCGACGCTGCTTCGACCGCTGATGGCGCTGCCCGGTGCTAGCGGCATTTCGGCGACAATGAGCGGGGCGGATGAAGTGCGCCCCAAAGCAGGGACTTAAACTCGTCCACTTCTCAGCTCAACTTGAGCGCTGTTTATGGGATGGGGGTGCGCGTAGGGGTTGTGTAGCGCGTGCTAAGGGGGCGTGAGGGGGTGTTTTGGGTGTGTAGGGTATTTTGTGTGTCAGACACGGCTCAAGCTGAGCTGAAAAGTGGACGAGTGTAAGCCCCTGCCCCAAAGCAGCGCCGTTGCCGGCGGTGTTGCCGGCGGTAGCGATGGCAGCGGCGATAGTAATGCCCGCGGCGGCCGCCGCGGCCGCGTCACGAGGCAGGCTGATGCTACGCCGACCGCTGCTGAGGGTGCTGCCACCTACTCCCCCAATCCCCCCGCTGCTGCTGCTGCCGCGGTCGACTCCCGTGCCTGTTTCCACACGCAGGGAGTCAGCAGTTTCGCAGTCTCCTCGGCTCCCAGCACTGCCGCTGGCGCCAGCGCATTCTCTGAGGATGTCCATATCCAGGGAGTGAACACTGCCGCCGCCTCCACCGCCTCCGCCTCCGCTTCTGGCACCACTGCCGCTGGCGCCAGGGGAGGACACTGAAACCGCCGGCCCCGCCGATCCCGCAGCATAATGAGTGACAGGGAACGCCGCCGCATTCGCCATCGCCTCCACCAACGCCGCTTCCGTAGGATACCCACGGCCATTGGGACCTCCGCTGGGAGGAACACCACCGAGGCCAGCGCTGCCGCCGCCGCCCCCGCCCCTGCCCCCGCCACTGCCGCCGCCACCGCTGTTGCCGCCGCCGCCACCGCCGCCGTCGCCGATTAGGCTGCCTCCAGCGCATTCTCTGAGGATGTCCACATCTAGGGAGCGAACACTTCCGCCGCCTCCACCGCTGCCGCCGCCCCCACTGCCGCTGGCACCAGGGGAGGAGCCTGCAGCCGGCGTCACCGGAGAAGCACCCCTGAGACCAGCGCTGTCGCCGCCGCCACCGCCGCCGCCATTGACACCGCCGCCGCAATTGCCACCGCCGCCTTCATCGCCTCGGCCGACCCCACTGCCGCTGGCACCAGGTGTGGAACCTGCAGCCGGGGCCGCCGCAGGAACCCAGCTAAAGGCAGCCTCTGTAGGATATCCACTGCGTCCTCCGCTGCCGCTGCTCTCGCCTCCGCCTCCGCCTCTGCCGCCGCTTCCGCTGCCTGCTCCCTTTGCTAGTTGCTCAAATGGGGAGCCAACAGCTGCGCTGCCGCCGCCTCCCCCTCCGCCGCCGCGGCTGCTGCCACCGCCGCCGTCGCTGCTACCGCCTCCGCCCCCACCACCGGGGCTCACACCAACGCCCCACGTGCCACGGCCGCCGCTGCCGCCGCCTCTACCGCTGCCCTCTCCCCTTGCTAGTTGCTCAAATGGGGAGCCAAGAGCTGAGCTGCCGCCGCCTCCACCTCCGCCGCCGCTGCCACCGCCCCTGCCGCCTCTACCGCCATGCAACACACCCACGCCCCATGCTGGCGGCGGCGGCCCATACCTCGCCTGGTAATCGCTCCACCGTTGCTCCTCCACGCTCAGACCCAGCGCCGCACGATCCTTCAACGTGGCATACATACTCGCCCGCGCGGTCCGCAGCCAGGGACTGGCAGCTACCGCATGCCGCATGACGGGAGACCATCAAATGCCACGAGCGAGGATTCTGAACGAGTTTAATGACGTGCAGGCAACATGCCTGGCAGATATTGCTTGCCACGTCATAGTATACCATGCAACAGAAGACACAAGGGTCACAAAACCGTGTCAATGAAGTGGCGGCAAACGAATGCCAGGCCCTACCCGTAAGCGCTCGCGGTCGGACGACCGTACCCACATTCGGCCGTTCGGCCCGTCGGAGGGGCAGACTGGGCTTGCGCCCCGCGCCGCATCTGTGGCCGCTCCGTTGCCGACAGTGCCGGGCGTCCCTGTCCCTTGGGGCACATGTGGCGAATTCCCGTTGGCCGGCTCCTGCTCTGCCGATTTCCCATTGACCTTTTCGTCCTCTGCCTCCATCTTTTTGACCCGATCCTAGGGCCAGACAGAAATTGCTCGCCACGTCATCGACCAAATGAATAACTGATCGACTCGTTGGATAAATATATAACTGATGGTATACAACTGATCGATGGCATACTGTGAGTTGGCGAGAATATGAGCCTATCCCTACCCGCTCCAGGTCCAGCCAGTCCTCGATGAGGCCGCGCAGGGTGAGGTTGGGCACCACGTGCGAGCGCTTGAGGCGCTGCTTGGTGCTGGGCTCCGAGGGGTAGGGCTCGTACACTCGTTGCTACCTGACTGGTTCCACATCGATCACAGGTACAGATGGTGGGGAACGCAAAACTAAGTGCACGGGATCATATGCAACGCAGTGGGTAATACAATACATTTGACAAAGGAATTGATATTGTGGGACAAATCGAAACGAACGATCACAGGCGGAGGATCGTTGCAAGCAATGCGGCAGCCCTTACGGTGCGGGAGTGGTCGAGCCACTGCATGAGGGCGCTGCGCTCGTAGCTGATGCCCGCGGGGTAGGGGCACAAGTTGATGAAATTGAGGTGCTGGTTAATTCTCAATTGGTTACGCACCTTGGGACTTCGTTCATGTTAGTGTTAAACCAAACAACAATCTGTCCTATTTTGGTTTCACGCACATAAGCAGGCGCAATCAGGTCGGGTGTCAACGCGTCTCAACCTGCACCGCCCTACTGCAGGGGTCACGGCAGGCTCACGCATGATGCACAACGTGATGGGGCACCGCATGTGCTGGGGGGCAATGTCCTCGTTCACCCAATCCGGGAGAATGATACCGTTGGTCGGCCAGGGGATAAGGCCCAGTGAATATATTTGCTCACATTCAAAGAATATCGAGCGTTAGCAGGAAGAGGAGGAGGAGGAGGTGAATGTGTACTGGTGCACTAGGATCAAACATTCATGTGAAAGTGAGGCATAGATGGATGCGATAGAGGAGAGGAGGAGGAGGAGAAGGACGAGGAGGAGGAGGGAGAAAAGCAGGAGGAAGACAACGCGGATGAGGATGAGGAAGAAGAGGGTAATTTGACTGTGTACAGGAATACCATGAGCAAACAGTCAGGTGACTCCGGGCCTGACCAGTGGGAGCGCGAGGAGGACGCCGAAGAGGTTGTCCCGTCCCGGCCGCGCGTGCTACGGGGGCGGATGCCGCGCTCCGCGTCAGTCGCGGCATCTGTAACAGGGCCAGCGACGTTGCCGGCCTCAGCGTCGGCGAGCGCCGCCTCCAGTGTCCCCGGAGGAAACCCACCGTCGCCCCGGGCACGGCCCCTCCTCGTCGCCGGCCGCCCGCCTTCCCCGCCCTCCACGCCCCCCAGATCAACGATCTGCTCCCCCACGTCCACCTGCTCCTAGGGCCTCGCACACATTGCTCGCCACATCATAGGATGTAGTTTAATAGGCCGGTTTCGGTACATCGCTTCCGGCGCCGAGCGCTGACGCTTTGCCCGTAACTCTGTATGAGCATTTCACCCAGGCCATATACCGAAATCGGCCTGTTCCATAGGGGAAGGTTCATATGCGTGTCGATGACGTGGTGAGCAATATCCGCAAGGCCCAACCTCCTCGTCGTCGTCCGACGCACCGCTCCCGGCCCACTCGACATTGACATTGCCCTGCTGACGCCCGACAAACACGCGAGGCAATGCCCCGGGATTGCTGCGAGAGTATTGCGCCGCCGCGGCGTGCGGGTCAGCCGCCCACCAGCTGCGAGGGACCGGCATCAAACAGAGGCATTGCTCGGTAAAGGTGACCTCAATAGAAGTCTGGGTCGCTTTGAGCAAACAGTCAGATGCCACCGGGCATAAGGAGGAGGAGGAGGAGGAGGAGGAAGCAAATGTTCACCGATTCACAATGAGCAAACAGCCGAATGACACCAGGCTATAGGAGGAGGAGGAGGAGGATGCGGGAGGGTGCGGCGACAGTGTACCAGTACACTGTGAACACACCTTGATGGGATGCGGGTGAGGCGGTCCCCACCAGCTGCCGCGGCGGTGCGAACTGACATACCACAACCTGTAAGCCACGCGCGATGTCGGCAACCCGACGCCTCCAAGCACCGCCGCAACCGTGACCACAAAGCCAGGGAGCGGGTGGAGCGCCAGAGTGAAGACTTCCAGCATCAACGCGCGAGCGATGCCCGGGTAGACGCAGCGCGTGAGCACCAACAACAACGCGGCCTTGCATCCGTTGCTCACCGCGGCCCAGCTGCCGCCGCCGACTGCACTGAGTACTTGTTGCACGCCCCCGCCGTCCAGGGGCTTGCACTTGTCCACACTCCGGCTTGACGTGAGCACCTTTTGTGGGATAAGTTGTGTGATTGCAGTAAAAAAAACCGGCTCAGATTGTGCTGTGAAGTGGAGGAGTGGACGGCGCTTACAGTCGTTCAATTATGGGCTGGACGTGAGCACTATTTGTGGAATATGTCAGGTGTATCGGGTGGTTTCGGTGACAAAAACGGCTCAGGTTGCGCTGAGAAGTGAACGAGTGTGTGGACGTCCCTGCCACTGGCCCGGCCAAGGCCGCCGCGGGTGCGACGCCGTCGCGCCTGGTTCCACCGCATGACCACCTCCAGAACGCCCTGCACCTAGGGCGTGACAGGTGTTGCACGCTAAGTCATTCGACGCATTATGAAGGCTCGATTCTCGAGTTGAATGGCATCCTATGACGTGGCGATCAATGTCCGTCAGGACCTACCTGCACCCACATCGCCACGAGTGCGAAGCCCAACAACACGCCCCACGCCCCCGCGATGGTGCCCAATCCCCAGAGCTCGTGCGCCCGCAGGCTAACTACCACGCCAGGGCAGAGAAACCACAGGTAAAGCAGCGGGCTCTTAAAGCTGGATCCAACGCCGACCAGGTTGGCCAGCAAGTAGAGCGAGATAGACATTGCTTACCACGTCATATGCTGCCATCTACCTCAATATACAAGGGTGTGCAACGCGACAAATGACATGGTAGGCATGATTCAATACGCCTCAGCTTCCCACGTCATATAATGCAATTCAACTCAAGAAACGAGGGTCCCGCATGCGGTGGATAACGTGGCGAGTATCATTTATCCGTCCTTGCCAGAGAGCCGTCGCCAAATGTCACGTCACGCAGCATGCGGAGCCGCGGGCAGTTGGTGATGCCCAGGACCTGTACGGTCCT
>Ga0307489_10001527_pt1 | contig 15258 bp, 28 predicted proteins | sample SB12metaG_FD_202247 | JGI IMG/M metagenome (GOLD analysis project Ga0307489, IMG submission 202247) | Sea-ice brine microbial communities from Beaufort Sea near Barrow, Alaska, United States - SB 1.2 | ecosystem: Environmental > Aquatic > Marine > Coastal | place: USA: Alaska | collected... | reverse complement strand
CGGACGCGCGCGGGTTCTGGCTAATGTGTACTAATCTCATCATGATTGTGTGTGCTTGTCATCGTAACACTTGAGAGCCACGATATAATCACCCCGGCGCGATGTATGGACGCACATCCGCGTAGACTAGTAGCGGCTGAGCGAATGACAGAAAGTAATCGTTATAAGGAATGTTATAAAATCACCGAGATCAACCGCAGTCACCGACGCGCGCTACACGCCATCTCCGCTGGAGCTACCGCACTCCGGGTGATACTTGCGTGGGTCGGGCGGACACGTCCCCCGCACACCCCCTGGGCATGCCTCCGGGTCGTTGCACCGGTGCATGCACGTCACGTCCGGTAAACCCCTTCCTTGGGTCAGGGTCTGGCAACACGATCCTTTGATGCTTGGCTCATGGCGTACTGCTGTAGAGTCTGGCCACTCGTTCCGTTGACTGCTTGCTTACAGTGTACCGGTGATGAGTCTGGACACTCGTTCCCTTGATTGTGAATGTTTGCTCATAGTGTACAAGTGTACCCGTGTGTGCAAATATAACGAGTGGCCAGGCCAGCTGGGGAGGATGCGGCGAGTATGTACGGGTACACCGGTACACTTTGAGCCCATAGTCCGATTGTGTGGGTGCTGGATTATTGGCGCTCTGAGCTCCGCCTCATGGTTCAGTCTCTGAAGAGGGAACGAGTGGGCACGCCCTACCTCGAGAGTGCCGCTGCATGAAACAGAACCCGGGCATCGGCACCTGTGGGTTCACGCTCATAGAATGTAGTGTCAGATATTGTGAAGTTGATACTGCATAGGACGCGAGGTACGTAGGTGCAAGTGGTTCCAAGCACATGGGTTTCACTCACCGGGTGCCACACCCCGCACGCGCACGTGCCTCCCGAGGGGCAGGAGGTGCAACCCCCGTCCTCGTCACCCCCCACCCCCCCACTATCTACCGAATTTACAAACCCTCCCCCCACAATGCACGGCTTCCCAATGCCGTCCATGCACGGCTCCCGTTGTCGATGCGTCGTGGCTTTGTCCCTCAGATACTGGTCCAGGCGGTCGCCCTCGCAGCAGGGTCATCGAGAGCAAAGGGGGGTCTATTATATTACAAGTCGTTAGGTCAGTCAGATTGGAGCGAGCAGTCAGTTGTGAAAAAATTAGGAGCTCTGACACCATTCTCGCTCTAAAACCAAGAGAGGAGGGCGAACAAGCCCTCGACCAAGATTGGAGCATGACGTACGTTCATGGTGATATTCTTATGCGTGAACTCTGTTCGTCGGAACACAACGTCGGTCGAGTGCTTGTTCACAAACAACCGCCCCGTGCCTCGCGGTCGTCACGGAACGTCTGCCCGCCGTCCGGCTCCTCGTCGTTGTAGTAGTGGTACTGCACCTGCCCCTTCCACTGCCGCAGGAACCCGTACACCCGCACGCGATGGCATAGCTCGCTGGCCAGGATCAGGCCGTAGAACCCGTTGGACAGCACGCCCTGGAGGCAGGAGCAGGGCACATTAGGGTGATACCCGGGTTAGAACAGGCTGAGATCAGGGGCAGAACCGGTGTGAGACCGGGATCAGTCGAGGGTCAGACAGACCATGCTCCCCGCGTCACGGGATATCATTCAAATCAAAACACAAGGCAGACGTTGAGGGACAAGTAGACAATGGTTGCCACTTCATGGGACCGGCATGGGAACGTCTTGGGAACGGTTTGAGAATGGTTCAGAATGGTTTGAGAACGTTTTGAGAATGGTTTGGGGCCTACCTTATCGGTGAAGTTGATGGCGAGCTCGTGAAAGTCAGGGTCCAGGATGTGGAACGGCGCGGACAGGTTCTTCAGCCGGAACTCAACAAACTTCTTCAGCGTGTCTGGGGTGGTCACGTGCTGCAGCACCGTCTCGTAGTGGCGCAAGTTGAACTCGCAAGCAACATTCATACGCAGTTCATCATATGTTTCAAATTAAAGCGCTGAAAGCAGTTGCTTCCAGCACGGCTTCACCTGATCAGCAACCAAAACGGGCTAGCCTGGCTGAGCTGAACCAGTACGGGTGACGGCAACTCAAAGAGGTGATGATGGCACGGGATATGTGGATGAAGAGCAACAGCACAAGCAGCATGGTTTCTGCACCGCCTCACCGTCTCGTCGTTCAACTCGCGGAAACCCATATGCAGGCGGTTGACCAGGCGCAGGTCCGTACGGCTGCCTACATGTCGCTCGAAGCCGCGCGTGGGTCCCGCGTTCAGGCGGATTACTACGTTGGCCTCACGGTAGGGCCTGGTGGATATTGCTCGCCAGGTCACCAATGCACTTCGAGCCCTCGTCTCTTGATTCAAAGGGGCAAACACAAGGTAAGCAACATCCGCCAGGCCCTACCTCATCGATATCAGATCCCAATTCGTACACACCCAGGCTGCCGCCGTTGCCCACCACCGCACACACCGCCTGCTTCTCCTGGCAGGAGGGTCAATGAGAACAAGCACTCGACTGACATCGGTGCACCGCTAGCCTTGAGTGTGAAGGCTCACACTGATACGCGGAGGAGGAGTAGGATATCCAACATCGGTGGAGAGCTTAGACGCCCTCATACACCCCCCTGCCTTGGCTCGCAGCGTGTCGAGGGGCGGCAGCGCTCGGAGCAATTGTTTGCTGACGCGGCCAAGAGAGTAGTGCGTGAGCGTGTTACGCAGCTTCTTGCGCGGAAACGGAATCTCCTCGTCTAAGTGCCGCCGCTTGGCATGCATCACGAACGAGCCCCGGAAGTCGGTGCGAAGGAGGCCATCTGGGGAGTCCTTCTGCGCCGCGCTGATGCCCCGCTGTACCTCGCGCTCATTCAGAAACGGCAGGTTCCTGCTGGCGCCCGTCCCGCTGCCACCCGTGCGCCGCGGCGGGCGACCCCCCCGTGCCGGCGGCGGGCGACCACCCAGCTGGTCACCACCCCCATCGCCCTCCCCATCGTGCTCACCGTCGCGGTCGTGATGTTGCCCCCCACTCACGTCACCATCGTCCCCACCTGCTAAGTCAGACGATAAACCACTCACGTCACCGCCACCGCCACCGCCGCCCATTGCGGATGCCCCTGACCCAGGTCCCAAGGATAGCCCGCCCCCCACGCCGCCCCCGCCAGGGTCCGCAGCGCCCCGCTACATAGGGTCAGGCATAAATTCCCCACCACGTCACCCAACGCTTTGTGGACCCACATTGCACGAGTTCAACGGCATCCGGCATCCCATGACGCAGCGCAGCGAGCGTTATCAGCCAGGCCTTACCCCCAGGCGCCACCCGTCCCGCTCGGCCGATCCCAGTTATACCACCCGGTGCCGGGGGGGCGAGCACTCCGCACGTGGCCGGAGCTAGGCGCGCTCCGGGGCATCAAGTACCACAACGTAGGGCCTCACTTGAGTATGTTTCCAGCTTAACTTTGAGGTATTGATGAATTGAGTGGGATGTCATCAGGTTTCAAGAACAAACGGTTTCAAGTGTTGTTAGTGCCGGGTGCGAAAAAGGCTTAGCGAAAGGCCGTACCATAGCGCCGCCGAGCTGAGTACCACAAACACCAGTAGCACGTGGTTCCTGCGGCGGGGCGAGGGGAAGATGGGAGCGGCGTGAGGTGAATACACGCGTGCGCCGTGCGGCCTCCCTCCCGATCGGACGGTGTGTGTCAACATCTCAACAATGAGAAACAAAACCTTCACAGCGGCGAGAGGCCTCTCAGCAATCCATTTGCCGGGCGCCTTCCCACGCCGCACCACTGCCACTCAGCAGATGCCCGCCGGCGTGATGAATGAGGCGTGATGTGTGCTTCGGAGCCTCCGCGCATTTGGCTCGGTGGCTGGCGTGCACGTTCCGCCACCCCGTGAGTGGGGAGTGGGCAGGGTGAAATGTGTAGAACGTGTTGGAACGCATTGACAGGAAGGCGGCGTGCGTTGACGAGGAGGTTGGGCCGCGAACGGGATGCGGTCTGCGGCACACATGCGGCCACGGGAGAGGCGTCCGCGGAGAGGGATGCGTGTGTCGGGACTTGCGACCCGCGCCGTCCTGATAGCTGCTTGTCCCGCCTTGAATGTGCCCTTTTATTCTCGTTGTTTGCTCAGCTTGAGGACGGGGACGGGGTGTACCTGTGGTTGCGGCGTGATCCGACGGCGGCGCGGTTGGGCGTCGGCGGCTCATCCCACCGCACCGCGCGCTCTCGCCCAAAGCGCTGCATGTCTCGCACCCGCGTTGCAGCGTGGCACGCGCGCGATCAGAAGTGCGCAGTTGAGCGCGCATTCCGCTGGCTCAGCAGGTCGGTGTCACCAAAAAAATCGATCGATACCAAACTTACGCGTAAGCCAGTGGATGTTCAGAGGAGCCGTTGACTTCACATTTGCATTGTTTGTGGTTTTGCCTGAGTGATCGACCGCGCTCCGCGAGGGTCGTGAGCGCCGAAACAGTAGCACACAAGACGAGCGCGTTTGGCATTGGCAGCGTTGGCGGAGCCGGCAGGTTTCCAACGGTGTCGCGGCCCTTCGGCTCTCGCAGGAGGATGGCGTGAAAAAACTCGGAATAAAACAAGTTGCAGCTTTTTTCAGGGTGCTTACCAGTATCGGTGGGCCAAATGGATACCGATCGGGCGCGCGAGACGGTTGCGCCGCCGAGGCCACCGCCGCCCTCGCGCGTTCCAGGCGGCCCCGGGGTCGGGGGTGTAGTCGGTGCGCCGCAGAGTGCGGGGTCGTCGTCGGCGGCGGCGGCGGCTGGGGCGGAGGCGGGGGCGGGTGCGGGGGCCGGTGTCGGCGAGCGGCATCGGCAGCAGCATAGAGCACCGGTTCAACAGCAGCCGCGGCAGCAGCAGCAGCCGCAGCCGCAGCCGCAGCCGCAGCGGCATAGAGAAGATAGTGCAATGGAGCACCATCCGCAGAAGCAGCAGCAGCATGGTGGACCGATACAACAGCAGCAGCAGCAGCAGCAACAGTCCAACACTCTCAGCGGGCCGGCACTCGGAGGCGGGGGTCGGCCCCCGAGAGTGGAACATAACACGGCATCGCTGAGCAGGCGCGGGACGTTGCCGCCGGTGCGCTCGAGCGGCCAGCTGATACCCGCGCACTCGCGCGACGCCTCCTCAGAAAGCGTCGGCACATCCGGACGCGATGGTGGTGGCGGCGGCAGCGGCGGCGGCGGCGGCGGTGGTGGTGGTGGTGGTGGTGGAGGCAGCGGCGGGGGTGGGAGCTTACGACAGTCCCCTTATGTCTCCCCGCGCACGTCCTTCAACGACGGTGGGAGCAGCGGGGGTGGGAGCTTGAGACAGCCTACTTCTTTCCTTGGCGGTGCAGGCAGCGGCGGCGGCGGTGACGGCGGCGGCGGCGGCGGGCATTCGCGCAACGCCTCCTACGCAAGCGGCGGCGGTGGCGGCGGCAGGCACTTGCGGAACGCCTCCTTCGAAAGCGTCGACGCATCATTCGAAAGCGTGCTGAACACTAGCGTCAGCAGTATTGGCAGCGTCGGCAACGTGTCTTTCAACACCAACGTGAGCAGCGTGCACGGCATGGGCTTCCAATCTTCCACCGTTCATTTCAACTTGAGCCGTGTGTGTCCTCATTCCCCTCCTCCTCATCCTCATCGAAACCACCCAACAAGTGCGTACGTTGAGCTGAAATGTGGACGAGTGTAAGACCCTGGTGCACGGCATGAACACATCCGTTGACCAGTCATTCGACCGCTCGTTTGACAGCACCGTCAATACCAGTGTAGACACATCCTTCACCGGCGGCGGCGGCGGAGGCGGGATGCGGGGCACCTTCACGCGCATGCCGCCGGGTTCCAAGCCTCCACCCGGGGCGCGCATCATCGGGTACGCGCCCAAGGCGGCACTGGGGCCGGGCCAACAGTCTGGGGCCGGGCCACCCGCCTCCTGGATCCGCTCCGGGCACTCGTCGCCCGCCCAGTCGAGGCACGCGTCGCCAGGACCATCGCCAGGACCATCGCCAGGGTCTTCGAGGCATGCGTCACCCGGTACATCTCCGAGGGTGTCGCCCGCGCGGCAGAGGGCAGGGGTGGGGTCAGGGCCAGGGATGGGGCAGATGGGCCCCGTGGTCCAGAGGGGGCAGGGACTGGCTGGTCAGGGGTTGCGGGCGCCCGCGGGGCCTGCGCTGCGGACGGGCCTCCCCCCGCGAGTGGGCCTACCTTCGCCGCCGCAGGGAAAGTTGGGAGCGGCTGGACTGCTGCGTCCGCATGATGAGCAGCAGCAGCAGCCGCGGCAGCAGCAGGGGCAGCATAGTGCTCCAGTACACCAGCAGCCGCCGCACCAGCATAGCGCACCGATACAACATCAGCAGCAGCATCAACAACGACAAGATAGGGCACCGGCACAGCAGCAGCAGCAGCAGCAGCACATGCAGCAGAGCAGCGTGCGAAGCCGCGTCTCGCTCGACATGGACCCCGACGATAACCCACGCGACCAGGGTCGGGGGCAGCTTACTGAGGCGCCTGCTTCTGCTGCTGCTGAAGACTGGAGTCAGGGCTGGAGCCAAGATGACCGGCCCACCACCGCCTTCGCCTCTGTTGAAACCGGCATCACGCAGCCCTCCATTAAGCCCCGATCCGCAGCGTCGCTAGCGGACATGGTAGGGCTGGTGGACATTCTCACCACGTCATACAACTGACCCTGAACCCTTGTTCTTTGAAAACAATGGCACCCTGTGACGTGGTAATCAATGTCCGCCAGGCCCTAGGATATGGCGGATGCTCCGCCTACGCTTCGCCCCATTCGGACCAACTCCTCCTCATCGCACGATTCCATCTCGGAAAGAGCCCCCATGCACCATTCCGCCGCGCACTCCCGGCACAATTCCATATCGGAAGATTCCCCCGCGCATCATTCCGCCCTGGATTCCGCCCTGCACACTTCCACATCTCACGACTCCATCCAAGGCAGGGTTTTCATTGAAAACAGCAATCACTCTCCACATCCTTCGCGGGTCTATATGAGCATCCACCCTAAAGGTAAGTCATGCGGGCACGTCCGATCTCAGTTCGAGTGTTCGTTCTCAATGACCCTCATCCATGGCGCCGTGGCGAGGCGGCGCAGAAAACAGTCTGCGGTGGGAGAGGTGGGTGCCGAAAGGCGTCGGTCGGTGGTGGTGGATTCGGACGGACAGCCGGTGCTAGGTGTGCGGCAGGGGCTTCCACTCGTCCACTTCTCAGCTCAACCTGTGCCGTTTTTGTCAATGAATGCCCCCAATATATCCCATGATAAGCGCTTGAGTTGAGCTGAAAAATGGACGAGTGTGAGCCCCTGCTGTGTGGCAGCGGCGGGCGCAGAAACCCAAGGTTGTGCGGCCCCGCACACCATTCTTTGACCGCACGGACATAGTCTACCTCCTCATGATCTTCGTTCTGCCTGTCGCTGCGTTTGTGGTGTGCCGCTCCATCGCCGAGTCCCCCGCCGTCAACCCGGTGCTGAAAGAGGCGGTGGAGGCCTACCAGAGCATGCCGCCGCTCATCCTACCCTCGGCAGGATGGTTATTGAGAACATACCTCTCCTTCTCCTCTCCTCCTCGTCTCATCCTCCTCTCTTCCTCTCCTCCTCTACTCTCCTCTCCTCTTCTCCTCCTCCTCCTCCTCCTCCTCCTCCTCCTCCTGATCTTCGTCCTCCACTTTTCCTCCTCGTATATCGAAAACTAGCATTCGAACAACGTTGAATCGACAAAGCGAGTCCGCACGTGTATATGAGCGGTCACCCTGAAGATACCCGGTAAGTGATATGATCCCATCTTGATTGGAGTGCTCGTTCCCAATGACCCTGCTGATCGGCGCCCACGCTGTTCTACTACCGCAACGAGCTGACGGGTGCAACCGCCTGGGAGGAGCCACCATTGAGCTCCTGGAAACTGATTCCTCGGGTCGCGCATGACTTGATACCGGGCACCACCGGGCCAGGGAAGGGTGGGGGGCGGGACGGGGTGGGCGCTTGGAAGCATGGCGACCCGGAGCCGACCGACTATCGCACCGCCGAGGAGAGGGCGTCGGATGGAATCGCGGCGGCAGTGATGTTGGGGGGCGCGGTGGGGGCGGAGCAGTCGTTGGCAATCACTGCTGGTGCAGCGGAGGAGGACGAGTGGGAGGGGGGCGGTGAGTGGGAGGGAGGGGGTGAGGGAGAGGGGAAGAGTAGCAGTGAAGGGGGGGATAGCAGTGATAGGGAGAGGGGGGGTAGTAGTGATGGGGAGGGCGGGGAGCTGGAGGCTTATCACGGCGGCCATGGCCATAGCGCCCTGGCACACGCGGCTGACGCCGGGCTGCCCACGCACTACTACTACGAGCAGACAACTGGTGGGGTGGTGCAAGTTGAGACCCGTGTTGAAAGCGCCTGGTGTCAGCTCGTGCAACTGACATATGAGAAGCAGCTTTCAAGTGTTGCTTACAATTTCAACTTGCACCCCTACACATCGGGCGCACCACGTGGGAGCGGCCGGCGGAGACAGCGTGGATGCGGGTGCCGGTGGAGTCGAGCCGGCAGGGGCTTACACTCGTCCACGGTCAGCTCAACCTGAGCGTTTTTTTGTCACGGAAACCTCTTAATGTATCCCACAACAAGTGATTGCGTTGAGCTGAAAGTGGACGAGTGTACGCCCCTGCGAGCCGGCGCAAGCCCATTCTTGACCACATCACGGAAATCGTCATGGACGTGATGGGAATGCCACCGCCGCCGCAGATTGGAGATTGAACTCGGAATTCATTTACATTCAATCTACGGGACGGCTGATGCCGCCACCGCACCTTTAGAAATTTAGCAACACATAGGTCGTTGTGAGTAAAATTACAGGCGATTGAGTCGTCTTTTGTATCGCCCGCGTATGAAACTGCAAGCGTGCGCGTTATGGGTACAGTGATATGCCATGTTGAGCTTGAAAGGGGACGAGTGTGCGCGTTACCGATCCACTGATACGCGATCAGCAAGCAGCAAGGTGAGCTGTAACGGGGACGAGTAAAAAGTCGACCACAGGCAGACAGGGAGGAGGATGCGGGTGCGGCGGCGGCGAGTGTTGAAGGGGATACCGGTACACTATGAATATGTTCAGGGAGGAGGTTGCGGCTGCAAATGCGGTGACTGTTCAATGGAACACCGGCACGCTATGGGCAGACACTAAGAGTACGAGTACGTTGATGAGTTGATGAGATTGTGATATTACATCAGCCCGCAGCCTCATTTATTACCTGCTTATTTCGGACTACACCTCTGTATTCTATAACGGCACGGCGCGGGCGACCCACGGAACTAACAGGATAAGTGAGTTCACAGTAGCGCCCGCGCTCGCAGTGACGTACAATGTGAAGGAAACCAGCAAGTGTGGACGGGTACACCGGTACACTCTGCGCAGTCAGGGAGAACGAGTACGGTAATGAGTTCATTAGATTGTGATATTACATTAGCCCGCAGCCTCATTCATTTCTTGCTTATTCGGACTAGCTCTACACCTCTCTGTTATATAGGGGCGAGGCGCGGGCAAACCACTGACCTCACATCGTGTTCATTGTGGTGCCCGCGCCTCACGGTGACGTGAATGAAACCAAGCTTGGTCCCATGCGCTGCAAACTATAAGAATTGAAAATGAATTAATTGAACATGCACGGGAACAGCGTTGTCCCATGTAGAGCAAAATTTGAAAATACAGGAATTGAATGGTGTTGTGGTACAAAGACGTCCGTCTTTTTTCTTCCGGCATCCGCTTGAAGAAACGGATGTGGTTGGTTGGCGCTCGCAATATGAGCGCCAGACGCCTCCGCTCGTCCGCTTCTCAGCTCGACCTGAGATAATTTGGTTGCTCCCCCTCCCTCCCCCCTTCCCCCCTGCCCCTCCCTCCCCCTCACCCCTTCCCCCTCCCCTTTGTCAATGAAGTGTGCACGTCAAGCCGTCATGATAGAGCAGAGGATGTCGGCATTCTCAACGAACTCGCTGCCACGTGGCTTCTTGGTGAGCGGCCGCGGGGGCACCGAGTTGTAGGGTCGCAAATTGAAACTGAAAGCAAACGTTAACAGCAGTTTATGTAATCCAGTTTCAAGCGCTCGAATCATAGCCGATTTCAACACGGGTGTTGATACCGTCAACTAGCACCACCCTACCGGGTCCTCCCCGTCGTCACCCGCTTCGCTAGGCGGACGGCTGAGTCCTGGGTGCTCGGTGAGCTGCGTGGCCGATCCCACGTCTTCGATGTCCCGGTCCTCGTCGCAGGGTCAAGCTTAACATGAGGAGCCAAGTCAAGGGATGCGGTGTAACTTGATAATTGTAGCTGATGTTCGTGGCCGTGTCAGTGTCACACCCAGGAGGAGGATGCGGCGAATGTTTACGGAGAGCATAAGAGAGGAAGGAGAGAGGGGAGACAGGAGAGAGAGGAACGGTCACAAGTTGAAGAAGAGGAGGGAAAAGAGGAGACAAGGAGAAAGTAGAGGAGAGATTGGAGAGAGGAAAGGAGGAAGGACAGAGGAGATAGTGGAGTCCTGCGGATGCACTGTTAAGACGCCAGCCATACTGCGTGCTGGTCCGCCAAGGGCATCCGGCGGTGGCCTCCGGCGCCGCTGCCCAGACTCCGGCGGGGGTCTCGCTGGCCGTCAAGACTCCGCCGCATACCGCCAACGTCGCTGTCAATGCCCGCCGGCATGATGGGGCGGCTGCCACCGTCCAGGCCCCCGCGACGCCGCTTGTTGCCTCCATCCGACCCCTCTGTGGCCCCATAGTCCAGCCCGTCGCCGCCACCGCCATACCCGTGAGCGCCGCCGCAATACGCCGCTGGGTAATCCATCCCGTCGCCGCCACCCCCGACATGCCCGCCACCCCATGCGCCTGCCCACTGCCCGCCCGCCCCGGCACCCGCGCCGGGGTACTGCACCCCGTCCCCGCCGCCGCCGACCCGCCCGCCACCCCACGCGCCTGCCCACTGCCCGCCCGCCCCCACCCCCGCGCCGGGGTACTGGTGTAACTGTGCACTTTGTTGACGTTGGTACGGGTGCTGGAGCTGCCCCCCGGGGTGTAGTGGCGCAAGTCGGAATTGGAAGCAAAGTTTGAAACGTTTCAACATATCGTAGCTTCAAGCCATGGAACAGTAGGCGCTTTCAACACGGGTTCTGATACTGTCAACCTGCACCGCCCTACCCGGGTGCCCACCAATGATCTGCTCCACCTCCTCCATGGTGCTCGACGCGATCGCGACTCCGGCCGTCGGATGCGCCACCTTGATGTAGCGGCGAAATTTGAATTTGAAAGCTAATTTGAAAGCGGCTCAACATAATCCAGTTTCAAGCGCTTAGCTCCAGGCGCTTTCAACGTGGGTTTGATGGGGTCAACCTGCACCGCCCCACCTTGTTGCCACCACCGTGCTGCGAAGAAGGCGCCGCCACCGACCCGAACCCCACGCATCTCTGGAGTACCGACCCCAGCCCCCAGCCTTGGCCGCTCGGGGCCGCCGCCGGTTGCATCGATCCCCACCCCCCGGCGGACGCGTTGGCGTTGACGGTCGCGGCGTGCGCTGCCGCGGCGGCGGCGTTGGCGGCGGCGTCGGCGGCGTTGGCGGCGGCGTCGGCGGCGTTGGCGCCGGCCATGTGCGCGGCGGCAGCGGCTGCGGCGGCAGCCTCGGCGTGCTGACCGTAGTGCTGTGTGTACCACAGCATCATCTCCTCTTGCGCCTCCTGCTGTTGCTTCTGCTGCTGATGACGCTCTTGCTGCTGCTTCGAGGGCCTAGCGGATAATGATAGCCACGTCATCCGACGCACTTTGAACACTCGTCTCTAGAGATAAACGGCACCCTATGACATTGCGAGCACTATTCGTCAGGCCTGATAGTGCTCGCCACGTCATCCCACCTACTTTGAACCCTCGTCACCTGAGTACACTGGCACCCTACGACGTGGCGAGTAACATCCGCAAGGCCCTGCCTCCTTCTGCTGCAGCAGCTGTGCTGCCGCGGTGGCTGCGGCGTTCTGCTGCTGCTGCGCGGGGGAGGGCCCCGCAAATGTGGTGGTCTCGCCCACGCCGCCCGCCGCACACGCCTGGTAGGGACTGGTGGATACTGCTCGCCAGGTCATAGGATGAACTCAATAAACGGAGGGTTGGAAAACCTTTGATGACGTGGCGAGCTGTATCCGCCAGTCCACGTCATAGGGTGCCATCTCTTCCAACAGACTGAGGGTTCAAGATGCATCTGATGACGGGGCAGGCACTATCCATCAGTCCCCACGTCATGGGATGCAATGTGACTCAAGAAGTGAGGGTTCAGTATGCGTGTGATGACGTGGCGAGCACCGTATCCGGCAGTCCCTACCGGTCGGTGGTCGCCGCCGCCCTCCTCGCGCCACGGCTGCGTGGCCAGCGCGTACGCGTGCTGCTGCTGTTGCTGCTGCTCCTCGAACGCGTTTTGCGCCGCCTGCTTCACAGCCGCGTGTTGCGCCGCCTCCATGTAGGATCACTCAAACAATGTTCGCTGCGTCAGAGGAAGTCACTAAACCAACCCCGTCCACAAGCACTGGTCTGGGGGTGCGATTTAGGCTGATGTGGGAGGCATTGACATATCCCTACCGCCGCCATCGCCGCCATTGCTTGCTGCTGCTGCTGATGCGCCGCCACCATCGCCTGCTGTTGCGCCATGTGCTGCTGCTCCGCCTGTTGAGCCAGCTGTTGCTGCTGTTGCTGCTGGTGGTGCTGATATGACACCGGCGCACTGTGTTGTCGCATTTGCAGTTGCTGCTGCAGGTGCTGCTGCTGATGATGATACAGTACTGGTGCATCGTGCTGCTGCTGCTGCTGCTGTAACTCCGCTACTCCCGCCACCCCAAACCCCTCGTACCCCGTGAGGACCTGACCCTGACCCTGCGCACTGAGCTGACCGTGCTGGTGCTGGTGCTGGTGCTGTTGTTGTACCTGTGCACTATGCTGCTGTGCCAGTGCACTATGTTGGTATACCACATCATACTGCTGCTGCTGCTGCTGCGGCTGCGACGATGGCTGCTGCTGCTGCACGTCGAGGCTGATGCGGGGAGATCGGCTGGGCATGAAGAACGACCCTTGCTCGAAGATCACTGGCCGCCCGCCGCCACCACCACCGCCTCCGACATCTCCACCGCCACCGCCGCCGCCGCCGCCGGCTCCCCTCAATGTTTGCTGCCCATACAGGGCGTCAACACCGCCGCCGTCGACGCTCTGGCGCAGCTGCGCCGCCGCCGCCCCCCCCCGATGCCGGTCCTTGGGTTAGTGCCTGAAGAACAATGCCTGCCACGTCATCAAACGGAAATTGAGCCCTCGTTTCTCAAGTTCACTGACATCCTATGACGTGGCGTTCTGACCTGACAGATTATGCCCGCCACGTCATCAAACGAAACCTGAACTCGTTTCTTGAGTTCACTGGCATCCTATGACGTGGCAATCATTATCTGTCGAGCCCAACCTCGCGTTCTTGTTCGTGGCCATCCGACCCAAACCCGATGATCAAACCGCTGCCGTCTGACCCATACCACGCCGCGGGTCTGCTGCCATCCTGCCCAGACCGGTCGCCGTTCGACCCAAACCCGTCAAACTCGTGGGTGCTGCGCTGGCCGCCCCGGCCGCGCTGGCCGCCCTCGAGACCGCCACGCTGGCCGCCCTCGAGGCCGCCGCGTTGGTCGCCAAACTGACCGCCGCTCGGCCCAAACCTGGTCCCAACCGACTCAAACCTGCCGCCATCCACCTCGAAGCTGACGCGCTGACTGCCGACGTTTGACCTGATTTGGCCGCCGCCGGTCGACCCAAACCCGCCGCCCTCCAGCTCGAAGCTGCCGCGATGGCCGCCGTTCGGCCCAAATTGGCCGCTGCCTCTGGACCCAAATTGGCCGCCGTTTAGCTCGCCGCGCTCGCCGTTCAGCTCGAAACTGCCGCGCTCGAAGCTGACGCGTTTCGAGCCAGGCGGGCCGCCAATCGACCCAACCTGATTGCCTCCCGAGGCACCCTCAAAGCAGGGGCTTACACTCGTCCACTTCTCAGCTCAACTTGAGTCTTGTCTTGTCTGTCACAATAAAACACCCTGCACACCCTAAACACCCCCTTAACACGGGCTACATTACCCCCACGCGCAACTCCTATCCCATACAAAGCGCTCAAGTTGAGCTGAAAAGTGGACGAGTGTAAGCACCTGCCTGAAAGTAAGCCGCCCAAGCTGCTGGCTGCTGCTGATGCTGCTGTACCGGTGCGATATACTGCTGCTGCTGCTGCGGCGGCGGCATTTGCCCTTGCATCTGTGCTTTGTACTGACCCACCCCCGCTGCATGGCGCTGCCCAGCCGCTGCCCCGGCATCTTCTTCCCCGTCAGGCCCCGTGCGCCCGGACGGCCCCGGCCCCAGGGACATCATCTGTCGCTCCTCCCCGATGATATCCGTCTGCACCTGCACCGCGCGGTGCAGATCCTGCAGCTAGGGCCTGGCGGATGTTGTTCGACACATCATAGGGTGCCATCTACCTCAAGACACGAGGGTTCAAAGTGCATTGAATGGCGTGGTGAGAAGTGTCTACCAGGCCATGTTATAGGGTGCCGATTAATTATGGGCACGAGAGTGCGAAGTGCGTTGGTCGACTAGTGGGCAATATCTAACAGGCCATACCTGCAGTTGGCGGTCGAACGTTGACTGCTGACGCATCAGCATCTCTCGCACCCTCTTGTATGTGTCTGCCCCCAACGCCTTCGCCATTGCCAGCGGGCCTTGCGGCGCCTGGGCGTAGGGCCTGGCGGATGTTGCTCGTCACGTCAACCGATGCAGGTTGGACCCTCGACTTACATCCTCGGCTCTTGAGTTAACGGCACCCTATGACGTGGCGAGCAGTATCCGCCAGGCCCTACCTGAGCGGGCGGCGCCATCAGCGACATCGCGCCCAGCCCGCCGCACGCTGGACCCGAAGCGCCCGCCTCGCAGCCCCCCGCCGCCGCCGCCGCCGCAGCCTCCGCCTCCGCCACCGCCTGCGCCGCCGCCGCCATCGCGCTCTGCTGCTGCTGCAGCGGCGGCGGCATCGCCAGCGCTGCGTCCGACGCTTCGACGGCGCGCTCGTGCGATCGCCTGCCCGCCCCCGCCTCTGCCGCCGCCGCAGACGTCACCGGATCGCCGAAAAGCCCGGATCGCTCCATCAGCTGCCTGCGCGCCTCCGCTGTCGCCGCCGCAGTGGGCGCCGGATCGCCGAAGAGCCCAGATCGCTCCTTCAGTTGCCTGCTCGCCTCCGCCGGATCGCGGAATAGTCCGTTGCTTACACGGCCCGCCTTCGCCGCTGCCTCCGCCTCTGCCCACGCCGAAG
>Ga0307489_10001526_pt1 | contig 15258 bp, 9 predicted proteins | sample SB12metaG_FD_202247 | JGI IMG/M metagenome (GOLD analysis project Ga0307489, IMG submission 202247) | Sea-ice brine microbial communities from Beaufort Sea near Barrow, Alaska, United States - SB 1.2 | ecosystem: Environmental > Aquatic > Marine > Coastal | place: USA: Alaska | collected 2017-05-06 | reverse complement strand
TCCAAGGTGGACGTTACATTCAAGAAAGCTATGCGATTGCCAATGTATCTGTTGGTATCACCAAAGACGACTGGAAAGTTGAGTTTTATATAGATAATCTCACTGACGAAAGTGCAGTGTTGTACATCGATACTCAGCAATTTACGCCAAAGGTTGTGACTAACAGACCACGGACTGTGGGCATGAGAATGTCGTTTGATTTGTATTAACTAACTGTATTTATACCTAAGCCATTGGAAGTGCAGCTAACAAAGCTGCAGTTTTAAGGGAGAGGGGTATATACTGTTTTAGAGTTAAAGGCGAGCCGTTATTGGCTCGCCTTTTTGTTATTCATCAGCCGGAGTCTCTATCTTGAGCGAACCCCATTCAGCCTTACTTTCTGATGTCGATTTTCAACAGCAATGCAAGCAAATTCAGCAACAGATCCAGCAGGCAAAGTTTTCCGCTGCGATCACCAGTAGCCAGCAACTCTTACAGCAAAATCTAAGTGCAGCAAATCATCAACAGGCACAATATTTATCGGTGGTGGCACTGCGTTATGCCGGCCAACTGGACAAGGCATTGTTGGAAGCGGGCAGGTTGGTGCAACAAAACCCCAGTCATAGCCGCGCTTATCAGGAGCAAGGTTATATATTGCAATCCTTGCTGCGATCGAGCGATGCCGCCCTGGCATTTGAACAGGCTATCGGACTCAATCCGGCCCTGCTTGGCAGCTGGCAAGCATTAGTGGCCCTGCATCAACAATATGATGATCACGCTGCTGCTCACCTGGCAAGGCAGCAGTGTGATTATTTGCAACAGTTACCCGCGGCTATTCTGGGCGCGCGGGATCTGATGTACGAAGGTAAACTACACAGCGGCGAGCAAGTCTGCCGACAATTTTTACAATCACATCCCCACCACGTGGATGCCATGTCATTACTGGCTGAAATTGGCATCCAGCTACGGATCTACAAGGATGCCGAGTTTTTACTCGAAAGTTGTGTCGAACTCGCGCCCCAGCATCAACGTGCCCGGGCAGCTTATCTGGGTTTATTGGTGCGTTTGGGTAAATATAAACCGGCTCTGGAGCAAGCAGAGGTTTTACTGGCCGGTTCGCCGGATAATCCGGCTTATCTTATTTCCATGGGTAATATTCAGGTGGGATTGGGTAATACCACACAAGGGATCGACTGTTATCAACAAGTGTTAACGCGCCAACCCCATAGGGTAGGTGTGCAATTACAGTTGGGACACGCCTATAAGGCCGCGGGTCAGTTTGACGCAGCAATAGAGGCATACCAGCGTAGTTATCAAATAAAGGCCGACTTTGGTGATGCCTACTGGAGTTTGGCTAACACTAAAACTTATCGTTTTAGCGCCCATGAAATCGAACAAATCCAGCAACTTGAAGCGGCACAGGGCACCGGCCACGAAGACCGAGTCCAGTTGTGTTTTGCCGCCGGTAAAGCCTTCGAAGATGACGAGGATTATGCCCAGTCTTTTAGCTATTATCATCGTGGTAATGAGCTTAAACAGAAGCAGTTAGCTTATTCGGCCGACATTACCAGCGCGCAAATTGACGCCCAGATAAAGGGGTGCTCCAGCGAATTATTTAGTCAACGGGGCGAGCTGGGATTGAATGATCCCGCGCCAATTTTTATTGTTGGTTTGCCCCGCGCGGGTTCGACCTTGCTGGAACAAATACTGGCTTCACATTCGATGGTGGATGGCACCATGGAACTGCATAATATTCTCGGTCTGGCCATGCGTTTAAGAGGCCGAGGCAGGGAAGAGGATGTTAACTATCCGGCTAACTTGTCTGAATTGGATACCGACTATTTTCAACGTTTTGGTCAGCAGTTTATTGACGATACTCAGGTTTATCGGGCTGGCGCGCCATTTTTTATCGACAAGATGCCAAATAACTTTTTGCATATAGGCCTGATCCGCTTGATTTTGCCCCAGGCTAAAATTATTGATGCCCGCCGTCATCCTATGTCTTGCTGTTTTAGCGGCTTTAAACAACTATTCGGTGAAGGGCAGGATTTCAGTTACAGCCTAGAGGATATGGGGCGTTATTACCGTGATTATGAAAAATTGATGGCCCATTGGGATAATGTTCTACCAGGCTTTGTATTACGTGTGCAACATGAGGATGTAGTGCAGGATCTGGAAGTGCAGGTACGGCGTATGCTGGATTTTTGTGGTTTACCCTTTGAACAAAACTGTGTGGATTTTCACCAAACTAAACGAGCGATAAAAACACCCAGTTCAGAGCAAGTCCGCCAGCCCATTTATACCTCCGGGCTGACCCAGTGGCAGCATTTTGAACCTTATCTGCAACCGTTAAAAGCCGCACTGGATTATCAGGACGAACGTTGAATGTCCTCGCCAGGCTATGTGAAAAAACAGGGTAGTGTATAAAGAAAATCATGCCTATGCAGATTATTTAGGGCTGGCTATTTACTCTGTGGTGTGACAAAAAAATAATTTACCACCGCGGTCACTAAGCTCACAGAATAAGTACATCTAAAATCATCCTATTTTAAACATTATTAACTCTGTGCTCTGAGTGGTGATCGAATAAAAATACAATTCACCACCGAGGTCACGATGATCGCGGAGTAAAAAATGAGAGGGATCGTTTTTAATGCCAAATTATTCCTTTTTACTCTCAGTGGTCACCCAATCACACAGATTGCCACTAGCCCAGCCTGAGTCAAATGCAGAGGCATGAATAATTGATATAACATCAAGCAGGTTTATAGCCTGCTTTTTTTTGCCTGTATAAATAAATTTTACGTTTGGCTGATATTCATCAATATGCTTTTGTTCTGTGGCACAATGGACTTTATTTGCATAGAAAAAACTGGCGAAGCGTCTTTGTAAAGCACGGTTCAGCAGAATTGCTTTGTTGTTTGTGAACATACCGGTATTTACGGCCACAGACTTCAGATCTGATACGGGCTCAGTGAAGCACAAGGATGAATAGCTCAAGCTGGTTGGTCATTAAACATTATTTTGTGCAGGTAAATACTGCTTATCTATCTTTGCTGCAAATACTAAAGGAATTACAATGGAATTAACGACTTGGCTGTCATTAGTAGCCGTATGTATTTTGGGTGCATTGTCCCCAGGCCCAAGCCTGGCGGTTATTTTACGCCTGTCTCTAACCCAGTCAGCCAAACATGGGGCAGTGGCGGCTCTGACCCATGGCTTTGGCGTGGGGCTTTGGGCGTTATTGACTATGCAAGGACTAGCCGTGGTGATGACAGCCTATCCTGAGCTGTTTAACGCCATTTCCATTGCCGGTGGTTTATATCTGGCCTGGATTGGCATTAAGGCTATTCGCTATGCCGGTAAAAACGCCTTGCCAGAGTCAAAACTAGCAAACATGTCTTTAGGCCAAGCTGCCTGGGATGGTTTGATGATTTCAATGTTAAACCCCAAACTGGCCCTGTTTTTTCTGGCCTTGTTTAGCCAGTTTATCCATACGGACATGGATTTAAGTACTCAAACGCTGCTGTGGGCAACAGTGCTGTTGATAGATAGTGGCTGGTATTTATTGGTAGCCTTTTTACTCGCTGGCGGCCCGCTATTAAGGTGGCTTAGACAACATATCAAATGGGTAGACAGGGGGATGGGATCACTATTGATTGGTCTGGGTTTACGGGTGGTGGTGGGTTAAACGATAAAAAACAGCCATTGCGTAATGGGGGCAGCAAGTAACATACCACCTTAGGGTAAGGTGGATAAACCCCTCCCTCTGTTTGAACGAACAACCCGTTTCAGCCTTTAAAAACAGTACCCACTTATGGTTCAAGACAATACTCAAGCAACTTATCTGCAACGGCTACCATTATCGATGGCCCCATTCCCCTGAGCTAAAACGTTGATTTTTGTGCTGTTTAAAACGGTATTCTATATATTTATTAAGGAATATTTAAGGTAATTAAAATGATTTTTAATTACCTTATCGATAACATCATTTAATTCAATTACACGTACCCCATTAGACCCTGATTTTACTTTTAGACAGAAGTTTTTGGGATTAAAATAATTTTAGTATGTTGATCTTATATTTTTTTAAAAATTGAATGAACTTGCTGCATGGGATATCAAGACTCTCAATTTTTTTGTTAGGGTAATATGAAAGGCAGTCTACTTTTATTTAAATGGGTTGATTGGCATTGGCCGCTAAATCAGGAATAAAAGAATGGATAACATTATTTTATAAACTATATTTTGCAGCTACAAAAGAAGAATAATCAAAATTTAATAAAACAACCAAAAATCACAAAGCAGAATTTGGCATCAATGCGTAAGGTTTAATAAGAAACACAATTACCTTTTAAGTATGTTAATTAATTTACAGGATAGACTCATTTTGATCACAACTGTAAAGTGTATTTTGTTGAAGCGAAATTATAGTTTAATCCCAGGTGCAACAGTGAATGATATATTCTATTTGCTAATGGAGATGAAATTAAGTGCTATTTCCCAGGAGTTGTTATGTTGTCGGGAAATGGATTTTTTTGTATCTGCAGGCTTCCTTTCTGGTAGGAATATGTCGTTGTCCATGGCGTTATTAACAAATCAACAGTAGTTCTTTAGCCATGATCTTACCAATACCCTCAGCCTCACTTCATCCGTGGGCCAGGTCTTCAGGGGGTTTATTCAATTTGCCTGGCAGGAATGCCAGCCCACGGACAAAGTCGGGTAAAAAGTAGTACCAATATTCAACTTAACTCAGAAATATCTTAAGCCACGACTTGAACTTCATTATCAACCTATTTAGCTGATCGTTATCGAGTCAGTGGATCAGCGGGATAAATTTTTTTGGCTAATTCATTTTCGGAACGCTTATTGGGTGAACTAAATTCCCTTTTACCGTGGCCGTTATTGTTTTAAAAATAACCTGTTTCTTCTCGCCCATAATTATTTTCAGAAAAGCGCCTACTGTTAGCTTAGATCCGATCTCTGGCGTTGATTTTTCAGGCCAGCTTAAGTTAGCTACTTATGATGGAATATTTACTTTAGTCCTTGATTTAAATGTGTCCCATAACATTCAAACAACAAGAATTCGATTCGTATACATTTAAAAATCTCCATTTTTATAATGTTAAAATAAAGTAATCATTAGTGAACTAATTAATTCTAGCGATCCAACTTTGCTTAATTACCCATAATTTGTTAAGTTTGCTACTTAATCGCACCTTTTTCGGTGTCTCTTAAAGGTAAATATAGATTGAAGTCTAATCAATAGAGATCATTAATAAATTGGAGAAAAACATCTTTACACAACCACAAATGAATATATTTCATAAACGCAAAATCACCTGTGCAGTATTACTTGCCATGGCCAGCAGTGTGCCAGCCACTGCGGCCGAGCAAACAGGGGCAGACGGTAAAAAAAATAATAAAATAGAAACGATTGAGGTCACTGCGACTAAACGTACCGAATCCATTCAGGATATTCCTGTATCGGTTTCTGCGTTAAACGGTAGCAGCCTAGAAAACCTGGGCATCGATAATTTTCAGGACTATGTTGAGTTTTTACCTAATGTTGTGTTTCAGGGCACAGGTCCTGGCCAAAATGAAATTTACATTCGTGGTGCCGCCACCACCCAATCTAGTATTGCACTGTCTTCCGTAACAGCGTTACAGCCTTCAGTCGCTTTTTACCTGGATGAACAGCCTGTTTCTATGCAGGGACGAAATCTGGATATATATGCCACCGATATGGAACGGGTCGAAGTGTTGCCTGGGCCACAGGGCACCTTGTTTGGCGCCAGCTCTCAATCAGGCACCGTGCGCATGATCACCAAAAAACCCGATCACAGCGGTGTGAGCGCAGGATTTGATACCAGTGTCAGTTTTACCCGTGGTGGTGAAATGAGTAACTCTGTTGAAGCCTATTTTAATTTATCCGTAACGGATGATACTGCCATTCGGGCTGTTGCCTACAATCAACACCAGGGCGGGTGGATTGATAATATTTTAAATGAGCCTGGCACTGGCAATGGTAGTTATCAAAGCAGCGCCGTAGTCATTGATCGTGTGTCCGGTGGTGGCAAGTTGGCCGATCCTGTCAACACAGCAACAATATCCCCTAAAAATGATGCTCTGGTAGAAGATGACTTTAACGATGCGACCTATAGTGGTGTTCGTTTTGGTGTACATCATAACTTTAATGAGGACTGGTCATTACTGGTGCAGCATACTGCGCAGACACTGAACACCGATGGGGTTTTCTCCTACGATCCTAACCTTGAAGGCGAAAGTTCCACTAACAGGTTTGTACCGGAAGACAATCAGGATGAATTTGGTTTAACCACCTGGACCTTAGAAGGCCGACTTGCCAAGTTGGATGTGGTGTATACCGGTGGTTATCTGGATCGAAATATCGATTCCACTATCGATTATACGGGTTATACCAATGCGGGTTTGTTCTCGGCCTGGTATGGCTGTAGTTACGGCGGTGATTTGGAAGCTTCCGAGGAATATTGTGCTGACCCGACTAAATGGTACAAAGAAAAAACGGAAACCTCGCGCAATACCCACGAGCTGCGCTTCAATACGTCAACAGATAACGCTTGGCGTGTAACGGCCGGGGTCTTTTATGACGATCAGACTCTTGCCTCTGTGGGCAAATTCAAGATGGCTAATACCGAAAAGTTCCCGAATCAGAGCAAAAGCTTAGCAGGTCGAGATGGCATTAATAGCAACGGCGGCCCATTTTCATCGGAAGTCAGTTTTGTTAATGATGTCAATCACCAGATTAAACAGGTCGCGGTATTTGGCCAGGCTGAATATGATCTAACTGATACTGTCACCGCTACTCTTGGCGCCCGTTGGTATCAGATTGATGATATCTATAAAGGCGCCACTACCACAGTGGATGTTAGCCGCAGGGTGAAGGCCTTTGGCTCATTAGATACAGGCGAGTTAGAAGCTGTGCTGCCTGCCAATGACAGTCCAGAAGCTGTCATTACGGCCATCGACAGTGGCCAACTGAAGACTGATTTGCTCGACGCAGATGGAGTGTTAACGGTTGATGATGTGATTTATAAGGCTTCTGTCGACTGGAAAGTAAATGACGATTTATTGTTGTTTACCACTTACTCAGAGGGCTTCAGACCGCCGGTTACCAACCGTGTGGGTGGCGGTAAGGCGACCAGTAATGAGGGCGCTTTCGAGGACTTCCGTATCCCGGTTTATTCCACCACAGATACCCTGACAAATTATGAAGTGGGTATGAAAGGGGATTTCCTGGATGGTATTGTACGGGTTAATGCGACCGCTTATTATTCCGAAATAACAGATCTGCAAACCTCACGTTACGACCCGACTAATATCAGTTTTCTGCAGTTTGCGGATAACGTTGGCGATGCCGAAATCAAGGGGATCGACGGCGATATCACCTGGTTAGCAACAGATAACCTGGTAATTAACGGTGCTTTTAGCTGGATCGATAGCGAATTAACCCGCCTAAATGACGAGTTGCAAGATATCGCGCCGCCAGTGGGCAGCAAATTACCCTACTCAGCAGATTTGTCGGCTAATTTACGGGCCCGCTATTATTTTCAATTACCCAATGGCTGGGACGGATTTGTTAATGGCTCGCTGAGCTATACCGGCGATCGCCTGGCTGGAATGGCCATGAATGCTTATGCCCTTGAAGATGCCACCAACTTGATCTACGGTACAGGCACGGGCTTGTCTATTGAACATGAAGCCGATGTGTATGCTGGGGTAAATTATCCTGACAGCGATGGCCAGAATATAGCGGGTGGTCGTTATGTGCAGGACAGTTATGTACTTGGGAATATATCGGTTGGTGTTAATCACGACGGATGGAAAGTTGAGTTGTATGTCGATAACGTGACCGATGAGCATGCGGTGTTATATATCGACAACCAACAATATACGCCTAAAGTTGTGACCAACAGACCCCGTACTATGGGTATGAGAATGTCGTACGATTTTTATTAACTAACAGCATTTATACCTAAAGTTATTGGCGTTGCAGCGATCAAAGCTGCAGCTTCCAGGGATGCGGGTACATACTATTTAACGTTAAAGGCGAGCCATTATTGGCTCGCTTTTTTTGTTATTGAACCGTTACGTGGTGACCGTCCAATATGCGGGGTATCATTATATTGACTAGGAAAAACGGCAATTATGCTGAGCCCATATTTTACGTAATGTCAGCGCATTTACCCAAAGTTGGGCAACGAATGCGTCAATTGGTAAACGGTTGGTCATGTTAGTCAATATGCTGTTTCGACTCCGGCATCGTTTTGAGAATGGGGATATTACCGAGCCGATTTATCAGCGGCGAATGCTGCCATTACAACAGGCATAGCGAAAATCTGGCAGAGGGGGATCGTTTATGTGTCCCGATACCCTAATCGCTGCGCCTTATTGTTAAAGCATGATGTGTTGGATATTTTCAATCAGACCAACAATGCAGCGCTGCGGCCATTGCGAAGCTATGTTTGTGGCTAAACCTCTGCAATGGCTGCGGGCCATCGTGGGCAGTATCATTGTAAAATTAACCTATCCATCCCTTGCAGAACTGGACTCCTTTAGTCAATTTCACCCTGATGAACTGTTGCGCCGACACGGGCCTGTTAGTCTTATAGCCCATAATCCCTTTTATTATCTTGGCCTGGGCCGCTTGGGCATGAATTGCATAAGCTTGGGGAATGAGAAAATATGAATATTTTCATTTTCATATTTTTTATAAGCAGCGCCCCCCATCGAGTTCGGGCCTAAAAGCAAATTATTAAATATGTAAAAAACCAGGCTACCTGAATCGATTACATGGTTTGTGATTGTTATGTTGCCAAAACGAAGATAGAACATATCCAGCCGGTTTGGTTAATCAAGATGTTGATACCATTCATTCTTGTAAGCCAAACTTCCCCAAAGTGCATGGGCTAAGGTTATTTCAACAAGTCTGGGATTATGTTCCCCAGGTTCTAACTTTTTTGTCAGGGGATCATAATCAAAACTTAAAGGCTCTTTTTGTGGTTGTAAAATAGTGACTGCGTTACCTTCCATAAAGGCAAAATTATCTGCATATTGCATCATAGCTCTTCCTGCAGCTTCATCATTGTTAAGATCATGGCCTAACATGGGAGAAGTATTTTCAATGCCTATTAATGACAGTAATGTGGGTGCCATATCTATTTGGCTAACGACTCTTTTATCGACAAAGGGTTGTTTACCTGAGTTGAGTATTACACCTGGTATATGAAAATTATTTATCGGTACTAATGCATTGCCCAGGGCCCTGGCATCATGGTCGGCAACTATTAAAAATACGGTATCGTTCCAGTAAGGTTGAGTCTTTGCCTGGGCTATAAATTGACCTAAAGCATGATCAGCGTATTGAATGGCTTTATGACGTAGTAGTTCATTTTCATCATATTGCTTTAATTGTTCACCAGTATAATTTTTTGCGGTAACTACACCTTCAGGGATCTCAAACGGATCATGATTGCTCGATGAAAAGATAAAACTAAAAAACGGCTCATCTGCATGGTGTAACTGATTTAATTCAATATCAGCCTGTATGAATAAATCCTCGTCACTTGCGCCCCATGAGGCAACAAATTGTGGATCTTCAATGTCATCAAAATCAACTATATCAGTAAATCCATTGCCCAGGAAAAAGCTTTTCATATTATCAAAATGACTTTCACCACCATATATAAACTGGGTGGTGTAATTATGGCTTTTTAATAAGCTGGCAATGGTGAAAAAATTATTTTGTGATTTATCTAATTTGACTACTGCCCTTGCAGGGGTTGGAGTAAATCCGGTGATGACAGCCTCAATGCCTCTGACAGAACGGGTACCTGTCGCATAAAGATTATTGAATGCCCAACCTTCAGCATTGAGTTTGTCTATCTCTGGTGTTAATTCAAGCCCCCCGAGTGAAGATACAAATTGTGCACCTAAACTTTCTTCAAGAATGATAACAAGATTTTTTGGTTTTCCCTGGTATATCGCCGGGCGGGTTGCCAAAGAAGGACTGTCCAAATACTTAAATGAATCAGGATTAAGTCCGGTTTCTTTTTGAATGATCTCGATTATTTTTTTTACATCCATCTTACCGTATATTTTGGCTGCATTTTTTTCATCACCAAATTGCTGGTATGCGTGAACTACGCTATAGATGGAATTAAGGGTTAATGAATTAACCATAGGATCGGTTGAAGTATAGACAAAAGAAGGATTGATTGGTCTATGCCCCGTAGTTCCTCTGGCAAAGGCAAAAAGCATTATAAATAAAACGATAAAGGACAATGATGATGACGCAGGTGTATTGGTTGGGATATTTGCAGAGGGTGAAAATATCTTGGTGAATACTGGCCAAATTATTCTAGCGGTTAATACCAGTAGCGAAATGACAATCACTAACGTTAGTAAATGACCATTGACAAGCATTTTCATTACTTCGTTTGGATACGCCAGGTATTCGATAAATAATCTGTTTGGACGAAATCCATATTCATTAATAAATGCAGGGGTTGCCAATTCAAAAAATAATACACTCATGAACATACTAAAAAAGACTACTTTGAGTATTTTAAGCCACCAAGCAGTGCATTTTGGGAACAACATTACCCAAGGATGAATAATAGCAGGAATGAGCAAAAGATATCCGATAGTACTTAAATCGATTCTCATACCGTCGGTTAATAAAATCACAAAACTTGAGATATCTGCAAAGCGTGCAAATTGCCAAAGGCCTAATCCGCTTCTGGATATAAATAGCATTAAAATTAATAGCAGGATAAACAAAATAAATGGGCGCAGGGTACTAACAACTGAGGAAATCATAGGGATTTTAATTCTCTAATAAATCACGATGCATAATTTACACAGTGATACTTAATAAAACTGAAGTTAAGTGGTTTAAATGGAAAATATTTTTAATATTCCATTAAACCCTCGAACAGCTCGAAAATCCCTCGACGAAGCGTTGTGTGGCGGCACACTCTATCTATTTAAAGCCAAGTATCAAGTGTAAAAATGCTTACAGTAAAATCAAGAGGTCAATATAGTGAGTTTCATTATGTTGTGATTGAACAAAACAGCCAGGAGGTGGTCTGTATACATTAGAGTAACAAATGGCCACTGCACTATTGCAATGGTCAATTGAGCGGGGTTATGTTGTGCAGCGCTATAGACAACTAAATAGAAAATATTCCGGCGTATGAGGACGATAATATATTGGTAACTGATCAACGGTGCAGAAAAATAGGGTAACTCCTTCTTTGAGTTCGTCAAAAATTGTCAATACTCGTATTAACGACATTCCGATTTGAGAACGGGCCGCGCTAATTTTGCGGGATATTTAATCTTTATTAACCCTAATTTGAAGAACGTTGACCTGTAACTAAGCCTGGTACCACGAAAATTCCGTCCTAAGGCCTGGCTATTCATTAAAGGATGAGCTATCGGGTACGGCCTTTGTTAAGCTGTCCATCACAACTTCACCTTATTATCTGAAAATTCAACACGGGATTAAGCATGTCAGAATTTGAATCTATTATTACCTCTAGCTCTTACTTTGTTGGCTGGGGAACCTTGGCATTGATTAATGCCGGCTTGGCCCAGGCCAAAGGCCGAAACGGCTTGATCTGGTTTTTACTTTCTCTGGTTTTTGGGCCTATTGCGACTTTGCTGATTGTGGTTCTGGAAAGTGTCCAATCTCGTCATTTTTAATGATGAGTGAAAGGCAATAAATAATTGATAACAACATGCCGGCCACAGCTTTATATGGGGTGGTTATATAGGGATGGGCCTCTCGGTATGGATTGGCTAGAATGCTCAAGCAGCCAAAATTCACAAGGCCTAAGAGCAAAAAGAAACGGCTAAAGGCTTATCTGAGCGAGACTTTCCTCTCGAAATTGTTGTCTTGCCCATTTAATTTAGACTGTCGGTAATGATTTGGGTGAAAATTGAACGTACACGCCAGGATCATTTTAGTCTTGATACGATAAATAAAAATAATTGGTATATCAAGATGCCGAGGGTGGTTTCTGCTAGGGAATATCCCTTGTCAGACTGATTTGAGGTCAATAGTTTCTCCAGGACATAATGCTATGCCTGGAGTTTTTTGTGTCTGAAGTTATTAAGCAAAACGCTGATTTAAGTATTGAATAATATCGGAAGACTCGTACATCCATTTAACCTCATTATCTTGCTCTATGCGCAAACAAGGTACTTTTATGGCACCACCACCATCAAGTAAGGCTTGTCTGTGCGGTGATCCTTCACTGGCATTGCGGGTTTGTATGGGCAGGTTGAGTTTGTGCAGTGCCCGGCGAGTCTTGATGCAAAAAGGGCAAGCATAAAACTGGTATAACGACATATTGGCGATATCCGCTTCCACTTTTGCTTGTGCTTCGCTACTACGCTTTAGTTTTCTGGGGCGGCTGACAAGGTCAAGTAGCACTATTATAAAACCTAGTGCCTGGCGAATAAATTTAACTAGATACTTCATTAAGTAGACTCAATTTTTGATGGGTTAGGCAGTGACACATTATAAGCAAAAGACAGCACAAAGTGTTCTAATTTAACTGCACAGTAGGAGTTATTATGTTTGATTTATTAATGAAGCTACTTTTTGACCTGTTTTACCCAGGTGAAAGCCGTATTGATCTAAACCGCGCCTTGAGCCATAGTTTCAACAACAGTGAGTTCTGATTTTTTAAATTATTACCCCTCAGTTTTTTAAGACGAATTTCTTTATTTCACCGTGTTCAGCGCCAATAAAAATACCAGATGCCCGCGGCCTTGACTCTTCGCCCAGGTTTGTATTTTAAGCAGGATGTCTTCAATACCCACAGCGCTTAATCCCAGCTGCCAACGTAAGAATTTTTCGATGGTATAGCTTTTTGCGTTGGATAAAGGCTAGGCCTGTTTTTAAATAACACCGAGGGTATATCACTATTTTTACTACGTTCGCTGGTGAGGATGTTGTATGCTAAAGGCTACTCCAGTTAACTGTATTTTTATTTATATGTTTGATCTTACTGCCATTACTCGTCGTGTTGTTACCCAATCAACCGTCGCTATACTATTTTCCTTAGCCTTGGGGGGGTGTGCCAATCACTTTGGCCGTGACATTACCGAGTTTGATGTTGTACCTCCCATTAGTCTGGTCCAGCAGGTTGATGATTTGATCGCGGCCATCAAACAAGCCCAAGCTTTGCCTCTATCTTCTACATTAGTAGTGTTTGATATTGATGATACGCTGCTAACAGCGACAGCGTTTTTTGGTAGTGATAAATGGTACGACTGGCAGCGGGGGCGTGCCCTTAGTCCCAAAGGAGAAGTATTGGTTACGCTAGCCGAAGACCAGGTAAATTGCCTGTTTGACACCTTAGGCATAGCCTTTGAAATAGGCGTTAATCAACCTACTCAGGGGGATATGGCCCAATTGGTGAGCGGGGTAGAAAACGATGTAGTGATATTAACAGCACGTTCTGATGCCTATCGCGCAGCAACAATGCGCGAGCTGGGCCGTAATCAGCTGGATTTCACCGCCCAGGCATTAACGCCTCCGGAAATGGCGTATTACTATGCTTTTACCCATGATGGTCGCACGGCTGAGGTAAGTTATGCCAATGGCGTATTTATGGTTAAAGGTATGGATAAAGGCGTCATGTTGCTGGACTTGTTGCAACGTACCGGGCGGAAATACGATGCAGTAATATTTGTAGATGATAAAACTCACAATATTACCAACATGGCTGACGCTTTAAAAAGCGCCGCAATAGATTTTTATGGCTTTCATTATACCCGAGTCGATAAAACTGTGACTGAGACAGAAGTGGCGCAAGCACAAGCTACCGCAAAGGCTCTTAAGGTATTACTGCATGAACATTTCCCCCAACGTGCAGGATTAATAGAAAAGAAGCAGTGTGCTTATTAAGCATCAATTTACCCGTTATTTACAACACTTGTGTATCATCGTCCGACGTGGCAAAACTGATAGGCGTATTTAATTATTTACCGGTATAAACCTTTGTTTAATTGCTAGCGACCTATATTTGTTGGGCACCACAATTGGAAACAAGATGAAATCAACCTATTTCTTATTGGTCATGCTGGTCAGTCTTACACCTGTTGTTTGTACAGCCACGTTAACTGAAAAGAGGATTCCCCATCACCCACTACAGATTCTGATTTGTAGCAAAAAATTTCAGCTCTGGATAGTGACGTATTTGCAGCATTCAATCACTGTAGCGAGCCTGAGCAATTGGATAAACACAGCAGCTATTTTAGTGAGGACGTGGAATTTTATCAAGAATGGCTGAGAAAACCCCGTGATCAGAGCGAAGTGAAGTCGCGGGGTAATTCACCATGATGCAGGGGGAGTGACTTGGTCACGGGCAGCGATGATCGCCAATACCGCAAAATATGTGTGCGGAAAATTTCGTCGCGAACGGGCTCCTGGTTCATTAAAAGTATTTGCCATTAAAGACTTTGGTGCCATTGCCACTGGCTCTCACCATTTCTGCCAATTTAGTACTGCTGGGACAGATGGAACTTGCGAGGGTCTGGCAAACTTCACCATGATTTGGAGCATGAAGGACAATCAATGGCACATCACCAGAGTGTTAAGTTATGGTCATAGAGCTAATCACTAAACGCCAGAATTAACGATAAATTGCTTTTATATTCCACAACAAGCTTGATTAGTGAGCAGTCAGTTACTATTTGCAAAACTTCACTTGCGCTGGCCGCAGAGCTTCTATATATTCCCTGCATCGGACGCGGGATGGAGCAGTCTGGTAGCTCGTCGGGCTCATAACCCGAAGGTCGTAGGTTCAAATCCTGCTCCCGCAACCAACCAAATTTAAAGCCTGAATATTGTTATTCGGGCTTTTTTTTGTCTGTCTTTTATGTAATTCGCCCTGGGCTCGTTCTTATTCGCCGTAAAGGTTGTGATCCGCGCTACGGGCAGGTTTGTGCCATAACCGGTCGTAGCGGTGACTCGAAAAAACTGGTTTTGATAGTCTGCAACGCCACCAAACCAGTCGTTCGGAAATTTTAATATATAGGCAACTGCTCCATAAGAGGCTGTTGAGCATAAGCTTCCTTTTTTCTTTTTTAAATAGACACCCATTGTAAATACGCTTATTTTTCGAACTGAACTACACTTATCAGGTGTTTTATTTTTAGTCAGGTCGTGGGATATGCCCCAGCCACGTAAAAACCAAGTTAGTTTACTTGATACGCCCTATT
>Ga0307489_10001525_pt1 | contig 15259 bp, 12 predicted proteins | sample SB12metaG_FD_202247 | JGI IMG/M metagenome (GOLD analysis project Ga0307489, IMG submission 202247) | Sea-ice brine microbial communities from Beaufort Sea near Barrow, Alaska, United States - SB 1.2 | ecosystem: Environmental > Aquatic > Marine > Coastal | place: USA: Alaska | collected... | reverse complement strand
CAACGTGGATGAGGAGCTTGAGTTTGAGCTTGAGTTCGATTAGGATGAGCGCTTTGCGTCCTCCGACCATTTGGATGGCGGTTGGATGTGTTTCTCTCGTCACACCAGTCCCACACGACGATGAGTGGAGTTGAATGAGCTGACATGATGGGTCGATACGGCCGCCGATGTCAAGTGCTGGCGAGCACGTGTCTCCCTCCAGGATGATCTCCCGGATGTTGTTGTGTTGGTTTTTTTCCGGCATACTAGTTGTGCCTGTCTCTAGACATGAGCTTACTTATGTATCTCTTGTCGTACTTAGCTCATCGAGGTTAGGCATTAGCTTGGTCCCTAGACCTTATATGCCTTTCAAGCTTCGATGGTTTTTTTTATCTTTTAACTTACGTGCTCTGGTAGCCTAGGTGGTTTTGGCTGATCTGATCAATCAACCCTAGACTGCTTTTGAATACTCACACACCCTCACACACTCGGAAATGCTTGGGGGGGCCAAAGCATAACCTGTTGCACGCACGCAGTGGCAACAGGACAGGGAAACGGCCCCCAACGCGAGCATGACGGCGGCATGGAGGAGCGCCACGGCGGCGACGGCCACATTTCGAGCATGCCAGGGGCTTAATATCGGTTGTGGGTAGACGCCACTGCGGCGGATACGCCAGGTTCGGCGCGACGGCGTGTGCAGCGCGCATGGCGTTTGACGAGTCAACTCTTGAGTCATTTATACGGGAAAACACAATGCGCGCTGCACACGCCGTCGCGCCGAACCTGGCGCCGCCGCCAGAGGAGCGTCGTCCCGTGAGGGGCATCAAGCCTCTGGAACGCTCGAAGCATCACCGCCGCCGGCTTGGCACTCCGCCCCGCCGCGATGCAGGTCGCGGATCGCAATGGCGTTTTCCTCGTTTTCGCCTGCGCCCGCCCAAGGATTCTTGGAGGGGACAATGTATGGCGAATCGACGGTCTATTAACTCAAAATCTTTACCGCAATGGGTGTATGACCCCCAACATCCGTTTCAAAGATGTCAAAATGTCAAAAAGATTGGTGGCATTTTGTCATATTTCTGCCCCCGTCCCATGGCCCCCTTCGAACAGCGTGAGCTGGTGCAGAGTCTCGTCAGCGACGGGAAGGAGCACGAGCTTTGGACCGACAGGCTCGAGCAGCTGTACCAGGAGGTGGCGCCGCAGGTGAGTGCAGGTGAACCGCAACTTGTCTCTCATTTTGTGCACTTATTTCACCGGAAATAACACGGCACCCCAAGCGAACGCCCCTCCTCAGATCCTGGACGGGCCGGCAATAGAGAACCAGCTCAGCCTTCTCAACTTCTTGCCGACAGGTGCGTGCGACGCCCCGTTGCCCTGGCTGGACTCTGTTTGCGCTGCCTGAGTGAGCATCATTTAATTTCTGGAACGTGCCCAGCTGCCACACGCACAAGTAAATCAGTAAAGTTTTCCGTGGGCTGGTGGAGCAGGCTGCGATGGCATCGACGACCTGCTAGGCGGCGGGCTGCGCCAGGGCCAGGTAGGAGGGTTGTTGACAACAAGCCCTCCACCGACGTTGAACCTCCTACGCCTCCTCCGCGCGTCTGTATGAGCACTCACCCTGAAAGTATGTCACCTCCGATCTCGGTCGAGTGCTTCTTCGCGATGACCCTTGCCCAGGTGACAGAGCTGACGGGCGAGGCCGGGACGGGGAAGACGCAGCTGTGCCTGTCCGCGGCGGCGAGCGGCGCCGCGCTGGGGCACCGGGTGGTGTACGTGGACACCAGCGGTGGGGCGGTGCAAGTCTACTCCAGTGTTGATGGCGCCCAGTCTGGTTTCAGCGCTTGAAATTAACGATAAACTGCTTTCAAGCGTTGCTTTCAATTTCAGCTTGCGCCCCTGAGCAATGGGAGCTTCTCCGCCGCGCGCATCAAGGAGTTCCACCGCGGGTTCGTGACGGCGGACGCGGAGTGTTCGGAGGTGGAGCACCACCTGCACCTCACGCTGGGCCTCATCACCGTGCTGCGCGTGCACGACGTCATGGGGCTGTTCAAGGTGGTGGAGGAGCTGGGGCTGGGGCTGGCGGGCGCCGCGGGGGTGCCGGGCGACGGCGGGCTGGAGGGCAACGCCGGGCTGGCGGCGATTGGGCAGCAGATGGGCCTGTTGGTGGTGGACAGCTTGTCATCGCTGCTGTCGCCCGTCATCACGCGCATGCACCACCAGGGCTACACGGTTATGGCGTCGGTGGCGTCCTTGTTGCGCAGCCTGGCGCCCGCGCACAACTGCGCGGTCATCTACACCAACCATACCGTCTCCGCCGCCGGCGGCGGCGGCGGCGGCTCCGACGGCGCGGGCGCGGGCCCGTCCATCAAGCCCGCGCTGGGCATCCGATGGACCAGCACGCCGCACCGCCGCCTCTGCCTGTCGCGCGACACCGCCGGCGCAGGCGGCCGGTGCTCGGCGGAGGTCATCTACGGGCCGGGCACGGGGGTCCGGACCGTGATCCAGGTGGTCGGGGATGGCATACGCACGATAGGACCGTAGTTCGGTAGTAGGGCTGCTGGGTGAGTGCGACCACCGCGCCGAGGATGAAACGATGATAGAATGTAGGAATAGTCTTAAACATGATGATACATGGGTGCTCCGATAAAATAGCTAGTTCGATAATGTTCATTCGGGTATCGTCATTCCGACCTACGAGCATATCCCTGGCACCGCACGCATCGCCCGGTCAAATCCTCGCCGTAACGGATGCATCCAGATGGGATGGAAACCCTTGAAGCAGTCGCCGATTGCGGTCCGACCGGCGCCGTGCGACACTTCCCGTCAGTCAACACGTCATACGCGGTGGAGCGGGGGCAACCATAACGTTTTGGTGAATGGGAGCGAACGGACGACTCAGGACCGAGTTCTGTGTGTTTTACTCATTTCAACAGGTCTCCGACAAGGTGATAAAACTATTGCTGCATAACATGCGGACCTAGACTCCCACTGCTCGCTTGTCATCCTCACGAAGTGTGAACTCTCCCTGTGTTCACTCAAACGGCAGCAGCAGCTGGCCGACGATGGTCTGCGTCTCCGTGGGCGCGCCAAGCGCCGCCTCCGTGGCCAGGCCGCTCTCCACCCAGCCGCACCGCCGCTCGAACCCGCCCTCCATGACGTGCACGCCACTGAGCCCGAGCGCGGACAGCACGGCGGCCACCGGCGCCGCCGTGGAGCCCATCAGTATCACCACGATGTAGCACAGCAAACTGAAATTGAAAAGCAAAGATTGAAGGCAGTTCATGACATTCTTGTTTCAAGCGCTGAAAGCAGGCGTTCTCAATAGAGTAGCACGTGGTAAGACCGCAGAGAATCAGACACGAACATGGAGTCAGATACCCAAAGCCAAGTACCTCTTGTTCCGTGCGTGCACACACGGGTTCAACCTGCACCCCCAACCTTGGAGGACTTGGCGAGCTTCTTCAGCATAGCGGCGCACGTTAACACTGAAAGCAAAACTTGAAACAGCTTCATCACAGTTTAGCTTCAATCGCTGACACCAGGCACTTTCAACACGGGTCACAACTGCTTTGCAGCTGCAGCACCCCACCACGGCGGTTCTCTGCGCCTCGAGCCCCGCGGGTTCGCGCAGCCGCCCCCGCAGCGCGCCGTCTTGGATGCTCTCCGGCTCCACCAGCAGCAGTCGGACGGCGGCGGCGCGGGGCAGCGAGGGCACCCCGCTCCGCTGCTGCGCAGCGGCCGCGTGCAAGTCCACGATGAGCGCGCCGCCGCAGCACACCTCGTCGAACGCCTTGATGGCGCTGACGTCGCCGGCATACCCGCGCGCGGCTCGCGCCGCCGTGGGAACTTACACGGGCGCGGTGGCGGTCGCCACGATCGCGACCGCCGTTGCCGCCGTGACCACCGCGCTCGCCGCACCTCGCGCCGCGCCTGCCGCCTTCTGGGCTGTGGCCAGCAGCGGGTCCACGTGGATCCCCGCCGACTGCATGCCGCCCTTGGCCGCCCGAAGCGCGGAGCCCGCGGCGCCGCCCACCAGGGCGAAACTCTCCTCCACTTGTGAGCTCAACTTGAGCCGTGGTTGTGACTTAAAGCACCCAATACACCGAACCTTATTCACGAAAGGTGCTGAGTTCAAGCCGAGAAGTGTACGAGTGTAAGCCCCTACCGCCCACCTCCCGCTCCACCAGGTCCGCGCCCTGCCACACCATCGGCGCCACCTCCTCGCCCACGCGCGCGGCCCTCCGCGAGGCATCGCCCAACAGGGGAGCCAGCGCCCTGGAGGTTGGGGCGTATACTAGTTCACGTTGGAGCTCAACTTGAGCACCTTCCCCAACACATCCACGGGCCCAGTCGGATTGTCTTGGGAACAAAGACTGCTCAAGTTGAGCGGAACTGTCAACGAGTTGAATCATCTGCCTGGTAGCCTGCTACACGACGGGGGCCAGCTGCTCCCTCTCGCCGTCGCTCAGCTCCGCCAGCCGCTGAGACATGGACACTGCGGTCGACTCACCGGACTCGATAGTGTCGGCGAGGTCCTGGAACGCTCCCTTGTCGAGCGCGAGCGCGGGGAACGGGACGTCGGCGGCGGCGACCCCGACGGTAGAGGCGACGGACACCTACTTATTGGTGGCATTGTTGGCAACGGCGCGGCAGCGAGCGGACTGGGCAGACTTCGGCCTCGCGCGAACGGCCGAGGCCTACACGGGCGCGGTGTGGCACACGGTGAACATTGGACGGATGTACGCGATACACCCTCGACCTGTGCATGTGCGGGGTGTTTAGAGGAAAATGGGTAGTCCTTCAATCGTCAGGGTTTATCTGCGCCAGCGCGCCAGCGCCACGCACGCGCACAGCACGCCAAAAACTGGACAAGGCGAAGCAGAGTCTCTGCAGAATGGGTACACGCATGGAGCGCACCACAGGTGCACGGCAACGCCATGATATTCATACAAATCACATAAAGACTATGTAACGTAGCCATTTCCCGCTCAGGCGTGACGTCAAACGCGCCGATGCCGCGCGTTGTGACGCCGGCAGGCCTGCAACGGTTTTCCTTTGTTCACGTAGCAGCAAAAAAACAATAGCCGATTTCGAGCCTAGAAAAGCCGATTACCGGCCTGCGCGCGTCATAGTGCGCGGCGTCGGCACGATTGACGACACGCCTGAGAGAGGAATGCCTTCACGTGGTAGATGGCATCGAGTTTCTCGGTGTGTGGCGCCGTCGCATCGCGTCGCCGCGCACCTGTGGTGCGCCCCGTGCGTGAACATGTTTTGCAAAAACGCGTTCTTTTGGGTGCCGACATCAAAATGAGTCGGAGTCCATTCAGACCTCCATCGAGGGTCTGGAGGTGGGAAATGCGTCGAGATGCGCGTTCGTGCACCCGCGCAAGGCACGCTCGATTGGCGGCGTCGCAGGTCGTTGCGAAACATGTGGCGCTGTGGGGCCCTCAAAACATACGTCAAGTTGCAATATTTGGCAAACCGTTCAGCCAGATCGCGCGAGTTCCACGCATTTCCCCGGACATCCCGTACATCTCTGCACTCGTCTTGTTTTTCGTTTTTGGGTGTGTTCGTTGCTCATTTGTCCTGTTCGCTTGGGTCGTTGAGTGCTTGGGCGCGTTCTCAAACATGTGCGCACCCAACAGGATCCGTTTGTTCAGAATGGTTCACGCACGGGGCGCACCGCAGGTGCGCGGAGACGCGATGCGACGGCGCCGCGTTGCGAGAATCGCGATGTCGACTACCATGCATAAGGTATTTCTCTCTCGGGTGTGTCGTCAAATGCGCCGACGCCGCCCATTGTGATGCGCGCAGGCCCGAAATCGCCTATTTTTCTTCTGCTCGCACGTCGGGCTCACAACAATTTGGAGTGGTCTTTTCAGGCCGATTTCGGTCCGCGTTTTTGGTTTTTCCTCGTTTTTTTACGATTTCGATAACTCTCATAGGTTATCGGTGAGATCGATTTAGACCAATATCGAGGAGTTAACGAAACGAGTTGTTCCGAAAATGCGTGGAACAGAGGGCGCCATACACAAGCGCTTGGCAGGCCGCGATGGCGGCGTCGCCGGGAGGTACACAAAAATGTGGCACAGTAGATCGCCGCGAATACACACAAAGTTTCGTGTCCCGAGAAATCCCGGTCGCCATTCGAGCATCTGGACGGTTTCCACACGGTGGCCGTGGAATTGTTACATTTTTTCGTTCTGCCTGACTAGTCACCATACGAAGACTTGGACGACTCAACCGCACGACACCGCGGAACACCACGCGCTCCGACGTCCGCGAGCACGGTGCGCGGCTGAAACGCATACTTTATAGCATCGATAAGCAGTATAGCCCTTCGGCGGCGGCGTGCAACGGCGCATCGCCGACTTATGGCGCGCGTCAGCCGAGGGTCATTCACCACTGTAGACAATAACGGCTCGTGGCGCGTGTAAGACCGCTTTTAGACGAAAAACACGGACACCATTTTGGTACCTGTAGCCTTACCAATTCGAGGTACTCCAGTTCGGGTGCTTGGCCGGTTTAGGACCTTTCTCGAAACGTTAGGTAAAAACGAAGAATCGTGCAGAAAGCGATTCGCACGGGACTCGCGACAGCGACACGTCGACGTCGCCAGGCGGCGGCGCGGCCGGCGTTCCGTTGCGCACACCGTATCTTCAAGCGGTTCTGCGAATCGCCGCTGCGTTTGGTCCTCTGACGCCGCACATCTTGCGTCGATCGCGTGTTGTCAGCCTCAAAAAAAGAGCCCTAAAGACCGCTCGAAGCTGTTTTGAGCCCGACGTGCGTAAACCACATTTTCGCTGTTGGGCGTGCTGTGCGTGGCTTCAGCCATTATCCTAAACCCTGAACCCTAAACCATCTACCTATACGCAGTTCTGGTGGGGCGGTCAAATGGGGATGGCGCGAGGCGCGGTCAGGTCAGGATCGTTGAGTTCACAGACCATCGCCCATACATTTTTTTAACTCTTGTACGCGGGAGTTTGATTCACACTGTAATTTACATGAGCGACCATCTACGAACTCAAGCAAATCCGAATCCCCATTTGATCCCCCTACCCGATCTGCGTAGAAAATTATAATATGATATACTCGTACCTGTGACATTTAACTCAGTGTCGGGTCTGGTATCGAAGATATGGTAACGAATCCCGTTCGACCAATCATCACTGTCCATTTCGAGAATGCCACCGACGGACCGCCGAGAGTCCGATCGGGTCGCGATCCTTGAGCAAACAGACCCTCGAGGAGATAATCAACGTAGGGTCGCTTTCCATCGCCCGGTTACTGTTTCTGCAAGGCCTTGTGACGTGGCGAGCAATATCTGCCCGGCCTGTGACGTGGCGAGCACTAGCTGACAGGTCCCATGACGTGGCGAGCACCGATACACAAGCAGCACCTGGAGTTGGTGCCCCAGCCGCAAGGCCGGATATGATGCAGTGCTGGATATCATGACGCGGGGAGCACCGGCACATACGTGCTTTTTAAGTGGTGGGTGCCGCAGCGCCGAGGTGGGCCCTGACGATATGAAACTGGCCCATGGTTGGGATCATGTTTGGAACAGCTGTCGAGCGTGCAGGAACACGTCGTAGACGAATGCCGATGTCAACGATCGTCGGAATCTAGTCCGTGTCGCCTCGCTCCCCGCACTTCTCCTTGATGTTTAGCATGTAGCGGCGCAAGAAAATTGAATGCATAACTTGAAAGGAATTTATGAGATTATAGTTTCGTGCGCTGATACCACAGGCGCTTTCAACACTTCTTAATTTCGACGCCGCCATGAAAACACTGCTGCGGCTGCTTGCGTACTTGAGCGGAGCGAGGAAACTGCCGTGCTCCAACAAGATGAATTTCTTGGTGTTTGAAAGTCAATAACAATGTTGATGGGAATATGACAAGTGAAGCTTGACTGACTCATGTGAGTTGCATTGAGTTTGCTGATCTGTGATTGGTCGAGAGGAACATTCATAAAGTCAATGTCCTCTCGACCAATCACAAATCAGTAAACTCAATGAAACTCAATGCAATTCACATGGGGTCAGACATAGATGCACTTTCTTTGTCATACGCTTATCACGTTGACCAGGATGTTGATCAGGAAGTTGATCATACACAATCACAAACCCTGAACACAAGCCCGAAACCCTAAACCGCACACACCCGCGTTCTTCGTCGTATGTGGCGCCACGCGCAACACAAGACCCTTCAATTCTCACGTGCTGCCGCCCGCCCCCCAAGAGTGGTGGAACCGCGCTTCGCGTAGCCGCTGTCCCATCCACATCGAGGCGACCGTGTTTGACCGGAGCTCGGCTACGGGGTCGTTCCGAAACCAGCTCGGTCGGCGACGTCCCCCAGCTTTGGAAAAGAGGGCATTCAATTTCCAAGCCGGCTGAGTATCCCCACGTCCAAACTAAAATGGTTGCGTGTGCGCTCGGCGCGCAGTGCGGCAGCTTCGCGCCCTCCTCCCTTCGGGACGCCAGGGATAGTGGGTCGCTCCGCGCCGGCCGTGCGGTGGCGCGGCGCTCCCCGCGGCGGCTCGCAGTGCAGGCTGTGATTCAGGACGGGGCGCAGGCGGCGCCGCAGGGCCCCGCGGTGTCGCTGCCCAGCCTGCCGGCGGCCGGGGGGGCCACGAGGGCCGGCGCGCGGACGGTGAGGGAGGTGGTGCCAGAGGACATGACGCTCGGCGAGGGTGAGCTGGGGGTGGTGCGCCGCGGGGTGATGCGCGCGGAGGACGCGGAGCGCCTCAACTGGTACCTGCGCGCGATCCTGACCGCGCGGGTGTACGACGTCGCCATCGAGTCCCCCCTGGACTTCGCGCCGCGCCTGAGCGACCGCGTGGGCGCACAGATTCACCTGAAACGCGAGGACCTGCAGCCGGTGTTCTCGTTCAAGCTGCGCGGCGCGTACAACCGCATGGCGGCGCTGAGCCCCGAGGAGCTCAGCAAGGGGGTGATCTGCGCCAGCGCGGGGAACCACGCGCAGGGCGTGTCGCTGGCGTCCAAGAAGCTGCGGTGCGACGCTGTCATCTGCATGCCCATCACCACGCCCGCAATCAAGGTGGACGCCGTGCGCCGCCTGGGCGGCACCGTGGACCTCGTGGGCGAGAACTTCGACGCCACGCAGGCGCACGCCAGGCGGCGCTCGGCGGAGGAGGGGTAGAGCGGTGCAGTTTCACCACAAAACGACCTTGGGTTTTCACCGCGCTTGGTTTTAGCGCTTTGACGCAAAAATATGATGGAACCGCTTTTTAAGGTTCGGTTACACTTTCAACTTGCGCCACTACAAGGGGGCGCGCGTACATCCCACCATTCGACGACCCACTGGTGGTGGCAGGGCAGGGCACGGTGGGGATGGAGGTGATCCGGCAGCTGTCCACGGTGGAGGCCATCTTCGTGCCCGTGGGCGGCGGCGGCCTCATCTCCGGCATCGCCGCGTACGTCAAGTCCATCCGCCCGGACGTCAAGGTAGGGCGGTGCAGGTTCACCCCAGCGTGTCCCAACGTGATCCGGGGTCCACCACACAGCGCTTGAATGTAAATCATGAGAAACGGCTGTCAACCGCGTTCAATTTTGACTTGCGGCGCTACATCAAGGTGATCGGGGTGGAGCCGGAGGGCGCCAACTGCATGCTGCAGAGCCTGTACCATGGCGAGATCTGCCGCCTCACCAAGGTAGGGCGCTGCAGGTGTGCTCCCTGTGTTTGCCAGCACGGAATCAGAAGTTGATGGCGTGTATGACTCATTGCCCCTGTGTGATGCTCTGTGCTCTTACCACGTGCTCCTCTATTGGAACCGCCAGGTTTCAGCGCTTATAACTCAAATACGACAAACTGCTTTCGAAAATTGCTTTCGATTTGAAGTGGCGGCAGTACAGCGCGGTGGACGGGTTCGCGGACGGCGTGGCGGTGCGGCAGGTGGGCGAGACGTGCTTCGACCTGTGCCAGCAGCTGGTGGACGGCGTGATGACCGTCAGCACCACGCAGATCTGCGCCGCCATCAAGGACGTGTTCGAGGAGACGAGGTGCATCCTGGAGCCCGCGGGCGCCGTGGGCGTGGCGGGCGCTAAGGCAGGTCGCTGCACCGTCAATGGTTCAATCCTATGTGGAAAACAATTGGAACTCAGCGTTTACAGCCGTATTACGATGAAGTGCCTTAAAGTTTTGCTACCAAGTTCAAGTTGCGGCACTACGGCACGGCGTACTGCTCAGCGCACGGCATGAGCGGCAACGTGGTGGCCATCACCAGCGGCGCCAACATGAACTTCGACCGCCTGCGCGTGGTGTCGCAGCTGGCCGACGGCGGGCTCAAGCAGGAGGCCACGCTGGTCAGCTCGATCCCGGAGAGCAACGGCAGCTTCAAGCGCTTCGTGGAGCTAGTGGGGAAGGACGTCAACTTCACGGAGTTCAAATACCGGCAGCGCGCGGCGGGGCCGGGCGGCACCGCCGGGGTGCTGTTCAGCGTGCAGACGAGCTCGGACGAGGAGCTGGCCGGGGTGACAGCCCGCCTGCGCGCCGCGGGGATCGAGACTGAAAACCTCACGTCGGACGCCACCACGCAGATCCACCTGCGGAACATGACCGGCGGCGCGGCGGCCATCCCGGACGAGCGGCTGTACACGGTGGAGATCCCGGAGCGCGCCGGGGCGCTGGACACGTTTCTGGAGGCCGTGTCGCCGCAGTACGCCATCACTATGACGCACTACCGGTCGGACGGAGGGAAGGAAGGGCAGGTGCTGTTCGGCATGCGCGTGCCGCCGGGGGAGCTGGAGGCGTTCGCCGCGTGCCTGGCGAGCACGGGATACGCGCACAAGGACGTGACGGATAACCTGGCGTTCAACGTGCTGTTTGGGCCCGAGCGTGAGCGCACCGCTGCAGGGGGCGGCATCTAGTTCGAGCGGCGCCAAAGGGTAGCTAGAGCATGTTTACGTCATTCGCCCCCCTTTCACTGTAAACCTCCTCTTCTTCCTTTCGCACCTGCGCCCTCGAGCGTCATCCTCCACGTAGTGTGGCCCGTGGCCTCCTCCCTGAGGTCTAAACCCCACTCCCGCGCAGCCGGCCTGCCGCCCCGCCACACCCTCTTGGCTCACACCGGCGTCACCTCTGCTTTTCGCCTCGGAAACTGGTCACTGTCTCATTTCTACAAAACCAGACGGCATGTGTGTACGCTTCCACCCCATCGACCAACCTCGACCGAGGCCTCCCGTCCCGCGTGGCTCGTGTTCCTTCCCACGGCTCTAGGTCACCCGACGCCAGTGCGGGCAGCCGGCTAAAGGCTACCGTTCCGGGTCGTCTCCTGGAGGCGCAATCCTCTACGCCAGGCCCGGACACGCTCTCGGTCAAGACAGGACGGTCTCTCGCGCCACGAAGTCATTCCTCCCCTCGCCACGACCACCGCGCCGCCTCCCACCATCGCTCCCTTGCGACAACACCTTCGCCCCCCCCCGGCGCGCCCCAACGACGACACTTTAGACTCCCCCTGCGTCCCCAAGGAGAACGCCGCACTTCGAAGCGTTCCACTCCCTCATCTCTCACCCCGCCCACAGCCGCGTCTCCGCTCCGCGATTCACCGCCGCCCCCCCGACGTCTCCACGCGCTGCGGCGTAAGAGCCACCCCCTCCGTAACCACTCTGCCCAAGCCGTTGACGCCGTTCGACCGCCACTCTAGTTACCGACTGTTGGCCGAATACCCGCCCGAATACCGTTGGTTCCTTAAATGTATGAATCGGCACCTGCATTGCCTCAGGTAGTCAGGATGCGGTTAATTTCAACGGTATGGTAATTGACATTCTGTTTTAGCAGATTTTCACATTCATGTGATTCTGTTACGACATTGTTTGGAGATGCCTTAGCGTCGCCGCCATATGCGCTCACATTGCAATTAATTACAATTAATTTACAAAGTCTCCCTTCTTTCGAAATCGCAATCAATGAACGTCGGCGCCATCTGCGCGGAGCGCACATGGCGGTGACGTTCTGCTTTTAGATGCAAGACAGTCTGATTGTAACCAGAACGTCGCCGCCATATGCGCTCCGCGGAGATGGCGCCGACGTTCATTGATTCGCGCAACAATTCCAAGATGTTGAATCCTCGATTATAACATTCTCGCAATTAATTACAAAAACTCTCATTCGAATATGCGTTTGAACGTCGCCGCCATCTGCGCGGAGCGCACATGGCGGCGACGTTCGCCTCCGAATGAATCGTTCATCGCCACATAAAAAGCTTGTCGCCGCCATATGCGCTCCGCGCAGATGGCGCCGACGTTCATTCGCAGAAAATGCTCCTATTTGATTCATGGATTGAAGATAAACAGAACGTTGCCGCCATATGCGCTCCGCGCAGATGGCGCCGACGTTCATTGCAACTCAATGAGAGAGAAGCGCGTAAATTATAAAATGTCGCTCGAGTCTTCCCTTCCAAGATATGGTTCTGCTAGAGCCGACAGAGAAGGGTTTGATTAAATTGAAACTATTTATGACATGTGAAAGGCTATTTATGACATGTGAAAGGCATGCACACGCAGCTCCCTTCCCCATCACGCACGGGGGTTATTGAAGATATCGTCTCGACCGAAAGTTGGACATTCGCAAGGATGTGGGTGCGGGTAAATGCTCATACTACACTCTGACGTTTGCTATACGACCGTTGTATTGCCGCTAAGCCTCGCTTGGGGAGCGTTATGGTTGTGAGTGCGTGTGAGCGTGTGTGTGTATGCAAACATAATTTTTGCTTAAGGTTCATAGAGCAGAAACACAACTATTTGTGTACCGTCGATCAGGTAACGATCCCGGACCGAAGCACATTCACGCGCACTTTGCTAGCTGGGCCTCCACCTTCGTTCACATATTAGCATAGTATCGTTTACCAGCGTTCATCGAGCCCCAATACACTCACCACAGTGACCAACCGCATCCGCCATGGCAGGCAGACAGACCGGCGCATCGGCGCACCGGCGCACGCTGGCATCACTTGGCCATGCTTTCGTGCTTGGCAGGCGCGGCCATCATGGTCTCAACGGAGAGCGCCTGGCAGGAGGGTCATTGAGCGCCAGCACTGTCAACTCCGTATTGGGTCTGGTATGGAAGATGTGGTATCGAATCCCGTTCGACCGATCAGATCTGTACATTTTGAAACTCCTACCGACCGACTCGCCGAGGTTCCGACCGGGTGAGGATTGATTAGTAAACAGACCCTCCCTCGATTTCTAAACGATCAGGGGGACTAGTCCCTCCGACACTGAGTTCAACCGACATCGGACATGCCCACACCGTCAGGGTGAATGCTCATACGGACGCGCGGAGCAGGAGGAGATTCAACGTCGGTTGAGTGCTTGTTCTCACTAATCCCCCTGCCGCGCCCGAGGCCGAAGCGTGCAGCGCGGCGACGGCGCCCGTGTTGAAGCGGCGCGAGTTGAAATTGAAAGCAACACTTAAACGCAGTTCATCGTGTATGAGTTTCAAGCCTGACACCAGGCGCTTTCAAACACGGGTTTGAAGTAAAACACAAACGTTACTCAATCGCCTTGACTCCCCCATTCACTACTCCATCAATCACTCACTCGCCCTAAAACCCCTGTGATGCTTGGGAAGCCCCTGGTTCAAACGTACACCGCTTACCTTGTTCTTGATCCAGGTGTCGTACGGGCCGTGTGCGAAGGTACAGCTGATGATCCTTTGGCAGCTAAGGTTTGCTATACAGTCTGATGTTGTCGGGTTTAGCATCGAAGTCGAGAGAGAAGCAAAGAGAGTGAGACGCTTCCGCGTGTATGAGGAGGCATCAGGCTGTCCACATGCCCCCCGTTGGAACCGACGTTGTGATAACGAAGTCCTTTCGACCGTTCGGAACCTTTCAGAGGGGCGTAATCGGAGTGTTCAGTTGGGATCATTTTAGGGCTTCGATGGGCGGCAGGCCGTGCGGGACAAAACGGCTCGAGTTTAGCTGAACAGGGAACGAGTGTACGTCTGAGTGGCATCATGCCGGGGCAAACTGGCTAATGGAACGAGTGTACCGCCCCGCCGTCCACCGCGAGCTGTCCGGTGCCGTGCAACTTAACGCAGGGCCGGACACGTATACTGGTACACTATGAGCAAGCGAGCAGGGAAGGAGTGGCGTACGACTCAAGGCAGGGCCGGCCACTACACGTCGTTCCCTACTTCCCTTTCCATCGGGCACACCACCCATTCCTGTGGCAGCTCACCTTGACAAGGGACGAGTGCTTTCGGTCAGAGAGGAGGATGCGGCGAGCGTATAAGGGTACACCGGTCAGAGGGGCCTGCCTCGGCGAGTCGCTTGGCGCGCAGCTCCGTCCTTAGCTGCACGTAGTCCTGCGCCGCGGGGCTCCCAATAACACTTCGCCGCTCAGCGCTTTACTCGTTCAAAGAGGTTTCATCACGTGGTGATCACGCTGCCGCGTCGCAGACTACTTGGCACTTAACTTAGGATGAAAATGTTTCAGATGTGTTGACCACGGGGCCAGGGTGAAAGCCTGGTGCCTCTTACACACGCGCAAGCGTTCATCTCAACTGTGACACACACAACACTGAGCGGCCGTTCCTGCACGATGGCGCAGCGGTGGCAGAAGAAGTGCGCGCAGCAGTCTGTGCAGCCGGCGCTAGGGCCGGCGCCACTCCATCCCGTCGCACCATCCTCTGTCAACCTAACTGCTTGCTCATGGTACAATATGTAGTGTAGCCGCGGCAGTCGACGCAGCGCACAGTGTGCGGTGGAGTGTCGTCCTCCGACGTGGTGAGCCTAGTCACTTCATCAATTGCGTCGAGAGAGAGGTAGATAGAGACGCTCTCTCACGGGGGACCAGGGCGTAAGCTTGGTGCCTGATATACACGCGGAAGCGTCTCATGGCCCTCCGTGAGTGACAAGTTGCCGGATATATCTTGGGCCTCGCCAGACGGCGTCGAGGTTGTACTTGTAGCGCAGCTTGGTGCGGAACTCGCAGTAGGGTCAGATCTAACACAGTGCTCGTCGCGTCAGTTTCCGCCTTTCGAACCCTTGGTTGACGAGTTACTGACATCCTATGATGTGGCAAAGCATTGTTCCAAGGCGGGTTTAACTTTCGTTGGATGAGTTCAACGGCATCCTGTAAACGTAGGAATGCATTGTTTACTTGACGTCACCTTGCAGCTGTAGCAGGGGGAGATGAGGCCGCCGGTGAAGTAGTCCAGGAGGAAGAACGTGCAGCACTGCATGTGCGCAGGGCCTTACACGGCGGCCCCTTTCTGCTCAACTCGAGCCGCTCTGTCTCTGAAACTGAAGCCACTCTTACGGGGG
>Ga0307489_10001524_pt1 | contig 15262 bp, 21 predicted proteins | sample SB12metaG_FD_202247 | JGI IMG/M metagenome (GOLD analysis project Ga0307489, IMG submission 202247) | Sea-ice brine microbial communities from Beaufort Sea near Barrow, Alaska, United States - SB 1.2 | ecosystem: Environmental > Aquatic > Marine > Coastal | place: USA: Alaska | collected... | reverse complement strand
TGCAAGGGCTTACACTCGACCACTTTTCAGCTCAACCTAAGCCGTTTTGATCACCACCTCCCCGGGACCCCTGTCTAATAGACTGGGGGAAACTCATGCAGCCAAAGTATCCCACAAAAGATGCTTACGTTGAGCTGAAAAGTGGACGAGTGTAAGCCCCTGCCGAGGTGGCGCAGCGCAGATCTGCCAGCTCAAGCTCCGCCTCCTGAAGTCGGCGGCGCAGCGACGCCCCAGCTTCAGGGGCTTACACTCGTCCACTTCTCAGCTCGACCTGAGCCGTTTCTGACACAGAACACACCCTACCCACCCCCTACTAACCCCTAATATCCCCTAAACACCCCCCTAAACACCCCCTAAATTCACCCCCTGTCCCACAGCAAGCGCCTACGTAGAGCTGAAAAGTGGACGAGTGTAAGCCCCTGCCCAGCTTCTGTGGACGCCTCCAGTCGCGCGCCGCGGTCGCGAGCCTCCGCCGCGAGCACAGTAATGGCGTCGCATATCGCGTCGCCGTCTGCCTGGGCAACCGCCGCAGCCGAAGCTGGAGACATCGGACCAATTCCGCCGCCGCCGCCGCCGCTTCTGTCAAGCCTGGATCCAGGGGCTTACACTCGTCCACTTTTCGGCTCAACTGAAGCGCATTCTGTGGGATAGGGGTGCATTAAGGGGGTGTTTAGGGGGTGTTTAGGAGGTGTCAGGGGGTATCAAGGAGTGTCAGGGGTTGTTCAGGGTGTACTTTGTGTCAGAAAAGGCTCAGGTTGAGCTGAAAAGTGGACGAGTGTAAGGCCCTGCCCAGCTCCAGCTCCACTGCCTGCGCTCCCCGGCAGCACCGTCCAGCGGCGAGCCAGCGCACCCAGCGCCAGGCGCACCCCCGGCACGTCGGCGATGGGCGCCGCAGGCCGCCGCACCGCCGCGGCAGGAGTGCCGTTGTCATTCTTCTCATCACCGCCCTGCCACCCCACCGGCAGGGGCTTACACTCGTCCACTTCTCAGATCAACCTGAGCCGTTTCTGACACAAAATACACCCTGCACACCCCCTGATACTCCTTAATACCCCCTTGACACCTCCTCAACACCCCTTAATCAACCCTTAGATGCACCCCTATCCCACAGAATGCACTTAAGTTGAGCCGAAAAGTGGACGAGTGTAAGCCCCTGCCCACCGGGGTGCCTTGTACGTCGCCGTTGTTGTCCGCGCCTTCACCTTCGATGAGGATTGACGCGAGGCGACGCAGAACCCGGCCCCGCCCGTGCGCCTCCCCCCGAGCCGCCGCCAGCTCGGTAGCCTGCCGCTGCACCTGCTCCGCGGCGGCACGGACCAGATGCCGTGGGATGACGACCTCGCCCTCGGCCTCATCCTAGAGCCAGGAAGATATTGCTCGCGACGTTCTAAGTAGATTCCAGTTAATCAGGCAGATGTGGGTCGTCACGTCATAGGATGCCATTCAACACGAGAGACGGGGGCTGAAAATGCAGGGTGTCGATGACGTGGCGGGCAACACTGCCAGGCCCTACCTCATCCGTGTCTCCCCACTGCCCCTCACCTGCGCCTGCCACTGCCTCCTCCCCTTCCGCACTCACAAGCCTCACCCCCCAAGGTGTAGCGACGCAAGATGAAATTGAAAGCAAAGTTCGAAAGCGGTTCGTCACATTTTAGTTTCAAACGCAGAAAGCAGGCGCGCTTTCAACTCGGGTTTTGACTGTCAACCTGCACACCGCCCCACCAAGGCCTCCCTCCCCCGCCTACGCCACCCCCAGCCCCAGCGTGGCGCAACAAACCGTCGGCAATCGAAGAGGACACCGGCGTTCCCACTTCGCCGCCACGGGCCAGGGGCTTACACTCGTCCGCTTTTCAGCTCAACTTGAGCGCTTTCTATGGGATAGGGAATGCCTTTATGGGGTTGTTTAGGGGGTTTTTCAGAGGTGTTACATGGTATTATGGGGTGCTTGGGATGTCTTTTGTGTCAGAAAAGGCTCAGGTTGAGCTAAAGAGTGGACGAGTGCTAGCCCCTGCCACGGGCCGCCGTAAGCTCCACCAGCGGGTGCGCTTCCGATACCCTCGACGTCGTCAACATTCCCGTTCCCTCGCGGAGCGCAGATGATTCCTTCCGAGCCACGGCCAGTTCACCCCGAAGGTTTGCGGCGAGTGTTTCGGAATCTTGTCGGTCTTGGAACGCCGCCTTGGGCCAGGGGCTTACACTCGTCCAGTATTCAGCTCAACTTGAGCCGTTTCTGTCACAAAAGCACAACCTCAACACCCCTAACCCCCCTACCACCCCCTGAACACCCCCGAAACAATCCATAACTGCACCCCCTGTCACACAGAAGGCGCTTAAAGTTGAGCTGAAGAGTGGTCGAGTGTAAGCCCCTGCCTCGAGCCCCCGGATACCCTCGACTTCAGCTGCGTACCCTTCCAGAAGCGCGCGCGTCTGGTGCAACTCTGTCGCGAGAGCGTCAGCACGCTTCGTCTCTACCCGCGTTCAGGGGCTTACACTCGTCCACTTTTCAGCTCAACCTGAGCCGTTTCTGACACAAAAATACACCCTGTATACTCCCTGATGCCCTCTGACACCTCCTAGACTCCCCCGAGATGCCCCCTAAATGCAACCCTTATCCCATGGAAAGCGCTTACGCTGAGCCGAAAAGTGGACGAGTGTGAGCCCCTGCCCGCGTTGCTGTTGTCGGCTCGGGCGGCGGCGGGGGGAGGAGCGAGCGGGGAGACATGAGCGGCGACAACGGACGCGACGGGGACCATGTATCATCCCAAGCGCCTCCGCCGCCACCGCCGCCGCCGCCACCGCCACCGCCGCCGCCACCGCCGCCGCCGCCGCCGCCGTGCATTGCCTCCGCCGCCGTCGCCGCCGCCGACAACGCCGACAACGTCGCCGCAGACGGTGTCCATGCCCCTGACTGCTGCTGTGAATGCGGCTCCTGGTGCTTCTGGTACTGCTTGTGCTGCAGACTGATTGCCCACTGTGTACCAGTAACCTGCTGCTGCTGCTCCGGCTGACTGTTTGCCCACTGTGTACCGATACCCCCCTGGTGCTGGTGCGTATATTGTACCGGTGCGCTGTGCTCCAGCGGCTGCTGCTGCTGCTGCTGCGGCGGCTGACTGTTTGCCCATAGTGTACCAGTAGCTCCCTGCTGCTGCTGTTCCTGCTGCTGCGGCCGCGGACTGTGTGCCCATAGTGAACCTGTGCCCCCCTGCTGTTGCTGCTGCTGTTGTACAGACACAGCCACAGCCGCCTCCACCGCCGCCGCATCTGTCTGAGCCGTCGCAGCTACCTCCTGCGCAGCAGTATACACTCTGAGTCCTCTTCTACTAGCGGTTGGTGTGATTCGCGGCATACGCGAAGGCTCGGCGTCCTCGTCGTCCTCGTCCTCGTCCTCGAACCAGGGGCTTACACTCGTTCCCATTTCCGCTCAACTTGAGCTTACCTTGCCCCTTTCCGCTCAACTCAAGCTTACAATGTGCCCCATATAACCCAACATGACCCGTGGATGTGTCCCGAAGGTGCTCAAGTTGAGCTCTAAGTGAGCGATGTGTTCCGAAGGTGCTCAAGTTGAGCTGTGAAGTGAGCGAGTGTGAGCCCCTGCCTCGAACTCTTCGAGGTATAAATCGCCGTCTGACCCGTCGTCCCCGTCGTGGTCCGAGGCCTTGGACGAATGCCGCGGGGTCACCGCCGCCGCCGCCCGCCCCGGCCCGCCGACGCCCGCCAATGTAGACGGCCGCGGCGGAACACCCGGCGGCATGCTCGCCGCCCGCACGCGCCGGACCGGGCGGCCGCGGCCTTCCTCCAACACCGCCGCGCCCGCCCCGCTACAACTTGCTGGTGAATTGTCTGTCGAAAAAATGCAGTCGAGAAAATGCTACGAGTACGCGCCGCGGTTTTAAAAGCGTTTCGTCAACAGCGGACGGAGCGGCACCACTCGTCCGTTGGCGGTGGAGTAGGTGGGCGTGCGGGCTGTACGTAGGTCTCACGCGCCCGCCACGTGTGGCCCCTTGGAGAATTGCCTCGTCGCTTTCAAGAGGATTGACAACAGCGGTCCTATCTGCGCAGATCCGGTGGGGGGGACGGGGCACGCGCAGATGTTCGATGGTATCGCGAGGGAAAACGAACCAAATCAAAGCCAGCAGTTCTTGCGGCGCGCGAGCACGCAATGGCGGCCCTCAGCGGCAACGAGGAGGAAGGCGAGCTGGTGGACGCGGGGGCGCTGTTTAGGTGCGGCACGTAGCTCCCCGGTTCCCGTCTCAGCATGTGTTTTCTCCTGTCAAATATATTAATCGATATGGGAGCGGTCGGCACTCGCAAACACCTCCGGAATTCACGTTTCCAAATTGCGCGCAGCGAGGAGGCGTGGAGCGGCATGCAGCCGAGCGTGGAGACCTTCGCGGCAGAGGCTTACACCCGTCCACTTTTCAGCTCAATTTGAGCGCTTTGTGCGGGACAGGGGGTGCGCGTAGGGGTTGTGTAGCCCGGGTTAAGGGGGTGTTTAGGGTGTGTAGGGTGTTTTGTGTGAGTCAGACATCATGTGAGGGGGGCACCACTGCCGCCACTGCCAAAACACTGTAAATCGGCAGTGTGGGGGTGGTCCGATGTGCGGGGACCCTCACAACATCAAGACACGGCTCAAGTCGAGCTGAGAAGTGGACGAGTGTAAGCCCCTGCTCCCCGGTGGCGATGGGGATGGAGTTCGAGTTCGACGTGACCCCTCAACCTTCCGCGTCCGCGTCCGCTGCCGCTGCCGACCGAAGGCGGCGCTCGCCCTCCTCCTCCTCCGGGAGACAGCACCCTCAGCCATCGCAGCCACCGCAGCCACTGCCCTCCACCTCGTCCTCCGTCTCCTCCTCCTCCTCCTCCTCCTCCTCCGCCTCCGCGGCAGCAGCGGCGTTCGGTGGCCTTGGCCTTCTCTTCAGCAGCAGCGGCCAACCTCAACCTCATCCACCTCGAGCTCGCGAGCCCGCAGAGTCTCCACTGCCACCGCCACTAAGTCCCGCGCGCACTCCGGGCCAAGGAGGTGGCGAGCAAACAGCGAGGGAACGAGTGGGACATGGCTCCCCGAGCCCGGCAGCGGCGCCCGCGCCCACGCCCACGCACGACCCCGCCCTGGTTCCCTCGGCGGAACAAGTCCTCGGCAGGGCGTTTATGTATCACATCTATTCCATATACGTATCTGCTTCGTGGCATAACTCAAAGATGCTCAAGTGCTGAGTGCCAACTGGAACAATCCTCAGTGTAAGGCCTCGGTGTACGGCCTCTCGTCCCCTGACTGTTTGCTCATAGTGTACCGGTGCACCCGTGGATGCGGCGAGTATTGACTGTTCGCTCATAGTGTACCGGTGCACCCGTGAATATGGCGAGTATTGACTGTTTGCTCATAGTGTACCGGTGCACCTGTGGATGCGGCGCCACCTGGCTGGCCCTGTGCGGCAACAAGCAGGGCGACGGGGGGCGGGCGGCGGCAGTGGTGTACTGGTGCAGTATGAGCGAGCAGTCAGTGCGGGGTGTGTACCGGTGCGCTATGGGCAAACAGTCAGAGCGGGGTGTAACGTTGCGCTATGAGCAAACATTCAGAGCGGGTGGTGTACTGGTGCAGTATGAGCGAGCAGTCAGTGCTGCCTGTCAGGCCCTGGTTGTCGGAGCCATCGAGCGCGACGCCGACGTTTTGGCGCGCAGCGTAGAAGACTTGGTGGGTAACCTGAGAGTGAAGCTGGACAGCTGTGCGGCAGGGGCTTACACTCGCCCACTTTTCGGCTGATGCCTGAGCCGTTTCTGAAACAAAATACACCCTAACTACCCCCTGATACCCCATAACACCACCCAAACACCAAACCCGCGACCCCTGAATGCACCCCCTATCCCACAGACAGCGCTTACGTTGAGCCGAAAAGTGGACGAGTGTAAGCCCCTGCTGTGCGGATGGCACGGTGAAGCATCTGGCGGTGCACCAGGAGGCGGCGGAGGCAGGGTCTTACACTCGTTCCCATTTCGGCTCAACTTGAGCTCCTCTGTCCGCCGTATCACCCAAATTCACTGACGAATGTATTCTGGAGTCGCTCAAGTTGAGCTCTAACGTGGACGAGTGTAAGCCCCTGGGCGGAGGTAAGGCCTGCCTCGGTGTCACTAGTCTGTGTGCTCATAGTGAACCTCGATTCCTCCTCCTCCTCCCTCTCCTCCTCCTCCTCCTCCTGCTCCTCCTCCTGCTCCTCCTCCTCCTCCTCCTCCTCCTCCTCCTCCTCCTCCTTGTCCTCAATCTCATGAAATCAGCCTTCGTTGGATCATCGGACCTTGTTCGACGGCGATGCACGACGCGGCGCGGGGCGCGGTGAAGGAGGCCAGCGGCAGGGGCTTACACTCGTCCACTTTTCGGCTCAACGTAAGCACTTTCTGTGGGACAGGGGGTGCATTCAGGAGTTGTTCAAGGGGGGGCTTTATGGGTTTTAAGGGGGATTAGGGGGTGTTTGGAGTGTATTTTGTGTCAGAAACGGCTGAGGTTGAGCTGCAAAGTGGAGGAGTGTAAGTCCCTGGCGAGCGGGCTGGTGAGCGAGGTGATCCGGGTGAGCGAGGAGGCGAGGAGGCTGGAGGGACTGGCGGAGCAAGTCCGGGAGACCAGGCAGGGCCTCACACCGCGTCCCCGCACTGTCTGCTCCAAAGTGCACCTGTACACCACTGCCGCCGCTTGTTCCCTTCTCTCAATGTTGGCACCCACTGGGTCCTCAAAGCAGTACAGATGGTGGCGTATACCGGTACACTATGAGCAAACAGTTAGGCTGTACCGGTGGCGTATACCGGTACACTATGAGCAAACAGTCAGGCCGTACTGGTGGCGTAGCCGCTCCCGCAGGTTGTCCCACTTGGTCCTTATATATGCTCAAGTTAAGCTTCCACGGGACCGAGTGTACGGCCTTGAGACGCGGCGTATGCTTGAGCAGTTTGAGGTAGTCGCTAATCAGCATCTGCCGCCGGCGCCGGGCGGGGGCGGGGGGGGCATGTTGGCGCAGTTGCAGTTGGCGCGTCAGCTGGGGGTGCTGCCCACGCGGGGGAGGTGACTCTATGGCCTGGTCTGTTAGCTAAGTAAGTCGAGTAAGTAAGTAAGTCATCTGACGAGTCAATGACTCGTCCGAGTACTTACTAGCCAAGTAATCGATTACTGCTCACGAACCAGGCACTATAGTCGTAATATGTACCCGCGCGTGTTCATAAATTCTTAAATAATTAGGCCACTCGTAGTTTCCACAATAGCACACGATGTAGAGGATAGAGGACGGAATGCTACGGGTAGACAACTGGTACCAGCAGGTGCAATAGCTACCGCAATAGCACACGATTGACCTAATGAATTCACCGTCACTGGCAAAAGTAGAGCTAGTAGAGAGCAATGGCTTACACTCGTCCACTTTTCAGCTCAACGTGAGCACTGTTCGTCCCATATGTTGGGGTGCTTTGCAGGTTTCAGTGACAAAAACGGCTCAGGTTGAGCACAGATGTGGTCGTGTGGACGAAGTGAGTGAAAGCCCCTGCTCTGCTCTGCTTTGGCAGAGCAGAGAGACCCTAGCCCTAAACCCTAAACCCTAAACCCTAAACCCAGATCCCGACCGACGCGAACCCTAAACGGAATAATGGATGACGTGGCGAGCACCGGAACAACTGGCGGCTCGCTCTCGACACGTTGCCTAGACGGAACAGCAGCGCGCCTCGCCGGTCACGTCACTCCCGACGCGCGGACCACACAGAGGCTACACAGCGCGACAACGCCGCCGCCCGTCAACAGCTTCACACTCCTCGGCTCGTCGGTTGTTGCGCAACTGGCTTGTTGTCGCCACTTGCCTCTATGATGTTATCAGCAACTGCGATGCCGGGCACCTTCGCTCCAGGCGGGGCCGGGGCAGGCGCGGCGCGCTCGGCGCTTCGGGCACGCGCTTCGCCCTTCGCGAGCGCCATACGCCCGGCCCCCGTACGCGTCACTCCCGTGCGCCTGGGTGTCGCCGCCGGCGGCGGCAGCAGCCGCGGCGGCGGCGGCGGCGTCACTCGGATGGCACTGTCCGAAGCGGCTCCCTCGGGGCCCTCGGGCGCTGACACCAATTTACAGCAGCGACGCGCGGAACGTTTCAACACTGACGCGGGCGGCGGCGGCGGCGACGAGACGCAGCGTGGAAGGTTCGAGGGCGAAGGCGGCAGCGAGGGTGGCGCCGCGACCAAGCCAGGACGTGGCGGACGGGGCGGCAGGGGCTTACACTCGTCCACTTTTTGGCTCAACGTAAGCACATTTTGTTGGATGCGTCGGGTGCATGATTTCCCCCAAGTCTGTTAGACAGGGGGACACGCGGAGGTGTGACCAAAACGGCTTAGGTCGAGCTGAAATGATGACGAGTGTAAGCCCCTGCGTCGCGGCCGCGGAGGGCGCGGTGGTCGCGGCGGGCGCGGGCGCGGCAGCCCACCCGGGGAGGGGCAGGGGCTTACACTCGTCCACTTCTCAGCTCAACTTGAGCCGAGTCTGACACAACACAACACCCTACACACACTAACCAACCCCTAACGACCCCTGAACACGGGCTACATGACCTCTGCGCGCACCCCCTATGCCATACACAGCGCTCAAGTTGAGCAGAAAAGTGGACGAGTGTAAGCCCTTGGGAAGGGGCGCCGCACGGAGGGACGCAACAACTACAAGGAGCGACAGCGCAAGCGCGAGGAGAACGGCGACTTGGACGGCCCGTCCGACAGAAACGGCGACCGCGGCAGGGCCCTGGCAGATATTGCCCGCCACGTCATCAACACGCATTTTCGAACGTCATTTTATCGGCGGTGTGTAGGTCAGCCTGTATCCAGATCGGGGCGTAGCTCCGGTCCGCTAACTCACTCTTCCCACCCTGCGCTTCGCGCGCCCACCCTGGTGGTGGCGCAGACGCCTCTCTTCTCTTTACGTCATCAACACGCATTGTCGAACGTCACAATTAAACGGCACCTCGTGACGTGGCGAGCAATATCTGCCAGGCACTTGCCCGCAATGTCATCCAACGCATTGTGAGCCATCATGTCCTCTACTCGTAAGTGAATCGGCAGCCTATGACGTGGCGAGCAACGTCTGCGAGGGCTTTGCTCGCCACGGCATTCACCACAGTTTAGACCCTGGGTTATGTGGCAGTCAAAATCCCCCCCGACCCCCACCCTGGTGCACTTACCTCAGGAATACCCTACTTTCCATCTCCTATAGGGGATCAAGATAGGGGTATTTCCCGGGTACATCCCGACATTAGCCTTTTTTACATGTTCTCGCGACGGTCGCTGTGAGGCGCCGGTGGGGTTGGAGTTTACTTTCATTGAGCTTATCGCCATCCATGACGCGGAGAGACCCTCCTCGACGACGGCCAGCGCCAGCCTCTGAGCATGGAAGCAGGGGCTTACTCTCGTCCACTTTTCAGCTCAACCTGCGCCACTTCTGAAACAAAGTGCACCCCGAACCCCCCCTATAAATCCGTGTAACGCCCTAATAACCCCCAGACAACCCCTATGTGCACCCCCTATCCCACAGAAAGCGCTTACGTTGAGCCGGAAGGTTCACGAGTGTAAGCCCCTGCCTGGAGGTCCCCACCGTGGGTCCGACCGGCCGGCAGGGGCTTACACTCGTCCACTTCTCAGCTCAACTTGAGCCGTGTCTGACACAAGAAAACACCCTACACAGCCTGAACACCCCTTAGCACCCCCTTGTCACGGGCTACACAACCCCTTCGCGCACCCCCTATCCCACAAATGCGCTCAAGTCGAGCTGAGAAGTGAACGAGTGTAAGCCCCTGCCGGCCGCCCGCTGCTGCACAAGAGCACAGCGGAGAAGGGCGCGCTGGCCAAGGTAGGCCGGTGCAGCTTGACCCCAGGTTGACCCCAGATTGACCCCGTGTTGTCCCTGGGTTGACCCCAGGATGACCCCAGGTTGTCTCCGGGTTGACCCCGGGTTGACCCCGGGTTGACCCCGGGTTGTCCCCGGGTTGTCCCCGGGTTGACCCCAGGTTGACCCCGGGTTGTCCTCGGGTTGTCCCCGGATTGACCCCAGGTTGTCGCCAGGTTGACCCCAGGTTGACCCCAGGTTGACCCCAGGTTGACCCCAGGTTGACCCCAGGTTGACCCCAGGTTGACCCCAGGTTGTCCCCAGGTTGACCCCAGGTTGTCCCCGGGTTGACCCCAGGTTGACCCCGGGTTGTCCCCGGATTGTCCGCGCTTGGTGTCAGCGTTTGAAGCTGAAATATGATGAACTGCTTTCAAATTTTGCTTTCAACTTCAACTTGCGGCGCCACGCCAAGGCCAAGCAACACTACGGTAGGGCGGTGCAGGTTGACAGTATGAAAACCCGTGTTGAAAGCGCCTATAATATCGGCGCTTGATACTGTCATATGATGAACCGCTGTCAAACTTTGGTTTCAAATTCAACTCCCGCCGCTACACTACGGGACCATGCTGAATTCGATGCAGATTAAGAAGCACCACGTCAGCTTCGCCGGGCACGGCCCGGCGCACAAGCGCGGGTTCTCGTGCCAGCTGACGGCAGGGGCTTAAACTCGCTCAGCTCAACATGAACCCTTTATGACAGAAGAGAACACCCTAAACACCCCCTAACTCCCCCATAACACGGGCTACACAACCCCTACGCGCACCCCTTATTTCATGCAAAGTGCTCAAGTTGAGCTGAAAAGTGGACGAGTGTAAGCCCCTGGCTGAAGGCCACGCTGCCGTACCAGCTCAAGGACCTGGGCCTCATCCGCGGCGGCGACATGGCAGCAGGGGCTTACACTCGTCCACTATTCAGCTCAACTTGAGCGCTTTGTATGGGATAAGGGGTGCGCGCAAAAGTTGTGTAGCCCGTGTCAAGAGGGTGTTAGGGGGTGTTTAGGGTGTGTAGGCAGTATTCATGTGACAGACACGGCTCAAGTTGAGCTGAGAAGTGGACGAGTGTAAGCCCCTGCATGGCGGCCAACGCCGCCGCGGTCGGCGCCGAGTCCTGCCTCTCCGTCACCTCCCTCGCCAACAACAACACGCTCGTCCAGGTGTTCGGCGGCGGCATCGACGGCAACAAGGGCGACGCGCAGAAGCTGGCCATCCTGGACCTGTTCGACTCCATCCGCACCGTCACCGGCGGGCTCGTGGACCCCTACTCCCCTCCCAACATCCAAAAGCTGATGAAGGACCAGGAGAAGGCGCGCGTGAAGGAGTCCGCGGACGAGGGGCAGGCGCTTACACTCGTCCATGTTTCGGCTCAACATAAGCGCTTTCTATGGGATAGGGGGCATGTTCAGGGGTTACATAGGGGGTGTTTGAGAGGTGTTAGGGGGCATAAGGGGTGTTTAGGGTGTATTGCGTGTCAGAAACGGCTCAAGTTCAGCTGAGAAGTGGACGAGTGTAAGCCCCTGACGAGGGGCGGCTGATGCTGGAGCTGGTCGGCAGCAGCCGGCCGACCACGGCGTTTGCCAACGCCAAGGGCGGCTGGAGCTGCAACTTGAGCTCGTTCGTCGACGGCAGGGGCACACACTCGTCCACGTTTCGGCTCAGCGTAAGCGCTTAGTGTAGGACAGTGGGTGCGCACAGGGGTTGTTCAGGGGATATCTAGGGAGTAACAGGGGTCGTGAGGGGGTGCTTAGGGTGTATTTGAGTCAGAAATGCATCAGGTTGAGCTGAAAAGTGGATGAGTGTAAGCCCCTGGTGGACGGCGGCAAGAAGCTGGAGGCTTACGGCAAGGGCGCGGCCAAGGGCGACGCGGAGGTAGGGACTCATGGATTGTGCTCGCCACGTCATAGGGTGCCGTTTGATTCATGAAACGAGGGTTCAAAATGCGTTGATGACGTGGCGAGCCGCCGCGCCATAGGGTGCCGTTTAACTCATGAAACCAGGGTTAATTGCATTGATGACGTGGCGAGCCGCCGCATCATAGGATGCCGTTTAGCTCATGAAACGAGGGTTCAAAGTGCGGTTGATGACGTGGCGAGGACTATCTATCAGTCCCTATATGGCGGATGCCGCGTACGCAAACATCGTCGAAGGCCTCGCGTCTGCTATTGGTAGGGCGGTGCAGATTGACCCTATCAAACCTGCGTTGAAAGCGCCTGGATCTGAGCGCTTGAAACTAAAATATGAGGAACTGGATTCAAATTCAACTTGCGCCGCTACATATTGGCACCGCGCGCCATGCGACGCTACGGCAAGTCGTGAAGGCGTCCCCCGGCAACAGCGTGGCGACGCTTCGTATCCCGCCGCTCCCGGATGACGCCATGGATGCGCTCATCAACGCCATGGGCACGCCGGAGGAGCATGACGCACGGATGCGGGCGTGGGCGGCGGCGGAGGCCAAGGTATTGAACGGCGACCCCGCGGAGGGCGATGGCAAGTCGAACTCCGACAGCGGGTGGCGCGACCGGAAGAACGGCGGCAGGGGCTTACACTCGTCCACCTTTCGGCTCAACTTGAGCGCTTTGTGTGAGATAGGGGGTGCGCGTAGGGATTGTGTAGCCCGTATTACGGGGGTGTGAAGGGGCGTCCAGGGTGTTCAGGGTGTTTTCTTGTGACACACACGGCTCAAGTTGAGCTGAGAGGTGGACGAGTGTAAGCCCCTGAACGGCGGCGCCGAGGGCGGCGGCGCCCCCGACGCAGAGGCCCTCGCGGCGATCAGCGACAGGATGAAGGCAGAGGAGGCGGACCGCGCCGCCGCCTCGGCTGCGGACCCCAACGGCCCCGAAGGCAAGATGACGTTTGTCCGCGAGAAGCTCCCCATCATGGCCATCCGCGAGGGCCTGGTCGAGGCCTTGAAGGATTCCCCCGTTGTGGTGGTCAGCGGCAGGGTCTTACACTCGTCCACTTTTCAGCTCAACCTGAGCCGTTTCTGACACAAAATATACCCTAAACGCCTCACGACACCCCCTACTACCCCCTCAACACCCCCAAACACCCTCTGAACACTTCCTTCATGTACCCCCTGTCCCACAGTAAGCGCTTACGTTGAGCCAAAAAGTGGACGAGTGTAAGCCCCTGGTCAGCGGCGGTACCGGTAGCGGGAAATCCACTCAGTGCCCGCAGTACATCCTGGAGGACGCGATTCGGAACGGCAAGGGCCCGGAGACGCGCATCATCGTGACGCAGCCCCGGCGCATCGCGGCGGTGTCCGTGGCCGAGCGCGTGGCCAACGAGCGCAGCGAGGCGGGGCTTGTGCCTGGTCTGTTAGCTCAGTAAGTTGAGTGACTCAGTAAGTGATCTGACGAGCTATTAACTCGTCCAAGTGCTTACTAGCCAAGTAATTACTTACGGCTGACAGACTAGGCACTTGATTCCACAGGTTCCCCCACTCCCCCACTCCCCCACTCCCCCACTCCCCCACTCCCCCACTCCCCCACTCCCCCACTCCCCCACTCCCCCACTCCCCCACTCCCCCACTCCCCCGCTCCCCCACTCCCCCACTCCCTCACTCCCCCACAACTCCCCCACTCCCCCGGCCACTGTTGACTGACTTTCCCAATGACTCCCCCTGCCACGTCATCAGCCGCATTCAACACCCCTCAGTTATTGAGTCAGGCGACATCCAGTGACGGGGGGAGTCAAAGTCGACTGATCTGTGGTTGGGACCCTTTCGTAAGAAGCCGGGCAACAGCATCGGGTTCAGCGTGCGGCTCAACGGCAGGGCCTTACACTCGTCCACTATTCAGCTCAACTTGAGCCGTTTCTGACACAAAAGCACACCTTGAACACCCTGATACCCCCTACCACCCCCTAAACACCCCCGAAACAATCCCTAACTGCACCTACTGTCTCACAGAAGGCGCTTAAGTTGAACTGAACTGTGGACGAGTGTAAGCCCCTGCTGAACGGCGCCGCGCCCCGTAGCGACGGCGGCTCCATCGAGTTCGTCACCACCGGCAAGGGCTTACACTCTTCCACCTTTCAGCTCAACCTGAGCCGGTCCTGACACACAACACACCCTACACACCCCCTGATACCCCATGACACCCCCATGACACCCCCCAAACAACCCCTACAAGCACCCCTATTCCACAGACAGCGCTTACGTTGAGCCGAAAAGTGGACGAGTGTAAGCCCCTGACCACCGGCGTGCTGCTTCGGCGGCTGATGCGCGACCCCACTCTGGCGGGCATCTCCCACGTCATGATCGACGAGGTGCACGAGCGGGACATCAACACGGACTTCCTCATGGTAGGGAGGGACGGATAATTCCGATGGAATTGCCCAAAATTTTAATGCCGATTTCCCGATTTTCTGCCCAAAATTCCGCGGAATGTTCCGAAAAATGCAGACAATTTCGTCCAAACCGCTTAAAGCCTCACCGCAGAACCTGCCCAACACCGCCACGTACCGCTGAGAACCGGCCCAAATCGACCCAAATCGCCCAAATTTCAGAGAAATTGCCCAAAATTCTCAGAAAGTGCCCAAAATTCCGAAAAGACTTTCCGGAATTTCCGCCCCTCCCTACCCCATGGTGCTGCTCCGCGCGCTGCTGCGCCGCCGCGATGAGCTCCGCGTGGTGCTCATGTCCGCCACGCTGGACGCGCAGTCCTTCTCCGATTACTTCGCGCGCCCCGGAGGTATGGACTGGGGCGGCGATGTGAGCGCCGCCGCCCAGGCCGCCGCCGCCCGCGGCCTCGCCGGCCCGCCCGCGCCGCTGATGAGCGTGCCCACCAAGCCCCGCCACCCGGTGGAGATGTTCTACGTCGAGGTGAGGCACGCAGACAGTGTGACGGTCCTCGCCACGTCATCCACCCCATCATGTACCCATGCTCGCCACGTCATCCACCACATTGTGCACCCATGCTCGCCACGTCATCCACCACATTGTCTACCCATGCTCGCCACGTCATCCACCACATTGTCTACACATGCTCGCCACCCGGTGGAGATGTTCTACGTCCAGGTGAGGCACGCACTTCGCTGTTTTCCAGGGTACCTCAAATGGCGGTCAACGCGTCTCGAATTTGAGACGTTGAGTGAATAGACCGTCAGATTTGCCATACAATGGTACAATATGGCGATTCGGCCGTCTATTTCTCAAGAATTGGCGACCGCCATTTGAGGTACCCTGGAAAACCGCGTAGCACATACTGTGACGGTGCTCGTAACGTCATCCACCCCATTGTGTACCCATGCTCGCCACGTCATCCACCACATTGTGTACCCGTACTCGCCGCGTCACCCACTCACTGCGTGACGTGGTGAGCATGATCCGTCGGGCCTCACCTATCGGACCTGGCCGGCGAGGGCGAGGGCCCCGATGCTG
>Ga0307489_10001522_pt1 | contig 15274 bp, 24 predicted proteins | sample SB12metaG_FD_202247 | JGI IMG/M metagenome (GOLD analysis project Ga0307489, IMG submission 202247) | Sea-ice brine microbial communities from Beaufort Sea near Barrow, Alaska, United States - SB 1.2 | ecosystem: Environmental > Aquatic > Marine > Coastal | place: USA: Alaska | collected... | reverse complement strand
CCGCGGCGCTCCTCCATGCCGCCGTCATGCTCGCGGCGTGCCGCTCAACAGGTTATGGTTTGGCCCCACCGCGCCACCAAGCATTTCCGATTGGGTCGATATATGGCGAATCGACGGTCTATTAACTGACAAACTTTACCGAAATGGGGGTATGTAAACCGAGTTTTCTTGGAATGTGCAGACGAACGATGCTTTTGAGCTCGGAAACTGAAATAGGCAATGCCTGCGCAGGTTCGAACCCAGCAGGGGGCATCGTTTTTTACTTTTTGGCGGTGTTTTCATTAAACTAATCGTCGGCCGTTTGTTTATAGGGAGTCCTGAACGACCCGCACAGCCTGTCCGCGTGCTCGAGCTAAGCATGGCGGTGGTGGGCCACCAATATAAGCAGAGTTTAACAAATTGACAGCTTTACCATATTTGGCGGGCTTTCAGTGGGAGTCCAGGGGACATATGGTCGCCACGTCATCATGTCATGACACTCAACTCAAGATGCGAGGGTCGCAAGTGAGCTGGAGGTCGCGGCGAGCAATACATTCGATCGCGCAACGCGCAATTATGACAGAATTTGACTCAGGGATGTTTTTACGTGGACGGGATTCCAGCCGAGGGCCGGGCGCGGTCCATCGGTGAGGCATAAATTTATTACCTATGCCCGCACTCGATGAGCGCGGCGTCAGGGAGGCACGATTGGCACGCTGTGATCACGCCCGCATGACCATTAGCGTGCCCCCTACGCAAGGATGACACTGCAACTCTGTGGAAGGAATCATATTAATTAAATTCACCTCCGGGGCGCCCGCCGTTCACCGGCGAGGCAAAATATGTCCGGGAGCTGATTACTTATGCCCTCGCTCGATTAGCGCGGCGTCCGGGAGGCACGATTGGCACGCTGTGAGCACGCCCGCATAAATATCAGCGTGCTCCCTACGCAACGATGACACTGCAACTCTGTGGCAGGAACCATATTAATTACTTTCACCTCCAGGGCGCCGGCCGTTCGAGCCAAAATATGTCCGAGAGCTGATTACCTATGCCCTCGCTCGATGAGCGCGGCGTCAAGGAGGCACGATTGGCACGCTGTGAGCACGTCCGTATAGATATTAGCGTGCCTCCTGCGCAAGGATGACATTGCAGCTCTGTGGAAGGATCCATGCTAATTAAATTCACGCCGAGGCGCTTGCCGGTCACCGGTGAGGCAAAAGATGTCGGGGAGCTAATTACTCATGCCCTCGCTCGATGAGCGCGGCGTCAGGGAGGCACGATTGGCACGCTGTGAGCACGCCCGCTCAAATATTAGCGTGCCCCCTACGCGAGGATGACACTGCAACTCTGTGGGAGGAACCATATTGTTTCATCTCCGGGGCGCCCGCCGTCCATCACTGCTAGCGCAGCGACGGCACAACGGTGGCGTCCACGGCCACGGGCTGCACGACGACTGACGTGACGGCTCGCAGCGGCGACGGCAGTGGTACCTGAGATCATTTACCTCCTGCTCATGTTGCGACCGGCACCTCGATGGTAACGAGCTGGCGGCCCCGCGGAGCGAGGGTGAGAAACGAGTGTTCAAAAGCGTTTCAATGACGTAGGAATGACGCGCCGCTGTTGTATTGACTAAGCGTGGGTGGTGGATAGGTGGGGAGCGCGCGGCGGCGGTGGCGCGCGGGTTTGAGCGGCGTGGGTGGGCATGAACAATGTTATGAAGAAGCACAACATCCAATCACGAGCCGCCCATGCCCGGCCGCTGCACATCCACGCCGCTCGAACCCGAGCGCCCGCCGAAGCCGACACCCCAATACTCGCGCTGACGCCGCCGGCCCGCCCCGGCAGCCCCCCTCCCATATGCAAATACCCGCACACTTGGCTCATGCCGCCATCCCTGAGCGTCTGTCACCGGCCCCTGAGCCCTTGTCGACGACCCGCCACCGCTGCCGGTGCTCCACGCCACTGCCCAAACCCGCCGGAACGGCCGCGCGCCGAAAAATCGGGTAATTTCGGGCGTCTTTGGGCGGATTTTGGCGGTTCCAGTCGTTTTCGGGCGTGTTACGATGCAGGGTCAGCCTACAGGATCCAACCTTATTTACGGTCAAATGCTGACGCCGTTGATAGGATTAATGCTGTGGAAATACGATATTCGCATTTCGATGGTCCGCGCGGTCACTGTACGTGGCGCTCCGTTCCGCGCGTCGACCACATCTCGCGTGTAGGCCCCTGGGTACTGGACAAGCGAGCTGTTAACGGAGCAGGTGCACGACGCGCTGCACGTGTACGCGGCGCTGATCCCCGACTACCAGGTCATGATGGATGCAGGTGGACCATTCGTCCGGCCACGCTGCGAAGAAGGAGGGCACCCTCAACACCAACACTATGAACGCGGGACCCGGCGGCCAGCAGGCGGTCCTGCGTTCGTCGATGATGACGGCGGGGTGCCTCGGGCCGCATCCCGCCGTCATGACGCTCCGCGACGGCACGGTGGTGGACTGCAAGCTGGAGTTGGGGGAAGCGCAGGAATTCAGTTTCCCTTCCACGTCCGAACCTGGCAGACCCGCAGTGCCGTTTTTCGACCGGGAGCCAGATGATCCAGCCCTTTACTTTGGCATGGCGAAGGGGCTGGGGCAGGTGCTGTTTGAGAGAGGATGTTGGCCACCGGAGACGGGTGGAGCGAGGTGCAAACAAATGAGTAAAGACGACATGGCAGTTGCCCCCAGAATGCTGCCGGACTTCCTTTCCGAGACCTCCGCGTTTGAGGACTCGCTCAACTCATGCGGCCACTTCGGGTTGTCATCTCCGATGGGACACCCGGAGATGGCGGGGCAGGGCGTAGAATATGGTTGGGGCAAAGCGAAACAGTATTTCCACGGACAATAAGACTTTCAAGAAGAAAGTGATTGAGTGCATGAACACCTCGGAAGTTTTGACCATGGAGCGCGTGCGCAAGTTCGCGCGGCGCGCACGGGCCTATAGTAACGGTTACATGGAGCCCGAGCTAGCGGGCTCTTACCTTGGGATAGAAAGGCTGGTGCAGCGGTCTAAGGCGCAACGCTGCACTTTGGATCAGGCGTATTCGTTCATCATGAATGCCTAATCATGCGGCGGCAAGCCAGCGTAGCGTCGTTCGGTGTCAATTTCGTAGCATGTATTTTTGTAAAACAATAGCTGGAAACAGTCATAACGTTGCTGCCGAACCGACCAAGACATTTTTTCCGCGGAATTAGCCTAAGATGCGGCAGTGTTCATGTTCGGCGCGCATTCGCCGGCCGCCGCCGCTGCAGTTGGCGCGTCTGTAGATTGGCGCTCGGCGCGTCAGTCACTGGACCCTATACCCTAAAGCCAAAATATCGAAACCCTACACCTGCGAGATTATGAAAAAGTTTCTCCGCGCTGCGGCGCGCTGAGCGCTATTGTAACTTTTAGGCTGACCCTGCCTCCGCAACGGCAACCCAATCCAGAACAGATCGTCGTATGGGCAAAATGATCCCAACGCCGATCTGACTCGTCCAAAATTGCCCAAATCGGTGCTGGGGGTTGCTGCTCGGATCCCGAAACATTTGACTAAATGTTGGAAACTTTGGAAACATTTTGACTCTCCCGGGCTGCCGCGGCGGCGGCGGCGGCGGCGCAGGGACAGCACCAGAGGTTGCAACACGGTAATAACATAAGGTGATCATTTAAAAGCGATGGCTGAGGTGGCAAAGTTAAACGCCAAGGTTGCGGCATGACATCTTACATGCCAAGGCCGCTGGTCAACACCGCTCTGGCAGGGGCACCGCGGCGGGCGCGAGGGTTGCGGCGGCGGCGGCGGCGCGTCCAGCTGATCATCGCGCCGAAGTCTGAGACTGCCAATGGACTGTAATATTGAATAATACATGAATGCAGCATGCGTGGGGAGCGAGCACGGACATGGAGATGTGTACATTTCAAAGCTAGCTAGTGTTTATGTTCATCTACTGTACAGAGTGACAAGATGTCCCATATTGATGTCGAGGTTGACCATATCGATACTGTCATCTCCCATATCATAACCCATATCCCATCATCCACCCGTCCATCCACCCACTCGTCCACCATCCACCCGTCCATCCACCCACCCACCCTCCCCCGCGAGAAACGCCGCCACGCTCCCCCCCGCCGCCGCCGGTCAGCTTGTTTGTAAGGCCACTCTGTTGCGCGTGGTGCGGTTTTCCCAACATGAGGCGCAAGACCGGCTCACTCGCTGTCGCCCCCGCTGTCCCACACTACACGCTCCCCGAACGAGGTACAGTTATTTCCTGGGACTCAAGCCGAGCCGCCGATGGAGAGTTTGAGGCTGCGGCCGCCACCGCCGCGGGCGCCGCTGCCGCCGCCGCCGGCGGCGCCGGTCGCCGTCCGCCGAAAGAAGCCGGTGATCGATGCAGCCGCCGCTGCCACCGCCCCCTTCACTTTGCTCTTGTTGTAGAGACAGATTGTAAGGATCGCCACGTCACATGATGCAAACTACCTCAAGAAACGAGTGATTTAATGTGCTTCATGACCTGGCGAGCAATGGTGATCTGATGATGAGGAGAGCACCGGTACACTATCCATCAGTCCCTATGTGGTGGATGAGGTGGATGACGTGGTGCGCCGGTCCAGTTGTGACACCCTACCTTGTTTATCATTCCGCCTCGCACGCCCAGCTTCGCCCCAGCCCCGGCCCCGGTGGCAGCGGCTGTGGACTTTTTCCCAGGCTTCATCGCAGCGGACCCGTCCTCATCCCGCTTCGTCGCGCGCGCAGCCCGCCCCGTCGCCGCCGCCACCGCCGCCGCCTTCTTGATCGGCGTCGCGAGCGTCTCCTGCGCCTCCTCCATGGCCATGTCCGTGTTCGAGTCGCCGCCCTCGCTGGCGGCGGGGCAGTGCGAGGCCTCCTCCTCGTAAGGCCTAGCAGACATTGCTCGCCACGTCATGGGGTGCCGTATAACTCAAGAAACCAGGGTGAAAAGTGCAAGTGCGTTGGATAACGTGGCGAGCAAAATCTGACCGGGCCCACCTCCTCGCCTCCACTCGCCATCCCCTTCATGTAGGGCAAGGCAGACAATGCTCGCCATCTCACGCGATGGCAGTTAGCTCAAGAAACAAGGGTCTGGAATGTGGAAGATGACGTGGCGAGCATTATGTGCCAGGCCCTACCTCCGTCCCCCCCTGGCCAGCCTCCTCCTCCTCCTCCGAGGCGTCCATCTCGCCCTCCACGTGATTCAGCACGAGGTAATGCGCCACGGATGCGTACCCTTCCGCGATGGCGCGCCGGTACAGCAACCCCGTTGGTAACGCCAAAACCCAAGCAGAGCTCTTCGGTGACTTGACCGTCTTAAGGTGCCATCGTTCGTGGTATCGTGCTGGATGAAATGACCGAATGAAGTGGATAGTAGTGGATGAGGTGGTGAGCACCGGTACACTGCGTGGTGGATGACGCGGCGAGTACAGGTGCACTGTGCAGAGGATGACGTGTTAAGCACCGGTATTGTGTGGCGAGCACCGGTGCACTGTGCAGAGAGTGACGTGGTGAGCACCGGTACACTGTGTGGTGGATGACGTGGCGAGCACCGGTGCACTGTGCAGAGAGTGGCGTGGTGAGCACCGGTATACCGTGTGGTGGATAACGCGGCGAGCACCGGTGCACTGTGCAGAGGATGACGTGGTGAGCACCGGCACAGTATGCGGTTGAGCAGGCGGGCGGGCCCCACCCGTCGGCGGCCAGCCCTTGCGGTGGCGGCAGAAGCTGCAGTTGCAGATGCCGCGGCACGACGGGCACTCCCAGTCCTCGTCCTTGGCCACCTCGTCGACGTTTTCGCCGTAGCGCATGTAAAGGCAGTCCCCGCAGAACTGCCCGCGCTTGCCCCCGCACCCGCCGCACGAGGTGTGGCGGCACACCGTCTTCTGCCGGCACTGGTGGCAGGTCGCGCCCGCTGCGTCAGGCCAGCACACCAAATCGAGGTGAGGTGAGCGATTTCAGGTGAGGTGAGGTGAGGTGAGGTGAGGTGAGGTGAGGTGAGGTGAGGTGAGGTGAGGTGAGGTGAGGTGAGGTGAAAGAATCAAACCATGTGGGCGCTATAGTGGTTGTAGGTACAAGGTAATGTACAAGGTAATGTACAAGGTAATGTACAAGGTAATGTACAAGGCAATGTACAAGGTAATGTACAAGGTTTATACAATCTGCCGGCTTTTGCCATACCGCCACAGGGTCGTAGATGCGGTTGCCCTTGGCGTCGTACCCGTCCGCGAAAAGCGTCCAGGGGGAAGCGGCGGACCCCAGCGACGCCTTCTGCGCCAGCGTGTACGCCTCGGGGTTGCGCCAGGTAGGGACTGTGTACCGGTATCCTACGTGTTATGTTCCCTACTTGGTAGGACGACGTACAAGGTACACCCGTGTTCTGTCCCCAGCCCCGCCCCGCCGGAAGAGGGGGTGAATGTGCACCAGTGCGTCCTGAGCAAACAGTCAGACACCGGGCCGTTATCCCGCTTTGGGCTCCGCGGGAATCTTGTACTGGTACACTACGTTTCACAATCCCTGCCTGGGGCGCTCGTTGAAGAGCCCGCGCGCGGCGTTGGATCCCTTGTGGCCGTCGACGCCGGCGAGGAGCAGGTCGGACTCGCCGTAATCCTTGGGCTCGATGCCGGTCAGGTGCGCGCTGTGGCGGGTTATCACGGGGGCGCGCGGGGTGCCGGGCCCGTCGCGCGAGTACGAGGTCGTGAGGTCGCGGGTTCGAGCCCCGGTCGCGACACATCCGCGGTTGTTGCGCGCGGCCAGGCGCTCGGCGTTCGCGGCGTCGGAGATGGCTCGGCTGGTTGCGAAAATTCCGAGTGATTGCATGTGAGCGTGGTTGGCCGCAATTCGGACCGCACGCTCTGCCTCGTACGCGTTGGGAGCGGCAACCGGCGGTGGCGCGACCTTGGAGGTGAAGCGTGGCATGTTGCGAACGGGCGTAGGGTAACTTTGGCCGCGATGAGGGCACGAGGCGGCGTCGGGAGGGAAGGCGCGCTGATGAATGAGGAACACAAACAAGCGGGAAAAAATCATCGTTGTCGGTTCGTTGTCCGGACAAGACACTGACGAGACCGCCGACGAGACCGACCATATAAATAGGGGAGGAATTCCAGGGAAGCGGGCTCCCTCAGGGGTGAATGAGGGGGTACGTCCCCTGCACAACTTCTGTCCAGTTGAAGGGTGCAACAGCACATCTCAACACGCACCCGCCCACAAGCCCGAGCGAGTTGGTGTGGTGGCGTTGTTGTCAGCAACACTCTGGACCTCCTCTTCTCTAGTTCAAGCCGTTCCGTTGGCAAGATCACTCGAAAGCTGGTGGTCGCAGAAATAGGGCGCGATGTCCGAGGACCAATTTCTTGTCGTAGGGTCGAAGTCTTTGGTCGCGAGCCTGGTCGGGGGCAAGGCAGGGGCTTACACCCGTCCACTTCTCAGCTCAACTTGAGCGTTTTTTATGGGACAGGGGGTGCGCGTATGTATTGTGTAGCCCGTGTTAAGGGGTTGCTAGGGGGTGTTTATGGTGTGTAGGGTGTTTTGTGTGTGTCAGACACGGCTCAAGTTGAGCTGAAAAGTGAACGAGTGTAAGCCCCTGGGGCAAGGATCTCGGAGGAGGGCGACGAGTTGCGACCTTGAACAACGACGTTTCGCTTGATGCGATTAGAGGAGCTTCTGAGGGGGGCGGGGAGAGCCGACGACAAGGGGAGATGCGTAAACTGGTCAACCCTGTCGAGACATGGAAAACCCACGACGAAATTAACTTCGTCAAGAGTGCGGACGTCACGCATTTCCTCGATTTCGGGGACCTCGCGAAAGACAGAAGTGACTGTCTTGGACAAAAAGAGATGTTGTGCGTCACTGCTAGCCAAGATGAGGGAGCCCCAGGTCAAGACACATCTGGTGAGCCGTTCAATTCCGTTGCAGAGCAAGCTGTCACTTACACGCTCCTTCACGGTGGGACGGTGCAGGTTGACCCCATTTTGACCCCGGGTTGACCCCGGGTTGACCGCCCCTGGTCTCAGCGCTTGAAGCTGAAATATTATGAAGCGCTGTCAAACTTTGCTTTTCATTTCAACTTGCGCCGCTACACCAAGGTATGGCGAAATGCAACACCACGGTTGCTTTCCAAGAAGAATTCGAGGACTTAAAGGACACTTGAGCTCGGGAACCTGCACGTGCGGGGGGGGGCTTTGAGGAGGAGACACAGGCAGACAGGGGAACCTGCCGCGGCGCCTGACAGAGATCTGGGAGGCGACTGCGACGGAGGGAGCCCAGCGACCTGCCATATTATCGACAATTAGTAGTTGTATGAAATAGCCTTAAAATAGCGCTCCTTGATAGGGCTCAACCCTGACAGACCTAGAGTCCTAGACCTAGAATCCTTCAGCATGAAATGGCAAAGGGGGTTGGATAAAATGCTCACCTTTTGAGTGCCTTGGGGCTCGATGAACGTTAGTACAGTGAAAGCCGTTCTGTTACTGGCGTCTACATTGTATCTTATACTGCTTACTCCGCACCGATGTCGCGAATATCAACCCACACCATGCGCGCCTTCGGCAGCGGCGGTGGTGCGGCAACAGGGGCGGCGGGGCGGCGCTTAATGAATGCCGAGATTTAACGATACCTATGAAAGCATTTCTCTGACCGCAACAACGGAATGTGGAAATCTATGAGCTACGGTACTATGGCGTGGCACAATCACTTTCACCCGATCTGACCATTCACCGCACCCGTTCTTCGTTCTCGTGCGTAAGGTTGGTGAATATTCACCTTGCGAAGCGCCTTGGGGCTCGCTAAACGTTGATTACTGTAACACCAAACAAAAGGATCACCAATGATAATCACCCGACCGGGATAACTGAGCACGCGTAGTCCCATATCCGCAGTGCATTGGTCGCGCCGCTGCTCCTGTCGCCACCACCGCTACCCTCCTCCCCAGCGTCTAGGGCCTGGCAGATATTGCTCACCGCGTCTCAGGATGCCGTTTGCAGGCAGAAACTAGGGTTCGAGATGCGTGTCGATGACGTCGCAGGCAATATCTGCCAGGCCAAACCCGCGTCATCCTCATCGGTCCGGTCGGCCGCCGAGCGGAAGCGGCGGTGGCCGGACACGGACGCGCCCCTCGGAATGGTGCTGAGGCTCCTGTCCTCCGCTGTCGCCGGGCAGGAGGGTCTCTGATAACAAGCACTCCAACCGTGATCGGAGCATGACTCAAAGACTCACCTTCAGGTTGACCGTGTATATAGACACGCGGAGGAGGAGGAGGAGATTCAATGTCGGTCGAGTGCCTGTTCTTAAACTCAGTGTCGGGTCTGGTATTGAAGATATGGCAACGAATCCCGTTCGACCAATCATAATTGTCCATTTCGATAATCCCACCGACCGATCGGCGAGAGTCCGACCGGGTCGCCATCCTTGGGTAAATAGACCCTCGATTTCGAGGAGATAAGCGTTACGCGTCACGCCGACAGTGAGTTTAATAATCCCCCTGCCGGGTAGAACGACGCGCACGGGTGGAAGGACCAGTGGCTAGGGCCTTGCAGACATTGCTTGCCACGTCATAGGATTCCGTGTGACTCAATAAACCGAGGGTTTGAAATTTCCGTGTCGATGATGTGGCAGGCAATATCCGCGTAGACCCAACCAGTCGCTGACCGTGTCACTCGATGCCCGCCACGCTCCAACCTCATCCCCATTGGCTAAGTCATAAGCTCTCAAACACCCATCTGTCCCGCCGCTCACCAAATGCCGCCCGCACGGCTCGCCGTAGGGCCAGATAAATAATGCTTGCCACGTCATAGAACGGAATTTTACTCCACGAAACTCAATACGCGAGGGGATTACATTGCATGTGACTGAGTGTGTGCGTTCATAAGCAGATTAGGCTGGCGCGACCAAACCACCGAGACGGGTTCAAAATGTGGTGGACGACGCAACGAGCGGTTGAGTCCGTCTGGCCCGACCTCGATGTCGAACCCAACCCGCTGGTTCGTGTCCGCCGCCCTCGTGCACCGGTACAGCACCTCCGAGGTGTGCCGGATGTCCCAACATAGAATCTCCGAGTCCCGCCGCGCTCCCGTGTACAAGGGCCTGACATATATCACTCGCCGCGTCATACGACGCCATTTAACTCAAGAAACGAGCGAGGGTTCAACATACGCTGGCTGACGTGGCGGGCAGTAGCTGGGCGGCCTTGCGGTGTAGAGGTAGTTGCCGTCGGGCGACCAGAGCACCTGGGTGACGCCCCCCTTCTGCCCTGTCAGTACCATCATCTGCTCCCCAGTAGCCGAGCGCCCGGGCCGGGTGAACAACGCAACGCTGGCCACGTCATAACATGCCGCTACATTGTGTGTCATCGTCAGACTTGCAGTAAAGGACTTTGACTAGGATGCCGCTCAACTCAGTCAACGGGTGTCTACATTGTGGCGATGCGTCATAGTATGCACACAGCTCAAGAAAAGAGAGTAAAAAACGTGGCAAAGGACATGGCCAGCATGTTTTTATCTTTTGGCTTCAAATAAAGTGGGGAGTTCCGTTACGTACTTATGGCTTTACCTCGTGGTACACCGCAGTGGTTCGGCCGTAGCTTCCCGCCGCCATCAGCCCCCCCGCGCTAGGGCTGGTGGCAATGCACGAGATGATCCCGGCCTGGCCCTCGCGGCTCATCCTGCCCTTCCGGCCCTTCGTGTAGGGCCTGGCAGACATAGACCGCCACGTCATCAAATGCAAACGCATTTTGAGCCCTCGCTTGTTGAGAGTTACATGGCATCCTATGACGTGGCGAGCGCTATCTGCCAGGCCCTACCTTGGAGATAGTGGAGAAGGTCTCGCAGTCGCGCCCCGGTCGCGTGACGTCGAAGGCGCGGATGCTCTTGTTGTACCCCGCGCGCAGGGCCTCACACACCAGTGCCCGTGGAAGCTTTGAACTCAAGTGTCGGCGCCACGTGTTCCGGTGAGTTTCCGTGCTTGATTGGTCGAGGTGAGGAATGCTCCCTACCGGCGAGGATGCGCGCGCCGTCGGAGCTGAAGCACACGCTGAATGCCGCGGTGGGCTCGTCCAGGTGGTCGTATCCGAGGTACGATGCCCGCAGGGTCCCCGTGAAGGCGTCCCACAGGTGGATGGGGTGGCCGCGGCACGTGGTGGCGAAGACGCAGGACTGCGGGTCAGAGGCGCTCATGCGCGGGTACCAGCAGTAGTCGTACACGCTCTCGCGCTCCTTGATGCGCAGCGCGGGCCACAGCGCGTCCGCGCCCGCGCCGCCGCCGTCGTCCTGCACCGGAGGCACGCTTCCCAGGTCGGCGGGGACGTCGTAGATTCTGAACGTGTTGTCCTCGGCGCCGCAGGTGAGGAGGCACACGCCGTCGGGGGACCACTTCACGGTCTTGAGAAAGTTGTCGTGGGGCTCGTCGTCGTCGGCGCCGGCGGATGCAGCGCCAGCCTTTCCCGCGCCTATTGCGAACTCCGTGACCAACGTGAGCGCCGCGACCGGGGGGATCGTTGCGGAGGCCGAAAGGTCCATCGCGTGGAAGCACTCGGGGCCGTCCGCCGCCGCCCCCGCCTCTACTGACGCATCGGGCGTCATAGGCACGGCGTCAGCGTGGGCCGCGGCGGCGGCGGCGTCGTCTTCGTCCGGGTTTGCCCACGTCATCGCCTCACGCTGGGGGCAGTAGTGCACGCCGATGGTGCGCCGTGCGGGTGCTCAGGTGCAGTTAGGGTCAGGCCGATTATGCCGGCATTACTTTCGGCATGATAGGCAAAAAAATACTACCGGCATGTGTCGGGAATTCTGGGCATTTTCGAGGGAAATTTAGGCATTATTGGGCGATTTGGGGGCGATTTGGGAGCATTTGAGAGGATTCGGTGGCAGTTGGGAGCGTGCGGGGGCGATTTGGGAGCGTCTTCGACGGGAGTTTCCGGCATCATTGGGCATAATCGGAGCATAATAGGCTGAATTTTGGGGAATTCAGCGTAGGGAATTTGGGCAGAAAAAATAGCATATTCGGCCTGACCCTAGGTGCAGTGCACGCAGGCAACCCTGTTTTGTTAAACCCTCAACCCTAAACCCTCATACAACCCTAAACCAGCCTTCGTCTGATTGACTGAAGGGTGCGTGATACTCGTAGCTCGTAGCACATACTCGTATCAACCCCAGGGCCGGCCATTTGATCTATCCACCTCACGTCAAGCCCATAATCCCGCCTCGCCCATGCACCCACCTCTGGCCAGTTCAGCGCCTGCAGATCCCGGCACATAGCGGCGTAGGCACAATCACGCGAAGGCCGCTCGGGGCGGGCGCCTGGAGGGGCTCCGGTGGCAGCGGGAGCACCACTGCCCGTGGGATGCGTGACATATGTAGACATGCTGGAAAGACGGCGCCGGGCGAAGGAGGCAAGCGATGCATTCCGCTTGGCGCGTGGTGGAAGCTAATGACGGCGAAACAGATTGAATCTTTTGGGGATGTTATACAAATTTCTGTGTCCCATCTAACAGGACACACGCAAGACTTTACATACGCAAGGCAAAAGGCTAATACGGACATTGTGCGAGTAGTACACTGAATTGCAGCTCTCACGTCGGAGCAGTCTGTAGTACAGACACGGTTTGTTACAACACGACGATACGAATAACGGAATGAGACAGAGAGAGAGACGAGTTGGCATGCACCAGGCTTTCGCCCTGGCCCCAATGACGAATGGACACAATCACATCTCCACCGGCCTAGCGCTTCAGCGCGGCCCCGACGCCGGGCGCGGCGGCGGCGCAGGCGCCTCCACCGGCTTCATGATGGCGCTGAAGTGGCGCAGCGACGGCGGCTCCTCCACGATCTCGTACCCGGGGATCTGCCCAGCCACCGCCTAGGGCCTGGCAGATATTGCCAGCCACGTCGTCCAAGGCATTTTGAACCCTCGTGTCTTGAGCAAACAGCCATCATATGACGTGGCGAGCAATGTCTGCCTTGTCCGTTGCCTGCCACGTCATCGAGACGTACATTTAATCCTTGCTTATTGATGCAAACGGCATACTATGACGTGGCGGGCAACATCTTAATGGCCGTACCGCTGCCAGCGCCGCCACCCGCGCGCACACCTCCACCGCGTAGTCCACGTGCGACTGCGTGTACATGCGCCGCGGGATGGCCATCCTCACCAGCTCCTTCTTGGCCGCCGCTCCGAACATCAGAGTTCCGATCTCGCAGGAGCGCACGCCGCCCTCCACGTACAGCGCGCACGCCACGGCGTGGCCCGGCAGCATGTGCTTGGGCATCCCCGGCAGCAGCGCGGCGGCGTCAATGTAGATGGCGTGCCCGCCCAGGATGTAGTGGCGCAAGTTGAATTTGAAAGCAAACCTTGAAAGTAGTTTATCGTATTTTAGTTTCAAGTGCTGAAACCAAAGGCGCTTTCAACACGAGTTTTGATACTGTCAACCTGCACCGCCCTACCAGGGGCTCCACCACCGGGATGCCCCGCCACCAGGGTCATTGACCACAACCACTCGAACCGAGATCAGAGCATGACTCACCTTCAAGGGTGAATGCTGTTTCAGCTGCGAGGACTCGGGCTGTCAATGGAACGTCGTCAACCGCTAATTGTCAATAACCCCCTTGCCAGGTCAATCAGCTTCTGGCCGAAGTACTGGGTGGACTTGATGCGGTACTCCAGGTAGGACTCGTCCACCACCTCGGTCAGTCCCACCGCGCGATGGCCTCAAGGTCGCGCCCGGCCAGCAGGGGCTTACACTCGTTCCCATTTCAGCTCAACTTGAGCTCTTCCGTCCACCGTATAACCCAAATTAACTCATGAATGTGTCCTGGAGTTGCTCAAGTCGAGCTCTGACGTGAACGAGTGTAAGCCCCTGCCGGCCAGCCCGCCGTACGTGATGTAGCCTTCGTTGAGGATGAGCTGCTCGCGGCACTTCATCGCCACGGCGTCGTCGTTCATCGCCAGCCACCCGCCGATGTTGACTAGCGCGTCTTTCTTGGCGCTCATGGTCATGCCGCCGCAGTATGACGCCATCTCGCGCACGATGTCCGTGATGGAGCGGTGTGCCCCCCCCTCAGGCCACACTCATAACGCCCGCCGCGTCATAGGATGCTAGTCAGATCAATACACGAGACGCAACAATGCGATGGGTGATACCTGGCCAGCATTATTCAATTGTCGATAATATGACGGATGCCGTTTCGGGTTCCGAGCACTATCTATGCGACCCTGCCTGCCCGGGCTCGCGGCTCTTGATGAACCACGCGTTCTCAGCGAATCGGCACGCGTCCAGGTACAGAGGCTTGCCGTAATTGTGCGCCAGGTCGCTGACGGCGCGGATGTTGCCCAGGCTCACGGGCTGCCCCCCCGCGGAGTTGTTGGTCACGGTCAGCATGACGCACGGCACCTGGTCGGCGGAGGCGGCGAGGAGCTCGCTCAGCGCGGCGACGTCCATGTCTCCCTTGAACGGCGACCGGTCGTCGCTCGGTAAGTCGACCATCACGTAGGGCCAGGCAAATAACACTCGCCGCGTCATAGGATGTCATATACCTCAATAATCGAGGGGCTGCAACGCAATGGATGAGGTGGCGAGCGTTATTTGCTCGCCACGTCATAGGATGTCATCTAATTTAAACATCGAGAGGGGATGCAGTATAATGGACGAGGTTGCTCCGCATGACTGATCCTCCCCTACCATGAGGTCCACGGCCTGGGCGCCGGACGCCTCCACGTGCGCGCGAGTGGTGTCGAAGTGCGTGTTGTTGGGCACGATTTTGCCGGCGCCGCCGAGCACGGAGAAGAGCAACTTCTCCGCGGCGCGGCCCTGGTGCGTGGGGATCACATGCTTGAAAGGAAACAGATTCTTGACAGCCGCGTCGAAGCGCTCGAAGGAGGGGCTACCCGCGAGGCTTCGTCGCCGCGCATCACCGCGGCCTGCTGTTAGGGCTGAGGCAGCGATGCTCGCCAGGTCACATGGTGTCAAGACACGAGGATCCATACCGCGGTGGACGAAGGCAGGCCAGTCACTACAGGGCTTCACTTTCATCAGGCAGTCCGTAACGCGAGGTGGGACAGCGTCGCGGAAGCGACGCTTACGAACGAGTGGTCAGGCCAGGGGGGAGAAGGTGGCGAGCGTGTGCGGATACATTGGCACTCTACGAGCGAACAGTCAGGACGAGCGAGCTCCTTCGCGGCCCTGCCCATTGCGCCGCGGACATGGCGCCGGTGCCGGAGTCGGTAAGGAAGTCTAGGGTGACGGACTCGGAGGGGACGCGGAACAGGTTGTACCCCGCCGCGGCCAGG
>Ga0307489_10001521_pt1 | contig 15277 bp, 25 predicted proteins | sample SB12metaG_FD_202247 | JGI IMG/M metagenome (GOLD analysis project Ga0307489, IMG submission 202247) | Sea-ice brine microbial communities from Beaufort Sea near Barrow, Alaska, United States - SB 1.2 | ecosystem: Environmental > Aquatic > Marine > Coastal | place: USA: Alaska | collected... | reverse complement strand
GTCTATGTCTGCGTCGCCGGTGAACTAGCGCGTCCTCGGCAAGCAGCTATGCGAGAGCGTGCCGCGCCGACGGTGCTCTGTGGGTTGCACGCGCAGGCAAGCTGAGTGCCGATGCCGTCACCAGCAAGGGTTCCAAACTCCCAATCGCACTCAGGGGCCACTGTGGAGCAGCCGGATTTCGAGCGCCCACGGCGTGCAGTGCGCCACCCTCGGGGGGTCACTCCGGGTGCGCGACACTATGTCGGCGTCTCAAGCAGCTCGAGCCTCGGTGCGTGCTCGCGGAGCCGCGCGCCGCGGGGTGTGCGGGAAGGAGCTAATGTCAGATCTGGTTAACACTGTGAGCTGTGTCTGGTCCAGTCCAAGAAAACGGCCGTTTCCCGAGTTATTTTATAAGGGGCAACGCAATGCGCGCCGCCGACACGTCCACTTCGCGTTAAGCACCAAACTTCGGGAATACGCAGCTGAATTGCGCTCTGCGACGCCGTCATAGTTTGGTGCCTGACCGCGTAGTGGAAGGCGCCTGTCCTCGCCGCGGCGGCGATGTATGCGCATTTAGTCAGAAACGTCATTTTTGTAATTGTGTACCGGGTACACGTTTTCGCCGAAAAAAACGCATTCCAACTAAATGCCCATACGGGTACCCACGCGCCGCCGCGGCGCAGACGGGCGTCTTCCACCACGCGGTCAAGTACCAAACTTTGGTGGCGTAGCAAAGCACATATCAGCTAGGTATGCCCGAAATTTGGTACCTGACCGCGTGGTGGAAGGCGCACGTCTATCATGGTACGTGTTCCATTCCGCTAATTTGGCTTGTTTTCGACATCCGGGTTTAAACCCAGTCTCCGGTGTAATTACCCCCTGACCCCCCCGAAGAAACAGCCTCTCGACCCATCAGGGGCGCGGGAGAATGATGGACTGTCCATTGACCAATTAGGGACGGTACACATTTACGTTCAGAATTGTGCGAAACGTGCCGAAGATCCAACCAATGAAATCTCAGTCAATCGTTCTCTCGACCAGTCACGTGAGGGCCTTCGGGGTGGTTAACCACCCGGAGACTGGGTTTAAGGGAAATTGCATGAGCAGCTCTACGACTATGCTACTCAATCATCCTTCAAGTTGGCAGGTGCTAAGCTCGTATCATCGTAGAAAGCTGCCAACGTACTATAATTATGAATCTATTTGGTTCACCAACGGCGCGTCCGTCGGCTTCGTCGGCGTCCGTGGGCTTCCCGGACTCGTGGGCGTCCGTGAGCTTTGCAGCCCCATCCCTTTCTTTTTCGACGATCGGCGCGGAGAGGTGCGGCCGCTGTGTAGGGCCGGGCGGATACGTCTCGCCACGTCATACGACGCCGCCAATAAACGAGGGTTCACAATGCGGTTCGATGACGTGGCGGACAATGGGCCAGGCGGATAATGCTCGCCACGTCATAGGATGCCGCTTAATTCAAGGACGCGCGGTGCAAAGTGCGCGTCGATGACGTGGCGGGCAATATCTGCCGGGCATTACCGCTCTCAGGGAACAACTTGCGGTAGTCCGGGTTATCCTCAATGCGGAACGAGCGCAGGCCCCACAGCAGGGGCTTACACTCGTTCTCGTTAGAGCTCAGCTTGAGCACATTGGGGACACATTCTTGGGTCAATCTGGGTTACGTGGGGCACAAAGACAGCTCAAGTTGAGCCGAGAGGTGTACGAGTGTACGCCCCTGCCCGACAGCTTGCCCTCCGTGTGATCCGCCTCGTCATACAACGCGTCGCCAGGCATGATGAGCGCGCTGAAGCCGGGCACCAGGGGCTTACACTTGTTCACGTTAGAGCTCAACTTGAGCAACTGCAGGACACTTTCATGAGTACAGTTGGTTACACGGTGGACGGAAGTGCTTAAGTTGAGCTGAAATGGGAACGAGTGTAGGCCCCTGCCGGGCACCTCGTCCACCTTTTCCACCGTGCCTCTCAGATGCTCCACCACGAAACGGTGGACGGGTGACAGCAACAAGTACGCCGTGATAATGAGCCAACACACGAAGGGGGGCAGCGCGTTGACGCGCACCAGGGGCTGACACTCGTCCACTTTTCGGCTCAATGTAAGCGCTTTCTGTTGGATAGGGGGTGCAATTAGGAGTTGTTCAGGGGGTCTTTAGGAGGTACTAGGGGTACTGGGGGTGTTAGGGGGTATACAGGGTGTGTTTTGTGTCAGAAACGGCTCAGGTTGAGCTGAAAAGTGGACGAGTGTAAGCCCCTGCCGCGCACCAGCCGCGACATGACGTCGAACTGCACTGGGTCACCGTTATCAAATTCCTCCTCCGATGGCGCGGGCGCGGGCTCCGAGGTGCTCATGTAATCGGCGGGGTCCACGACGTAGGACGGAATGTTGTGGTGGCCGAAGGCCCACGTGGCGATGGCGAGGTGCAGCCACGCGGCGCGGGGCGCGTACCTCAGGAACATGTCGTTCAGCTTGTGGTCGAACATCGGCGGCCGCTTGCTGAACTTCAGCAGCACCACCTTGTTGTAGCAGCGCAAGTTGGATTTGAAAGCAATGTTTCAAAGCACTTCATCACATGTTGCTCTCAAGCGCTGAATGGTGCATAGGGGGCCTCCCCCATATATCAGGGTGAGGAAATAGTGGTCCATAGGGGGGCTCCCCCATCTACGAAGCCAACGCGCTTTCAACTGGGGGGGGGGTCAGCGGGTTTCAACCTGCACTGCCCCACCTTGTCGAAGGCGTACGCCAACACGATGTACACGCCGGCGATCAGGGGCTTACACTCGTCCTCTTTTCGGCTGAACTTCAGCGCTTTCTGTGGGATGGGGGGTGCATTTAGGGTTTGTTTAAGGGGGTGTTTGTGATGTGTCAGGGTGTACCGGGGGGTGTGTAAGGTGTATTTCGTGTTAGAAACGGCTCAGGTTGAGCTGAAAAGTGGACGAGTTTAAGCCCCTGCCGGCGATGGGGAACAACGGCGGACACCCAAAGCAGAACATGACCGTGAATAGCACCATGCACATCATCTGCCCATAGCGCTGCGATAACTCGGTGTAGAGCCGCAACTTGAATTTGAAGCCAGATTTTACAAGCGGCTTATCAAGTTTGAGTTTCTGGCTTCAAATTCAAGTTGCGGTTTGAGTTTCAGGCGCTGAGTTCCGGATTCCGGGCGGTTTCAGCAGGGGTTTGAAAGGGGCAAGCTGCACTGGCCTACCTCGAACGGCGCGGGGGTGTACAGGCGGTTGAGCTCCAGCTGACTCCGCACGAAGTGGCGCCCGCGGATCAGGGGCTTACACTCGTTCACGTTAGAGCTCAACTTGAGCAACTCCAGGACACGTTCATGAGCTAAGTCCGGTTATACGGTAGACGGAAGAGCTCAAGTTGAGCTGAATTGGGAACGAGTGTAAGCCCCTGCCGCGGATCCCGCGCAGCAGCTGCGCGACCAGGGCGCCGGCGATGCGCTCCACGGTGTAGCGGCGCAAGTTTAAATCGAAAGCAAACTTTGAAAGCGGTCCAATCATGTCTGAGTTTCAAGCGCTTAGTTTTAGGCGGTTTCAACATGGGTTTCATAGGGTTAACCTGCAACGCCCTACCACGGGGAATGCCACGGAGTTGATGATAGCGGTGCCCATCATGACCACCATCATATAGCGGCGCAAGATGAAATTCAAAGCAAAACTCAAAAGCAGATAATCGTAATTCAGTTTCAAGCGCTTGCTTCCCGACTCTTTCAACGCGGGTTTGATAGGGTCAACCTGCACCGCCTTACCATGACCGTGTTGTACCAGCCCAGGTCGAGGTCCGTGTAGGACCCATGGAACAGCACCGGGAACCAGGGGCTTACACTCGTCCACTTTTCGGCTCAACGTAAGCACATTTTGTCGGATACGTTGGGTGCATGATTTCGCCCCAGTCTATTAGACAGGGGGACACGGGGAGGTGTGACCAACACGGCTTAGGTTGAGCTGAGAAGTAAGCCCCTGCCGGGAACCAGTCGAGCGCGGGGATGAGCGAGTACAGCACGATGGGCAGCCAGGCCTGGTTGGTGAACAACGCGAAGAAGGTGTACTTGGTGTAGTGGTGCAAGTTGAATTTAAAAGCAAAACTTAAAAGCAGGTCACCGTATGTTAGTTTCAAGCGCTCAGTTACAGGCGCTTTCAACGTGGATAGGGTCAAGCTGCACCGGCCTACCTTGGCGGTGATGGCCTCGTCGGCGCTCATGGTAGGGTGCCGCTCGAACTTGCTGAACGCCTTGGCGGCCTTCATGAGGAGAATGTTGGTGGCCGCCGTCCAGGGGCTTACACTCGTTCCGATTTCAGGGCAACTTGAGCTCTTCTGTCCACCATGTAACCCAACTTAACCCTGAATGTGTCCTGGAGTTGCTCAAGTTGAGCTCTAATGTGAACGTGTGTAAGCCCCTGCCGCCGTGACGGCGATGGTCATGCCCTGCACCGCGGCCTCCCGCCGGATCTGCTCGTAGATGCCTTCGCAGTATCCACCGTTCAATTTGCTCTGCACCAGATCGTCCAGGTTCGACAGGCTCACCAGGCTCAGGCAGTAGCACCGGTAGCACGCCTGCGCCGCGCACCAGGGGCTTACACTCGTCCACTTTTCGGCTCAATGTAAGCGCTTCCTGTGCGACAGGGGGTCCATTTAGGGGCTGTCAAGGGGGTGTTTAAGAGGTGTCAGATGGGATTCAGGTTCTATTTTGTGTCAGAACGGCTCAAGTTGAGCTGAAAAGTGGACGAGTGTAAGCCCCTGCCGCGCACTCGTCCGCCTGGCTGCCGTTGATGCCCCCCCCGCTCCACGCCTGGCCGACCGCGGGCAGCGCCGCCAGCTGCCACGCCGTGTACGGCGCGTAGGACCCCAGGGTGTAGCAGCGCAAGTTGAATTTGAAAGCAAAATTTGAAAGCAGCTTGTCATATGTCAGCTTCAAGCGCTGAAACCATTGGCGCTTTCAACACGGGTCTTGACAGGGTCAACCTGCACCGGCCTACCATGGGCTTCGCCCACTCGGTGCCGCTGATGAACTCGCGGCACTTCTCGTTGTCCACATTGTCGACAAACATGGCGACCGCGCGGCGCGCCGGGTCCGTGGCGTTCGCGGCCTCCACGCAGGGGCTTACACTCGTCCACTTCTCATCTCAACTTGAGCCGTGTCTGACACAAGAAAACACCCTACACACCCTATACACCCTCTAACACCCCCTTAACAAGGGCTACACAACCCCTACGTGCACACCCTATCCCATACAAAGCGCTCAAGTTGAGCTGAGAAGTGAACGAGTGTAAGCCCCTGCCTCCACGCCCGACCCCGCCAGGTCCCAGATGGCGCCGCACTCCAGGTTGGGCGCCGGGTTGTAGCGGCGCAAGTTGAATTTGAAAGCAGAAGTTGAAACCAGTGTATCACAATTAAGTTTCAAGCGCTTAGTTCCAGGCGGTGTCAACTTGGGTTTGATAGGGTCAGCTGCACTACCCTACCGGGTTGGACGGCGATCGCACGGTAGTGGCGCACGACACGGAGGGCGGCGAATTGGACACCTGGTTCTTGGCGTTGACCACCACCGCGACGGCGGCGGCGAGGAGGACGAGGATGCCGAGGGCGGTCAGCGCGCGGCGCACCACTTGGGTGGCCGGGTGGATGCGCACCACGTTCCAGGGGCTTACACTCGTCCACTTTTCAGCTCAACGTAAGCGCTTGTGTGGGCCAGGGGGTGCGTTTGAGGGTTGTTTAGGGGGTGTTTAAGAGGTGCTTAGGGGTATCAACGGGTGTTTAGGGTGTATTGTGTGTGAGATACGGCTCAAGTTGAGCTGAAAAGTGGAGGAGTGTAAGCCCCTGCCACGTTCTCCCACAACACGTCGCTGGCCTCCGGCGCCGTGGTGCACCTGAGGGCGGGGCTCGAGCTGTCATCAGGTCGCAGCTTCACCGCCGCCCTGAAGCACCCGCCCGGCACGACCTGCCCCCGCGCTATGAGCAAACAGTCTGAACATGCCCGCGACAGGGCGAACAGCAGCCCGCCCTTGTGGCAGGGGCTTACACTCATTCGCTTCTCAGCTCAACTTGAGCGATGTTTATGGGATAGGGGGTGCGCGTAGGGGTTGTGTAGCCCGTGTGAAGGGGGTGTTACGGGGTGTTAGGGGTGTTTAGGGTGTTCCCATGTGTCAGACACGGCTCAAGTTGAGCTGAAAATCGAACGAGTGTAAGCTCCTGCCTTGTGGGCGTTGATGCAGTCAGCGCGGTGCGCCGCGTCCTCGAAGGTGACGAACGCGCAGACGCTGTCGAACCCCTTGGAGAACTTCTCCGCGATCTCCGCGTCGCACCGGCGCACCTCGCTCCGCACGTCGTCGCACCGCTTCCGCGCAGTGGTCAACGCTCCGAGCTTGCCCACCTTCTCGAAGTACGCTGCATCGAACTTGAGCCCCTTGATGTAGCGGCGCAAGTTGAATCTGAAAGCAAAACTTGAAAGCGGTTCATCATGTTTCAGTTTCAAGCGCTTACTGCCGGGAGGTTTCTATATGGATTTGATAGGGTCAACCTGCACCGCCTCACCTTGAGCTTCTCCAGGAGCTTCGAGCGGCGCACGCGCGCGCTCAACACCGCCGCAAAGTCCTTGATGTGGTGGCGCAAGTTGAAACTGAAAGCCAAATTTGGAAGTTGTTCATCACATTTTAGTTTAGTTTCAAGCGCTTAGCTCCAGGCAGTTTCAACTTGGGTTTGATAGGGTCAACCTGCACGCCCTGCCTTGACCACCACGCAGTCCGCCACGGGCCCAAACCGCGTGAAGTGCGTTGTGACCTCCTCCACCGTGGCGTCGATGGGGATGCCCCACGCCAGGGGCTTACACTCGTTCCCATCTCAGCTCAATTTCAGCTCCTCTGTCCACCTTATGACCCAACTGAACTCATGAATGTGTCCTAGAGTTGCTCAAGTTGAGCTCTAACGTGAACGAGTGTCAGCCCCTGCCCCACGCCTGCACGGTGTAGTCCGGCAGCGAGGTGATCGCGTCGTCGTTCTCATCGATGTACTTCGTCTGCCACCGCTTGAGGATGATGATGAGGACGAAGAAGATGAGGATGGCCGAGCAGCAGGGGCTTACACTCGTTCACGTTTCAGCTCAACCTAAGCCGTGTTGGTCACACCTCCCCATGTCCCCCAGTCTAATAGATTGGGGGGAAATCATGCACCCAACCTATCCCACAAAATGTGCTTACGTTGAGCCGAAAAGTGCACGAGTGTAAGCCCCTGCCAAGCAGTCGAGGACGGCGATGGTAAGCATGACGGCGCGAATGTCCGCCCCCGGCACCAGGTTGGTGGTCTGGGCACTGGCGGCGGCCACGCCCAGGGAGAGCCGCGCCAGCCCGTCCAGCGTGTCCTTGTCCACCTCCGACCAGGGGCTTTCACTCGTCCACTTTTCGGCTCAACTTGAGCGCTTTGTATGAGATAGGGGATGCGCGTAGGGATTGTGTAGCCCGTGTTAAGGGGGTATTAGGGGGTGTCAGGGGGTATTTAGGGTGTGTAGGGTGGTTTCTTGTCAGACACGGCTCAAGTTGAGCTGAGAAGTGGACGAGAGTAAGCCCCTGCCTCCGACTCGCTGTTGTAGTACAGGTACAGGTAGTGGCTGACAACCAGCCCGGCCGCGATGGTCATCAGGAGGAAGTACCACCCCGGGGCAGGGGCTTACACTCGTTCACTTTCAGCTCAACTTGAGTTGTCTTTGTGCCCCACGTACCCAACTTGACCCAAGATTTGTCCAGATTGTGCTCAAGTTCAGCTCTAACGTTAACGAGTGTAAGTCCCTGCCCCAGGGCCTTCAGCACGCGGAACCACAGCGAGATGCCGACGCCCAACGGCTCGATCACCGAGGCCGCTGCGCCGTGCATTTTCAACGAAGTCATTCGGCTGAGCCAGGGCCGGCTCACTTCAGCACTGTCACCCGATTCTTTGCGTCGTATTATGCTAGCACTGCCCACCCCCCAGCCCGAGGAGAGCGCCCGCCCGTCGCCGTCCGTGAGCGCGGCGTGATTCCACTCGTCGCGCGCCTCATCGAAGTCCAGCTTGTCGCTGAGCGCCGGCAGCTCCTCGCTCATGGTCTCGTCGTAGTCCGTCGCGTGGAACAACCCCTGCTTCTTCAACCACTCTGCATTTGACTCCCGATTCTTCGGAGTCTCAAGCGAAAGCTCCTCCTCCCCATCGGCCCCGAGGTTGAGCTCGAGGGGGACTTCGGAGTGGGCGGCGGCGATGTCACGCACGTCGTCTGCCGAGTCCCAACTGTCCGACGGCGTGCGCTCGGCAGCCGCCCCCGCCCCTGCCTCCTCCGCTTCCTTCTCCTTCGCCTCAACACCCGCACCTGCCGTCGCCCCGTTCCTGTCCCCATCCCCGCCCTCGGCGGCCGCAGTCAGCTTTTCAAGGACGGCGTTGGTCTCACCCTCTGGCGCCGGCGCCGCCGGGCCCGACGTGGAGCTCATCTGCGCGTGGACTCTCGGGGGCGCCGGCTACATCTCTGAGCACTGATGCGGACTCCCGCCCGCGCAGACACGGACAACGGTGACAGGTGTCGCGTTATGATTCGTATATCGCGGTGCGAGGTTTAGGGTTTTCCCCAAACCCTGTTGTGATTTCCAAACCCTAAAAGACATCGTGTGTGAGTCAGCAGTGTTTTCGCATTGCTTAGACGCCGCGCTGCGCTGCTCCTCGCGTCACACAACCAGCGACGACGACGCCCCGACGCTCCTCAGCTCGCCGAGTGTCGACCCAGACGTGCTCATCTTGTGCATCGACATCGTGCTGAAGTTTGAACCGTATTGGTCGGTCGACCGTTGTGGTGGTGGTTACTTTGGATAAAAGTTGGACCACTGAAAGGACTCGATGGGAGAGCTAGGGACGCCGGAGAGCGCGCCGCTGCTGCCGTCGTTGAAGGAGAGATTGAAGCGGCAACGGCGGAGCGGCGGGCGGAGCGCCGACACTGGCGGTGCGTGGCCGCCCTCCAAAACCCATCACTCCCAACCCAAGCGTTTTCCGCACCCGCACGGTTCTCCCGCGCCCCTCACAATTGTGACACAACCCAACACCCCACCCCGCCCTTCCCCCTTCGATTTCTCTCCTCCCTTCTCACGCGCTTCTCCCTCCCCGTCCCTCTCCCTCTCCCCGACACGCGTCAGTAGGCGGCGAAGCTAAGGCCGCTCAGGGGTTCACGCACTCCAACGTCATCGTCTTAGCCGTGGCGGCGGCGGGGCTCCTCGCGCTCGTGTACACCGATGTGTACAAGACCCTGGTGCGCCGCGGCGCGCAGCCGCAGGAGAGCGACCTGAATGCCCTGGCGCTGAGCCCCTCGATGGTGGACTCGCTGAACGCCAAGAACCTGTCGTGGACCGCACGCATCCCGGCGGGCATGGAGAACGCGCGCCATGCCGACCTTGGGCGCCTCGCGGGTGGGGCCTAACACGCCTTCCCCCTCATTGTTTACCGCATACCACTAAGTTGCTCAAGTTAACTCAAGTTATCCCATCTGCATACCTCAACACCGCGGAGACGCTCAAGTTAAGGCTTATAGGGAATGAGTGTCAGGCCCAGCTCGCAGGCGGCCGGCTGTCCTCCCAACCCCGCGGGGCGGACTGGACCATGTCAGTCTACGCCACTCCAGAACACGTCAAGTCGGATTCCAAGAGGAGGACAGAATCCAAGTTGACGAAGAGGGTGAAGGCCGCGGCTAAGCGCTTGGCGCGTCACATCCCGGCTCGACTGGGCGGGTTCATGGACACCTTGGTAGGGTGGTGTAGGTTGACAGTATCAAAACCCGTGTTGAAAGCACCTGTGCTATCAGCGCTTGAAACTGGAATATCCTGAATTGCTTTCACCGTTTGCTTTCAATTTCATCTTGCGCCGCTACACCTTGGTAGGAGGTCCCACGACCGAGAAGGCCGTGGAGTTTGACCCCGTGGCCATGGGGCTGCCCGAGGAGTTTGACGGGCGCAAGAAGTGGCCTAAATGCGCTATGCTGATTGGGGGTGCGCGGGACCAGGGCAACTGCGGCAGCTGCTGGGCAGGGGCTTGCACTCGTCCACTTTTCGGCTCAACTTAAGCACATTTCGTGTGAAACGTTGGGTGCATAATTTCCCCCACTCTATTAGACAGGGGGACACGTGGGGGGGGGCAAAACGGCTTAGGTTGAGCTGAAACGTGGACGAGTGTAAGCCCGTGCTGCTGGGCCATGGCGCCCGCGGAGGTCATGTCCGACCGACTGTGCATCCAGACTGACGGTCGGCAGGACACCGAGCTGTCGCCGTATGAGTTAATGGCGTGCGTGGGTGACATGTCGGAGGGGTGTGAGGCAGGGCGCGGCACATATTCGCTCGCCACATCATCCAGCTCATCAAACCTCGTTTTTGAGTCAAATGGCATCCTATGACGTGGCGAGCAATATCTGCGTGGTCTTAGTGCGAGGGGGGCACGTCGGCCTACGCGTACGAGTTCGCTATGACGGACGGCATCGTGACGGGCTCCGCGTTCGGGGACACGACAACGTGCGCGCCGTATCCGTTCCAGGCAGGCGCTTACACTCGTCCAGTTTAGAGCTCAACTTAAGCAACTCCAGGACACGTTCATGAGTCAAGGTGGGTTCTACGTTGGACAGAAGAGCTTAAGTTGAGCTGAAATGGGAACGAGTGTGAGCCCCTGGTTCGAGGCGTGCCACCACCCGTGCACGGTGTTGCCGACGCCCAGCTGCCCAAGCCAGTGTGCCAACGGCGCCAGCTTTGAGAAAGAGAAGGCCCGGGTAGGGCGGTGCAGCTTCACAGTATCAAAACACATGTTGAAAGCGCCTATGGTTTCAGTGCTTGAAGCTACAATATGATGAACCGCTTTCAGTCTTTCCTTTCAATTTCAACTTGCGCCACTACACCCGGGTGAAGTCGATCGTGCAGTGTCCGTCCTTTGACTACGCGTGCATCGCCAAGGTAGGCCGGTGCAGGTTGACCCTATCAAACCCACGGTGAAACCGCCTGGAACTAAGAACTTGAAACTATTACATGATGGACCGCCTTCAAAATTTGCTTTCAAATTCAACTTGCGCCGGTACACTAAGGAGATCGCCAGCAACGGGCCGGTGTCGTCCTACGCCGGTGACATCTTTGAGGCGGGGGCTTACACCCGTCCTCTTTCCAGCTCAACCTAAGCACTTTTTGTGGTATAGGGGGTGCGTTCAGGGGTTGTAAAGGGTGAGTCCGGGGGGTGTCAGGGGGTGTTAGGGTGTGTTTTTGTGGCAGACACGGCTTAGGTTGAGCTGAGATGTGGACGAGTTCAAGCCCCTGCTTTGAGGAGTTCTACACGTACAATGACGGGATATTCCGGGGCAGCAAGGTGAGGCGGTGCAGGTTGACCCTATCAAACCAAAGTTGATACCGCCTCGAACTAACCGCTTGAAACTACGGTGTGATATACTGCTTTCAACTTCTGCTTTTAAATTCAACTTGCGCCGCTACAGCAAGGACGAGGCGGCGCGGGGGAAGAACCACGGGGGGCACGTCATCAAGGTGGGGTGCTGCAAGTTCAAACTCGTGTTGCAGGCGCCTGGTTTTGGTTTCAGCGCTTGGAACGACAACATGATCAACTGCTACTTCGTTTTGCTAGCTCTAATTCGAATCTTGCTTTCAATTTCAACTTGCGCCCGTACATGAAGATGATCGGGTGGGGAAAGGATGACAAGGGGGGGTTCTACTGGATCATCGTCAACAGCTGGCTCAACTGGTAGGGTCAGACATATGACAAAGTGCGTGAAACCACTCAGACACTTATTGAGACTCAGTGCTACTCAGTGCTACTCAGTGCTACTCAGTGCTACCTAGTGCCCGCTCGACCAATCAGCACGCTCCATTTGGACTACTTAGTACTACTTGTTGCTAAGTGTCTAAATAGTTTCACGCACTTTGTCATACGTGTCAACATATCAAACGACATCCTGAACAACACCAACCTCACATCCCATCAAACTAAGAACCAGACATCCTATCAACACGAACCCGACATCCTATCAACCTCAGAACCAGACTACCTATCAACCCGAACCTGACATCCTATCAACCTCAGAACCAGACGTCCTATGAACACGAACCCAATATCCTATCAACCTCAGAACCAGACGTCCTATGAACACGAGCCTGACATCCTATCAACCTCAGAAGCGGACATACTTTCAACACGAACCCGACATCCTATCAACCTTCGAGCCAGACGTCCTATCATCACGAGCCTGACATGCTATCAACCTCAGAACCAGACGTCCTATGAACACGAACCCGACATCTTATCAACCTCAGAACCAGACCTCCTATGAACACGAGCCTGTCATCCAATCAACCTAAGAACCACACGTCCTATGAACACGAACCCGACATCCAATCAACCTCAGAACCAGACGTCCTATGAACACGAGCCTGACATCCGATCAACCCACGAACCCCGGCCCTGTGAGCAGGGGGCAGAAGGGTGTGGGGCGGATCGCGGTGGGTGAGATCGGCATCGGCACGGGGGTGGAGGCCGCGGTCATGGACGTGTAGGTTCCCTATGGGCAAACATGGTTGAGGCGGGCGGCGGTGTCGGACGTGGCGAACATGAACATAAGCAAGTTAGACTGAATTTTGTAAATATGAGGACCGTTTACTGAATTTGGCGCTCGTGTTCGTTTTGTGCGCTCTGTTCTCTACTCTATTTAGGGTGGTGGGTGGCCAAAAAGGACTTGGCCAACATCGAAATTTTGGCGTTTTGCCCTCGTTCTGTGCACTTTCGATGTATTCTGGGTTGGGGTGGACGTTCTCATGTTTCTTTACAAGTGTCGTGGCTGCTCCGTATTTATTGTCTGTTTGCTCCAGCATCAGGAGCGCGGCTTTGATACATTGTTGAATGCAATTTGTCTAGTTCTTCGCTAGTTTGCCAGCGGTGCGGTGCACTGTCGCGGCTCATCACATCACCTGGACAGGCGCGTTGTGACATTCCAGTACGTGCAGTATATACATCATTTAGCCTCTCATCATTTCGGTCTCCCTCCCACCCTCTCACCCTCTCACCCTCCCTCCCTACTCTAACCCTCTCCGCCTCTCAGCGGTGTATGCGCGAAGTACAAGTTGTCACATGAATCATGCTCTAGGCCTCCAGGACGCTAGGTCTCCGAGGCTCTCAGCCCCGGAAGACGGCGTCCGCCAGAGGCCCCACCTCATGCCAGGGTCGAGCTTACACCAGCTCCCATGCGGCTCAACTTTAGCACCTGGGAGGTGTTAAGTTGGGATGCCTGAAGTGGTTTCAACAAAATGACCCAGGTTGAGCTGTGCAGGGGACGAGTGGCCAGGGGCAGGGAGGAGGATGCGGCGAGTGTGTGCGTGTACACTGTTGCATCATGAGGGAACAGTGAGGGAAGCGGTGTGGCGCCGTGCCTTGAAAGTGAAGGTTTCTGCCAGGGTTTAGGGTTTAGGGTTTACAGTTTAGGGTTTAGTTTAGGGTCAGGGTTTCGCCGTGCCTTGAAGGTGAAGGTGTCGGTGTTGTTCATGCGGTCGACCAGCACCTGGCCCATGGTGTAGCGGCGCAAGTTGACTTTGAAAGCAAGATTTGAAGGCGATTCATCATATTATAGTTTCAAGCGCTTAGTTCCAGGCGCTTTCAACCTGGTTTTCATAGGGTCAACCTGCACCGCCCTACCATGGCCGTGGCCGGCGTGAGGCAGCCCCCGCCCGCCGCCGCCCCCGGCGTGCCGCCGCGCGACGTGGGCAGCGCCAGGCACAGTGCCGCCTCCACCGCCGCTGCGGGCCAGCTTCAAACATTCCACCAGGTCACATGATATCATTCAACCCAGCAAACGAGGGTCCACAACGTCGTCAGTGACTCGGCGTAACAATTCTCACCCAGTCACATGATGCCGTTTGTGACTTAATAAACGAGGGTCTAGACCGTCGTTCACATGATGCCGTTTGACGCAACAAACGAGGGTATATACCGTCGTTCACATGATTCCGTTTGACTCCACAAAGGAGGGTATAGGACATCGTTCACATGATGCCGCGTGACTTGACAGACAAGGGTCTGGAATGTCCTACGTGACTGGGCGTGCACTATGGAGGCGCCCGCGCCCCACCGCCAGCGCCGCGGTGCCCTTGTACCCGGGGTCCGCGTTCACAAACTGCATGTGCGCCACCGCTTTGGCCATAGCCCAGGGCCGGATAGGGGGGTTCCGGGGGATGCTGTAGGGGTGTTGAGGGGAGGTGGAGGGGATGTCGGGGTGTTTAGGGGGTCTTCAGGGGGGTTGGATGGGGTGTGGATGAAATGTGGACGGGGTGTGGAGAGGGTGTTGAGGCGTTCTGTTGAGGGGGGTTGAGTGTGGGGTCCATGAATGGGTCAATGGTAGTGGTTGGGGGCTCGTCACGTCGAACACGGAATATCAAGTACGAGTAATACCGAAATACACGAGGGTGAAACATGTGGTGGATATATCTGGCCCTACTGGCGCCTTGGCAGTGTCCGCCCCCGCCCCCGCCCCTGCCGCGCCCGTGCCTACCACGTATATGTCGGCGTACCCGCTCTCGCGCAGCTTCTCCCCAGGCCCCTGCCCGCAGGGTCATCGCAGGTTTAGGGTTTAGGGTTTAGGGTTTAGGGCCCAGGGAGCACTCTGACCGAGGTTTCGGACTTGCCGCCTTCATGACTTACCTTCCGGGTGAATGCTCACACAGATGCGCGGACTTGGTTCGTCGATTCAACGTTGGTTGAACTCAGAGTCGGCGTGACCTGTCACGCTTATCTACTCGAAATCGCGGGTCTGTTGACTTCAGGATCACGACCCGGTCGGACTGTCGGCGAGTCGGTCGGTGGGATTCTCTATATGGACAGTTCTGATTGGTCGAACGGAATTCAATACCATATCTTCTACACCAGACCCGACACTGAGTTTAAGTGTTTGTTCTCAACAACCCCCCTGCCTGGCCCGGCTTGGGCAGCACGTACCCCAGCGCCAGGGACTTACACTCGTCCACTTTTCAGCTCAACTTGAGCCTTGTCTGACACACAAAAACACCCCACACACCGTAAACACCCCCTTAACACGGGCGACACAATCCGTACGCGCACCCCCTATGCCATAAAAAGCGCTCAAGTTGCGCTGAGAAGTGAACGAGTGTAAGCCCCTGCCCAGCGCCCAGCGCGTGGGCGGGAACATGAGCAGAGCGCCGAACAGCGTGACGGCGGCGGCGCCGGCGGCGGCGGCGGCGCCCCCGGAGCACAGGTCGCTCTCGTCGTACGCGAAGGTCTTGCCGTAGTGCTCG
>Ga0307489_10001520_pt1 | contig 15283 bp, 13 predicted proteins | sample SB12metaG_FD_202247 | JGI IMG/M metagenome (GOLD analysis project Ga0307489, IMG submission 202247) | Sea-ice brine microbial communities from Beaufort Sea near Barrow, Alaska, United States - SB 1.2 | ecosystem: Environmental > Aquatic > Marine > Coastal | place: USA: Alaska | collected... | reverse complement strand
TAATCAATTTTATTAGTAAAGAAGGCGCCTTTAAACAAAAAGATTGGTATGACAGAGGAGAACCTGCCCCGTGAATTTCAAAATTTGGGGGAGTATTCAAACAAGGAACTTCCAACAGAGGGAGTCATCAAGCAGAGGGTTATAATCGCGTAAATGTTGCTCTATAGTTATGTTAAAAACTCTCCAATGAAGTGGGTTATCAACGCTAACTTTATTGTTGAGCAATCTGTTCTTTTGCATCATCACTATGAACACTTTCAGCATTTTCGGGCGCTTCAAGCCAGCTAACGATAGGTGCCCATTGTTCCTTATCAATTTTAGATCTTGGCGAATTGATTTCCTGAACCCCAACGCCTAGTTCGATAGCCCGCGTATATAACTGCGTATCACGTAGGCTTGAAACGAACGGAATATTGAGGCTGGACAGAAAACGTTCTAGTGATTGGTACACGATCGTATTTTTTCGAACCCGATTAGCAACAACCGCGATGCGAATCATCTTTTTTCGAGCTTTTCCAGTAGTGAGTAAATTCTTTATAAAATGAGCAGTTGCATGAATATCGATTGGCGATGGCAGGACCGGAATTATAATTGAGTCGTCGGTTTGAAATAAAGCAGACAACTCCATAATATCGACACCAGCTGGAGTATCAATAATGGCAATATCAGTTTCGGGTGGAACGCGTAATTTCCAAGATCGGGTTAAACGATGACCCTGATTTTTAGAGGCGTCAACACCATGTATTTGATTCAGGCTAGCGGGGCGTCGATTGATCCAGGCTAATGATGACCCTTGATTATCATGATCAAACAATCGAACATTGCGCCCAAGCTGGGCATAATGTGAGGCTATATTGGTGGTTATAGTTGTTTTTCCACAACCACCCTTGGCATTGACCACCAGAATTCTTTTTATACTCATAATAGGGAGTCTATGTTATAAATGAAAAAAAACCGGTTTATTTAAACTACAGACCCAAAACGCCGCCTTTATCAAAGAGCTAGCGCTTCTTTTTAATGTGTTTTAGTTGCACATGTTTTGGCGTATTTTTTGATGCACCTTTTGGCGAACTTTTCGATTCGCCCTGCTTGTTTTTGGAAACGAACTTCTTCGGCTTGGGCTTATTACTTGATGGACTCGACTTTTCCGCATAAGGGTTTTTGCCAGACTTCAGCTGTATTTGGACCGGTGTTCCTTTCAGTTTTAATTTAGTAATAAAAAATGTCATCAAATATCTGTGATAAGCATCAGACAAATGCTCTGTCTGGTTGCCATGTATGACAATGACGGGGGGGTTTCTACCCCCTTGATGCGCGTAGCGCAACTTGATTCGTCTACCGTTACGCAGTGGCGGATTATGCTTAAAAACAGCCTCCTCTAACAAATCGGTTAAGTGACGGGTATTAAATTCTTTAAATGCGGAAGAATGCGCCTGGTCGATTGCGGCCATCATTTCACCTACACCTGTACCATGTAAGGCGGATATATAGTGTTGCGCCGCAAATGAAACAAACGACAGTCGACGCTGCAGTGTTGTCTTATTGTAATCACGCTGCTCTGGCTCTAGCCCGTCCCATTTGTTAACAGCAATTACCAATGCCCTACCACTGTTCAGCACAAAGCCCAGCAATGACATGTCCTGATCGGTTAGACCATCTCGTGCGTCGATGACCAGAACAACAACTTGAGCCTTCTCGATTGCTTCCAATGCTTTAATAGCGCTAAATTTTTCAACTTTCTCGTGGACTTTACCGCGTTTCCGAACGCCCGCTGTATCGATTAAAGTGTAATGCTTGCCATGACGCTCAAATGGTACAGATATAGTGTCTCGTGTCGTGCCTGGCTGGTCAAAAGCAACTACTCGTTCTTCACCAGCCAGTCGATTAATCAAGGTTGACTTACCTACATTAGGCCGCCCAATTACGGCGATGGTAGGGCCGTCCGGCTCTACCTCACCCGTTAAGCCGTCTGAATAGGCTAATAAAATTTGATCCAATAAAGGATTAATGCCTTTTCGATGGGCGGCAGATGTCAGATACACGCGATCAAAACCTAGTGCATAAAATTCTGCTTCAGCCTGGTCAGGATTAATGCCATCGACTTTGTTGACCACAACTCGGCATGACTTTCCAGACTTTCGAACCAGTTCGGCAATGAATCGATCACCCGTAATTAAGCCATCTTGGGCGTCAACCATAAAAATTACTTCATCGGCTTCTTCAAGCGCGAGCAGTGTTTGCTTTGCCATCAAGTCATCAAGGTCTTGTTTTTGACCACTTAGACCCCCGGTGTCAACGACAATGAATTTTTTGCCTTCACGCAGACCAACACCATACTGACGGTCCCTTGTCAGGCCAGGCTCATTCGCGACTATGGCGTCACGACTGCGAGTCAATACATTAAACATGGTTGACTTACCGACATTGGGCCGGCCAATGAGTGCAATTACAGGAATCATTATTGGGTCACTTTGAATGAACTGAGTATGCCATTGCTATCCATTGTGAAAATTTTATTATTCCACTCAAACGGCGTCGAGTAGTGACGCTTATAACTCGGACGAAGGCGCCCTATCAATGCGCCATCCGACTGGTTAAACCAATGAACATGGCCATCAAGGTCGCCCACTATTACTTTATCTTCGAACAACAAGGGGGCCGATATTTTTCGGGCATGCAGGACATCCTGCTTCCATAATGCACTGCCTGTTCGTCTGTCGATTGACCAGATATGACTGGTGTCACTACTTAAATATATAGCATCGTCGTCAATTGTCATCGCGTTGAAACTAGAAAATTTACGCGACCATAACTCTTCACCATCGATTGCCTGGATGGCTGCTAGCCGCCCCTGATAAGAACCAACATAGATAACTCCATTGCTAATCACAAATTGTCCGTCAACGTCTACTAGCCTTTCAATTTCTGACCGACCTGTCGGTTGACTTACTGCAATTTCCCAAACGACCTGTCCATTTGATTGGTCGAACGCCGCGAGTTTTCCATCATCGAACCCTGCAATCACTAAATCATTATGTAAAACCGGAGCACTATTGCCGGTCAGTGATAAAGCTGGCACAAGATGAGACACGGTCCATTGAATACTGCCATCGGCTTTTGATATTGATGATAGCCGACCATCTACGGTACGAATAAAAAGGCTATCGGCATTGGCAACAGAGGCTGATCGAATTTCACCTTTCAGTCTAGCTGACCAGCGTAAATTAAGATCATGATCGGTTCGGTCATAGGTATTTAATTCACCATTACGCGAGCTGGCGACAAGGATGTCATCATCTCCAGTTAAACCAGTGATCGATTCAATACCTGTTTCAAAGTCCCATTTCAACTTGCCACTCTTGGCATCCACATTTTTTATTAAACCATCAATATCAACCGTGAAAATCTCGGCCCCTACCAGCAGTGGTTGTCGGTTATATGAACCAGCACTGATACCTGCTCCAGTTTTCATGGTCCAAAGTTGATCGAATATAAGACCATTGTTAATGTTAGTTAAAGGGGCTGGAGGCTCACTATTATCCGGTGAACCACAAGCAACCAACAGAACGGTTAAACTCGCTCCCAACAAAATTCGAAACGTAAAGGCGGATGGAAAATTCAACTTCATTTATCCAGCGCTTCCCATTCCCAAGTCATCCAACTTTTGTTGCAAGAATTCAGTATTGGCTGGTCCTGGTTGGCTTTGCTGAGCTTTAAGATAAGCATCGACAGCCTCAGCTTTATTACCTTGGCTGGCGAAGAGATCACCTTTTAACTCTTCGATACTGGCACTAAACTGTTCGGGAAAATCAATTGACAAGGTTTTAAGGCCCAAGTCATATTTAGCCATTTGCAACTGAATCGTTGCAAGGCGCTGACGCGCAACATAAGCCAAGGGATTATCACCGGCATTACCAATTATTTGCTGAAGATGGTCTTGTGCTTTGTCATAATCTTCGGCTTCAACCAATATTTTTGCCAAAGCAAAACGCGCCATCGTGGCATATTCACTTGAGGCATATTCATTGAGTAACTTATTAGCCTGCTCATCTGCGGCATCACTATTACCCACTTCGATAGCCTTCACCATTTGAGTAAAGTGACTCGATGCCTGTTCTGCATTAGTTTCCTGATAATCGATCCAATAGCGGTAACCAATCAAACTGCCGACACCTATTACAATGCCTGCAACAACGGCTCGTCCATTTTCCTTCCACCACTGTTTTAGTTTCTCGACCTGCTCTTCATCTGTTGCCATTGTATTCTCGATTTTTTTCGTTAGTTGTTTCGTTGAGTTGACGGTTTTGGATAGAATCAATTATTACATTTTAAACGTAAACATATAAAGCGTGTGTTTATAAAAGTTCGCTCAGTTTATCTGCTAATTCTATCTGCATTATTTCAATTTGTGTGCGATCTTGACGAAGAAATTTCACTCCTATAGAACCAGATTCGATTTCTGACTCACCTAATATCAGAGCAATCTTAGCACCTGACTTATCTGCTTTTTTCATCTGGCTTTTAAAACTGCCACCACCGGCATGAACTATTAGTTCAAGACCAGGATTTCTATCGCGTAAATCTTCTGCCAGTTTCTGCCCGATACGTGACGAGTCATCACCCCGCATCGACAGATAGATATCACAATGGTGTTGCGTATTGGCTTTACCCTGGTCGATTAACATTGAAATTAAACGCTCACAACCCATTGCAAACCCAGCCGCATGACTTGGTTTGCCCCCTAATTGTTCAACCAATCCGTCGTATCGACCACCTGCACAAACAGTGCCTTGTGAACCCAATGTATCGGTCACCCACTCGAAAACAGTGTGGCAATAATAATCAAGCCCTCGAACCAACCTTGGATTAACCTTAAATATCACCCCGTTATGATCAAGGATTTCTTTCAATTGAGAAAAATGCTCGCTAGACTCCTGATTCAGGCTGCCCTCTAATTTTGGTGCATTGTCAATCAGTGCCTGCATATCAGTATTTTTACTATCGAGTATACGCAGAGGGTTGGTTTCCAACCGCCTTAAACTATCTTCGTCAAGCGACGAGTGGTGATCAGAGAGGTAATCAACCAACACTTGGCGATATTTTGATCGACACTCATTACTACCTAAAGTATTAATTTGTAATGAAATATTTTCAAGACCTAGTTGTTTCCAAAACCGTGCAGCCATAAAAATTAATTCGGCTTCAATATCGGCACCAGCCATGCCAAAAGTTTCGGCACCAAATTGCTGAAATTGTCGATAGCGTCCTTTTTGGGGCCGCTCGTGCCTGAACATGGGGCCGCAATACCAAAGCCTTAGGAGTTGGTCATTAACGATACCACTTTCTAAAACTGCGCGGACCACACTAGCCGTATTTTCTGGGCGCAGACTGAGACTATCGCCATTTCGATCATCAAAAGTATACATTTCCTTTTCAACAATGTCGGTAGCCTCACCTACTGAACGTTTGAATAGTGCTGTTTTTTCAACAATCGGCGTTCGAAGTTGACGGTAACCATAAGACTCGACAAGTGCCCGGTAACTATCTTCTAATTGATTCCAAACAGGCATATCAGAAGGCAGAACATCGTGCATTCCACGCACCACCTGAACTTGATTTCCCACGACTAGTTAGTACCTATTGTTAACCGGGCAGTATTGTCACCCAAGGTTTGGCTAGCTACATCGATAGATTGACTGTTAAAAGAAATTTCTACACCGTGTCCATTGCCAAAAAACGCATTGAATGGAGCTTTGCCTTTAATTTGGATACTCAAATTGGCACGCAACAAGTCATAAACTAAACGGTGGTCGTTTGCGTCTTTTATGTCGGCCCAGGTGTCTGCTTTGACAGTGATATTGAGTAGATCAGTACCTGTGGGGGCTGTGCGCGAAATATCGAAAGGTAGACCCGAAGCTTTATTAAGTATCACTTCTGCTGTTAAGGCCTCCTCAGCGACAATGGTGTTATCAGCGGTACGTTCTGGTTCAATCGTATTTGGCTCTGTTACATTAATCGTTTCAACCACGACATCAATTTCTTCTAGGGCAAGTTCATTAGATACATTCTCTTCTAGAGGCTCCTCATCTACTAGGGTATCGTCAACTGGAGCATCACTCATAAAATCAGCATTTAATGCCTTCTCTGGTAATAGCTCAGAACCAGACTCATCGACGAGCTCACCAGATTCACCCAGCACTTTAATTATCTTAGGTTCAGTGGCTTGTCCTGTTGTTGAGCTGTCAATAGACTGATCTGCATCTAGTGATACTATCTCAGATATGTTCTGAGTTTTATTCCACCACCAGGCTGACAACAAAGCAATCAAAATAATAATGACCAAATAGGTCATCCATTTAACACGAGCATCCTGAGCTGATATTTCTGGAACCGTTTGAGTGGTAGTGTTAATTGGCGGATCTTCGTTAGAGTAGAAGTCAACATAAAGTTGAATCATCTCATTTTCGTCAAGCGATACCAACCGAGAATAAGCCCGCAAGTAACCCTTCACGAATATAGGGGCAGTTAAACTATCGAAGTTGTTTTCTTCGATAGATTGCAAAATGCCAAGGCTCAGATGCATACGGGAAGCGACATCTTCAATTGACAGACCTTGCTTAATTCTAGCCGCCTGCAACTGATCGCCGGGGCCATTATTGGCGAGGTCTTCTTTTTTTTCTTCAACTGTATCTGATTGATTCATATTTATTGTAATGCTAACCAGGATTTAAGTTCGGCTGAGTTCGGAAATTCCGACTCAAGTTGCTGTCCTAATTCCTCGACGTTACTTGCTCCATTAAGTCCACGTTCCACTCTAATTGCTAACCATAAACTTCTTGCGGTTGGCCGGTCAACTAAATGAAACCTATCGATATAAAGTTTTGCCGCATCAAACTTACCTTCACCCAGCTCTAAAGTAGCCATTTCGATCAATGCGCTTCCAAAATTACTCTTTGCGGCCAGTGCTTTCCTGAAGTATGTTTTAGCTTTAGCCTTTTCACTCATTTCTAGCAAACATAGCGCCGCATTTGTATAAGCAATTTCGGGGGTTCTGTAAAGTGGATTATTTAAGGCACTTAGAAAATATTTTTCTGATTCAGCTTCTCGCTCATTCAGGCACAGATATTTGCCATAATTATTTGCCGCGGCAGAATCACTCGGATCCAGTTCGACCGCTATCTTGTAGTGCTTTCCAGCTACCTCTTTCTCCATTAGCTGATCTTGCAGTATCGCATAGACATAATGCGCGGTGGCTGAGTCAGGGTTCTGACGCAATGCTTTCAGAAGTTTTTGATTCGCCTGTGCGAAGTTATTCTGCTCCATGTAGCCGATACCAAGCTGCACATTAATCGCGCTAGCTTTTTCGTTTTGAGCCGGTGGCTCGCCACCAACCGTGACGCAAGCCGTCAAGATGGGTAGTAGCAAGACCAATAGCCCTGCTCTAATTTGCATGCGTTAGCCCACCAATGTCTTTCAAGCTAAGTTGATATTTCTGACTACGTCGGCTTCGATCCTTAAATTGCCCTGCCAATTGACCACAAGCAGCGTCTATATCTTCACCTCTGGGTCGACGCGTCACGGTAATAATGCCCTTGCTCGAAACATATTCTCGAAACCGGTCAATTGTTTCCTTATCCGGACATTCATAAATGGCATGAGGATAGGGATTGAAAGGTATTAAGTTAAGCTTGCAAGGAATGTTACTGATCAGTTTCGCTAACTCCTGTGCGTTTTCGAGGCTATCATTTATGCCTTTTAACATAACGTATTCAAAAGTGATCTTGCGGCTCTTGTAGCCATCAATGTAAGTATGGCAGGCAGCCAATAGCTGCTTTATTGGGTATTTTCGATTGATAGGCACAATTTCATCACGTATCGCATCATTTGGTGCATGTAACGACACCGCCAGACTTACATCGGTTACCTCACACATTTTTTCCATTGCTGGCACAACGCCTGCAGTACTAATCGTCACTCGACGTTTACTGAGTGCATAAGCATAATCATCGCACATCATATCAACAGCCGCCATGACTGCATCAAAATTCATTAACGGTTCCCCCATACCCATCATGACGACATTGGTAATTCCTTTCTCGTTACCTTCTTTCAACAGACTATGATGCGCCAGGTGCAATTGAGCAATGATTTCAGCTGTGGTTAAATTTCGATTGAAGCCCTGCTTAGCGGTTGAGCAAAAAGTACAATTTAGCGTACACCCAACCTGTGAGGAAATACACAAAGTGGTTCGAGTTTTTTCAGGAATAAGGACACATTCGACAGAATTTTCAGTGCCGTCTACATTCAATAGCCATTTACGAGTACCGTCTTCCGATTTTTGAATGACTTCAACATTAGGCAAAATTATGCAGGCTTCGTGTTGTAATTTCTCACGCAATGACTTCGACATATCCGTCATTTGTTCAAAATCAGTAACTCCACGCTGATGGACCCACTGCATGAATTGTTTGGCGCGAAAAGACTTTTCTCCAATACCGATAAAATAGGATTCTAGCCCCAAGCGGTTCAGGTTAAGTAAATTTGTCTTTTCAGAATCGGACATTCGACCTCATATATTGAGTAGATATTAAAGAAGTGTTCCATTGAAGCAACCAGAATTTTCGACAGTGACGTAGGTTAAGCCCAACGCCTCCATTAGAGCGCTACAAACAATTACAACATCTTGGAAACTCTATTATTGAAAACTGCAGTGAGATGCCAAGGTAAGAATATTTTACGCACAATTGCTAACAAGTTGAAGTGATTAGACAGTAATTTTTGCTCTATCACCCCTGTTTATCTTGAACACTTAGCCAAAACAGCTTGTTCGCACTATTTGGTAATATATAATCGTTTTTTTTAAACGATTGGTATGACCGGTAACTGTCGATAATACCTAATGATATTTTGTTGGAACTCTCATGTTTTTTGTTGAAACCCGTGGAAACGATACTTCATTTCCTAAACAGGTTAAATTTTCGGATGCCATACTGGCACCTATTGCATCTTTTGGTGGCATTTATAGCCCAGAAACAATGCCTAAAATCGACCATACATTTCTTGAGAATCAGCTTAGTCAATCGTATAAATCCCTGACACTGTCAATTTTAAATTTGTTTGAAGTCGATATTGACCCACAAACGCTACAAGAAGCACTTGATTTGTACGATAATTTCGACAATCCGCATAACCCAGTTCCCTTAGTAAACGTCAGTGATAAAGTCTATGTCAGCGAATTATTTCATGGACCAACACGGGCATTTAAGGATATGGCCCTTCAACCATTTGGTTACATGCTCGCATCTCTTGCCAAACAGCGCCAACAACAATACTTAATTCTTGCGGCTACGAGTGGAGATACGGGTCCAGCAGCCTTAGAAACGTTTAAGAATAGAGACAATATTCAAGTTGTCTGTCTATACCCCGAAGGCGGCACGTCGGATGTACAGCGTTTACAAATGGTAACTGAATCAGCACCTAACCTAAAAGTCATTGGCATTAAAGGTGATTTTGATGATGCACAGGCAGCGTTAAAATACTTACTCGCCTCACCCACTTTTAAGCAACAACTGAATAAACTGAATATTTCTTTATCCGCCGCTAACTCGGTCAATTTTGGGAGAATTATTTTCCAGATTATGTATCACATTCATTCTTACCTGGAACTGGTTCGAAAAAATGTAATTAACTTGGGGGATAAAATTTATCTGAATATTCCAAGCGGTAATTTTGGTAACGCATTGGGCGCTTATTACGCACAGAAGATGGGCTTACCAGTAGAAAAAATCATCGTGTCTTCAAATGTTAATAACGTACTGACTGAACTGATTAATTCAGGAAAATATGACATTTCTGACAAATCACTGGTTAAAACTACGTCACCTGCCATGGATATTTTAAAATCATCCAATATCGAACGAGTACTGTTTGATCTATTTGGCGCATTACGGACGCGTGAACTCATGCAACAATTAGATGAACAACGTTGCTACCAGTTAGAACCTAACGAGCTCGAAAAATTACAACAAATATTCGTCGCCGACTTTTGCACTGACGAGCAAAGTAATCAATTTATTCAGCAGCATTTTGCAAATGGTTATTTGATGGATCCTCATACGGCTACCTGCTTTAAAGCCTATGAGAATCCATTGCTTAAAACGTTGCCCAGTATTGTCTACTCCACCGCTGAGTGGACCAAGTTTTCATCTTTAATTGACCAGGCTATTAACGGCAATTCTGGTAGTTCCGATAGGGAGGCACTCGAATCAATTTCGACTGCAGCTAACATTGGCATCCCAGCCGTTATTAAAGCCTTGTTCGATAAACCCGTCTGCCACAGCACAGTAATCGACAAACACTTGATCGAAGACGAGATATTGCGTTTTCTTAAAGAATCAGCTTAGATTTAAATTTGGGTAGTGGCCTTCAGTGCTTTAGCAGACATGATCTCGGTCCAGCCCATCACCATAAGGCAACCGATACTGAGCAAAGCAAAGCCACTCACCAACGGTAATATGGTGCCGTCATAGGCACTAGAAATAACGACACCTAGGATCACCGATATCAGCGTAGACAGCGACCCGACCACCGCGGCACCAATACCAGCCACTGAACCCAGTGGTTCCATTGCTAGGGCGTTCAGGTTACCAAATAAAATACCCACGAAAAAAAATACGGCGAGTAGATAAGCCATAACCTGCCCCAGTGGCGGGTTACCTGCGTAGTGCTGAGATAAAAAGTAAAACGGCACCGATAAAAAAGTAATAGACATTAACGCACCCAAGGAAAGACGCCGCATGCCAAAACGCATGACCAATTTGGCGTTTACCAGTGAAGCGACACCAAGCGATGCGGCTAAAACACCAAAATACACTACGAATTGATCACCCAAACCATACTGTTGCTGAAATATTTGTTGCGAACTGCTCAAATATCCAAGGAAGGCACCGAAAACAATGCCCGCGGCAACGGTATATCCAACAGCAGCCGGTATTGCAAATATATATTTAACATCCAATACAATCTGCTCAATGGAAAATTTAACCCGGCTTTCGAGCGGCAAAGTTTCGGGTTGACGCAGGTTAAACCAACTCAAAGCGATAAAGCTCAAAACAAGAAACATCCAAAAAATACCGCGCCAATCAGCAAATATCAAAATAGCCTGCCCTACTGCGGGCGCAACTACCGGCACCAGGATAAAGATAGTCATCACAAACGACATGACTCTCGCCATTTTACGACCTTCATATCGGTCCCTTACCAACGCTATCGACACGATTCTGGGGCCAGCCACGCCAAACCCCTGTAGAAAACGACCGATAAGCATAACGGTAAAAGTTTGCGCCAATAGTGACACCAGACAACCAATGATAAAAACAACAAATCCAAGATTGATCGCGTTTTTTCGTCCAATCGAATCAGACATTGGACCAAATATCATTTGTCCAATAGCCATACCCACAAACAAAATTGAAATCACATACTGACTATCATTTATATTTGTCACACCCAGATCAGACGCAATGTCGGGAAGTGCAGGTAACATCGCATCAATCGATAATGCAACCATCGAAATTATCATCGCCATTAGCGCGACGAATTCGAAAAATTTGGGCTGCTTGGTAACGGTAAAAAGTGACACGCTGTTATCCTATGTTTTACAAAAATTTAAAGCTCATTTAACTATGATTAATTCTATCTAATCCCAATTAATAGTCATATCAATTAAGATAAGTCATCATTACAATTTAGCCTCACCTCCTGCCTTAATCGAATATGAGCCACACCTTTATCAGCCGTTTGCAATTACGCTTCAATGCCAATCGAGCACAAAACATGGGAGTTTTGATGGCATTGGCCGGTATTATTCTTTTCTCTGGCAAGGCTGTGCTGATCAAATTGGCTTATGCCTATGACATTAGTACTGTCGAGTTAATGACGCTACGAATGGGTTTTGCACTACCTTTTTATTTAGTCATCGGCTATTTCAGCTGGCTCAAAAGCGCAAACCGAATCAACATAGACCATCGTCAATACCTCGGTATTGCCATCGTTGGCATTAGTGGATATTACATTGCGAGCTACTTGGACTTGCAATCGTTACGTTATATATCGGTCAACCTTGAACGTATGGTGTTATTCACCTACCCAGCTTTTACTTTAATATTGACGGCTTTGTTCTACCGCAAACCATTAATTCGTAAAGAAATCTTAGCTCTAACTGTGGCTTATCTTGGAATTTCAGTGATCATGCTGCACGACAGTCTCACCATCGTCGATACTCAATCACTGTTAACTGGTGGGCTCTATGTGTTAGCAGCCTCATTCTTTTTTGCGCTTTTTTTAATGGGCAGTCAAAATTACGCTCGGCAAGTCGGCAGCGCCGCCTTTACGACGATCGCGATGATCGCAGCGAGCATTATGATGTTGATTCACTTCTTTTTAACTCATCAATTTGTCGACCTTATCTTTCCACCACGACTCTATATGATCGCTATAACCATGGCGGTACTAACCACTGTGATTCCATCTTACTTAATGTCGAGCGCAATCAAACGTATTGGTGCTAGTAAAGCGAGTATTCTCGGCGCAGCTGGCCCGATCACTACCGCTATGTTAGCTATTGGCGTATTAAATGAACCTTTTACTCTCTACCATGCGCTAGGCATGGCATTGGTTATCACCGGTGTTACGATGATCAGTCGAACGTCTAAACCTACTGCCATCGATGAGGCGTAATCAAGGACTCTCAAAGCACCCGTCACATGGCTATAACAGACACCGGACAGAGCGTTTGGCATTGTTGTGCTGTTTGGATTTCTAGCGGTAACTTGTCACGTTCTATAGCTTTGAAACCAAGTTCAGAAAAATTTTGATCAGCGGTTTCAGTCAGAATATAAACTGCCTCGAATTTTAAAAGACTCAACTTAGCCATTATAGGCTTAATCAAGCTTAGACCTAGCCCTCGAAATTAAGAGTCGACTGAGATCGAACGTAAAACAGCAAAGCGTTAAACAGGCTCGAAACCACCGATCGCAACGATCTGATTTTCTTGTGCGATAGCGGTAAAACTTGATAAATGATTTTATCCGTCTTCGAACGGTAACTAATTGGATCGAAGTAACGTCTGCACTTTGTTTAAATCGTCAGACGTTACTTCAATAAAACTGAAATTGTTCGGAAATGGGATAGTGGGTAATTTAATAACAGGTAAGCCCACTTCACATTCCCAAACTAATAAACCAACAGGTTAGCTGGCATCCAGCGTTTCTACACGAATGCGATGAATCTTATCGTTTACTGACGATAACACAGCAATCTTTGCAAGTGCCTGATCCATTTGCTTTTCACGTATTGTTTGAGTCAGCATAATAATCGTCGCCTGTTTAATACCTGGCTCCGGTTCTTTTTGCAAAATTGCTTCGATTGAAATGCCACTCTCGCCCATGATATGAGTGATATCAGCGAGGACACCCGGCTTGTCGTCAGCCCGCATACGCAAATAGTAGGCAGTCGTGGCTTCGCCAATCGGCAAAATTGGAATATCAACAATATGCTCAGGCTGAAAAGCCAGGTGTGGCACTCTATTTTCAGCATCAGTGGTTATGGTGCGAACCACATCGATAATGTCGGCAACGACCGCCGAAGCCGTCGGATCAGCGCCCGCACCCGGCCCATAATATAAAGATGGGCCAAGTTTGTCGGCCATCACCAAAATTGCGTTCATCACGCCATCAACATTGGCAATCAAACGCTTGTCAGGAATCAAGGTTGGATGTACGCGCATTTCAATGCCATTGTCGGTTCGTCTGGCAATACCCAAATGTTTAATGCGGTAGCCTAGTTCGCCTGCGTAAACAACATCCTCTGTGGATATATTACTAATACCCTCAGTATAGACGGCAGAAAACTGCAACGGAATACCAAATGCGATCGAACCCAAGATACAGAGCTTGTGCGCCGCGTCGATACCTTCTACATCAAAAGTGGGATCTGCCTCGGCGTATCCCAAAGCTTGAGCCTCGGCTAAAACGTCTTCAAAACCTCGACCTTTATCACGCATCTCAGTGAGAATAAAATTACCGGTGCCATTAATAATACCCGCTAACCATTCGATATGATTCGCGCTCAATCCTTCGCGAATTGCCTTTATAATCGGCACACCACCGGCAACAGCCGCTTCAAAAACAACCGTGACACCTTTCGCCTGAGCCGCAGCAAAAATTTCATTCCCATGTATCGCAATCAGGGCCTTATTGGCAGTCACGACATGCTTACCGTTCTCGATAGCCTTCATCACCAGCGCTAAAGCGGGTTCATAGCCACCGATCAATTCAACAACAATATCAACATCGGGATTATTGACAACTTCAAAAGGATCAGCCGTGAGCGGAATATTTTCTGTTCCGGGAGGCATGCCCTGGCTAATCGTACGCCGTGATGCATGAATCACCTCGATCGAACGACCAGCGCGCCGTGCAATTTCTGTCGCATTATTTTTGATGACCAACGCTGTGCTAGCGCCGACAGTTCCAACACCGATCAAACCAATTCTTACCGGTTTCAATAGAATTCTCCAGATTTGGGTCTTAATTATTTTTGAATGAAATTTTCAAATCGAGAACAGTAAGTAAAGACCCCGCGACTGTCAATTAGAAGTCAGTAGTATTTAGCCATTTGAGTGCCCTATTTAAGTAATAACAATTTAGAGCGCAGCCACCAATCCTATCAAAACGGCCGCTTCAGTTACTTCAACTACAGTGCCGTAGATATCGCCCGTGGTGCCTCTCAATGGTTTTATCAAACTTCGATGAATCAATAAATAACCGACTCCACTAGCGATTAACGCAACCATAAAGCCCTGAAACCAAATCAATATCAAACTTAATGACAGTAATGACCCTGCCGTAATGATCTCCTTCGCATTGAGATGAGAGTGCAGCTGAGTCGCAAGTCCATTTGAGCGCAAATAGGGCAAATAAAGCAAAACCAAAGTTAAGATCACTCGAGCCATGACAGGTGCGAATAACAGTAAATACCAGCTTCCCTCCTCTAACAAGATGATAAGAGCTGAGAACTTAACCAAAAGTAGCAAGGTAACGGAAACGATGGCGCCGATACCACAATTAGTATCTTTCATAATCTCAAGCATTCGTTCTGGCGTGTGACCGCCCATCAAGGCGTCACCACAATCACCAACACCATCGAGATGCAGCGCACCGGTAATCACTACCCAGATGGTGAGCACAAGAGCAGCAACGAGCAATGAAGGAAGATTAATCCA
>Ga0307489_10001519_pt1 | contig 15285 bp, 25 predicted proteins | sample SB12metaG_FD_202247 | JGI IMG/M metagenome (GOLD analysis project Ga0307489, IMG submission 202247) | Sea-ice brine microbial communities from Beaufort Sea near Barrow, Alaska, United States - SB 1.2 | ecosystem: Environmental > Aquatic > Marine > Coastal | place: USA: Alaska | collected... | reverse complement strand
GTCAATCGTCCAACACTCACAGCCAGTTTAAAATTTCACGCCTTTGATACCGAACCCGACGCTGAGTTCAAATGGCATCCTATGATGCGGCGAAAGTGACTCACGCGTCCCTGGGTGAAGGCGCGGTGGCCGGACGCGCCCTTTTCGTTTGCCAGCAGCAACGACCGGAAGCTGCTTGTAAGGAGGTGCAGATTGAACCACGTTGAAAGCGCCTGAAACAAAGCGCTTGAAATTATAGCTTGATGAACTGCTCATCTTTCTCTTTTCATTTCAACTTGCGGCGCTACATCCTGGAGGAGGGAGACTCCGTGCTGGTGTTTGCCGCGCCGGACCCGATCAGCCTCGACGCCGTGGTCAAGAACACAAAGATTGCAGGGGCTGACCTCGTCCACTTCTCAGCTCAACCTGAACCGCTTTGTCACCGCAAACGATTCAATCACCACACTGAGCCAGCAGAAAGTGCTCCCGTCGAGCCGAAAAGTGGACGAGTGTAAGTCCCTGCCGGCTGGCCAACGAGGCGGGCGTCGCGGTGGCCCTCGTCAACCCGAGGCTGGCGTCTGGTGACGCGGGGATTGGGCTCAACGTGCGGCGTATGCGTGACGGGTTCCTGGGTGCCATGACAGTGGTGTACTACCTGGAGCCCCTGGAGTGGTGCGGCGGCAGGGGGGTCATTGAGAACATGCACTCACCGACATTGAGAGGGAGAAACTCTTTCGCGTGTGTAAGGAGGCAACATGCTGTCGCCCTGCCCCCTGGAGAGAGACGGTCTCGCGTGTATATGGAGGCACCAGGCTTGACCCTGGCCCCCGTGATAGAGTGACACTTTCACGTGTATAGGGAGGCAATAGGCTTTCGCCCTGACCCCAGTGTACTCGACCGACGTTGAATACCCTCATCCTCTTCCACTCGTCCGTGTGAGCATTCACCCTGAGGATGAGTCAGGTTGTGTCATGCTCCATATCGATCGAGTGCTTGTTCTGAATGACCCTCCTGCCCATTTCACATGAACATATGTCATGCTCTGATATTGGGCGAGTGCTTGAACACAATGACCCTCGTGCCTGGCAGCCAGTTCAAGCGGTACCCGGGGATGTTCCGGTTCTACCTGGCGGACACGGAGCGCCCGGGGCGTTTCCGCCTGGCGAAGGCAGGGTCTGGCATATATTGCTCGCCACGACACATGATGACATGTATGTCAAGAAACGAGAGTCTTAAACATGCTCACCACGTCATCGGATGTCACGGAAAACTCAAGAGAAGAGCGTCCGGTATGCGTTTGACGACGTGGTGAGCAATATCTGTCTGGCCCTGCATGCAGGAGTCGCCAAAGCGGCTGGCGGGGGATGACCTGGACGAGATATATTCGCGGGAGCTGCGGCCCGTGGGGGAGGACGGCGAGGTGGCGGATGCGGGGCCGGTGGAGCAGGTGTTCACAGTGCTCAAGGCAGGAGGGTTATTGAGAACAAGCACTCGACCAACGTTGAATCTCCTCCTCCTCCTTCGATGACGCCGCGCACTTGTATGAGGACTTACCTTGAACGTACGTCCTGCTCCCATCTCGGCCGAGTGCTTGTTCTTCATGACCCTCCTGCAAGGACATGCAGCGCTTCATGAAGAGCCTGTCGAGTTAAAAATGTTAAACCCCGCATCGTAGCAGCGATAGCCCTCGGTGTAGTTATTCCAAGGGTCAGGGCAGAGCAATGGCGCACACGAGGCTGGAGGTTGCAGCGCCCTCTCTGTTCCGCGGCTCGTGCGATCGCTGTCTGAGCCTGAGGCGGTGTGACGTCTCTGAGGCAATGTTTAAATAGATTGCTAAAATGCTATGTGCTATAAACCGCGCCGGATGTGGATGCGGCTTCGGCTTCGGCGGTGGCTCACTCTCACGTGCGCCGGACCTAAACCCTAAACCCTAAAGCCGAAACCCTGCGGCTTAGTGGGACTGGAGTAGCGCGCCAGCTGACCCTGCAGGTTCTCTATCCGCGCTTTGAGCATCACCACCAGGCCGTCGTCCTCGTCCGAAGCAGCCGCCCACTCCTCGCTCAGCCATCCCACATTGCCGCCGCCGCCGCCGCCGTCGCCGCCGCCGCCGCCGCCGCCGCCGCTGCTGCTAGCGCCGCCTCCGCCTCCGTCTCCGCCACCTCTGTCTGCTTGTCCATAGATACTCCCATCGTCCAAGCCGCCGCCGCCCCGCCAGACGCTCCTGCCGCCGCTCCCCCCGCTCCCCCCGCTAACGCCGCCCCCACTACCGCCGCCGCTGCCGCCTCCGCCGCCCAGCCCCCGCGCAGACACCCACCGCTGCGAGTGTCGCGCTGGGTGTGTCGGATGTGGTGACGGGCGTGGCGGGTGTGGCGCCGGGTGCTGCGACAGGTGTGGCTGCAGATGTGGGGGGTGTGGTGGCGGGTGTTGCTGCGGGTGACGCGGCGCCGGCGTTTGTTGTGAACCGTACGGACTCTGGATCCGCGCAGGGAGCCAGGGGTTGGGCGCCGCAATCGCTGCTGCTGCCGCCGCCGCCTCCGGCTGCTGATGATGTACCGGTACAGTTTGCTGCGGCGGCGGCGGCTGCGGCTGGTGTTGATGTTGCGGCTGGTGATAGTGTTGCTGCTGGTGCTGGTGGTGGTGTTGCTGCTGCTGCTGCTGCTGCTGCTGCTGCCGCTGTTGGTGTTGAGCCGGTGCACTGTGCTGCGACTGAATCCGCGCAGGGAGCCAGGGGTTGGCCGCCGCCGCTGCCGCCACCGCCGCTGCCTGCGGCTGCTCATGCTGAACAGGTGCACTATGCTGCGGCGGCAGCTGGTGCTGGGGATGCTCCCGCTCCTGGTGCTGCGGGTGCGGCTGAGCCGGTGCACTATGCTGCGACTGCTGCCGCCACTGCTGCTGTAGGTGCTGGTGCGGGGGCTGCGGTTGCTGCGACTGCTGCTGCTGCTGTGGGTGCAGATGTTGTGCCGGTGGACTATGCTGCTGCGGGTGGTACAGTTGCTGCTGCGGGTGCTGCTGCTGCTGAGGTTGCACTGGTGCACTATGTTGCTGCAAGTACTGTAGAGTGAGCGGGGGCGAAGGCGAGGGCGGGGGCGGTGGTGAGGCCGGTCGCCCGGACGACCCCGGGTACTTGGGGGTGGGGGAGTACACGGCGGCCGGGGGTGGGGACGTCGTTGGTGTCGGTGAAACCTCGGCGGCGACGCGCTCGATGGGGGAGAGAGCATCGCCGTCGGCATTGCCACCGCCGTTGCCTCCGCCGTCGCCGCTGCCGCCGCCCCATCCGCCGCCGCCGTTGCCGCCGTTGCTGCCGCCGCCGCCTCTGCTGCTGTCACCGACCCCGCCGCCGCTGCCGCCGCTGCCGCCGCCGCCTCCTCCTCCTCCTCCGCCATCTTCAGAAGGTGTCATCGAGAGGAGCGATGGTGTCGACGGCTTCGGCGGCTTGGAGCGAGGTGGACGCGACGGCGGCGGAAGCGGTGGGCGTGGCGCCGGCGCGACGGCCGCGCCGGCCGCCGCCGCACCCGACGTTGACGCGAACATGTCAGGGCCGTCACCGAAGAGCATATCCCCCACGGTATCGCCGAGGATGTCGCCGAGGTCGGGCGGCGGCCTCCAGGGTGATGGCGGGCTCGGGGTCCTCCGCAGCGGCGACCGCGGGGGTGACTCGAACGACGCGGTCTCGGACTCCTCTAGTGCCCGCGCCACCGCCACCGCCTGTGCCCGTGCCACCGCCTGTGCCTGTGTATACGCCTGCGCCTCAGCTATCGACGGCGGCGGCGGGGGCGCACCCCCAACACCGTCCTTGACATCCTTGTCATCGTCGGCGTCGTAGCATCCCACCACCGCCGCCGTCCCTCCCACAGTGTCCTCCACATCATGCACAGCAAACAAGCCAGTAGGACCCCACACCGCCCCCGAACCTGCCTCCGCTCTCGCCCCCGCTCCCGCGCACGGAGGCGGCGCCTCCACCGTCCCCATCTCCGGCCCCGGCCATGCCCCCGACCCCGGCCCTGACCCCGGCCCCGCCGCCCCTGCCGCCGCCGTCGTATTGGCGGCCGTTTTGCCAAACTCTAGGGAGCGTCGGGCGCGGGGGTTGCCACTTCCGTCCAGCGAGGTGGATAGCGTCAGCGAGGTGCCAGTGGATGGCGACCCAGCGGCGGCTGAGGCGGCGGCGGCGGTGTGGTGGACCCACGCCGGGAATTCGTCGTCAGCCTCCTCCTCCGATGGCCTCCCCCGCCACGCCTCCAGGGTGTCATCCACCTCCTCCCCCTGCGGCCTCTGCCGCCACGCCGCCAGGGTGTCCGCTGCCTTTCCCCCTGCGTTGGGCTCACGCCCAACATTATGGAGCGGCGGCGGGGAGCGGGGAGCTGCAACAGCTGCGGCAGCGGCGGCAGGGGCGGTGGCGGCAGCGGCGCGGTAGGGGGCGGGGGCGGCCGCGGCAGCAGCAGCGCTGTAGGGGGCAGCGGGAGCGGGGGCGGCTGTGGCGGCGGCGGAGGCGGTGGCGGTGGTGGCGGGAGGTGGGGCGGCAGCATCGGCAGTAGCGTCCGTCACGTGCTTAGCTGCCGCTGCCGCCGCGATGGTGCGGTAGTATTTAAACTCCTCATCGGCATCGTTGTCGTTGACGTTGCCGCCGCCGCCTTCGCTGTGGCCACCGCCGCGGCCATCTCGCCAACGCGCCAACTCGCCACCGCCGCAGCCGCCTCCGCCGCCGCCGCTGCCACCGCTGCCGCTATCGCCGCTATTTTTTCCACCGCCGCCACCACTGCTGTCGCCGCCGCCGCCAGCGAGTCTCCGCTGGTGCGGCTCGAGCGCAGCCACGGCGGCGGCGGCATGGGCGGCGGGCGACGCAGCAGCGCCCATCTCTGATGCCTCCTGCCGCCGCCGCCTCCGCCACGCCTCCAGTATGTCCTCCGCCTCAGCCGCAGCAACCCCCCCACCACCAGCAGCAGCAGCAGCAGCAGCAGGAAGCATGTGAGCGTGACCCCCTGCAACCACGCCACCAGCACCCGCGCCGTTCCCGCGGCCCCAGCCCCCTCGGTCGAGCCCTGAGCCCCCCTGCCCGAGTCCCGGTGCCGAGGGCGAGTAAGACGACGGCAGCATACCACCACCACCACCACCATAGTGTACCGGTACACCACCACCGCCCCCACCGCCGCCACCACCATCGTAGCCCCGGGGCGCGAAGTAGTACGGTGCACTCGAGGACAGCGGCTGCTGCTGCTGCCCGGGATAATCGTAGGTCGGGTTATCGTAGGTCGGGTAGCCCGCACCGTCGCTGCCACCCCCCCCGCCACCCTCGCCGCCGCCGCCACCGCCCCCGCCCCATTGAATCCTCGTCCCACCACCCCGCGTGCCGCCCGCCCCCCCGGGGCTACCAGGTGAGCTCTCCGAAGCGAGGTACACCGACCCGTGGTAGGACGCAGACCGGTTGTACTGGTTGTCCTCGACCGACCGGTTATGGTCCTGGACCGACCGCCATCCGTCCGAGAAGCCAGACGTTGACGACCCGCCCATCCCACTCCTACCCCCAATGCTCCTGCCATCCCCGCCGCCACTCACCCACCTGCCACCACCGCCGCTGGTGGGCACAGGCGACGCCGCCAGGACCGTGCTGCCGCCGCTCTGTCGATGTGAATGTCCTCCTCCAAAGTCGCCGACGACATATTCATTGTGTGATTCCCCGTCTCCGGCCATTGACGGCGGCATCGGGTCGCCCTCACGCCACCAGAAGGCCGGGGTATTACCGCCGCTGCGGGGAGCGTCGCGGAACTGTTTGATCAGTGACCCAATAGCCGTCGAGCCACCCCCCCCGCCGCCGCCGCCGCCGCCGCCGCCGCCCCCGCCGCCGCCGCGACCGCCGCGGGAGCCGGTGCTCGTGCGCACCGCGGTCGCCACGCTGGTGCGGTGGCTGCCTCCCGCACTTTGCTGCTGGTCGTGCTGCTGATGCTGTACTGGTGTACTACGCTGCTGCTGCTGCTGCGGCTGGTTATGTCGTATCGGTGGACTAAACAACTGTTGGTGCTGGTGTTCGTACTGGCTTGGCCGGTGCTGCCTCCACTGCTCGTGTGACGCCCCCGAGTCAAAGGAGTCTTCCGGGAGCTAGGGCCTGGCTGATGGTGCTCGCCACGTCATAGGGTGCCTTTAGGGTGCCTTTTGAGTGAAGAGAGGAGGCCTCAGATTGCGTCGGATGTTTGTGGCGAGCAGTGTCCGCCAGGCCATACCGGGAACGGCTCGAAGCGGTACGCCGCGTCCAGGTCGTCCGCGGAAGCTTCGCCGCCGCTGCCGCCGCCGCGAACCCCACTGCGCGCCGCCCCGCTGCTCCCTCCCCAACCCCCTCCCCTGCCTCTCGCGCCATTTTCGACCTCACTTCCGTCCACATTCAATTCCGCCTCCATCTCCAGCGCAAGCTCCGTCAGCGCCTCATTGAAGCTGTCGCGGGTGGCGCCCGGCGCGGCATCGTCGCGCCGCTGCGGCTGCTGATGCGGGTGGTACACCGGTTCACCAGGCTGCTGGTGCTGGTGGCGCGGGGGGGAGCCCACGATGTGCATCCCTCGACCCTGCAGCACGAGGTCCTCTACGCCCCCCTCTACCGCAGCTGCAGCGCCGCCACCGACGCCGCTACCGCCGTCTCGTCTGCCACTGCTTGAGTCATATTGCCCGTACCTGTCACCCGTCGCGGCCACCGCTCGCGCGCCGCTGCCGCCCCCAGCCCCGGCCCCGTCGCGGGCGGCAACGGCACCACCACCACCACCTCCATTGCTGGTCGCCCGCGCATCCCGCTGCCGCTGCGGCGACGTGCGGCGCGCGGGAGCCGGCGCGGAGTCCGGGCGCCGCGTGGCGACCAGCGGGGCGCGCCAACGCAAGCCGGGCTTCCGACTCTCATGCCCGGCTTCCGACGCCAGCGGCATTGTCGCCGGCGCCGCGCGGCGCGGTCGAGTGTCCCCACCCTCAAAGCTCGAACCGAACAACGACCGCGACCAACCATTTTTTCAAACTGGCACAATCTCCCGCGGCCTAGCTAGGGTACCTTTTAGAGTTTGCATGACTTGCGAAGCATAGTGTACCGGTACACAAACACGATGGCCGGACACGCCTGCGGACACGGGATCTGGCCAGCCAATCACAGGAGGGATCTTTTTATCAAACATTCTCTACACGTCATCCAGTGCACGGCGCCGCACGCGCAACCAACGCGGCCACTCGTCCCAACGCTACCCCGGTGAAGGTAAAGGCACGACGCGATGTCCACCGTAACAACCGCCGCCGCCACCGGCCCGGTGACCACCCGCCAGCCCAGGCGCACTGGTACCCCAAAGACGATGTTCAACAACAGTTCAACTCGTCACCAATTGTGCCGACTTGCCCACAGCCGGCGCCGCGGGGGGCGCTCGACGGCCGTCACGTGGCGCGCTACGGCGGACCAGAGCTCGAAGAGCGCGAGCTCGAAGCGTGCGCCGAAGAACCCCAGCGACTGGGGGAACGACTACGACAAAATCCGCGAGGAGCTCATGGTGAGAGTCTTCCAGAGCTTTGCTCGCCACGTGGCCTAAGACCGCACGTTGAATCCTCGCTTCTTGAGGTACACGTTTCTCGTCTCTCATCTCAGCGTCTCTCGTCCAGTCTCTCGTCTCTCGTACCTCGTCTCGGCTTCTCGTCTCAGCATCTCTCGTCTTTCGTCTCTCGTCCCAGGTCTCTCTCGTCTCAGCGCTGTGGTGTTTGAGTGGTGGGAACATTGCGTCGCCTCAACAACCTCATCCTCGGTTCAAGACGTGATGTCGTGAGGTCCCTGGGTGCGTGCGACCCTACCTCACGACCCGCGAAGGGTTCACCAACTTCCCGGGGTTCAGCCGCACCCTCAACTGGCTGTCAGAGAACACCTTCGGGGAGGAGAAGGGCACGCGTGTGCGCGGCGGTTTGGACCTACTGGTCAGGCCTGGCGGATGTTGCTCGCTATGTCATACGGTACAGTGTAACTCAAGAGACGAGGGTTCAAAATGCCTGCCCGATAGTGCTCGCCACGTCATAGGGTGCCGTTTAACTCAAGAGACGAGGGCCAGGCAGACTTTGCTCGCCACGTCACAGGGTACCGTTTAACTTGAAAGACGAGGGTTCAAAGTGCGGTGGAGGACGTGGCGAGCATCATCCGCCAGGCTCTACCTGCTGGCTGGTGCGTACCGCAGCTTCCTGGACGCGATGCCGTACCGCCGCGCGGACGGGCGCTCCGCCCGCGCACTCCCGCGCGGCCGCACGTCAACTGCGTACGCGGAGTGGGAGGTCAGGGCTGACTAGGGATTGACGGAAAGTGCTCGCCACGTCATAGGATGTCATTTAAATGAAGAAACGAGGGTTCAAACTGCGGTTGATGACGTGGCGTCCACTACCAATTATTCCCTAGGCCTGGCAGGTGTTGCTCGCCTCGTCATTCGATCCCATTCACTTCAAGAAACAATGGTGTCGATCACGTGGCGAGCAATATGTGCCAGACCCGAGTCGGAGGCTTTCAAGGCAGGAGCAGGGGGTAAAGGCGCGGCGGATGACGAGAGTGCCGTGGTGGGGGGGCGGGCTGCGCTGCTGCTGGGCGAGGAGGCGGTCATGTCATACTGGATGGACGCAGCCGCTGAGGCAGCGTCAGCGGTCCCGCGGAAGGCAGCCGGAGCGGTGGGGATGACGCAGGAGCGGCGGTTGATGATGAGTGAGGTAGGGCGGTGCAGGTTGACCGCAGGTTGATCCCAGGCTGATCGTGCTTGCTGTCAGTGCGTGAACCTGGAAGCGATGAATCGCTTTCAAAGTTTGCTTTCCATCTTAACTTGCGCCGCTATAGCGAGGGGCAGTGCCGGGCGCTAACAGCAGACACCATGGGGCTGGTGCTAGCCCTGCGGCGGGCGGCGGCGGCGGCGGGGGGCGCGGCCGGGGCGGCTGTGGCGGCGGCGGCAGCGAGGAGGAGGAGCGACGCGGAGTCAGACGCCATAGCTGATGTGGACGCCTCCGCGGAGGAGGCCGGGGACTGGCGTGAGGAGCTGCTGTCGGGATGGGGCGGCGGCGGCAACAACATTGCCGCGTTCGGTGGTGGGGGCCCTGACTGTTTGTTATAGAGCTAGTTTGTTTGTTGATTTACTCTCTTGTTCGACCTTACCTACTTCTTCTTTTGTACCCGTACCCGTACCCCGTACCCGTACACAACCATGGGGCCTCTTTTGTTGTACCCGTACTCACTCGCCGCATCTTCCTGCATGGCTAAAGTTTAGCTGGGAAGGGATCGACGGTCAGGCCCTCCGCGGCGGTTACGGTGCCATCACGCCGGGCGAAGCAGCGGAGGCACCGGACGCCGTCACCTGGCCGCCCCCCGAGGTGGCCCATCGCGTGCGCATTATCGCCGGGTTGCTGGTCTGCTCCCCGACGGAGGCTGTGGCAGTCATTCACCGATTCCCGGCCATCCTAGAGACCCCGCAGTCCGTCATCGCCTCGCGCCTCGCTGCCCTCAAGGTGAGGCGGTGCAGGTTGTATAATTGAAAGCAGTTGCCTCGAAATTCAAATCCAAGCACTGTCACCAGGGTCCCAACACTGGTTTCACATGTCTCAAAGCTGCACCGCCCTATCCAGATGGGCCGAGTCATTCACTACATTCGAAATTATCGTTTCTTGTGTAAATTGCATCCTATGACGTGGTGAATATTAATGCACCGCATGACGTGGCGAGCATCATTGCATCATATACGCGGCGAGCAGTATTGAATTCTATGATGTGGCCAGCGGTATGAAGTCGGCCCGCCCGGACGGAGCTGCTGCCGAGCGCCGACGTTGCTCAGATCATGCGCGCTGAGCCGCGCTTGCTGTTCGCCGGCGACGGCGACGAAATCATGAGCCGGGCGACGGAGTCCGTCGCAGCCATTAATCGGCAGCTGCCAGGAGTTAACGCGGCAGGGGTGTTATTGCGAACAAGCACTCCACCGACGTTGAATATCCTCCTCCCCCTCCTCCTCCTCCCCATCCTAATTCTCCTCCTCCTCCCCTCCTTCTCCTCCGCCTCCCCCTCCTCCTCCTCCGTATAATCCAATCGTCAGTTTTAGCATTGACTCTGAAAGTAGGTCATGCTCTGAACTCGGTTCGAGTGCTTGTTCTCAATGACCCTACTGCGCGGATAAGTTGATCGAGATCGAGCCTCGGATGATGTTCGAAGATATCTCCGTGGGGTTGGCGGAGTTGCGGGACCTGTGGCCGGAGGAGGCGTTTCGGCAGTCGGATATTGATAATCCGTTCTTCGCCGAGGAGCTGGCACTGGCCATCAAGGCACTCATGGGCAAGGGAAAGGAAAAACCCTGGAAGCCCATGTGAGGTTTTATTATTCAAAGCATGTTCAGCCTACGGTTACATGTGAACGCCTTGGGGATCGGCGAGCGCTGGAGCTATGAATGGAGATTGAGCCCAGCTCAAATTAAATCGAATGAAATAAGTAGAGATACATTTGAGCTTAAATGACAATACAATCAGCCCCCCCTGCACGAACCACAGGAAGCTCTGCTCCTCCTTCTCTGCTAGATCGCTCTGCGCGGGGAAACGCGAAACCCTGGTGCATACTGCCACACGCGGAAGCCTTTCCCCCTCACGGGGGCCGGGGCGAACGCCTGGTGCCTCCTCATACATGCGGACGCGTCACCAACAGCTTGTCATTTAGGTTTAGACGCGCAACACGCTGCACTGTCTATACGCCCCTACCTGGCACACCGGGACACTACCCAACACCGATGGGCGCATCCACGTATTGCGCACGCATCACGTGTGCGGCACGCTACCGCATGCCGAATACCCACCCACCATATTTCGCCCTCATCCACCCACCCACCAGACGGGGCACAGCAAAAAAGGATTGTCCCAGAATCCTCCGACAGACTCGGCGCAACTTGCCCTTGCCAGTAGGATCAGATAAATAATTCTCGCCACGTCATCAACTGTCATTTCACTGAATAAATGTGGGTTTGTCATCTGACATCTGTGGATGACGTGGCGAGCATGATTGAATGATATATGCATACCAGCTGCGGCAGCGGCGGCGGCGGTGGCGGAGGCGGGGGTGGCCGCAGCGGATGGAAGAACACCCGGTACATCGGGAGTACTTGCGCCGGGTTGAATATGACATATTCCACGAGGCAGGGTCCAGTAAATATCATCGATGGTTTCCGTGCTGGGTCAGGAGCTGGAAATGCCGCACTTGTGGTCATCAGGACGCCACGGATGAGTACAAGCATTATGATGGCACCTCAGATCTTACCAATCCACAGTCAGCCGAACGGCCTGAGTGGCTGTCGCTGTCTGGACGTGGATGACACCCGTGTACGACACCCGTCATCTCATGACACTTGCCCCCGAATAGGGTTCACGACACGAGAGCATCGCAACTACGTCACGCATAAGCACATGCGGCCATACCTCGGCGGCACAATTTGGCGAAGTGATGATGGAAAGTACTCACCCTACCGACCAGCACTTTGACGATGAGAAATCCGCCGCCGCCGGGAGCATTCTGATGTGCGTAACCGAGACTCACGTCACAATACGGGGAGAAATAGAACCATCCGGCGTCAGTTGTGCTTCCAACCTGGGGGTAGGGTACACACGCACACATCCTGCAACCGTTGCTCTGTCCATGTGGCAAGAGGCCTTCTCCCCCGTGTGAACCCTAAGGGTCCACACTCACGGTCCACACGTATCCCATACGCTTCCTCCAAGCACAACCCCGCCCGACGTCAGCCCGGGCTAGGTGCTCATGAGAGGTGCTTGCTTGATAGAGATAGACGCTTCCGCGTGTATAAGGAGGCACCAGGCTTTCGCCCTGGGCCCCGTCAGAGAGGCAGCCACTTGCGCGTGCATAAGGAGGCGCCAGGCTTTCGCCCGGGCTGGACCCGTGAGAGATAGTTGCCAGCGCGTATATACGGAGGCGCCAGGTTTACGCCCTACTATCCCTTGTTGTGAGAGGGAGACGCTTCCTCGTGTATTATCGGCAGTACTAGTACAGCCTGTATCTAGATAGGAGCTACGCTCCCGTCTGCTTGCTCACTCTTAGAGAGCGACGCCTAGGTACAGGAGGCACAAGGCTTTAGTCCTGCCCCCCGTGTGAGAGACGCGTGCGCGTGTATAAGGAGGCACCAGGCTTTCGCCCTGCCCCCTCTGGTGCTCGCCTTCTCTGAAACGTCCGTACACGCACTTGAGCATGCACTAGGTGTGGGGACACGCCCCTACGCGACCCTCAGCCCCCACCTTGTCGAGGCGGAAGTTCTCTCGCAGTATTGCCCGTGAGTTTTCGAAGGAGGTGCCGTGGAACAGGAGTTTCTCGTTGACGCCTGAGCTGCCGAGGCGCCGCGTCATCTCTTCCTTCTTCTCGGCGTACGCCTCCTCCAGCGCTGGATTCACGGCGTACTCCACACACTGGATCTTCATAAGACTACAGCATCTGATCTGCGCCTCCGCGCAGCAGAAGTGCCACCTCTCCGCCGCTTTGTTCCCGGGGAAAAGGCGGGAGAAAAGGCCGCACGAGGGCCATAGGCGGAAGACGGCCACCTTTCCTTTCCTCCGCGCCCTCGCCTCACCTGCAACCATGCTCGTTAATGCCCGCACCCCATCCTCGGGGGTGGGGGGTTGTGGAGCGTGTCATGATGGAAGAGCTCGAACGGCGAGCTTCCTTGGCCGAACCCGGCGCGCGTGGAGTCACCTCGGAGTGCAGCCTTCGTCGCAGGGAGAACCCTCGATCCTCCGATCTCAGATTTCAAACCTTCGCCATATATTGTGGTCGGACAGTCCGGTAGCGCAACAGAGAACCCAGAAAAAGTATGGCGTGAGCAAAACCCCACCCCACACCCAACGCGCCCTCCCCCACCTCCCCTCCCTACCGCTAGCGCACACATACCTAGCGGCGCACGCGTTATTCGTCGGACGCACATTGGAGCAATGGCATCGCCGACCCCGGCACGCGGCGGCGGACCCGAACCCACGCTCGCCGCGCTCTGGCTCTTTGACGAGGTTGACGGGGGCGGCGGCAACGCCCCCGCCCGAGGCCTCCCCCCAGATGAAGCTTCCGGCGGTGGGCGCGCGCGTGCGGTGCGAGGGCCTGACGGGCGCGACGGAGTTGAATGGTTGCCTGGGGTGCGTGGCGAGCCACGAGGGGGATCGAGCGAGGGTGCAAATAGACGGGCCTTGCAGCCGCATGGTGGGCATGCGGCTGCAGAACCTGATCGTGGTTCTCGGACTGTCCGACGTGCTCCAGGTGCCCGGCCTCTTCGCGGCGGAGGTGCTGCGGCGGCTAGGGCCCACCGCGCTCGCCCTGCTGCGTCGGGTGGATCACGCCTTCCGGGCAGCGGTGGAATCCTCCTCCGACCTCCCTCGCGCGGGCGTCAGCGAGGAGGTGCCGCTCGAGGTCAGTCAGTTTGTCGGGTCCGTCGCGCTGCTGGCTTGGGCGAAGGAGCATGGATGCCCGTGGATAGAAAGCACGCTCGCTCTCGCCGCTGAGGGAGGGATCCTGGCGGTGGTGCAGTGAGCGCGGGAGAACGACTGCCCTTGGGATGCCACAACCTGTGCCTACGCCGCTGGGGGCGGGCAGCTGGCGGTGCTGAAGTGGGCGCGGGAACACCTCTGCCCGTGGGATGAGAAGACGTGTCATTACGCCGCTTCCGGCGGGCGGCTGGAGGCGCTGAAGTGGGCGCGGGAGCACGGCTGCCCGTGGTCCGGGAGTGTGCCGCTGTCGCTCGGTCTGGGCAGCTTGCAGTGCTGAAGTGGGCGCTGGAGCAACACTGCGCGTGGGATGAGATGACCTGTGTCGCCGCTGCTACAGGCGGGCAGCTTGAGGCGCTGAAGTTGGCGCGGGAGCACCACTGCCCGTGGGATGAAGACACGTGCACGCAGCCGCTCGGCACGGGCAGCTGGAGGTGCTGAAGTGGGCGCGGGAGCACGACTGCCCGTGGAACCACAGGACGTGCGAAGCGGCGGCTGAGGGCGGGCACACAGAGCTGCTGCAGTGGGCGCGGGTGCACGGCTGCCCTGGGTAGCCCTCGACATGGCTGTGGAGGCACGCTGCGGGAGCGCGCAAGAGGGCGGGGGCGGGTGCGGGTGCGGGAGCGGGGACGGGGACGGTGGCGGGTGCGGGTGCTGGGTTGGGTGCAGAGCGGGGGCATAAGTGTCAAGGGGCCCGAGCAATAGAGTGAGGGCAGATTGCGTGTGGGAGAAATCAAATGATGAAATGAGATGTCGTCATGTCTTTCGTTTTCGTTATTGATTTCAAGGTTAGGGGGCGGTCGCGGTGACGCCACTTTGCTTTTGACCACGATTCATATTGCTATAATGTGCTCAACGTCATTTGCGCTCCATGCATGGCGCTGGAAACGGCGTATAGGGCTCATTAGTGTTTACCATGTGAGCACCGGGGCTCGCGAACGTTGTTAAATGCATGGAATGTACACAACTAATTCACATGCGTCGAGCTCACCGCCGCCGCTCCACTCCGCCCGCCTCCCCCCAGCGGGCTGCCACAGCCAGCGAAGTAGGCTTCAGCTTCACCCAGAGGTTTCAGGTTCATTTCGATCGGACGTGTGTTGACGTGTGACAAGGCAGTTCTGGTGGGGGGGGGGATGGGGATGGCGCGTGGCGCGGCCTGGTCACGATCGTTGAGTTAACAGACCCTGGCCCATTAATTGTTCAGCCTCCCGTGTATAGGAGGCTGATCTGCACTGCAATGTAGATGCGCGACCGTCTATGAACTCAAGCAAATCCAAATCCCGTTAATAGGAGTGCTGACTCGTACAATAGTATGCAGTTATGGAGACCGTCCTAATAGTGCATCTCAGCTTTAGTCTGGGATTCTTGAGTGACATCAGAAAATACCGTGTCTACTCAACGTGATACATCACAGGTCTATGACTTAAGAAATCCATCGCCCCATATTGCAATTTCACAGAACAGAATTTTCATTATTACAGAACATAATTCATCTTTATTACAGAACATGATTCATTTTTACAGAACATATTGCATAATTCATCAGGCAGTTATAGCTGTAGCTGGTTTAAGATACACTGTGTAATTGACAACTGTACATGTGGCCTTTGACGGCATTCACTACCTCTGGAAGTACGCTTACTCGGAACAGCGCGCTGTGGGACGGGACGGCGCGGCGGAAATAACCAACGTCACGCGTGACGGCAAATGCCGCCGCCGCCGCCGCCGCTGCTGCTGCCGCCGCCGACGCTACCGTCTCCGTCACCACCGCCGCCGCCGCCGCCGTCTCCGTCACCACCGCCGCCGCCGCCGCCGTCCCCGTCGCCACCGCCGCCG
>Ga0307489_10001518_pt1 | contig 15290 bp, 13 predicted proteins | sample SB12metaG_FD_202247 | JGI IMG/M metagenome (GOLD analysis project Ga0307489, IMG submission 202247) | Sea-ice brine microbial communities from Beaufort Sea near Barrow, Alaska, United States - SB 1.2 | ecosystem: Environmental > Aquatic > Marine > Coastal | place: USA: Alaska | collected... | reverse complement strand
TGTGCCCGGCGCAGGCACGAAAGTGCAGAAACCGCCATTGTACTGATGGCGGCTGTGCGGAGCGCCACGTCGGCGGCGGCGATACTTCGAGTGTGATAGAGGCTTGACACCCTCACGGGAATTCGCTTTTCCGACGCGATGGAGCACACGGCGGCGCCGACGCGAGCCGTACAAGACGACACATACATGTATCAGGGTAGTTTATAGCGAAACCTGGGGGCGATGGCGCCCGAAGGCGTGCGTCGTCCCCTGCCCCGAAGCATGAGCGCTGGTTTCGCGCCAGGTTGTCAGCTGCCCTATTTGTGGTCAAGCTGGGCCCGACAGCGTCGCGGCGTGCTGTCGGCGAGCCGCGGTCGTGGACCATTCAACCATTCGCGGAGGATAAGGACGCCAAAAGATACGCGGTCTCGCACAGGTCATTGACTTCCATCCAACCTCGTCCGTGCGCATCTTTTGAGCGCGTGCTAGCGGGCCCATCTCAACGAAATCGCCGTACGCCTCGAACACTGCGCCGCCGACACCATCGCAGCTAACAGAAATCAATGCTTACAACTACGGTACCCGCCTTGGAGGTCGTGGTGGTGATTGCGCGTTGCGCAACACCCATTCACCCTCGACACCATGCATCGCCTCGGAGTCAACCCAGGACCCACTGAGGCGCTCATCCGTAAGGCGCACTTGATATCGACACCATACCTCCGGCGTCTCTGTCACACGCGGAGAGCCGCGGAGGTCACCACCATGGGCGCACACGGAATCGTCACGCGTCTCATTGCCAACAAGAGGGCACGCAATGCGGCCTCACACAATAAACGCGGTAAACGCTAATCCCGGAGAGAAAATTTGGGGAGCTGGTAGGCAGCTGGCAGTCCGACAGTTGTACAAAGTAACAGGGCCGTGGGCGCAGCGGCGGCGGCGCAGCGCGCGCACGGCCTTGTGACAGCGCGTTTCGTTTTGGCTGGGGTTCCGAATATTTATCTGAAGAATCATGAGTCGAATTTTCGATAGGGCAGAAAGTCGTCAATTCCAATAATTAGGGGTGCATGACCTTAAACTCTGTGTCAGGTCTGGTATCGAAGGTGTGATATCGAATCCCGTTCAACCAATCAGAACTGTCCATTTCGAAAATCCCACCGACCGGCTCGCCAACAGTCCGACCGCGTCGCGAGCCTTGAGTGATTAGACCCTCGATTTCGAGTAGATAAGGATTCAGTCCGAACCAAATCAGTCGGTAGGCGATCCGTGTACATCAGTCTATTTATTTGCCTGTGAAAACAGTCACTATTTGTGTACCGGTACAACGCGCCAGGCCAAAATAACTCGCAGCGTCTCCGCCGTTCTGTGCCGACTGCTCCGCGCGGCGGGCGAGCTTCTCGCGTTGGACGACACGCTTGCGTTGCGTTGCGTCCCCCGCCGACTCGTGCACTCACGTACGACCCATACCTCAAACCGCGTCCAGAGTTATGCCGCCGGTGGCGTGCGGCATTTTACCGGGAAAACGCGTGCCGGCCCGAATGCGCGCCCTGGAGGGCGGTCGTGACGTTCTCAATTGGGTATGCGTGCGCCGGAAATGACCACACGTGAGGTGTGTACTCGCCGGGACGATCCCGGTGGAGAGGTGACCTCGCGCGGGCCGTGCTGAGGGATGATGTCTCGCAGCGGATGGCGCAAACGCGGGGTTCTTTTGTCGTGAAACCGGGTAAGGTGTGTCATTCGCACGCCCCGATTGTACACGAATCGAGGAGGGCATCGTATGGGCAAAACCTGATTTGGTTCTGACTGAATCCTACGCGTCACATGTGACGCCGACACTGAGTTTCAGCTCATGCACCTGCAATTACTGGGAATTACGAGTTTCTGCCAGAAATATACGAGAATGGTTTAGCCGTGTAATTATTGAGACAATTTTCGTAAACTCAGCCAATACAAGCACACGCTGTATTAACCGGCCGCGCACGCGCTGCGCCGCCGTCACAGCGGCAACGGCCCTGTATCTTTGGATAAATGTTGTTGTGCCAGCTGCCTGCAATCTCGTATATTGAGAAATATCAGTCATAGGCGGCGCACCCAGTGTGCAATTTACCCAAAATCGCGAAAATCTGGCTACAGCGCACACTAGCAACGACAAATCTCAGTATTCGAGATTGCCGGCAGCTGGCACAATGACATTTATGAAAAGACACAGGGCCTTGGGCGCTACGACGGCGGCGCAGCGTGCGTGCGGCCGGTGGTACAGTGTGTGTTGTATTGGCTGAATCACGAATCTTGAACTCAACAATCCTGAGTTGAAACCGTTTTCGTACACTTTCGGGACAGACACTCGTAATGACCAGTAAGCACAGGTGCATTTAGGTGAGCTGTCTAGCCACGAGTACTCGTACGAGTACTAGGCAAGGTCGTCCATTAGCGCTCGGCGAGATATGATGTATTTGAAAGGTGATCTGTGTAATGAATTGAGTACAAACACTCAATACATGTATCCCCGAATATATCCACCAGACATGTGTTCGGACACCCTTTTGGGAAGGCCGTTAGGTCTAACAGCCGTGGTAGTCTAGTCGTCTACTCGTTTCACTTCAGGTTGTGGGCCCACCACGCTTCCACTGCGCCACTTCGATAACGACCTTTGCAAAGGTCAGTGGTTCGACTCTCGGTTCGGATTACTCTGAAGAGATTTGTCACTCGTTGGCATTCCGAGAGTCTCTCGCCGGAGACAGGATGTACTCGTATAATACCTATGGAAACAATGTCGGTAGCCTGCTCGGCTGACCGACTAGTGACCCGTGATTGATCTAAGAATCAAAACCGCCGTTCAAGGTGGTGGCTGGACCTGATGTGGTTGTCCGGTGGATGTTCGTTGAAGGGGCGTGTAATGAATTGAGTACAAACACTCAATACATGTATCCCCGAATATCTTCACCAGACATGTGTTCGGACACCCTTTCGGGAAGGCCGTTAGGTCTAACAGCCGTGGTAGTCTAGTCGTCTACTCGTTTTACTTCAATCTTTAGGAATTTGAAAGCAACGTGAGATCGCAGTTGATCCGTGATCGATGATCGACAGCTTTGTGATGCGAAAGCGCATGTTCCGCGCAAGTTGATCACGCGACAGCGCCGCCGCTCGGGCCGCGGGGAGCGGCTAAGGAAGTTGTTGACTACGGCGGTCACGGTGAACGACTGTCCGCCTCGAAATCTCGCGTGCATCGTGCACTATATATCGCAAATTGCGCATCGCGTCTATCGCGTCCAATGCGCGCGACGGACAGCCACGCACAATGACAGCGCGGAGTGCCTGTTAAAGAACATCGTGTTTTGATCGCGAAACACCTATCAACAGCGTGGGCATTTGACCGTAAGCAAGGTTGGATCCCACAGGCTGACCCTGCCTCGCACGAGTACGCGAGAACTACGAGTACTCATAGCTGGTGCCTACTCTGTGTCGGGTAGTATTTCGTTGTACTTGTAGCATCTGGATTGTCTGCTAACTTGGCTAAATCACAGTTGACTTTTTGCCGAATCACCAAAATCTCGACATACTATAGAGGCTGTATGTAATACGAGTGGGCTCTTTATATAATGTTCCGAGGTCTAGTCGCGCCCGTCTTTTCGCAAGTCGTTTCCAAGTTCCGAGTTCTGGTCGGAGGCGATATTGGGCGATTTTGGGCTGTTTTGGGCGGTTCTTTAGTCTCGTCGGTCTGGTAACGTGGTCACTTTCCAGGTTGTTTTTCAGCCGGGCTGGGGGTCGGAGCATTGTTTAAACGCAGTGTTGGCGTTACCGGTCACGGCGAGTTGCCGTGTTGTGATTGGCGGAGATTGGTGAATGTTTCCGAAGTGTACTGCGTACACCTTTTGTTATGGAATGGAACATTTTGATTGGTCGAAACACTACGGTTCGATACCACACCCGACACTGAGTTTAGAGGGCCCACTCGTACTAGAGCTACCTGTAGTATCCAAGTAGACCCCGAGGCACATAGATCCACCCCAATCACTAAGCCACACCACGCGCCAACCGCTCAACGCGGACGATTGGACGTCTGATGGCGTTGTCAGAGATCCAGGTGAGTCGGTGCACGCGACTAAGGCCTTGCTCTGCGACCGACCGCGTGCACGTGTTTTTTAGCGTTGCTGCCGCCTTCGAAAGCCGACACACGTGTGCAGCCTGGAGCGCCACACGTGTTGAAACTCGCTGCGCACCCCCTCACACACGTGGTCGGGTCGCCCGTAGACACACATTCCAAGCAGCGCCCCTGCGTCGAGGCGCTGCGCATGTCTCGCCATGGCTCAAAATAGCGCGCACAAGATTTTGGCACCCGCCCCAGAGGGTGCGGCTACGGCGTAGCCCCCCTCCAGTATCGCGATTTGGTCGGCGAAGCAGGCCAGGTCGCCCACCCGGGGTACAGGTATGAAGTCCGTGGGGATCCATCGTGGCGGAGAGCCTGCGTTGGGCTCTACGGCACGACCGCAGTGTCAGGAATTCACACTGTCACCGAATTTGAGGGTGTCCGGCCAGTGTACGGCGTAGTTCGAGCGGCGCTCGCCACACGTGGCGCGGATGGAAGCCCCCTGCTATATTGTCTGTCTCATTTCGGGCGCGTGTGCGCCATCCACGGTGTATTCCGTCGAAATCCCAGTGGGGGCGGGCCCCGCAAAGATGGCACCCGCGATGCCCTGCGTCTGCGGGGTTCTCTGGGTCTATAAACCAAAGAGAATTCACCACGTGACCAAGTGGCGACACGTGTTATATTCAGTTCCGGGAAACATAACTTCGGTGAACACACGTGTAAATGTCAGTGGCCGGCCCGTGTCCGGCCGTGATTCGGTCGGTCGAAAACGAAGGTCCAGCACCGCACCCGCTCAGTGAAAGGAGTAGCTACGCAGTTTTGCCCCCGGTAGTTAGTTCGAATGGAGTCCCGTGATTTTCAGTGTGAAACTACATTAAATCGGATCACGTGTTGGAAAATCTTTTCGGGAATGCCGGCGAAATTCGTGATCACACGTGTGAAACACGTGATCACACGTGTTACTTCTTCGTGTAAAAAAATCAAGGTGCTGCCAAATCTGTGAAAATAACTAGTCGCGAGTCCACGTGAACTACTGGGGGCAAACCTGCGTAGAGTTCATTCCTGTTCCACACCTCTCTCGACACTCGAGCGACAGCGAGCTTCGGCGGAGTGTCGCGACGCCACGGCGGCATCGATCGCACCGTCTCTCTCTTTCTTCGAACTCCGAGAGGTTCTATCTTGAGTTGAGAATTGAGGGCGAAGCGTTTGGTGACAATGGATTCGACGACGGAGGAGGGGGGTGGGGGCGGGAGTTCAGGGGAAGGCGAGCATGATTCCTTCGCCGCTGACGCCGACGCCGCTACGGAACAAGGTGGCGGGTCAGCAGTACAGGTACGCTACGAGCAAACGAGCCAGAGGGCACCATACCTCGTCATTCTTCTAGATTTGCACCTTGCCCTCCAGCTCCCTCTGTCTTAAAGGTTCAGGTTCGGTGATGCGGAGCACCTTCTGAGACTGACGCCCACCCTCGGATGGTCTGATGGACCAGGAGGAGCCCGCTGAACTTCCCAAGGCCTTCAAGGAGGGGAAGCTGCCGATGGATCCTGCGGACGGGGATACCTACGGTCCCTTGGCCGCCGACGCCATCACGGCGGGGGGGTATGGCGGCAGCTGGGCCGACCAGACGGAGGCCGCCGAGTTGGAGGTGAAGAAGCCGGCGCCGATGGTAGACGTGCCGCCGCCGCCGCCCGCGCGAGCGCAAGCGGCAGATCAACATCAAGCGCCCTTGCCTGCTCCCGGGGACCCTGGTAAATTCTTCGCCCCGCCCCCTGCGGCGGGTCCCCCGCCCGCACCGCCGGCGGAGAAGCAGCGCGCCGCGGACCTGCTGGCGAAGTACATCGCCCAGCACGGCAGGGCCTGGGCAACTGGACAGATGATGCCAGCCACGTTCGCCAACGCAATTGGAACCCTCGTTTCAGAACAGCGGAAATTTCTCTGACAAGTTCTTGGAGTGATTTGAACATCACAAAACAGTGGCATCCTTGGACGTGGCGAGCACCGTCTGCCTGGCCCTACCGTATCCCATGACGAGGCGAGTTGTATCTGCCCGGTCCTACCACATTCCATGATGTGGCGAGCACTATCTACCGGCCCCACCGCTTGGCACTGACTTCCACCGCCGCACGCTGCTCGAGCATGGAAACAACCCACAGTTCTCGTTCTTGTTCGAAGCGATCGATCCCGCGGGGTACGCGTATTTCAACTACCAGCTGAACGTGGCCAAGGCGATGGCCCCGGCGGCGCCGACAGGAGCGGCACCGGCTTTCATGCCACCGGCGGCACCTCAGCCGGGGTTCAGCGCTCCTCCCGCTGCCGGTGATATGGCTATGATGGTAGGGGCTGGCAACATATCGCCTGCCATGTCATCGACTCGCATTCTGAACCCTCGTTTATTGTGTTAAATGGTATCCTATGGAGTGGTGAGCAATATCTGCCAGACCCTGCCTGGTGGGTGGTATGGGTGGGTTTGGCTTTGGTCCCACAGGACTTCTCACGGCGGATATATACATGTCCAAGCCGGGTGTGCAGCCGCCGCGTCCGCCGCCGCCGCAGCCCGCTGGAGGTGGCGGCGGCGGGAATAGGGGGACGGAGGTGCCGTCGGCGGTGTCAGTTGGGGCGCCGCCTCCACCTCCGATACCGGGCCCTCCCACGGACAGCCCTTCCGGCGGCGGCGGCGGCGGCGGTGGGGCGTTAGACATCGGAGAGGCGTTGGCCAAAGCGAAAGCGTTGGCGCACGCAGCCATCGCCGCCAAGGCTGCAACGGTGTCCGCCGCAGCCGCCCCCGCCCCTGCCCCTGCCGAAAGCCTCCTTGCCCGCATGCTGGTCCGCGACGGCGGCAGAGGCGGCAGCGGCGGAGGCGGAAGCGGTGGTGGCGGTGGCGGCGAGAAACCCAAATACGACAGAAAGGAAAGGCGCCGCAGCCGCAGCCGCAGCCGGGAGCAAGTTGGAGGAGACCCGCCGACGGGCGGCGACCGCGACGAACGTTGTGATGGCTCCAACGGCGGCGGCGGCGGCAAGTGGGATCAGGTAGTTTTGGGTCAGGGTCAGGACGACGGCCGCCAGGGAGGTTATGGCAGCGACCACTGGCGCGACAGCGGCGCTGCAGATGCGCGAGAAGGTGGCGGCGGCAGCGCTGGCGGCTTACATGAGTCTAGGGAGTGGCAGCAGCAGGGTGGTCAGGGCGGCCGCCGCAATCAGGGGGGTTATGGCAGCCAGACCCAGCATGACAGCGCCCCCGGGGATGACCGAGGCGGCGGCAGCGGCGGCGGAGGCGGCGGCGGCGGAGGCAGCTTATCGGAGTGTAGGGAGTGGCAAGCGCATCAGAAGCAGCAGCCTCCGCAGCAGCAGCAACCGAGGAAAGACCAGCTGCAGCAGCTGCAGCTGCAGCAGCAGCAGCAGGTGAGAAACATGTCCACTGAACCCACCATCCTACCAGATTGAGCCTAGCATCCGTCATCGTGAGTTTAGCGTCCGTCAACACAAGCTTAACATTCTTTCACCCAACAACGACAGCAGCAACATCAGCAACACCAACACCAGCAGCAGAAGCAGCAGCAACAGCAGCCGCACAGTACACAGGCACATTTGCAGCAGGTGCTGCCGCCCCCCACCGCGGCCGCTGCCGCCACCGCCGCCGCCGCCAACGCCAACACCGCTGCTAACGCTGCCGCCAACGCCGCCGCCAGCGCCGCCGCGACCGTTGACTTCCGCCCCTCAGTCAAGGGCGAGCGAGCCACCAGCAAGAGCTTGATCCGCACCGCTGTGACTGCAGTCGTCAAGGAGTATCTGGCGGGCCCTTACATGGATCGCAGAATCACGAAGGATGATTACAAGACCATCGCCCAAAAGGCTGTGGAGAAGGTGGTTTTGGCGATCCCGTCCTCGGGGAAGGGAGCGGTGCCCAACACCCAGGAGGCAGGGTCTTACACTCGCCGCATCCTCGTCCCTGGCCTGGCCACTTGCTCATACTCGCCGCATCCTCCTCCCTGGCCTGGCCACTTGCTCACGCTAGCCGCCTTCTCCCCCTGGCCTGGCCACTTGCTCAGACTTCGCCGCATCCTCCTCCTTGGCCTGGCCACCCGGTCCCTTTACAGCCCAACCTGGCTGTGTGTTCATGGTGTGCCTGTGTACCTGTGCACACTCGCCGCATCCTCCTCTCTTGCCTGGCCACTAGCTCCCTTTAAAGCTTAAGCTGACTGTTTGTTCATGGCGTGCCAGTATACCTGTGCACACTCCCCGCTTCACTATCCTGCGGCCCTAGCCTGGCCACTGTTTCCCGCTTCAATCTCATCCTGACTGTTTGTTCATAGTGTGCCAGTGTACCCGTGCACACTCGCCGCATCCTCATCCATGCGTCCCTGGCCTGGCCACTCGTTCCCGCTTCATTATCAACCTGACTGTCTGCTCATGGTATACCAGTGTTCGCGTACACACTCGCCGCATCCTCCTCCCTGGCCTCGCACCCGTACACGCTCGCCGCATCCTCCTCCCTGGCCTTACCCCCACTTCCTGACTGTGTAAGGCCCCGGGCAAAGGGGCTGGAGGGGTTTCTGACGGAGTCGCGGCGGGCCAAGATGAAGCTGCTCACGGAAGGCTACGTGGCCAAGTATAAGTCCACCAAGTAGTCATCACTGGCTGTGCATAGTGCACCGGTGCACAAGTAGTGATGACTGGGTTTGCAAATCTCACCTGTGCACAAGTAGTGATGACTGGGGTTGCATAGTGCACCGGTGCACAACGTAGTGATGACTGGGTTTGCATAGTGCACCGGTGCACAACGGCGGATCCGACTGACTTAGGAGAGGAACGCGGCCAAGTGCATATAGAGATGTGTCTACCATCTAACGGGGATACATGTGATGAGAGGATGAGTGATTAGGGAATGCGCGATGAGTACGCAACGTGGTGATGAGCACGAGTACGCAACGTATGATGGGTAAAAGATGGGGATATGTAATTTCAAATATGTCGAGTGGTCATACGGAGGTTGAGTATGCAGCGTAGTGATGATTCATGAGTCATGATTCTTCAACATGATATTACTGAGTCGTGAGTTATAATTCACGTTCATCGAGCCCAGAGGCGCTCACATGGTGAGCTGCATTAAACCAACCCAATACACAAGAGCTGGTATGTCGATGTGATCGAGGGGCGAGTGCCAGGCTCATGATATAATTGCTAAATTGTTATTTGGAGTGTGGCGTGTCAAAGACTTTATAACTCGGGCTCTGGTTACAATGTTGCCGTCTCTATTGTGTCGCTTGGAATCCCGATCTCTCATGCGCAAGAAGCGGTATGAAATGGGTAGTGGTCATTGATAGACCATTGATTCGGAGGTGTGGTGTATTGATGGAATGTGATGAGTACGCAATCGCAACAGGCGAACATTTGTTTTGATATGATTTTAATAGTTTTTACATGATATAACTAAGCAATCAATACCGCCCCTAGAGCCGCGCGCCGCGCGGCGCTCGAACCCCCCGCCCCGTCCAGTCGCCAGTTCCCGCCCGATGTCGGTCTCCAGCATGTTCATGAGACGGTTATTCTTGAGCAGCCACAAAGTGAGCAAGCGGTGGCACGCAGCGCGCTCTGCTATGCTAATCTTGTGTATCGCTACCTCTGCCATCGCCGCCGTGTCGATTGTGCCGCTGCCGCCCGCGCTGTCATCGAGCTTGGCGAGGAACGCCTGATACCAGGGCCTTACCCATTTCCTCCCATCCTCACTGGCGCTGCGCATGGTGATACATTGATATTTTAGAGGGGGGGTCGGTATGCCATGATTTCCGGCGGTTCCCTGTATTTTCGTCAGCGTTCTCAAAAGTAGGCTGCCGGTTCAACTTGGACTAATTGAGGAGATCTCTGCAAAATATACTTATTTCGCTTTATCAGTCGACATCTTCCTAGGTCCAATAACTCAATTGAAAATATAAGGCCTGACCAAACATGCCGGAGTTTCCTTCAGGAACTTTAGGCCATTCGAGAATTCCGGAACATCACTTGAATTTCGGGCACTTTCTCGGGAATTTGGGTATTTTGAGGGCAATCAGCCAACTTTCCATAGTTTCAAACGTTTTCACCGGATGTCAGATCGAGAAGTGCTAGAGCCTATGCCCAAAATCCACCCGGTCTGCGTACCATGACGAGAATTTGCTCAAGAATCGTTTGCTTGGGCGCGGTCACCGGGACCAGATCCGGCAATTGCAGCGCGCGGCCAGGCGGCGCGCAGTCCGGCGACGCGGCGAGGAGCCCAGCGTCGTACCACACAGCGTCACCCGGCAATAGCGGAAGCGCGGGCGGCCCATTTCTGGTCGACGCCGAGTATCCTCAGTGCCCCCTTCGCCCAGCATCGCGACCCCGCTTCCCGCAGCCTCCACGGCCCCAGTCGCCACGCCACGTCCACGCGTTTGTCCGCTCTGCCGCGTCCGCGCCGCTTGCGGGCTTGGTCTCCATGGCTGCTGCGCGTAGAGCCAGCGAAGTGCGCGTTTCAGACGCATCCCTTGACGTGCATTGGCTAGACTAAGTATCGCGCCATGTAATTCGAATTTACCAGTTCGATAAGGCAACTGTCCGAAATATGGGTCGAAACATAAAATCAAACTTTCAAGTGGGACTCGTCAAACGGTTTAATTAGATCGAGGAGATCATTATCGATAAGACTGTCATCTGGAAAGACGAATCCTTTTCACGGAAACACGACACACTAGACGGACGCCATGTGCATCATTGCGGGGCGTCGTGGGGGCCGCGTATACGACCTGTAAAAAGCACGCCAACATACTATCATGTGATACGGTAGCGTGTGCGCGCGCTCGCCGGTCACGCCCGCGAATTTCGGCGCACGCAGGCCTCGTGAATTTGCAATGCGTGCCGGTTTTCGCCGCTGGAGGTTTTCGCTGGAGGTTTTCGCCGCTGGAGGTTTTCGCCGCTGGAACAACAAAAACACGAAACAAGCTGATACACTCTTTGCCGGCGCCGTGCGGTCTCGTGTGGCGCTCTTTGTATGGCGTGTCCGCGAGTTGTGTACCCGTCACGTCGTTACAAAGCTATTCGCAGCCCAGACATGGCAACGTGTTGGGTAAAACCGCGCGCATGGCGTCGACGTCGGCGAAGGTGCCGCCTGGGCCCCTCTCGCCTGCTTACATGGTGAATCGACAGACTAATAACTCAACCATATTTTCGTGTTTCCATAAAGGGATTCGTGTTTCCAATTCATATGCCCCCATAATCATCTACGCGCGCCAAACGGCGGTCTGCCGCATGGTGAACACGGCTTATACTTTGATCACGTGGACTAACATATCCAAACTATATATTGTCTGAGTTTGAGCTGTGTTCACGATGCGGAAGACCGCTATTCGTCATGGACCAATTCTGGGTCAAAAGTTGTGGCTTGGTTCTGACTTTCGCGTTTATGCCGGCGTTTTCCGGCATTTTCTGGCATGTGATTGGGCACTTTTTCGGGAATTGTCGGCAGATTGCTCGGGAATTTGGAATTGGAATAAGATACCCTCCGTAAGTTGCTCGACTAATTCGTCACAAAATTCACTCGTATGAGCTGGATAAGGTGGTGAAAAGCGGTCAAGTGGCGGCGAACATTCGATTCCAGCCCAAATATATCGCCAAAAATTCCCGTTTGAATCGATCGTGGCCCCAAAAATATCGGAAATGGCATTTAAGGAGATCGGTGACTTTTTGACATGTCTGAGCACCCCCCCCCCACTTCACGGTGAGCCAAATGAGCCAGTTAGAATCACAGGTACCCCACTTAAGGAGTCGGGCGGACCTTTTCTTCATTTTTAAAAGGTTCGTGGCCCCAATAAATCGGCAGAAGAATCACAGCTTTTTGACAGAGTACAGCAACCACTGCCCATTGGCTGTGACAAATTGAGCACTTTTGACATATACGCCTATCAAATGAAAGCAAATTGAAAGGGAAAAGAAAGGGCGAACCGATTCCCTGAAACACGTGGCAAATAAAAATGAATTTACCTGTCAAATTCTAACTGGTCCTCCCAGCCCACACACCTCTATTCAAAGTAAATTCAGATGTGATGTTGACAGATATTCTCATGTCATTTGTTTCCATCAGTTTTTCAAAATCCACAGTGAAAAACGTGGCTCATTCTAACTGGCAGTCGCAAATACAGTTGGCAGGTTCTAATTGGTCCTCAAATACGGAGCAGGTCCTCAAAAAAAAATCAAAAAAATACATGTTGTGGAACGTGATGTTCCAGAGAGAGATGATGTGCATCATGTTTTGTTTTTTTATCTGATTTTCAAAAATGTTAGAATATGTTAATATGTGATTACAGTTATAAGTAATCATATAATACCCTGCCCTGAAAAGGACCGGACACCTATCTCAAAAATGTGGAAAAAGCAAATCTGCGCATGATGTCCATCTCAAAAACGTGGAAAAAGGAAATCTGCGCATGATGTCAATCTCAAAAAAATGTGGAAAAATGAAATGTGGGAGAATGGCCGGGATACAAATTGTGGCAGAATGTGGATACACCTGTTTTCCTTGATTGTTTTTCTTTGTACTGTTGATTGAAGTATGTGCTACGTGTTCGTTAATAAGTTAATAGTAATCAAATAATACCCCTTGACGGTTACCAGTTACCGGTTACCCTTTTTTAAACAAAGTATATATATATTCTTCCACATTTCTGCCCCCTATTTCGGTGGAGAGATATGTGAGCAAGTCTGAAAAAACGAGAACCGAGAACCGGTAACCCAGCTAAAAAAATGTGGAAGAAAACAAAAAATTCAGATATACAACATGTCACCTGAGCAACATCATCACATCACATCATCACATCGTCACATATTTGTATTTCTTTTCATCCCTCCGTTATACACACAGCAGATACCAATCGGGAACGGGGAACCCAGCTCAAAAAAAGTGGAAGAAAGTTTCACAGATACATAACCTGTCACCTGAGCAGCATCATCACATCACATCATCACATCACATGATTCCCAGATCACATCATATCATTTGTTTTTTCAATCCTACAATGAATCCACACCAAATACTGAATCGATTCGTTTTGTGATTTCTCAATCGTCATTCACAAAATTGTCGTGGTCGTTCACAACCTCGGGCCTGTAAGATGAGCGAATGCCTACATAGACCACATTCACCTTCCCATTGATTGTTTTCCTCGCTTGTATGCACCCCAATTTCTTTAGCATCTTTCCAAAGTTTATTTTACTATCAAGGTTACCGCTCAGTAAGTACTTTTGGTACATGTATTCAAAGACAAGATAATACGGCTGCTCGCCGATATTCAGGTTATCCAGTTTGACCCGATCAAAAGTCCCTTGTTCACCTGGAAAGCGGCTAATGTCTACGCCAAGCAATTCATATCGATCTTGAATCCACGTCTCACCACATTCACCTGCTCCAGATCGCTCCCTTGACTCCTCATATTACACAGTCGGGTTTGGGCATGATAGCTTTATTATAGTACTTAGAAATCAATGAGATAAAGGGATCACACACGTCAACGTTCTGAATGAAATCGTTTATCGTTGTGTCCCTTGGGGAATATAGCTCATCCGGAGTTTTGCAATCCACCGACGAGCTCCTATCAAAGTGGATATTATTTGCTCTGTCTAGATATGCCGCATCACACGGTTTTACACTGGGCGTGTCATTCGCGAGGACCATTATGTAAGCATTATTTGCTACTTTAATAGGGTCTTTGAATAGGCCTCGGCACGTGATAGTGTCACCGTCACTCGCCAGTGTTCTCATTGTGGTTCCATCGATGCTTTTTACGTTTCTAAGTATGTTTCCGAATTTGTCCGAGCTCCCCATGTCCTGTGCGCTCATGTCAAATTCGTTGCAGATTGCCATGCGTTTGTACCAAAAATCGACTATGAATTTCCATTTCAATTCGCTCTCAGTGTTACCTCCATTTGCAACAAGGTGGTGGTTGTTGAAATCGGTAACATAATTAGAGAATGTGTTCTTGAGTAATTTTGTAAGGGTGGTTTTGACCAGTCGCAAACAGAAACTGGCGATCTTCAACATGTCCACAGATACCTCGAGCTACGAGTTGAATAAAAGAATCACGTTTAACCTCGTCCACGAAAGGCATATCGAATGACTTGGTAGGTACTTCTTTTTCAAGCTTCTCACAGCTGTCAATAGTGTTGTCCCTTAGAACCATATCCAGGAAATTGTAGTGAGATGACTTGGCGAGCATCTTGCAATTTTTTGAATCCAGAACACCGTGTTTGAATTGGAAAAATCCCTTAGATTTTGATACGTCCAAATTATCGATGATATGACACATAACAGTAGCTAATTTGTAAGCCGGCTTGGATAGGGTTGCAAAACTGGTCGGTTTTTGGTCATTCTCATCTGGAAAAATCTCAGCTGGAAAAATCTCATGACTCAAACCGTTAATTATGTTCATGTGCTGATCTTCACAATTCGTCCACAGCCCAGCTTGGGATTTATACATGAGAACCCCCAGTGACTTGCACAGTACCATTTCGCAGTGTGATAAGATGTTCTTGGCATGTTTGTCATCGGGCCTTTGTTCTTTCTCTGCGGCAGTCCTGAGAACAGGTTTATGCGCATCAAACCATTTTAAGTCACTCTCACTCGGTGTTACTGATTTGCTTTCGAGTAGAACGTCAAAGCTGGTTCGATTTGATTTCAGAGATTGGTTCATCCATGTCGATTTCACAATTGTCTATGAGCAGCTCGTCGTGAATCACAGAGTGCACTTTAATTTCTTTTTTGCATATAGTGTCGTAGAGACACATGCTAATTTGGCTTTCAATATCCTGTAAATACAGGCCAAGAGCCGATCGAAATGCGTCTTTCCGTTGCTTCATTTTGACCTCCATTGCAATTTTGACGGCTGTGGTATAACCAGGAAAGTTCTTGATAGCAAAATGGTTCATAATAAGCTGAATCTCGTCGTAATAATCGGATACTACTTGGAGAGGGGTTGCATTTTTGTTAATATTATGTTCACTAGCCTATGTTTCAACAGAGCCTCCGAAGGTAACAATCAGCATTATGTTCTTTGCGAGATCTCGATTGACTGAGTACTCCGACATGATGCTACCAAGAACGACATCGCGGTTGTCCTTATCCGAATAATGCTTAACGGAGTCATGATACACGTTGTATTTATCACACAACTGGGTAATATTAACGTGTGCATTAACGAAATCCAGTGATTTCAGTTTTCCATCAATA